>ERZ1673743.992-NODE-992-length-35180-cov-20.707872_pt1 | contig 35180 bp, 31 predicted proteins | sample MGYA00580197_ERZ1673743 | MGnify/ENA primary metagenome ERZ1673743 (study PRJEB41218, sample SAMN15661795) | gut metagenome | host: Homo sapiens | place: Canada: London | collected 2015-08-20/2019-03-30 | study: EMG produced TPA metagenomics assembly of...
TGTAGACGGCCTTCTCTCCGTCCCCACAGCTGTAGGCTGTAGGCTGCTGTGTTACTGCGACCTTCTCTGTCACATTTAGCTTTGCGCTGTCTGATATTACTGTTGTGCTTCCGTTTGTTACCACACATCTTAACAGCAGTCCTTTAAAGCTCTCTTTTACTGTGAATGTCAGGGTCTCGGTTTTGTTTCCTTCATCTCCTGAATCCTGCCATGTCATTCCATTGTCCATGCTGTACTGCCACTGGTAGCTGTTTCCGCTTCCACTTGCTTTTATGCTGTAGACGGCCTTCTCTCCGTCCCCACAGCTGTAGGCTGTAGGCTGCTGTGTTACGGTAACAAGATTATCCGCCCATGCAACCAAATTATACTTACTAGAAAATATCAATAATAAGAAAACAAGACTGATAAATAATATTTTTTTACATTTCTTACATGTTATATATTTCATTTACTTTCCTCCATTTTTATAATATAACCACCTCTATTTTATTTAATATACGACATGATAACAGTATTCTCTATATGCCTTTCTCATAATAAGATAGTAATTAATGCAAACTTTCACCACCATCAACAGTCACTATTTGACCACACATTTGTCTTCCTGTATCACTTAATAAAAGCCTGGCTGTCTTAGCAATTTCCTGAGGCACACTAGCTCTTTTTGATGGAATATAATCCTTTCTTAAATCGCCATCTGATTGCATCCCCATCATCTGAGTAGCCGTTGCCCCTGGCGCTATACCATTAATTATTATATTTTCAGCTGCATACCTTTTTCCTAAGCCTTTTGTTAAACTAATTACTGCAGCCTTTGAAATTCCATAAGGAACTACACAACCTTTTAAGCCTTCTGTGCTGCAAATATTTAAAATATTACCTTCTATATCATTCTTTAAATAATAACTAATATAATGCTGACAAACAAAGAAAACAGATTCACAATTTGTTCTCATAACATTCTCAAAATCCAATTGATCTATATCGTTAAACTTTTGCATAAAATCTGGTTCAGGACATATGCCCTGTGCATTAACTATAATGTCAAAATTTCCATATTCTTTATCCAGTTTTTCTAAATTATACTCTAAATTTTCAATATCAGAAACATCAATAGCAACACTTTTCATATTATGAATATTATGTTTTTTTCTACCTAAAATTGTAATATCAGCACCACTCTTTAATAACTCATCAGCTATCGCAAAACCTATGCCAGTTCCTCCACCAATTATTAATGCTTTCTTTCCAGAAAACTCCTGAGTTTGAGATGTATAATTATATTCAAGCTTAATAGGTCTTTTCTCGTTAATTTTTTTTATTATTTTATTAGATATTCTTCTTATCATTTTTTACCTCGTAACTTTCTAATAGCAATCATTAAACATCCTGTACGGTATTTCAACATACATATCTGGTTCATAAATCAATACTCTATTTGATTCAGCCGGAGCACAAATAATATTTCCGTATTTATCTACTGCTCCACCAGCATACTTCGCTTTCGTCGAGTCATTTGTATCATATTCTTTATTAATCATATCCCCTTCCACATCATAACTCCATACAAATTCTCCATCTCCCGGAATACTGTATAACAAGCCATTAACACCATACTTTGTTCCAAACGATCCAAAATATATTTCATCATGTATCATTTCTACGTTATTACTTTTAACATCTATTTTCAAAATACCATTACCATAAGCACTAAATCCATATATATTACCATCTATTCCTACCTTAGCATCAAAAACCATTCCATGTACTTTTTTCCCTATATATGCCCATTTATCATTTTTAGGATTTAATACTATTACACGATTATTTTCCGGTAAAAAATAAATCAAACCATTAGGATGCCATATAGAACCACAATATCTAAAAGTAAAGTTGAAGAAAGAAGGTATGATGTATATCTTTTCAGATTTACCAGTTTTCAAATTTGTTTTTAAAATGTGATTAGTATCTCTTGGTGGCTGATAAACAATACCCTCATTTGTACATACTCCACCATAATGATGTTCTTTCCGATAACTATAATCTAAATACTGTTTTTTTATTATTCTTCCATCTAATACAAGAAAACAATTCTCTGTACGAGGAAAACAATACAATTTTTTGTTCCAGACCGTTCCACCAGTCCATTTAAACAATCCTGTATCATTACTATTTCCTGCTTCTTCCAACTTACTTGTCAAAATTCTGGTTTCATCATTAGGTATAAAACATATTCTATCATCATAATATTGTGCCCCAACCCATTTGTGTTTTCGAGTTGTCTCAATATTATCACCAAATATGAATTTATACTTAATATTTCTATTTTTATATGTGAACGCTTTAAATTCCTTTACCAATTCACTATAATCATTCATACTCTCAGGTATCCTATTTGATCCCCAGATCCAACTTAATCTCTTTTCAATATTTCGTATTATCTCGCTCAACTTAATCATGTTTCCATGTCACCTCTCTAACTAAATTTCATGACAGTTTATCTAAATAACGGACATAATTTTACACATATCTTACAGGAAACACATTTAATACTATCTATTCTTGGATAATCAAATCCTTCTTCATCAGCAACCATACTAATAGCCTGTTTGGGACAAGCGACAAAACATGCTGCACACCCACAACATTCATCTTTATTATCAAATAAAACCGGACACTTCATTTTTCATACCACCAATATCATCTGTTAAAAACTATTCTTTTCATTTTTCTTAAAACTCTAATAATAAAACCATTTTTGTTGGGATACCCATGATATTTCTTTAAACAATCTGAAAATGACATATAATCCAAATCCCTCAAAAAAGCAGCAGCCTCTTGCGGAACCTTCACAGACTCACTAAACATAGGATTTCCTTCAAAAATGGATTCAAAATCCATTTCATGTACTTCAAACTTTTGTTTAACCAGTGAAAATATCTTATTTCCTTTATCTGAATTAATTAGTAACAGCGAAGTACCTTTATCATCATCATACTTCTCATCTATGCCCCAGAAATCCGCAAAAGTGATATCTCCCTGCCTTGGAACACCTTTAAATGCACACTTACCACAGGATGGTCTTATGTATAAATTTGAAGACAGATATCCATACATGAATAAATTTTTTTCTGCCTCATATACCTTAAAATGACCATCTGCAAAATCAACTCTGGTTCTTCTCGGTGATGACTTCCAGCCCCCTTCCTTATACTTAAACCATACCCTGGTGGCCTTGCTTTTTTCTTTTTTTTCTATTTCATTCAACCATGCTTTATATGCTTTCGGTGAATTCATCCCCCTGCATATAAAATCCATAGTAATCAGATTATCATAATCTTTTCCAAGATACGCATATAATCCTGCAACCTGACAGGGTGAACCGCAAAATCCAACCAGCTTGTCCTGATTCAGCTTATCCTTGATCTCGCAATAAACATTTCCAATTCTGCTCTGTATGTACTTAGACTGACGAATCCTTTCAATCCCATCATAATCTGATACCATTACATGCTCTACGAGATTATCTTTATCATACTGTGCACCAACAACATAGCCATCATTATCAATAATTTTTTTTGCAAATTCTGTAAATGCACCACCAGATGTACTTTTAAATCGCACATCACTATCTTTTGTCCAAACAGCATATGTATATGGTTTACTAAAATGTTCCATTTCTATATCTCCCAATCGACATTTTCTTTAATCACTTTAGCCGGTACACCACCAGCCAAACATCCTGCCGGTACATCCTGCGTCACAAGCGCTCCTGCCGCGATGACAGCATCATCACCAATTGTAACTCCGTTTAAAATGGTTACTCTGGTACCTATCCACACATGATTTCCAATATGTACCGGATTTGTATTACGTGAACCATTCAAAGCATGTGCATCAGAATCCATAACTGTAAAATCATGTGATATAGCACAATTATCTCCAATAGTTATCTCCTTGTGACATCTAAGCTTACATCCTGAATTAATAAAACTATTTTTGCCGAGTTTTAAATAAGCACCTTTAAACACCTGGATATCTGAGCCATAATAGAATGAAAAATTATCACACTTTATTTTTGCACCATTCTCTACTAACAAAAGAGAAGGTACACTACAGTGCTTATATCGGCCACCACAAAACTGCAGCATTTGATTTATCACAATATCCGAGGATTTCGCAATCTGTAGTATATCTTTCCTGTTAAATAGAAATCTGCCATTACCTTTAATTTTAGTAATATATCTCAAGCGCCTATAAACTTTAAATAAAATACCCATTACTTCGCCTCCACGATACTATCTTTTTATAATTCTACGTACTAGCTCTAGTGCGGCCTTAAATTCAGGGATCCAACAATAAAATACAATAAAACAAATTGCCGGAACCACCGCACAAATTATTGCATTAATTATCAATGTCAATAAAAAACTATTCAATTTTATAAACGAACATATAAAATATGTAATCACCACCACTATGGCAGTGCTTATAAAATAGAAAAATTGTCGTTTCCAAAAGCGTGATAATCCGTGTCTGACTCTTTTAAAATATGTATTAAAAATAACCCTTGCATATCCTATATCATATATAAAGGCAATAGACACTATGGTTGATATCAGTATTCCAGGAAGCCCAATTAATTTAACCAATGAAATATTGACAACAAGATTAACTAAAGAAGCTATAAAAGGTACAAATCGAGTATCCCACCACAGTCCACATGCATCCTGATATATATACAACATATCACACCATTTAAACACGAAAAAATATGCAACAAACAATAGCACCATATCTATTCCAAACATATTTTTTGTTCCAACCCAGAGTTGCATAAACGGCTGATATAAACACATAAGAAAAACTGTACACCATGACACAATCAAAACATATATAAAATTAAACTTCTTAAATTCTTTATAGTTCGTCTTTACATCATTCAAAGCAATTTCGTTTCCTATTGATGGAATCATTGCCTGCTGTATTACTGCAAAAAAACCATTCAATGCCATAAAAATATAATAATAATTTTGATATAAAGCCAACTGCGTCAATCCCAAAAAACTGGAGATCACAAGAGTATCAACTGATGATAAAACTATTCCTCCAATTTTTTGGAAAACCATTCCACCAACTTTCACCTTAATTTCGTTTAGCTCATGTTTGTCCAAATCACCAGTACATTTATATTGTGGAAACATCTTATCAGTGACAAAGCCCACAAGAATGTTATTAAATAGTGTTGTTAATGGAAGAATCACTGCATACATATAATAGTTCTTTGTAGTAACCATTAACACGATCTGAACTATTCCTGATAGCAACTGCAATATCATAGCAATCTTACTGACTATATCGACTCTCTGTGATGCAGTAAGCAAAGACTGCTTGTACGCATACATAAAATATCCAATGACATTGTTTAATAAATATATACCAAACAATATATATATATTTATGTCTGCTGGAACATCACCTTTTATCAATAACTTTATAAAAGGCATTATAATAATTCCAACACCAAAAATAACACTACCTATAATTCTATAGGTTTTTCTATAAAAATTGAGTAGCTGGCATATTTTCTTATCATCATTTTCTGCCATTGGCTTATACATACTGAATACAAGAGCAGAACCTATTCCCAACTCAGCAAAACTCAACACCTGCAGTACTGAAGAGAAGAGACTACCTAAACCAACATATTCCATTCCCATCACGTAAATCATTACTGTTCTGGTTGCAAATGGAAGAAGAATAGCTATTATTTTATTAATAATCCCCCATACTATACTTCTGGATGCACTTTTTGTTCTGCTTTCACTCATTAATTGATAACTCCTTATTGAAAATAGAATTTTCTTATTCTTTCATTTTACAATTAAACTTTAGAAAATAAGTTCCACCATAAAATATCCACACGGAATTCCGTTAATATTTTTCACACAATCACTGCTTATTCTTATATCAATATTATACTGATCACATATTTGTTTTACTAAAAATAAACCTATTCCCGTAACATCATTGATAGAGTATTTTATAAATGCTATCTTTGGAATCTTAATACCCATTTTTCCTCCGCTATGTATCGCAAATTATGCTAATTTGTTATAAAAATTAATCACAAAATAATATCAAAATTGCATATTACATTATTTATTTTCTCCTAGCCAAGATTAATTCTAAATCATATCTCATTTTCTTTGCCAAATAATTGTACTCATAAACAAATTTAATATATGAATCATATAATAAATTAAAAATCACAAAACCAACACCAATTAACAAAGCAGAAACAAGAAATATTACTATTCTCCATTCATCATTCATTTTAGATATAATCAAAGTTCCAGCTGAAGTAATTAAAGGAATAATTGCTATTCCAACAATATATTTAATTTTTTTTAATCCTACATCTTTCTCTACCTCTTCATATTCTTTACATTGTTCTATTAATCTTTCAATACAATTATTACTTCCAATTTTTAGTTCACATAATTTCTTTTCGAAGTCATCTAACACCTTTTTATAATCTATCGTATTTGTTTCCAAAAAATCACCACCAAATTTGTAAGAAAAGTAACATAAAACAATCATAGAAATAATATAAAGTATGTAAAATTTCGACATATAAGTATCGCATCCGATTGCTCCCGCTATAAGTCCCATAATTAGAAAAATAATAGCGGTAATAATAGACAACTTAATTTTCATTGGAATTTTTTTATCATAATTGATTAACTCTTTGTATAACTTCAATAATTTTACAAACATATTATTTAACATCCACCTTGAGATTTAAAATTTATTTTAAAATATCGTCCAAATACGCAATCGATGCATCATACAATTTATCAAAATCATTTGTTGGTTCTACATCAGTCCCACCATATATATGATCTAAGGCATTTTTACTTGCCAACAAATCCTCTATTCGACCGAACATATTTTCAAATCCAGCCTGCTGCCGTCTAAATACCGTGAACTCTTTATTGAACAATACAGAAAATACTGTACAGTGAAATGAATCAGTAAATACATACTCTGCATTATTAATCAATTTTATAAACTCTGCCGGCCCTCTTTCCTTTAATTTTATTTTTGAGGTATCAAAAAAATCTACAATAATATTAATATTATTTTTTTTCATAATTGATATAATATAATTATTGTATTCATCAGTAATTTCACCTAGAAAATACAGAAAAACATAACTATATTTTTTATCAATAATCGAAATATCACAAGATTGACTTTCTACATCTTTCCAATCAGATACACTTAATAATAATGTAGGATCTAATACTCTTACTGCGTTCTTTTCAGTAGATTTTTTCACAAGCCTACATCCGCTTTTTTCTCTACAAGAAATTTTATTCATTTCCATTATGCCTTTAACATGTTGTTGAACATCATTCTTTGGAAATTCATCAAATCCAAAACTTGCTGCATAAGAAGTTCTTTTTTCTTTAGGCATAAACTGAAGATAATAATATGGTAGCTCATTTAAATCATCCTTCCATTTATGCCATACCTGATCACTTCCAACTACAGCTAGGTCATAAGAAGTCCAATCAGAATTAAAGGCATCTTCCGTTTTCATTTTTATTACTTTATATAAATTTCTTGAATCAAAATTAATATTACTTAACCTAATATTTTTACCTGATAAATATCTCTCACAGTCAACTTTATACTTCTTATATCCAACACCTGCTAATACTCTTTTTATAAGCATTTTTAACTTAAAAGACGAGCTAAAATCTGTTGTATAACAATTATCTAACGTAGTTACTATTGTGCCATAGCTAAGTAATTTTGTTTGAAGTGCATAATTCTGTAATCTATTTCCTATATTTCCTTCATCATACAATGTAACTAGCAGTATTCTTTTAACCATAACTTCTACACCTTTCGTATATAAATCGTACGATTAAACACGCCTATCCATTATTAATATATTTTAGTCTTTAAACTTATATAATGAATTAATATATTCATTTATCTAAGCCCCTTATATAACCAATATATAATCTTATAAGCTTTAATTTTTATAAGCATTAAAACTATGACTTTCTTTTTTGAATTATAAATAATCTTTAGTTTCAATTTTTTCAAATTAAAATCAGAAAATATTTTAGATTTCTTTAAATCCATTAATTCTCTTTTGAACTCTTTATAATCAATATAATTTTTAGCATTACTTACAATCTCATATATAGAATCAAAACATATTTCATTTATCTTTGTTTCATATTGTCCTTTGTCAGAATAGCATTTTCTGCATATTCTAGTTAATTCTGAAACAAAAACACATCTATTTTGAATCAGTTTCTTTTTAAAATTTTGATGACAAGCAGATTTTTCATTATCGAAATAATAATACAAAGGGACATTAATATATTTAATTCCGTCATTTGAAATTTTTGATAAATACTGTATCAAAAACAATAAATCCTCACTGTAATCAATTTTTGTATTAAAAAGTAAATCATATTTATCAATAATTGTTTTCTTAAACATGCATCGCCAAACAAAACCACTTGGTCTAAATTTGATAATTATGTCTTTATCACCAGTCTTTATAGAATCATCATTCCAAAATACCAGGATTGAATTAATCTCTTTTAGAGCAGGTTCTTCCACCTTATAGCAAACACTATCAGCAACTTTCCAATATGAACACATGCATAAGTTATTTTCTTGAATGTTATATACTAATTCCTTAATATAATCTTTATGTATCCAATCATCTGCATCTACAAATGTAATATATTCCCCATTAGCATTTTTGATACCATCATTTCTTGCGCTGCTTACTCCTCCATTACATTTGTTTATTAACTTCACTCTATTATCACTTAAATATTTTATACATATAGATTCCGAATTATCTGTGGATCCGTCATTTATCAATATCAATTCAAAATTAGTATATGATTGATTAATAATTGATTCTATACACCTTGAAATATATTTTTCTGCATTATAAACCGGAACAATGACTGTAACCAAATGACACATACAAATAAATTATTTTCCTTTCAATGTAACATTATATTTAGATTTCTTTGTTAACACTGTATAATTCATACAAAATAAGAAACCAAGATTCAAAAAGATATTTGCATAAACATCTTCTATCATTGAATAAAATATGAAAGAGACAATTGTTGCCACGATAAATGCGTCTCCATCATTAACAGCTTTTTTTATTCCTATCAAATAAATAAATAAGACAATAATAAAAAATAAAATACCATAAATCACTAACGTGGCTGTTATTCCACAATCAATAACATAATCTCTAGGTAAGTAATTCCCCCATATTGATAAACTGACCTTATTAATAATTCTTGACGCAAGCATAAATCTTCCTGTCAAAACAGAATCTATTAAAACGATTATCTTATTCTTGCCATATGTATAACAAGAATATAATGTAAAAAAAACAATGAAAATATATATTATCTCATAAATAAATGCTAGTTTTTTTAACTCAATAATCTTTTGTAATCCTTTTGTCATTAAAAATGTTACCAGATATATTAATAATACCAGAAAACCAGCTCTTGATTTAGAAAATGTAAATAATAAAAAACCACCCAACACACAACAAATTATTAACTTATTTATCCACTTTTTATTTTTACAGCAAAATATAAGCCCCACAACCACTCTAAAGTATGTTCCTTGCAAAGTATTTGGATGAACAAAACCGAAAATATACCGTTCTTCTAATCCTACATTTTCTCTCCATCCACCATATAAACTAATATTAGTTCCTGTAAATAAAGAATTCATCACCGTGTATATAAATAAACTAGTTGTAATAAATGTATAAATGTATATTATTTTAACAAGATCAATATCTGGGATTGCATAAACAAAAAATAACATAAACAACAATATATTACTTCCTGTCACTAAAGTTATTTTAACAATAACTAGAGTTAAAACAACTAACATAAATAATTGCATTACTGTATATTTTGATGTAAATATTTGTATCAATATAAGCAAAAAAGCACTAATAAATAGAAAATTAGAAAAACCTTCATCAATACTCCTTTGCGTTAATAGTAAATTTAGTCGTAATGTTATAAGTATAGTTGCTAAATATATACATATATTTTTCACTTTAACTCTTATCATATAAACCTCTTCATTTTTTTAATTACGATACATATAATAAATAATAAGCTACTTTTTTTCTTGTTTATAATATAATACTCAAGATTATACAGAAAATTTAAATCTACTTTTGATAACAATCCCATTCTTGTCTCATTACAACATACATTCTTACAAAATAACTTGAATTGCTCCTTATTATCACAAAAAAATGCATATTCATTAATACACTGTATAACATTTCTAGTATAAATTATCTTTAAAGCTGAACTCATACATTTCACTTTGCTATTATTATATAATTCAATATTGTTCTGAAATATATGATCTATGGTTGTCAAATGTTGTCCTAAATACCTTACTTTTTTCTCGTCAGACAACCCTTCTGTTGTATAATAATTATAAAGACAATTTGTAATAACCGAAATGTTGTCACACTCCAACATATACTTTAAATTAAAATCCAAATCTTCACCTATAGTGTACCTACTATCAAAATTTGATTTTATAAGATCTTTTTTATATATCTTATTGAAAATGGAATTTAAAATGTTATTACTATCTAATAATTCTATTTTTTCGCAAGACTCTTTATCATTCATGCTAAATTTTAGATTTCTGGGAATACTATACGACCGTATATAATTTCTTGATTCATCTTGAATATTGATTCCGCAAATCACCAAATCATTATGTTTTATATTTAAATACAAATTTTTTAAATAATCATTGTTTATAGTATCATCTGCATCGATGAAAATAATATATTCGCCTTTTGCTATTGAAATTCCCATGTTTCTCGCATTAGATACACCTCTATTAACGCATTTATCCACAACAATTCTCTTATCAATTTTACTGTATTCTATACAAATATTATAAGAATTATCTTCTGACATATTATCAATTAAAATCAACTCAAAATTTTTAAAACTTTGTTTCAAAATCGAACTAACACATAAATGTATATATTTTTCCATATTATATATTGGTACAATTATAGAAATAATGATCAGTTGATTGTTATCATCCAGTAATTTTTCCATTTATTATCTCCTTATAAAATGTACTTTTACCATCAATTTCTTCTATATGCTTAAACTTATACGATAATTTGTGAATATTACTTTTATCTTTCAATTCATTAAACATTTTTTCATCAAATGGTAAATCTAGCATTTTATCATTTAAACAGAATATCGAATCATCCACTTTGTCTAGACCATCTATCATTTGTTTTATTTTGTTATTATTTTCATATGCTAATTCAAAAAAACAATCAATTAGCAAATAAGTTATTAATTCATTATGTCCTTTCCAATATAACTCAAATAATTTATAAATTTGCTTAGGAAACATATTATCTTTACTAGATGCCTGAAAAAAACCACTCCATTTCCAATTTTTAAAAGCTCCATTCAATGTATAATAAGTGTTATTATACAAACTATCTGGAAATGGATCAGTCATAAAAATGGTTGCATCCATCCAGATACCTCCATACATATAAAGAAGTTTCTCTCTTAGTATATCCGAAAAATGTGTTATTGTGATATTCCCCGTTTCTATTCTATCGTATATAAATTGAGGAAAATCAACATAATTATTCAAATTGTTTTTATCAATCAATACCACCTTATGGTCTTTTGCATTACTCTTAACACTTTCAAAACATTTCTTTACAATCAATGGCATTTTTTTTTCACCTTGCCACCAAAAAATCCAGATATTACAGTCCCTTTCAATATTTTCAATAGATGAATCTGAATATACCTTAGAAATATATTTTCCATATTTTAGGTTTAAATATTTAACTATTCTCTTATGTTTATAACAATCGAATTTATTGATTAACGAATCTGAAATTTTTAATTTGCGCATAATTCTTGTCAAACTATTTCTAATAAACATAATTAAACCAAATTCATTTATATAAGAAATCAAATGCATTTAATCCACTCTCCTTTATTTTTGTCGTAGCGTTTAATTATTTTTACCGGTGCCCCAGCTGCAACACAATAATCTGGTATGTCTCTTGTAACAACAGAATTGGCTCCTATTACACAATGTTTTCCAATATTAACCTTTCCTATAATAACAGTATTAATTCCTATATAAGATCCATCTTCTATTTTTATCTCATTATCAACTTTATTTACAGTCGCTTGATTTATTACAGGAATGTTTATATTTCTATACTCGTGATCACAATCACTAATATAAACATTTGGTGAAATTAAAACGTCCATTCCAATACTTAACTTATTTATTATAGAAATACGACATCTTTCTCCTATTTCTGTACGAGCTCCTATTTCTATGCCATCCCCACCTGACCAAATCTGACAATAAGGTCTTATACTCACATCATGATTTAAATGTACTATATATCCATTTTTTATATCAACTTTTCTACCTATATAAACTCCGTTTTCATATTTCACTCTATTAATTTTACAATTTATATATCCATATAAAGTCTTTATAACATTCTTACATTTATCCTTTAACATATTCTCAATTAATAATAAATTCCTTTCTTTAAATTCCCACTAAAAAACAATAACTAAAAATTATGCTAAAACTTCACATAAAAGCTGCAAAAAGACATTATTACAAAAAATACTTTTTATTTTTTATAACCTTATATGGATACAAAAAGACCTCTATCCATTTATTCTTGATTATATAACTTACAACTATTGGTCCTAAAAAACTGATGCTTATTCCAGTAATAACATGAATTAATGCGTTATTAATATTTAACTTTAGTAAAATTGTTCTTATAGGTGCAGCAAATAAAGTATGCATTAAAAAAATAGGCATTGTATATTTTGCGAGTAATTCCATTCCTTTTCCAAATTTATTTTCAAAACTAGCCACAATAACGATAACTGCTTCACAAGCTAACAATCCCATCGCAAATGAAATTCCTTCATTATGAAATTCCTTCATATATATTACAACACTCAATATAACGAACAGACATCCACTTATAATTCCTTGTATCTTCTTGTCTTTCAGATGTATATTAAATACACAAATACTCATACCAAGTACAAACCAGATTTCATTTGATAGAACTGTTGATATTGCGTAAATATTGCTCCCCCCCATTATCAAAATCAAGATCTTTGCAACGAATGAGATTGCTAATCCAAATATAGTAACTTTAATATTACAAAATGTCGGTGTAATAATAAAAATAAAGAGTAATGCATATAAATACCAATATGGAGCTGTAGGATGAAAAAACAACGTATCTCCTAGTCCGCCAATTCTATCATTAACACTACTTGAAAACACCCTCTTTAGTACCCATGTTGCTGTAGAAAAAGTCATATACGGTACCCCAAGCGCTAATGCTTTCTTCAATATATTTTTACACCAGCAGTCTACGCTAGTTACTCTACTATACTTTTGATATAAGTATCCACTGCAAATAAAAAATAACGGCACATGGAAGTAATATATTGTCATTTCAAACCATTTGTATAAATTATTCTCTGGTAAAATATTTGCTTTAGTCATACTCTGAAAAAAATGGCCTAGAACAACCAATATACACGCTATTACTTTTACATAATCAATCCATTTTTCTCTTTCTTTTACCGCTACCTTTTCATGCATCATTTTGTCCCCATCTGCTGAGCTATATCTGCATCTACAATTTCTTCACCTGTCTTATGCTTTAACTCTTCCTTACTTGCCTCGCTCAAACCGTTATTAATTACACAGTTCATATCACAGGTGCTGCACTTATCCAACTCTTCTTTAGTTACTTTTCCATCACGATAATCACGACAAATCTTCAGTTCATACATACTATATGGATGCTTACTAAATAATGCTTTAAACTTATGAACTAAAACCCATGTAGCTGGCTTCCATATATACTTATGCATAGCCGGAGAAACAGAGCCAATCATCCAACAATCACGGTCACAACAACGAACCTTCGCACGAACCTTCGCAGCCTCAGGACTGTTCCACAGTTCATCCCATGACTGATTGTTTAGGTTTCCCATAACTTCTTTATCTTTGGTTCCATTGCAAGGCATAACATCACCATATGGGTCAATAAAGAAAGTATCAAAACTCATATCACATGGCAGTAAACGCTTCTGCCCATAAATATAATTAATCAAACCATGATTGAAATATGCTCTAAACCACTTCTTTGGACTATTACTACGCAGTAGTTCATTAACTAAATTTTCAAAGTTCTTTGCAACCATAGGACGGTCATTAATAATATTCTTTGCCTCGACAAAATAAAAGCTGTTATGTAGTGAAGCCGTAGCAAACTCCATACCCATTTCATCAGAAATCTTATACAACGGAACCAAATCAGGAGCATTCTTATCCTGCACTGTCATACCAAATCCAACATCCTTCATTCCCATCTCACGCAGCTTCTTAAGCGTGCCATAACCACGCTGGTAGCCGTCCTGCAACCCCCGAATTTCGTTGTTTGTATGTTCCAGACCTTCAATAGAAATACGAATACCAATCTGCGGAAACTCCTTGCACAAATCAACAATACGATCCGTAAAGAAACCATTTGTCGAAATAACGATACGATCAGACTTCTTATATAACTCCCTAACTATATCTTTCAAATCAGTACGGATGAACGGTTCACCCCCAGTAATGTTTGTGAAGTACATCTTCGGCAGCTTCCTAATAGTCTCGATGCTGATTTCCTCTTCTGGCTTGGAAGGTGCTTTATAACGGTTGCACATAGAGCAACGAGCGTTGCAGCGGTAAGTGACAATAACAGTACCATTTAACTTTTTTTCTTCAGACATGATTAATTCTCCTATTGTTTACTCTCTCTTTTAAAAATATTTCGATTTTATTTAATAACCATTTGGCACACACCGAGAACACAACCGAACCACAGATAACTACGATAGCGGTAAAGATATATGCCAGTAGACCGTTTTCAAATATATGGACAATGTGTAACTTCTCAAGCACACGATAAATTACCATGTGGCACAAATAAATCTCGAAGCAGACATCGCCGAGAAACTTGGTGACTGGGTTGACTAATATCCCCTTTTTTCTACAGCCGAGGGTATAAACCAATGCTGCCACACAAAAAAATAATATTGTGAATGTAGAGTCGCCTAATACAAAATAGCCAACCGTGGCAATCAGTAGAATCACACCAGCGACAACCTTGTATTTCGATGCAAACTCGGCAAGTTTCTTACGATAAAGGAAAATCAATCCACCAGCGATGAAATAGACTGCACAGTACAGAATGTTAGTTCTCGCACTAAAATTCACTTCCACTCTATCTGCAATATGACTTTTATCAAAGAAATATGTACTACATACGAAGTTGTAAATTACGGTGCAGAAAAATGCCAACCATGCACGTTTCCTGTTTTCCAGTAGGAAACAGAAAAACGGAAACAGCAGGTAAAACACGAAAATCACTGCCAACGTCCAACTCACACCAATAACCGATATGTTCATATTCGGCAGAAGCCCCTGACAGAGTGTCAAGTTTGCAAAAACCTCATACAGCGCACTTTTACTGGGTGACATTACAAAGTCCAACGCACAAAGCAATGCGTAGTACGGCCAAATTTTGTTGTATCTTTTGGTGTAAAACTCTCCTACTCCGATTTTCAGTTCCTTGAATCTCTGGTAATAACCGCAGCACATACCGAATCCGCTGACCATCATAAAAAGGAAAACAAGATTTGTAAAAGACGGAATAAGCTGTTCAAACACAAATCCTCCAATTCCATATTCACTATTTGTAAGGACATGCATCAAAACAATTCCTAGTATTGCATAGGCCTTCAAGCCATCTATTCCTTCATATCTTACCTTCATTCCACAAGCATCCCCCACAATGTCTTTGCATATTTTTCCTCTGAACACTTACTCTCAAGGAAACTCTTAAACTTCGCTGCACAAGCCTCTACCTCATTTGTATGCTCAAGATAATACTGAATTTTGTCCACCCAGTCCTCTACAGTATTCTTACATAAGGCTCCGCATCCATCTAACAAATATCCTTCTGTAGTAACCGTATCGGATGTTATAATCATTTTATTATTTGCGGCCGCCTGAAAATAGACGGTCAAGCCTGCCGGTGCTTCTGTATCCAGTGGCATAGCAATAAGTTGTGACTCGCACAAAAGCTCCATAAATTTACCTTCCGGGATATCTGTTTGAACGCAGATATTATCACCCATAGCATCTAAGAATTGTTCTTTCAAAGCACTCGGCATAACACAATTAAAAGTCACCTTGGGAAGCCTTTTCGCTACTTCAAACAACAGTTTCCAATCCCGGCCATTTCTACCACCACAAAAAACCGTATTTGCCTTGGTTTCGACCTGCTTATTCAAAGTATAATTTCGATGATAGACATCATACAAAAGCGTAAAATCCACTTTTGTATTCAAAATCTTATTAATATAGCGACCGTACTCCACAGTCGTAACCGTTGCCGCAAAAGAATTCGAACACAATGCCTTTTTATAAAGATACTTTGCTATCTTGTTTTTCATTGTACTTTTATCTTTCAGCAAAATATTGATTGCTACAACTTTAATTCTCTTGTTGGTCAGTTTACTCAACCACCAACACAGCACTCCCATAAAGTCATACCAACATACAATGGTATCTCCTGCTTTTGTACGTTTTACGGTTGCACTACACACTGAAAGCATTTGCTTGATAGAAGTGCAGCGCCACTCAGGATAGATTTCCTTATACTCTTTTTCAAATGCCGCAGTTAAAAACGACATATCTTCCAATTTCTTGGGTTTATCATATAAAACATAAATCATGCTTCACCCCTATAAACCTTCATAGTTTTCTCGTAATACTCATCAATGGTATCGAAGCTGATAATCCATCCGCTGAAACTCAAAGAGAAGCGCCTCCCAGATAAATCGGGATGAGCTTGTTATAGTAAGCTTCAAGATCATCTCGCTCAAGGTTAAGGCATGCCTTTGCGTACTTATCGGTCTCTGCCGGATTATTCCAAAGTTCCTTGATAATAGATGCTAGTTGCTTGGAATCCCGGCTTGTGAACAGCCGTCCATCCACACCATCTGTGATCAACTCTGGAATGCCACCGATATTGGCACCGATGACAGGAGTCCCACGCTGCTGGCTCTCCATAACGGAGAATGGGCAATTTTCGTATACCTCCGAAGGGCAAATAGAGAACTTTGCTTCCCGAATCAGTTTGTCCAATGCATCGCCAGTCTGGAAACCAACATTCTTAACATTTTTCAGCTGATTTACCTTGTCTTCCAATGGGCCAGAACCAGCAAAAATAAACTGAATATCTGACAACAAATTACAGGTCTCAACAAGTGTGTTGATTCCCTTCTCTTCAGAGAAGCGGCCGAAGTAAAGGACGTAATCTTTCTTTTCAACCTCTTTGGGCTCTACCTTCTCCACAAAGTTGTGCATCGCAATTGTCTTCGTTGCAAACAGCGGATTTGTATCCATCTTGGTTTTCAGGAACTCAGAGCAGCAAATAATCTTGTCAATGTACTTGTATACTCCGTTCCACTTCCAGAACTCGGCCTCCATCATGCCAACGATAGATTTTGCAGTAGAACCGTGAACACATCTTCCCTTTACACAATTCACGAAATGACCGCCGAGGCACTTCTCACAGTTCTCATGTGTGATAGTGTTCTTTAATTGGTGGTTCGGGCAGACCAACTGGTAGTCATGTGCCGTGAAGATGATCTTACAATCCCTTCCGGTCTCCTTACGCCACTTCACGATTTCCAGAATGATGGAAGGTGTCAGCTGGTAGTTAAAATTGTTCAGGTGACAGACATCCGGCTTGAAGTCGTCTAGTACTAGTCTTAATTTTTCTCTTGCTTCCTTGCTGTAGATGGTCTTGATCGGGTAAGTCAGCTTGCTCAGTTTGCTGCCGCCGTGGAAGTCCATATCAGATGTATAAGCATTGACACGGTTGCCCACACAACGGCCTTCGTGTTCCATACCGAAGTACTGAACCTCGTGTCCATGCTGCTCCAGTGCCTTACCCAATTTAAATATATACGTTTCTGATCCGCCGTTTCTGAATAAAAATTTATTTATCATCAAAATTTTCATCGTTATCTCCTGTATAGATTCATTGTTTCTTTTGTTACAAAATCCCAGTTGTATTTTCTTAAAATAAAATCAGTAGCTTGTTCTTTTATTTTCGTAATCATTTCAGGATAATCACATGCCTTTTGAATCTTGGTGAGTAAATCATTAACATCTGACTTTTTAAATACCAATGCCTTGTCTTCTACAACTTCTGTACACTCTGGGATATTCGAAACTAGACAACAATTCCCATAACTCATAGCTTCTAAAAGACTCAGTGGCATTCCTTCCAAGTCTGAAGGCAATGTATATATATAAGCATTACTATATAGTTCCTTCAGTATCTGTCCCTGAACAAATCCTGTAAAAATAATCCTGTCATCATCTTTCGCTATATCCTTTAATTCCTTCATAAATGAATCTGTATCACTTGAACCACCAGCTATTACTAACTTCTTATCCGTCTTAACATTCTTAAATGCCTCAACTAGATATCTGATTCCTTTTTCCGGAACTAATCGTCCTAAAAACAATATGTATGAATTTTTTTCCAAACCATATTTTTCCGTAATAAGTTTAGATTCTTGAATTTTTGGTCTATTCACTCCATTTGGAATGAATACTGTTTTTCTTCCATACCTCTTCTTAAAATAATCCTGAACCCCTTTACTCAGCACAATAATTTCATCAGCATACTTTACGGCATTCTTTTCTCCCTGATGAATAAACTTTGAACCAAATCCACCCTTCCATTTTTCACGTTGCCAGTCCAATCCATGTATTGTAACAATTACTTTTTTACCAAACATTTTTGGTAGCCAAGCAAAAAAAGCCGGTCCCTCTGCATGAATATGAACAACATCATACTTACCAAAAGCACAACATAATGCTGCAAAAAAAGAGGACGAAACCGCCGCAAGACCTTTCTTTTCTATTGTTGGAACTGTCTTAAGCTTTATTCCTTTATATTCTTTAAGTCGTTTTGAATCATACTCTGAACCACTTACATGATGACCACCTCTGTTGTAGCAAGTTACATTATGCCCTTGGGCAACCATCCTTGTGCAAAGTTCTTCAACAACTATCTCAACTCCGCCTTCTCTTGATGGAATTCTTTTTTGCCCAAACATAGCAATATTGAGTTTTTCTTTATGCTTACTCTTTCGTCTGTTCACGTCTCTTACACTGCTCCATCACTCTTTAATACGCCTGTAATTGTCTTAAAGAGAATCTTCATATCCCCCTTAACACTCCACTCCCCAATATACTGAGTATCCAGCTTCACCACTTCCTCAAAGTCCGTGATATTACTCCTGCCACTCACCTGCCACAGTCCGGTCAGTCCCGGTCTGAATGACATTCTGGCTCTATGGTGCGGTTCATACTTCTCCCACTCATCGAGTGTTGGTGGTCTGGTGCCTACCAGGCTCATATCTCCCACTAGTATATTGAAGAATTGTGGAAATTCATCAAGGCTTGTTTTCCTGATAAACTGCCCAATTCCGGTTTTCTTCTTTCCGTTTGGCAGCACCTTGTTGCCTATGATTCTCGGATCAAAGTCCATCTTAAACATCATTCCGTCACCCACTTTATTCTGTGCCGCAAGCTCCTTCTTTCGCTCCTCGGCATCCATATACATGCTGCGGAATTTGTACATCTTGAATTTTCTGCCGTTTCTGCCAACTCTTTCCTGTGAGAAAAATATCGGTCCCGGCGATGCTATGTATATCGCCGGTCCCACAAATATCATGATGATAAGTGTGAACAGACAGCCCACCAGTCCTCCGACTATATCCATGCCTCTCTTTACCAGAAGCGCGCTGGTGTTGGCATAGTTCACGCTTGATGTGACTACGGTATAGTCGCCTATCTTTTCTATCTGCTTGTAGCCTCCCTGGGCTGTGCCGTTTTTGGCTATTCCTGTATGTACTGCTATTCCCATCTCAAGGAATATATCTGCCATCTTCTCAGGATATTCATCCTCGCTGCAAGGCGGGATGAGTACCTCATCCACCCACTCATCACACGCATAGTCCACTATGCCATCGTGGTTTGCCACTATCGGTATGTTGCATATAGTCATACCCTTCATGTCTGTATCCAGTGAAGCTGCTACTATCTTTGTATAGCCTATACAGCTTTTCTCCACTGTGCACAGTGTATCACGAAGCATGGCATCAGGTGCTATGACAAACAGCGATTTTCTTGATGCTCCAAAGCCCTTTTTCTTAAGGAAGCTCTTGAGCGCTAGTCTTGCTACATATGTTATTGTCACATAGATTGGAAACATGATATAAAATGATAATCGCGAATATATATCAGCCATCTGTGTGGTGAACAGAAACAGTGCTGTCACCAAAAATACAAGCATAGCGTGCTTACAGGTCGATATGAATTCATCCAGATATCCGCGTTTTAGGACGTTCTTGAATGAATCTGCCATTATCTCCACAAAGAAATCTATCAGAAGAAATGCTACACCCAGTATACGGTAGTCCTTGTCCACATATGGGTTATTAAAGCCGAAGCGTATCACATATGAAATAAAAAATGCTATAACAATGCATGCGATATCTATAAGCATAAAATCTATATGCTTTGTCCATCCTCTGCCTTTCTTTCTGTACATTCTTTCCAAATTCTCCTTGTGGTATCTTTTATTTTCCTTTATACCTGTTCTAGGGGAGGTACCTTTGTACCCCCCCGAATTATTTTAACCTGTTTTGTTTTACGTATGTTTTATTAGGTTATTTATATCTTTTTCTGTATCTAATCAGGGTATTCAATAATATATTTTCACCCATTTTTAATTCTTTGTCAATGAATATTAGGTTTTCTTTATATGACACTATTTCTAAATTTTTCTTCTCCCTCTCTACATGATTATGCACTTTTACACTCTGTCTGCTAAATTTTCTAAACTGAAATATTCTTTTTAACATTCCCCTCTTCATCATAACAATTCTTATTTGTTCCCGCAAAACCATCAATTAAAGCTAATAATATTTGTGGCTCATTTGCAAAGACTGTCATCCAAACAGAATAAAAGCCATCTCCCAAAGCAGTCATAATAATTTGCTTTTTTAAATCTTCTCTATAGCTATCTGGCGCATCTTTCATATGTAGCCATCCGTCCAATGACTCCTTTGCTTTATAATAAGCAGTATTTCTTTCTATAAGCCGCCTATCTTTATCACCTTTACTCAAATCAGGAACATTACCAAGTTTTACTAGCTCATACGTATTGGTTGCCTTTTCTTTTAACTCACCTGTCGGATCTAATTCCATTAAAAGCTGCTCATTTACCTTGGGATAACCATTTTCATATGTGTATGCAATTGCTGTATTATTCACATCAGGCCATAAAAAATCATCATCATTTTCAGGAGTTGTGTTAGCTAATTTTCTAGTATTACAATATTTACATCCCAACAGCAAGTTCTTCCAATCTGTTATATCTCCGCCCTTTGATTTTGATACAACATGTTCAACCTCCGGTACATGCTTAATTGGAAATTCACAATATGAACAATAATAACCTATCTTTTCGCCTAAATATGGCAGTGCATCCTGATATTTTTTTATTGTATTATATGGTGATTCACCTTTATCTACTGGTCTCATTTTTCTTCACTTTCCATGCCTGTTCAGTGTATTTTTGATGAACCCACGCCATATAAGCAGGATTATCACTATATTCTGCCTCTAAATCAGCCAATTCTTTGCCAAGCCTTGCTATATCATCTTGAGTCTTGGCCTCTTTCAAGGCTGTATAATATTTTGAGGCTGCTTCGTATATCTTTCGTTTTCTCTCACTATATTGAGGCATTTCTACGCCCATAACATCTTCAGCTATATCTTCCAATCCTTCTCCGGAATACTCACTATCTAATGGTTGATCCAAAGTAATAAGTTCTCCCTCATCCAAAGATTGAATAATAAAAGGAGAATGCGTAGCACATATAAACTGTATTCTAGGAAATTGTTCTTTCAGAATTCCTATAATACGTTTCTGCCATGTAGGATGCAAACTCAAATCAATTTCATCTATTATAACAATTCCAGGTGTCATTTTGAGTGCATCACCCTTTAGATAAGGATTCAATATGCACATTCGCGTAGCTATATCAAGCATTATCTTTATTACATTTCTATAACCATCACTCAACATCTGGAACGGAAGGATTGTTCCATCTACTGTTTTTAATGCAATTATATCATCCTCATATTTGGTTGAAGATATAATTTCTTCTCCGGGCTTCAATTCATCACAAAATGCCTCATTAACAGCCTTTAAAATCGCCTCATATGCAGGAAATAATTTTCCCCCATTTTCTTCTAGCGAAACGGCTTTAAGAGTTTCAATATAACGAAATGCAATTTCAAGTCCATGTTGTGAATCTAAACAATGATTATATGCGTCAGTCCTACTAAATACACCTTTTATATTCGTTTTCTTATTTCCATCTTTCCAGAGACGGGCTGTACTTAAATAAAGTACTAATGGAAGAACCACTTTACTATCCGAGTGATCCGCATTAGATATTTTATTTTCCCATTCAATTACGGCTGGCTGCATCGGATTAGGACCCCCAAATTTAGTTCTTGCATCTTCTTTTAAAATAACTCGTCTAAATTCAATATTGCTATCTGTATTATTTCCGCCCCACTGCGCCTTGCAACTCACTTCACACGGATACTGTGCAATTGATCCTGTCGTCAAAATCATACTATCATCTGAAATCAACGTTTTTCTTCTTGCATCGGTTGACTTTATATTATATACAAACCGTGAAGGTACATAAGTCTTGTAAGCTGCAAGATAAGCTCCCAGCATCACATTAGCAGCCTCCAATACGGAAGTCTTACCAGAACCATTTTTACCAGCAAAAACATTCATTCTTGGATTGAGCACAAATTTTTTATTATCAAATCTTCTATAATTTGTAAGGCCTAACTCTTGAATTTTGAACTCACACATTTTATCCGCTACCTTTAGCCCTTCCTTATTTTTATTAACTATATCATTTTTTTATTATCCCATCAACCTTTCCGTAACACTACAGAAATTTTTGATGTATAAATGATGTAAACATCATTTTTTATACACTTTTCAGAAAATATCTACTCCTCAAAGAGCTTTATCTTCCTCTCTATCATCTCATCAATCCTTGCGATATACTGCCCTACATCCTTGACATTCTCGCATCTGTCGATTCGGTGTGTGCCATCCGGATTCGGTACGGGCCAGACACGCTTGGTGCTTGCTCCAGCTCCGCAGGCTACAATAGTCTGTTTTTCCTCCATGATCAGTATATTGTATACACCGGCCTTGCCCTTTGCCGCATAGCCCACGTTTTCCATGTTGCCTGCCATGCCCTTCTGCCTGTAGAGGTAATATGGCTCAAGCCCCATCTGCTTACAGTAGGCTGCGCAGAGATCCATATGCTCCTGAGTGTTGACCATCTGCATATCACTGTAGCGGTCCTTGAAGATGGTGAGTCGTGCAGCTCGCTTTACTGCGAGTGAATGGATGGTGACGTTGTCAGGCGCCAGTTCCTTCACCAGCTCCATTGTGTGCCTTACATCATCGAGTGTCTCCTCGGGAAGTCCCATGATGAGGTCCATATTTATGTTGTCAAAGCCCAGCTCACGTGCAAGCTTGAAGCTTTGTATCGTATCGTCTACCGTGTGGTGTCTTCCTATTATATCAAGTGTCTGCTGCTTCATAGTCTGCGGATTTACTGATATACGGCTGATGCCGTTTTTCTTTAGTGCCAGGAGCTTTTCTCTCGTGATGGAGTCCGGTCTGCCTGCCTCCACTGTAAATTCCAGACAGTCCTTTAAATCAAAGCTGCATTTGATTTTTCTGATAAGCCTGTCAAGTTGCGCAGGGCTTAGTGTGGTCGGTGTGCCGCCTCCTATGTAGATGGAGTTTAGCTTCTTGTGGTAGAATTTCTGTGCCGTGTAGTCTATCTCCTTCTCGAGTGCGTCGAGATAATCATCCACGCGGTTTTTCCACACACCCAGTGGATATGATGTAAACGAGCAGTACGCACAGGTGCTCGGGCAGAATGGTATGCCTATGTACAGGCTATAGCCGTTGTCATAGTCCACCTTATCGAGCAGTGCCTTCTCGCGCTTTGCTATGCCTATTGAAAGGTCGATTTTCTCATCACTTGCGAGGTAGGTTTCCTTCAGATAGTCGTAGGTTTCCTTATCGTTCATGCCGTCCTCTATGCATTTCATGGCTATCTTGGTCGGTCTGATGCCTGAAAGTGTGCCCCACGGAAGGCTCTTTCCTGTGCCCTTTTCTATCATGGAATACAGGGCGAGCTTGAGGCGGTTTTTGGTTTCCTTGCGGTCTGTGCCGTCCACGGATATTTTTGTGCAGATACTTTTTCCGGCTGTTTTAATGTCACTTTCGTCGGCTTGCTGCATCTCATCTGTCATGGAATTATTTCCGCCGGCTCTATTCAGCGTCCACTCCACTGCAATTTCATCGCCCACATAGTCTATCTTAAATACCTGTGATGCATCCGCAAATTCTTTTACGCCATCGTCTGTCATCTCGTGGTGTGTGCAGGCCAGGTTTTTCCCCTCCACCTCATCAGGTGGGCAGCTATAGTACATCTGCACATCCTCCTGCGGGAAGAACTCCTTGAGCAGTGAGTGCACATCATATTCAAAATCCGGTTTATTAAATACTACTACTATCATAAGTAAGGGTTATACATCCTCTCGTTTTCTATGGTTGTTGTGTCGTTGTGGCCCGGGTACACCTCTGTATGCTCAGGCAGTGTCATGATTTTTTCCTTCACTGTGCGCACAAGGTCTGACATGCTGCCGCCCTTGAAATCTGTACGTCCGATTGAGCCGCAAAACAGCGAATCTCCTGTAAAGATCACGTCCTCATACGGGAAATAATAGCAGCAGCCGCCCGGTGTATGCCCCGGTGTGTGAAGCACTACTATGTGAAAGCCTGCGATGTCAAGTTCCTGCTTATCCTTCAAAAATACATCTGCATAAAAGGTCTTTGACTGCCCCATCATGTAGCTGACATTGAGCTGCGGGTCATCGAGTGTGGCTTTGTCTGCCTCATGGATATATATCTTGATGCCGTAGCGGTCTGCGAGCGGCTTTGCATCCGTGGCGTGGTCAAAGTGTCCGTGTGTGAGCAGTATTGCTACAGGCTTTGCGCCTGATTCGTCCACTTTTTTGGCGAGCTGTTTAGCACACGCGCCCGGGTCTATTATTATCATTTCCTTTGTCTTTATATTGGTGACAAAGTAGCAGTTGGTCTGCACCGGTCCCACTACGAAGTGGTCTATCTTCATATTTACCATATGAGTGTACTCCTTGTCTGTTATATGTTATGCTTCACGCAAGAACCACCGGGATTTAGCCGGTGGTCCTCTCTACGTCTATTACACTTTCTATCTGTCTGAGCTTCTCCACTAGAACCTTTATCTGGTCCCTGCCTTTGATATTAAAAAATACCTCGATTGTAGCGATACCCTGCTTGCTGGTCTTGGACTGTATACCACTGATATTGATTTCCTTCTCGGTAAATATCTTTGTGATATCTACGAGCAGTCCCGGCCTGTCATGACAGAATATCTTTAAGTCTGCCTGATACTCGGCACCGTTGTCCATGAGGGCTGTATCCTGCCACTCTGCTTCTATGAGCCTGTCCTTTTCTATCTTGGACAGATTGATGATATTCACGCAGTCTGTCCTGTGGATGGAGATGCCTCGGCCTCTTGTGACAAAGCCCACGATTTCATCTCCCGGAACAGGATTGCAGCACTTCGAGAAGTGCACAGCCACGTCATAGAGTCCGTGTACCACAATACCGCTCTTTGACTTGTGCTCGGGCTGTGTGCCTGCTGCCGCCTGCTGCTTTTCTGCGATGCTGCCAAGCACATCTGCATCTGTCACCGGCACCACATGATCCTTCTTGTACTCATCGTACATCCTGTTGACTATCTGGCTCTCCTTGAGTCCGCCGTGGCCGACGGTTGCAAGGCATGAGTTCCAGTCGTGGAAGCCGTATTTGCGGCGTATTTTCTCCTGATACTCAGGCTTGTTTATCTCAGCAAAGTTGATACCTTTTGCCTTGGCATAGGCTGCTATCAGATCCTTGCCATGCTGTATATTCTCCTCTTTGAGCTCACTTCTGAACCACTGGTTGATCTTGTTCTTGGCCTGTGTGCTCTTTACGACCTTGAGCCAGTCACGGCTTGGTCCCTTGGAGTTCTGTGAGGTGATTATCTCTATCTGGTCACCGTTTTTGATGACATAGTCTATCGGCACCAGCTTGCCGTTTACCTTGGCACCGACCATCTTGTTGCCGACCGCAGAGTGTATGCTGTAGGCAAAGTCTATAGGTGTGGAGCCCTTTGGCAGGTTCTTTACATCGCCGGACGGCGTGAATGCAAATACATTGTCGGAGAATAAATTTAAATCACTCTTTAATAAAGTCATAAACTCCTTATTATCCGACATATCCTGCTGCCACTCGAGTATCTGGCGCAACCAGCTGAGCTTCTCCTCCTCTGTGACAGTGGTGGTAGTGGCATTGCCGTTGTTTGCTTCCTTGTACTTCCAGTGCGCTGCGATACCGTACTCAGCTGTACGATGCATCTCATAGGTACGTATCTGTATCTCAAACGGCTGTCCGCTCGGGCCTATGAGTGTCGTGTGAAGCGACTGGTACATGTTCTGCTTCGGCATGGCAATATAGTCCTTGAAACGGCCCGGTATAGGCTTATACTTCTCATGTATGATACCAAGCACTGCGTAACAGTCCGGTATGGTATCCACCAGAATCCTGATGGCAAAGAGGTCATATATCTGGTCTATCGTCTTGTCCTGATTGACCATCTTCTTATATATACTGAAGAAATGCTTTGCCCTGCCGTATATCTCAGCCTTGATGCCGGCATCTGTAACATACTTCTTGACATCGTTTACCAGGCCCTGGATGTAGGTGTCGCGCTCTGTCTTTCTGAGGGCTACCTTCTCTACCAGATCGTAGTAGGCATCCGGATAGAGGTACTTCATACAAAGGTCCTCGAGCTCTATCTTTATCTTGCTGATACCAAGTCGCTGCGCGATAGGGCAATAGATATCCTGTGTCTCTCTGGCGATACGCTGCTGTGCCTCCTTGGACTGGTACTTGAGTGTACGCATATTGTGCAGTCTGTCTGCCAGCTTTATGAGGATGACCCTGATATCCTTTGCCATGGCGAGAAACATCTTGCGCAGATTCTCAGCCTGCATCTCAAGCCTGTCCGCATTCTTGTCCTTCGGATCCTTGGTGCTGTCTGTCAGATGCAGGTGTTTTAACTTCGTGACGCCATCCACCAGATGTGCGACATCGTCTCCAAACTCTGCACGCATCTCATCCATGGTCATGATGGTATCCTCCAGCACATCATGGAGCAGTCCTGCTGCAATGGTTTCCTTATCCAGCTCGAGCTCGGCGAGTATTATGGCAACACAAAGCGGATGTATGATATAAGGCTCTCCTGACTTACGCGCCTGACCCTTATGAGCATCATAAGCTACCCTGTAGGCTTTGTCCACAAGGCTCGTGTCATCCGACGGATGGTACTTTTTGATTTCCTTTTTAAGCTCATCGTAAAGCTCCTCCGGGCTCGTAAAATCCTTTGTTCCCCTTATACCGCTGGTATCTGAGCGAAATTTGTCCGCTATTTTTTCTAATTCTTCTGTTGAGTAATCTGCCAATAGTCTCACCTCGATTGTAGTGTATCTTTAGTAGCCATTATATTTTATTTCTTTAAAAATTGCAATCTCATGTTGTTAGCCTATAACCATCTTTACTCCGCCATACATGCCGGCTGAGTTGCCGAGTGTGGCAAGCTTGATCTCTGTCTCACGGCTTGCATGGAAAGCATACTCTTTATAGTACTTTGCTGCTGTATCGATGATGATGCTGCCTGCCTTTGAGAGGCCTCCGCCTACAACAAATACCTCAGGGTCCATGACGCATGCTACTGCTGCCATTGCCTTGCCGAGAAGCTTCATAGACTGCTCTACAGCCGCAATGCCCGCTGCATCTCCTGCCTTTGCCGCATCGCATACATCCTTGGCTGTGAAGCCTGCATTTAAATCAAGCTTTGTTGCCACATCCCTGTGTGCTGCAATGTATCTCTCTGCCACTCTTACGAGACCGTTTGCTGATGCATACTGCTCTAAGCAGCCCTTCTTGCCGCAGCCACAGCACTCTGACTCATCATCTACCATAGGCATATGTCCTATCTCTCCGCCTGCTCCGTTTATTCCGGCTACGATTCTGCCCTCGCGGATGATTCCTCCGCCTACGCCTGTGCCGAGTGTAATCATGACTACATCCTGATGACCCTTTCCGCCACCCTGCCACATCTCACCGAGTGCAGCTACGTTGGCATCGTTTCCAGCCTTTACCTTGATGCCGCCGCACAGCACTGAGAGTGACTGTGCCACGTTGAACACGCCCCAGCCGAGGTTGACACACTTCAATACTGTTCCGTCATCCTTTATAGGTCCCGGCACTCCCATGCCTACGCCCTCGATGTCACCCATCTCGATGCCGTGCTTCTCGTTATTCTCCTTGATGGATGCTGCAATATCAGGCAGGATGAGCTCGCCTGAATTCTCTGTGCGTGTAGGAATCTCCCATGTATCGACAAGCTTTCCTGTGGTCTCAAAAAAGCCTATCTTTACAGTTGTTCCACCTATATCTACTCCGTATGCATATTTCTTCATTTTTTCGTCCTCCAAATCGTTAAACTATGTTTATATTTTATTGCCTAATTGCATATTTTTCAATGTTTTTCATTGTTTTTTATGTTTTTTATATTTTTTCTATATATAGAGGCATGTATATCATCATCCATATGCCCGCTATTTGTAAATCCAAGCTTTTTGGCAAGGCGAACCGATGCTTCATTTCTCTCATCTATCCGGCAGTAAAGCTCTTCAAAGTCTGTGTTTTCGCGCGCGTAGTCTATGATGAAGCGGCACACCTCCGTGGCATAGCCTTGGTTCCATAATTCCGGCGCTATCATATAGCCCATTTCATCGTGCTCAAGCCCTGCCCGTCCTATCAGCTTACCTGTTTCCTTGGAAAATACAAGCCACATGCCATACTCGTAAAAGCCATACATGTTCTCTATGTATGCTTTCTGGTATTCAAGCTCTGTCTCGTAGTCGTAAAGCGGCTCCACAAAGTCTGTCATGCCGGGCTTGTCATAGAGCTCATAGAGAGCAGGAAGGTCTGACAGAGACAGCTCACGTATCTGACACCTGTCTGTCTCGCCGATGTCCCACGGGATGTGATTATACCGCCTGCGCACCCGCTCCAGATACTCAATATCAAGCTCTGCAAGGCTCTCGACTGCATAGCGCGTGCCGCACTGCGGTTCTCCTACTGATGCTATGCCGAGTGAGTCGGCTATTTGCTTCTGCTGCCGGGTTGAGACTATCCAGATGCAGTCGGTGGGAGCTTTCTGTATTCTTAGATTTCCCGTATTAGCTTTCGCGGTGTTATCTGCAGATTCTGTATATCCTGAATTATTTTCTATTTCATACACACACAAATTATTATGCTGCTCATCTGGCAGTTTCTTCTGCAACTCATCCAGCAATTTTCCCAGTAGTGCACCATACAGTTTTTCTTGCAGCTCTTCTGACATGGATGCCTTGCCTGCCACACTTCTCCACTGCAGCTTGAATATCTCTCCATGATAGTAAAAAGAGGCAAGTTTTGCGCTTGCCTCATCAATAATTATTATCATTAAACTGTCTCCGGCTCCGGATAGTCCACTCCGAAGGTCTCAACTGTAACTGTCTTCATGACCTGAGCCTCAAGTGGTTTGTCCATGTAGTCTGTGCGTACCTCTGCGATCTTATTTACCACATCCATGCCCTCGATTACTTTGCCAAATGCCGCATACTCACCATCAAGATGTGGTGCATCCTTATGCATGATGAAGAACTGGCTGCCTGCTGAATCAGGTATCATGGTACGTGCCATTGAAAGTACACCGGCTGTGTGCTTTAAGTCATTTTTGAAGCCGTTGTGTGTGAACTCGCCCTTGATTTCATAACCAGGGCCGCCTGTGCCGTTTCCGTCCGGATCTCCGCCCTGGAGCATGAAGCCCTTGATTACACGGTGGAAGCATACTCCGTCATAGAAGTTGTGATTGATTAAGCTGATAAAGTTGTTTACTGTGTTTGGTGCGATTTCCGGATAAAGCTCCGCCTTGATTACATCGCCATTTTCCATTGTGATTGTTACGATTGGATTCTGTGCCATTATTTTTCTCTCTTTCTTTTATAATATTATGAGGCTTGGAGAATATCCATTCCTCGCAATTATTAAATATAGAATTAATTTCCACCTGATTGATTTTACCTAATTTTACTCACTCAGAGCCTCGACTACCTTAGGAAACTCCATGAAGTGTGATGCCTTCACCAGTATGGTGTCGCCCTCCTTCACATATGAAAGAAGCTCCTGTGTCATGGTCTCCCTATCCTCGAAATAGTGGATGTCTACATCGGATGATTTCTCCGCTGCCCCGGCTGCATATTCCTTTGCAAGCTCTCCTGCGGCAAAAAGTGTATGGATATGATTCTCTCCAACTGCTTCGCCTACCTCATGGTGCAGCTTTTTCTCATCGCTTCCCAGCTCGCCCATGTCTCCAAGCACTGCTATTGTCCTGCCCTTTGCATGTGAAAGCACCTCAATAGAGGATTTCATGGATACAGGATTTGCATTGTAGCAGTCATCTATCACTGTCATGCCGTGTGTTTTGATGAAATTAGTACGCCCTGCGATTGTCTCTGCTTTCTCGATTCCTGCCTTAATCTCAGCTATTGTGAGGCCAAGCTGCAATCCGACAGCCGCTGCCGCCATGGCATTGTATACATTGTGCTCACCTGGGATGTGGATGTGTGCATCGAACTCACCCTCCGGAGTGACAAAATGAGCCTTCATGCCGTCAAAGCCCAGGTTTTCAATATTTGTGGTATATACTGATTTATGAACGTCCGAAGCCGATTCCTTGCCATAGTATATGGCAGGCTTTCCATTTACCGTCTGCACTGTGGCCAGCTTGTCGTCATCTGCATTCAGCACTGCGACCGCATCCGGCATCATATGCTCAAAGCACTCTGTCTTGGCTTTAAGCACACCATCCCTGTCGCCCAAAAACTCCAGATGGCAGTAGCCGATATTTGTGATGACCATGACATCCGGGCAAGACATAGTAGAAAGTCTGTGCATCTCGCCAAAATCAGATATGCCCATCTCGAGCACCGCTACCTGATGGCTTTCCCTGATTCCGAAAATGGTGAGTGGCAGGCCTATCTCATTGTTGAAATTGCCTGCGGTCTTGTGGACGCTGTATTTCTGCTCAAGGACTGATGATATCATCTCCTTGGTGCTGGTCTTGCCGACACTTCCGGTGATACCCACCACCTTGATATCAAGGCTTTTTCTGTAAAATGCCGCTAGCTTTTTCATGGCATCGGTGGTTGATTCAACAAGCACATATGGGCCTGCCGGGTCCGTAAGCTCATGCTCAGAGAGCACAATTGCCGCCCCCTGCTCAAACACAGTCGGAATGAATTTGTGTCCGTCCACCCTTTCTCCCTTTATCGGGATAAAAAGATAGCCCTCCTTCACCTGTCTGCTGTCTATGACTGCGCCGGTGATTGTCGTATCGAGCTGTGTCTCATCGCCTATGCATGTGCCCTCACAGGCCTTTGCGATATTTGCAAATGTAAGATTCTTCATGTACTTATCCGACATGCTACACCTCATATTTTTTCAAAGATATGTCAATCAGATGCTCACAGAGCTGATTAAAACTCATACCGATAACCGCTGCCTCCTGTGGCAGAAGACTGGTCGGAGTCATGCCCGGCAGTGTGTTTGCCTCGAGGCAGAACATCTCATTTTTGTCATTGAGCAAAAAGTCTGAGCGTGAATATGTGTCAAGCCCGATAACACGTGCAACCTCCTCGGCATAGTGCTGCATATCCTTTGTCACCTTCTCAGGAAGCTCGGCCGGACATGTCTCTACTGTACTGCCCGCCTTGTATTTATTCTTATAATCGTAGAAGCCCTCCTTCGGTGCAATCTCTATAATAGGAAGAGCCTTGCCCTCGATAACGCCGACAGAGAACTCCCTGCCCTGTACAAACTCCTCGATAACCAGCTCATTTTCCCACTTGAAGGCATCGTCAAGTGCCGCCTTGAACTCTGCCGCATCCCTAACGATGGTGACACCGATGCTTGAACCACCACAGCATGGCTTTACCACGCATGGAAGTGTCAGGTCAAGCTTTGTGATATCGTCCTGTCTGGTCGCTCTTGTCATGGAAATACCCTTTGGAGTAGGGATACCGTTTGCAAGGAAGAACTGCTTTGATGTCTCCTTGTTCATGGCGATGGCTGAGCTTAAATAATCGCTGCCTGTATATTTGACACCGAAGAGGTCAAATGCTGCCTGTATCTTTCCGTTCTCTCCGTTTTCTCCGTGGAGAGCCATGAAAACAATGTCAGCCATCTGACACATTTTGATGACATTTGGTCCGAAGAAGCAAGGTGACTGGTCCTTTCTGGAAGCCTTTACCTTTGCGAGGTCAGGTGCCTCTGTCGGAATATCGCTGACCTGCACGCTTATCTCGTCCGCGCGGTCAAATATACCTGTCAGGTCCTCCTCCCTGTCACTATATCCCATAAATACATCCAATAATATAACTTTGTGGCCGTTCTCTTTGAGCGCCTTAGCTACCATGCTTCCTGTCTTGAAGGAAACATCTCTCTCTGTGCTGAGCCCTCCGGCAAGTACTACGATGTTCATTTTTGTCCTCTTTTCTTTGATTGAATTATCATGCTTTGGTTTAATTAAACACAATGCAGTGCTTCTTTTTTAAAGCTATGAGTAATCAACATAATTTCTTCAAAATTATAACACCATTTGTGCAAAAAAGAAAGACCGGTTGCCCGGTCAAAAAAGAAATTCTCATTTTATTTTAAACTGTGTTGGCTTCCAGCAGCTGTATCATTCTCATAAATACCATCCGCCCGTGCAAATCATCCTGTGAAAGTGATTCTCCGTACTTCAATACTAATAATCGGCACTGATAAAAATTCAGCTCAGGATTGCCAAAAAGCAAAATCCGCAAGGCTGCATTTTCCAGGTAATTGTGTATATTTCCCACCTCAATAAATATATCTACGATATCATCGAGGTTAATAAGTCCTTTCTGTTCATAATAAATTCTTCCCAAATATTTCATCCCTCCATCGATTGTATTTTTCGTAGAACTTCTTTTTTTGTCTTTCTTTTGAAATTTTGTCGCTTTTGCGAAATTTCACTCTTTGTTGGTGGATTCATTTTTCCATATAATATATCAATATTCTAGGCGCGTTACGCGCTTGTATTTTGAAGATTTCTATTAGAAGATTTAATATTGATAGGTGATTAGCAGTTTTCGACAAAATACAACATGGTTTTAGGTTTAATTTAGTTGGTTTTTGTTTAATATTGCTCTTTTTATATCAGAATTTTTGTAATGATAAATTTGTACTATTTTTGTGGTTTTTTCCTGCTGGCTGCATCTGGTAGTCTTGATGCAATAAGGGCAATACAAGATAAATCCATAAAGACTTTTGCCCTTGCCATTTTTGCAACCCGGATGTTATCAAGGTTGTAATTATCTTTTAAATCCCCGAACGTACGCTCTACGCTGGTTCGTTGATTATATAGTTTTTCAAATGCTTTTGTTTCTCTGAATGGTGCTGTAATAAACCTTGAATTATCTTTGATTTTTCGACATAATCGTAACCAAGACTGCGTCTTAGAACCGGTACCGGGTCAGATTTGAGACGCATAACCAATGCCTTTATATCTGATAATTGCTCTATTTGCATAGCATAATGTACAATAGCCATAGGTTGATAGCATAGTGGGCAGGTCTTGAGGAGCTATAATCCATAAAACTTTTAAAACAGCTCCCAAAATTCAGCCCATAAGGCGGAAAAAATACGAGAAAAGTAGCTGAAACCGCAAAAATCTCCAAAACAGCTCTCAAACTCACCGGAAAAAATCGCGTGAAAAAGTAGCTGAAACCGCAAAAATTCCCAAAACAGCTCCCAAAACCAGTCCATAAGCCGAAAAAATTCCAGAAAAAAGTAGCTGAAACCGCAAAAATCTCCAAAACAGCTTAAAAATTAGAGGCTTCTGGCATAATAGTGGAAGCCTCTAATTATTTCACATAAAAAGAGCCTCCACATTTCTGTGCAAGCTTCTTTTGAAAACTAAAAACTAAAAAATATATTGTTTTTTATATGTCCTGAAACATCAGTAAAATCAATGACTATGAATTATGTAATTCTCTCAATTATTTCATTTTTTGAAATAATTTTGACATGATTAGAAATGAATGTTAAAATATAGTTAACAAAAAGGTGCTACCTATAACAACGGTTCGCCTGATCATTTACTTAGTTAAAATAACCGTTCAGTTTCCAGGCTGGGGCGGTTATTTTTTTGTGGTCTTACTGCCATTGGAACCAATCGCATATCCAAGACCAAATGAGGTTAATCGAGTAGGAGGCGGTGACTAACCGCCGTCCTCTCACAGCACCGTACGTACCGTTCGGTATACGGCGCTTTCAATAGTTGACGTGCACAGACTGATAGGCTGTGGCTAAATCATAAAAGCCACTGTTTATCAGTCTTTCTTTATTCAGCGCCCAAATCACAGCTTTGTTATTGCTGATATACCAATACTTTCTGCGACTGTTTGCTATTGTTGCCGCATAGTGTTCTGGAATTCCCAGCTTGACTAGATTTTTATATTTCGTTCTAGTATAGCTGTCAGTAATTAACTCGACTTTTTGACTGGCAACGTATCAACCA
>ERZ1673743.1001-NODE-1001-length-34996-cov-14.348044_pt1 | contig 34996 bp, 28 predicted proteins | sample MGYA00580197_ERZ1673743 | MGnify/ENA primary metagenome ERZ1673743 (study PRJEB41218, sample SAMN15661795) | gut metagenome | host: Homo sapiens | place: Canada: London | collected 2015-08-20/2019-03-30 | study: EMG produced TPA metagenomics assembly of...
TGGGTGCCATCGTGGCCGGTATGATGAGCATTGATATGGGCGGCCCGTTCAACAAGGCAGCTTACGTCTTTGGCACCGCGGCGCTGGCCTCCGGCAACTACGAGGTCATGGCCGCTGTCATGGTGGGCGGCATGGTGCCTCCCATCGCCATCGCCCTCTCCACCACGTTCTGCCCTAAAAAGTGGACCCCGGATGAGCGCCGCAACGGCATCGTCAACTATGTCATGGGCCTCTGCTTTGTCACCGAGGGCGCCATCCCCTACGCGGCGGCCGACCCGCTCCGCGTGCTGCCCAGCTGTGTCATTGGCGCGGCCCTGTCCGGTGCCCTCTCCATGACCTTTGGCTGCGCCCTGCGGGCACCTCACGGCGGCATCTTCGTCTTCCCCGTGGTCGATCATACTCTGCTCTACTGCGTGGCGCTGGCCGTGGGCAGCGTGGTAGGCGCTGTGATCCTCAGCCTGCTCAAGAAGACCCGCGCCGAGGCATAATGTACAAAGCCATTCTCCAAACTTCATCATAAGCAAAAGACCCCCGCTGTGCACTGGCAGACCAGACACGGCGGGGGCCGCTTTTGTTGAGAGGACGACTCCATACAAACACAAAAACCCGCCTGGCAGCGGGTTTTTGTGTATAGAGGGGTGGGAAAGTATATAAAGTGGTGAATCGCAATTTCAGGCAGGGAAGCTGTTTCAGGCGTTTTGCACAGCCTGTGGACGCGGAAGCCCCGCACCCGTACCCTGCGATATGTATTATACCAGCTCTTTCTTTTTTGTCAAATAGAAATTTCTTGAAATGCTTAAATTTGCACTTTACTTTTGAGGCAAAACTTTATATAATTAACACAAGCGAAATGAAATCCAACTTTTGCTAGGTTTATAAGTTTTTACAACAATAAAACTTTACTTTCGAAAATTTTTGTGGATTTCAACAGAATATCAAAGGAGACATTGTCCCATGGATGATTTGGACCGTAAAATCCTGGCCCTGTTGGCCAAAAACGCCCGGATGCCTGTCAAGGAGATCGCGGAGCAGGTAGCTCTGACCAGCCCTGCCGTTTCCAGCCGCATCCACAAGCTGGAGACCGATGGCATCATCGGCGGCTATACCGTCACACTCAACCGCCCGGCAGACCGCGTGTATGTGGATGCCCTCATCAGCCTTTCGGTGGCCCCCTCCAAGCACGAGGCGTTCCTGCACCTGATCCAGAACAGCAAGGAAGTGCTGCAGTGCTACCACGTCACGGGCGATTATACATTCCTTATCAAGGTCAGCTGCGGCAGTATGCCCCAGCTGGAGCACCTGATCCTCCAGTTCCAGAAGCTGGGTACCACCAGCACCCAGATCATCCTTTCCACCCCCGTCAACCACGGCGATCTGGAAGCCCTGATGCTGTAAAGAAGCTGAAAAACGTCTGTTCATAAAAGTGTTACAGGCAGCGGCGCAATTTTCGCCCGCGGTGGCTCGTATTCTGGATAGCAGCACAAAAAAGTGGAATACTATGGCTGCACTCTTCCAAACGACGCCTCACGAACGAAAGGAATATCCACTATGAAACTGAAACGCATTTTTGCGGCGCTGCTGGCAGGCGCTGCCCTGCTGGCTCTGGTGGGCTGCGGCACATCCGGCAGCACGGGCAAGCCCGCTTCCTCCGCTGCAAGTACCCCCAAAGACTACACCCAGATCCTCCACGATGCCCGCGACGCCGAGGACAACGAGTATTATATGATCTTCACCAAAGGCGCGGACGGGAAATACACCGCTCAGTACGGCTACAGCAAGGACTATGAGGCCGACCAGCTCAATGATGAGATCGCCAACATGATGATGCCCATGCTCAACTTGGAGGATGGCATGGCGGAGGATTTTGCCGCCTCCCTTTCCACAATGATGGTGCAGAGCTATGGCCTTGCCATCGTCAAGCCTGCCGAGGGCAGAACGCAGGACGTGGTAGACGCCCTGAATGCCTATGTGGAGAGCGAGCAGCAGTCCATGGAGCATTATCTCGAGGACGAGTATCAGATCGCCAAGAACGCGAAAGTGGAGACTCTTCCCTCCGGCGAGGTGGTCCTTGTCTGCTGTGAGGACAGCGATACCGTCCTTGCCAACCTGAAAAAAGCGCTGGCCGCTTAAAAACGAATCACACGCAAAAAAGAACGCCTGCTTCCAGTTGGAAGCGGGCGTTCTTTGCAGGATGGGCAGTACAGAAATTATTCAGCTTTCACGTCGATGGCGTTGACGATCTTGTTGGCGATGTACTCGTGGCCCTGAATGGTGGGGTGGACATCCAGGTCGGTCTTTGCCTTGGGGATGGCCACATAAGTCAGGTCATAGGTCTCGGCCAGCTGCTTCTCAAACTTGTTGAGCTTGCGGAAGTAGTTGTGCCAGCAGGGGATAAACGGCACCGGGTCGGTGTAGCCCATCAGCAGGATCTGCACGTCCGGGTTCAGCTTGCGGATCTCTTGCACGACGGAGATGAGGGCGGAGGTGGTCTGCGGATAGATGCGGTCGCAGATCTTGGCCATATCGGAGGTGATGAGCTTCCAGGAGGCGTTCTTTTCCTCTTTGGTCAGCTCCATGTCCTTGATGCCCTTGAGGATGGTGGAAACGGCAGAGCCGGAGGAGCGCAGGTTGCCGGAGAGGATGATGGAAGCCAGAGCGTCGCTCTTGTGGTTGGTGGCGTTCCACAGGCCGGCCACGCAGGGCACGAATGCGTCATTGGAGCCGATCTGGATGGAGATGACGTCTGCCTTGCGGATGTAATCCTGGAACTCCGGGTAGACGTAGTAGCAGCCGGACTCCATGTTCATCTGGGGCATCTTGCCGTCCCGGACCATGTCCACCAGGTCGGGGGCCGTCAGGGCAGGCAGGCCCAGATCAATGGCGTGGTCGCGGTCCAGGCCCAGCTTGGAAGCTACCTTACCGACATAGCAGTCTGGGGAGTAGCCCTTGAAATTGGGGCTCATGTCCACGCCGTAAGTGGAAGTGCCGTTGGCGCTGTACTGGACATCGGCCAGGCCCACGCCTGCCACGATGCTGTCGCCCAGGGCAACGTAGGTGATCTGCTTCTGCTCCGTGCTCTCCGTGTCGGCAGCAGTTTCTTTCGTGCTGTCCGCCGCGGGGGCAGTCGTTTTGGTGTCGGCGGCGGGAGCCTGTTCGGTGGTGGTAGCCGTCACGGTATCGCCCAGGGTAACGACCACTTCGTTGGTCTCATCCTCAGGGGCCATTTCCGGCTCTGCTTCGGCCACCGCGGCCTCGGGTTCCGCGGGCAGTGCCTCGGCACCCTCAGCAAAGGCGGGGACGCCCAGCGAGAACACCAGAGCGGCTGCCAGCAGCAGGCTGACAAATTTCTTTTTCATGGTGTGGTTCCTTCTTTTCCATCAAAAATCTCAGTAATCGCGGGGAGTGATCTCCTCTTCCAGCTTGCGATAGTCTACCTTGCCCACCGGGGTCATGGGGAGCTCCGGCACAAACTTGTAGGCCACAGGCTGGACGTATTCGGGCAGCTCCTCCTCGCACATCTGGCGCAGCTCTTGGATCAGCTGTTTTTTCTTGACACCAGCAGCGGCGGGGGTGAGCACGATGTACACGAATGGCAGGCGGCCCTGCACATGGTCCTTATCGGCACAGCCCACAACGGAGCACTGGTGCACGGCGGGGTGCTGGCTGACCACGTTTTCGATCATGGAGGGGAAGACTTTGAAGCCGTCGTGCCGGATGATGAGCCGCTTGATGCGGGAATCCAGGTAGACGAAGCCGTCCTCGTCGATATAGCCGAGATCGCCGGTGTGGACCCAGACGCGGCCATCCGGGTGCTTGTGCAGGATCATGGCCGTTTCGTCGGGTTTGTTGTAGTAGCCTTTCATGGTGGCGGGGCCGCTGATGCACAGCTCGCCGCGCTGACCAATGGGCAGCTCTTTGTCCGTGCCTGGCTCAAACGCCGAGACGAGGGTGTTGACCATGGGAATGCCCACACTGCCGGGCTTGTTGTTCTTACCAGCGGCCACAGTGGCGGCCGAGGCAACTTCCGTCATGCCATAGCCCTTGGCCATGGGGTACTCCACGTTGTGGGAGGCCAGGAATTCGTTGACCGTCTTCTCCGCGCCCAGCGAAATGGCGTCGCCGCCAGCCGCGTAGTTGTGAATGAACGAGAGGTCTTTTTTCTGAACTTTCGGGTCGGCGGCCAGCTGCTGGTAGTGGGTGGGCACACCGAACATGATCTCGGGCTTGTACTTGAGCACCAGGCTGCCCAGCTTGGCAGGGTCCAGGTTGGGGATGATGACCACCGTCAGGCCCAGCACCAGCGGCAGGTGCACGCCGCAGGCATAGCCGTAGGCGATGAACGGGGGCATAATGTTCATCAGCTTCTGCCCTTTCTGGAACAGGGTGTCATAGGCAGAGAACTGCTGTGCAATGGCGTTGAAGCTGTTGTCTGTCAGCATGACGCCCTTGGGCGAGCCCGTGGTGCCGCCGGTGTGGACCACCACGCAGGCGTGGCCGGGGTCGTAGGGCTCCGCGGCGGTGCTCTGGCCCTCGCCGCCCTCCAGGAACTGCTTCCAGCGCAGAACGTTGGATTTGTACTTGTTCTTATCGGGGTTGGTCATCTTGTAGCCGACGCTGAGCGGGAACGGCAGGGAGTCGGCCGGGGAGAGGACGATCACACGCTCCACATGGGTGCGCTTGGCGGCCTGACGGCAGCGCTCGTACACCACGTTCAGGCAGATGAGCAGGTGGGAGTCCACTTCCTCAATGTAATCGCGGATGCCCTCGACGCTGTAGCGGGGATCCACCAGGTTCAGGGTGGCACCAATGAGGTCGGCAGCGTAGAACGCGTAGATGACCTCCGGGGTCATCACGCTGACCACTGTGATGATATCGCCCTTTTTGACGCCGACACCGCGGAGCGCGGCTGCCGTCTTTTTCACATTGACGATGAAGTCCGCATAGGTGAACTTGCGGCCGTAATAATTCAGGGCCGCCTCGCCCAGGCGGTTCTTGTTCTGCTGGCAGACGTAATCAAATGCCGAGCAGGTGGGCAGGGTCTGGTCAATATACTTCTGTGCGTAATATTTCAGCCAGGGACGCGCCGTAGACGCGTAGAGAACATTTTCCGGTGTAGTCATTTGAAAATCCATTTCCTTTTATGTTTTCTCACCCTCACACGGGGTGGTGGAACCGGCTTGGAATCCATCCTGACTATTGTAGTTGAGCAGCCCGGAAAAGTCAATAAACAGAGCGTGTGAAATGTAGCAAAGAAAGCGCGGGACGTTTACATTTCACTCAGCCACTGCTTGGCTTCGGTTTCGCTGCAGAGCACAAAGTGGTTGGGGCGCAGCTCCCGCCACTGAGGCGCTTCCTTGCTGTAATCGTGCATGGAGGGGTCGTACACCAGCAGATGCTTGTTCCGCTCCCGGCGGGGGCTGGGCATGGGGATGGCGGAGAGCAGGCTGCGGGTGTAGGGGTGGATGGCGTGGGTCACCAGCTCCTCAGCATCGGCCAGCTCCACGATGTCGCCCTTGTGGATGACGGCGATGCGGTCCGAGATGTACCGCATCACGGACAGGTCGTGAGCGATGAAGAGGTAGGTGATGTTCCGCTCTTTCTGGATATGGCGCAGCAGGTTGAGCACCTGAGCGCGGATGGACATGTCCAGCGCGGAGATGGGCTCATCGGCAATGATGAACTCCGGCTCCACGATGAGGGCGCGGGCAATGCCGATGCGCTGGCGCTGGCCGCCCGAGAACTCATGGGGGAAACGGGAGGCAAACTCCGGCAGCAGGCCCACGTCCAGCAGAGCCTGACGCACTTTGGCTTCCCGCTCGGCAGCGGAGAGGTCGGGCCGGACGTTCATCAGGCCCTCGCCCACGATGTAGCTGACCTTTGCGCGCTCGTTCAGGGAGGACTGGGGATCCTGGAAGATCATCTGAATCTCCTTGATGATCTGTTTGTCCAGCGCGTGGGAGATCTTGCCGTTGATCTTCTGGCCCTTGTAGAGGATCTCGCCGCCCGAGGTGGGCAGGATGCGCATGATGGCGCGGCCAATGGTCGTCTTGCCGGAACCGGACTCGCCCACCAGGCCAAAGGTCTCGCCTTTATAAATGGTGAAGTTGGCGTTGCTCACGGCCTTGTAAGCTTTGCGGCCGGAGCCATAAGTCACCTCAAGGTTCTTGACCTCCACCAGAACTTCGCGCTTTTGTTCTTCTGCCATATCACATGCCCTCCTCTTTCAGCATCTGCACAGCCGCCGGCGGGTCGATCTTGGGGGCCCGGGGGTCCAGCAGCCAGGTCTTGGCCTTGTGGGTGAGGCTGACATTGAAATACGGCGGACGCTTGACGAAGTCGATCTTGAGCGCCTGCGGGTTGCGGGGTGCGAAAGCGTCGCCGTGAATTTCGGTAAACAGGTTGGGGGGCGTGCCCTGAATGTTGAACAAGTCTTCGCCCTTAATGCCCATCTGGGGCATACTGGACAGCAGGGCCCAGGTGTAGGGGTGGCGGGGGTCGTAGTAAATTTCGTCCGAGGTGCCGATCTCCACGATGTCGCCGGCATACATGACGGCCACCCGGTCCGCGATATTGGCCACAACGCCCAGGTCGTGGGTGATGAGGATGATGGTCAGGTTGTACTTTACCCGCATCTCTTTCAGCAGCTCGAGGATCTGTGCCTGAATGGTCACGTCCAGTGCCGTGGTGGGCTCGTCGCAGATCAGGATCTGCGGGTTGCAGGCTACCGCGATGGCAATGACCACGCGCTGGCGCATACCGCCGGAGAACTCATGCGGGTACTGGTCAAAACGCTTCTCGGCGTCGGTGATGCCCACATCCCGCAGGTATTCCAACGTCTTCTCTTTGGCGGCCTTGCCCTTGAGGCCCTGATGCAGCTCCACGGCCTCCATGATCTGGTCGCCGATGGTCTTCAGGGGGTTGAGGCTGGTCATGGGATCCTGCATGATCATGGCGATCTCGTGGCCGCGCACCTTGAGCCAGTCTTTTTCTTTGGTCAGCTCGGAGAGACGGATGGGCTTGCCGTCGTCGGCACCGTAGTAATCAATGGTGCCGCTGGAAATGGAGCCGTTGGCGTCCAGCAGGCCCATGAACGATTTGGTGAACACGCTCTTGCCGGAGCCGGACTCGCCCACGATGGCGAGGACTTCGCCGTGGTAGACGTCCAGGTCGATGCCGCGGATGGCATGGAGGACTTTTCCACGGAGGTTGAATTTGATGTTGAGATCTTTGACCGAGAGGATCAGCTGATTTTTCTGCATCGTCTGTCCCTCCTTTTTATTGCAGGTGGTTCTTCGGGTCGGCAGCGTCCGAGAAAGCGTTGCCGATCAGATAGAACGCGATGGTGACAAAGCTGAGGATGATGGTGGGGTAGAGCAGCTGGTAGCGCAGGCCTGCCTGCATCATCACCTTGCGGCCATCGTTGATGAGGTTGCCCAGCGAGGGCGTCTCCACCGAGAGGCCCAGGCCGATGTAGGTGATGAACACCTCACTGCCGATGGCGGCGGGGATGGTCAAAGCCATCCGCAGCATGATGACGCTGACCAGATAGGGCAGCAGGTTGCGCAGCACGATCCGGCTGGTGGGGGTGCCGATGCAGCGGGAGGCCACATTGTAATCCCGGTCGCGGATGATGAGGATCTGGTTGCGGATAAAGCGCGCCATCTCGATCCAGCCCGTGATGGACATGCCCAGGATCAGCGTTTTGATGCTGGGGGAAGCCACATAGGAGATCAGGATCAGGATGATGGTGGAGGGAACGTTATCGCAGATGTTGTACAGCTCGGTAAAGAAGAAATCCAGCTGGCGGACATAGCCCCACAGCACACCGGCGGTGATGCCCACCACGGCCTCGATGAGGGCCACGAAGAACGCGATGATCAGACTGGTGCGGGCACCGGCCCAGATGCGGGCCCACAGATCCTGGCCGATGGCGTTGGAGCCCCAGATAAAGCCCATCTCACCGGGGGCAATGTTGCGGTACTGCACGCCGGTGGCAGGATCCACCTCGCAGAGGTTGGGGTCTACCTGGCCGGGCAGGTGGGGCTGGAAGAAGGCAAACGCCACCACGGCGATGAGGGCCACCAGCAGGACCACGGCCAGCTTGTTCTTAAAGAACGCGCGGAACGTGCTGCCCCAGTAGCTGTAGTTGGAGTAGCCCGTGGCTTCGGCCTGCTCGGAACGGAACCCGGCGGGGGTGAACAGCTCGTCTTCCGGCAGCTTGGCCCAGGCAGAGGGACCGTCTTTCTGCAGTTTGTTCAGCTGGGCTTCCAGCTTCTTTGCTTTTTCGTCTTTGATGCGGAACAGCATTATCGGCCACCTTCTTTCTTGCCAAGGCTGATGCGGGGATCAATGAGCACCATGAGCAGGTCGCCCAGGATCAGGCCGATGATGCCCACGCAGGCGTACAGCAGCACGATGCCCTGCACCATGGTGTTGTCGTGGCGCTGCACACAGGTGACCAGCAGGCCGCCCATGCCCGGGATGCTGTACAGGCTCTCGATGTAGATGGAGCCGACGACGGTGTTCAGGAATGCGGAGGGAATGTACTGCACCAGCGGGACCATGGCGTTGCGGAAGATATGCTTCAGCGCGATCTTATTCTCGCTCACGCCCTTGGCGCGTGCCAGGCGGACGTAGTCCTTGTTGCTCTCGTCCACCATGTAGCGGCGGAGCCACATGGCGTAGAACGCAATGTTGCCCAGGCTCATGGAACAGACCGGCAGCACCCAGTATTTCCAGTTGGAGGCGTCAAACAGCAGGCCCACGCCCAGTGCCGTGGTGCCATACATCTGGATGTACAGGTAGTACACGGCGCTGGGCACCGCCTGGATGAGCACGATGATGGCGGTGCCGATCTTATCCGGCCAGCGGGATTTAAAACGCCCCATGAACATGCCCATGGGGATGCCGATGACAAGGCTCAGCAGCATGGCGTATACACCCATCTGCACCGAGATGGGCAGCTTCTTGGCCAGGATGCCGGTGACGGAAGCGTTGACCTTATAAATATGGCTCACGCCCAGGTCGCCATGCAGGGCATCTTTCCAGAAACGGACGATCTGCACCGGGAGCGGGTCCAGCAGGCCCATGGACTGCAGGCCGGCCTGGATCTGTACCTCGGTCATTTTTTCATAGTTCGCAAAATAGCCCTCCACCGGCATCAGCCGCAGAAGACAGAACACGAGCGTGACGATGATGAACAGTGTCAAAATCGAGCGCCCGACACGTTTCGCCAGATATTTGAGCATATCTGCGCGCACCCCTCTCTCTTTGTTTTGTAATAACGGATAGGAATAGAATACAACAAAAAACTACTTTTGGAAAGTGATTTGCCCATTTTTGTTGAAAAATTAATCAGAAAAGGCGATAAAAAAGACCCTGTACGGCCAAAACCATACAGGGCTTTTGAAAATATTACAAGATGGTCAGTTCAAAATGAAATTTGCTTCATGTAAAACTCAGCGGGCGTCGCGGTTGGCCTCGTACTCGGCCATGGAAACGTAGTGATCCAGCACATGGATGCCCTTGAGGCGCTTGTTGGAGAAGCCGGTGGAAGCGTACTGGCCCTCCCAGTAGTTCAGGCGGGTAGCCAGATACGCGGGCACGCTCATGCCCATGGGAACGACCAGAGCGTTGTTGATGAGGGAAGCCTCGGCGTTGGCAAAGGCGTCATAGCGGGCGTCGATGTCCTCGGTGATGGCGGTGGCCTCCTCAATGGCATTCATGTAGTTCAGCACGGCATCAGCAGTCTCGCCGGTAATGTAGCCATCCTCCACGCCGGTGCGCAGGAATGCGTAGCGGCTGCCGCGGTCGCCCGCGGCCTGATAGAACGGGTCGGACTCGGTCTGGGGGTCAGAGTAGTCGGCACCCCAGTTGCACAGCAGGAAGCAGAACTTGCCGTTGCGGCGGACGGTGGACAGGAAGCCGTCGGACGGGCCGGCGGTGATGATGATGTCGATGAAGTTGAAGCCGTCGTTCAGCACGCTCTCCAGCTGCTGCTTGAGCACCTGGCACTGCTTGTCCCAGTCCACAGAGGAGGGGTTGTAGGGCAGCTGCACCTTGATGGGGAACGTCGCACCAGCCGCGGTCAGCTCCTCCACGGCGGCATCGCGGTACTCCTTGGCCTTGGCCTCGTCAAAGAACTCGGTGATGTTGGCCAGGTCGCCGCACTGCAGGTAATCCACGCCCTCGCTGTTGGCGCAGAAGCTGGGCGGGGTAACGGTGTTCAGCTTATAGTTCTCGTAGCCCTCGGGAGCCTTGACAGCCAGCGTGACGGCGTTGTTGATGCCGTACAGGAATGCTTTGCGGAAGTTGGTGCTGTTGATGGCCTTGGCCCAGTTCTCGGGTTCGTACTCTGCATCCAGGCCGTCCACGGTGGCGTTGGAGAAATTGTGGGGCAGCGGGCAGAAGTTGAACATGTAGAAGTAGGTGTAGTTGGTGTTGGGACGATCCATGGAGACCATGTCCTTGGTGGTATCGTCGGCCAGCCAGCTGTCCAGGATGTCGGAGCCGATGGTAGCCTCGTCGATCTCGCCGCGCTTGATCATCTCGGGGCCGTTGACGTTGGCCTCAGCGTTGTAGATGCGGCTGACCGTCTCGATGAAGACGTTGTCAGCGTCGTAGTTCTCCGGATTCTTCTTCATGATCCAGGTTTCCAGAGACTCGTACTCGGCCAGGTAGTAAGCGCCGCAGCTGTAGGTGGTCTCTGCACTGGTGGCAAACTGGTCACCGACCTCTTCCAGCAGGGGGCCGTAAGCGGGCTCATAGGGCAGGAAGCACAGCAGGCTCAGGAAGCCAGGGAAATCGTAGGTCAGGGTGTAGGTCAGGGTGTGCTCATCCACAGCGTGGACGCCCACGTCCTCAAAATCAACGGGAGCGTAGGTGGTGGTGCCGTCCGGGCCTGCCACGGTGACCACGCCGGAAGCATCCACGGTGTAGGTGGTGCCGTCATCGTCCACGATGCCGCCGTTGGCGTTGGCCAGGTAGACGTAGTAGTTGTAGTAATCGTCAGCGCCTGCAATGTAGGAGGTGACGAGGTCCACGTTGGAGGAAGCGTAGTCCGGGGTCAGGACGTACTTCAGGGCGTCCACAAAGTCCTGCGCAGTCACGGGAGCAACGACTTCGCCGTTGCAGTCCACCCAGTTCTCGTCACGCAGGTGGAACGTCCAGGTCAGGGTGTCCACATCCCAGTCCCAGCTGGTGGCCAGGCCCTCTTTCATCACACCCTTGTTGTCGTACTCCACCAGGGTGTCCACGCAGTTGGCGCCCACCTGCATCTCCAGGTCGGAAGAGGTGGTCAGGTAGTTCAGAGTGGAAGGCTGGCTGTCGTACAGGATGGTATAGCTGCTGCCGCCTGCAGAAGCCGTACCGGAAGCCGCGGAGCTGCCAGCGGAAGAACTGCCGCCGCAGCTGCTCAGCAGACCAGCTGCACAGGTGCCAACGGTTGCCAGACCGCTGGCCTTGAGGAACTGACGACGGGTGATCGAATGAGTCATGATGATTCCCTCTTTTCTTCGGTTTTGCATTTTGCGTTCGTGTTGTTTTGCCCGCTGTTTCCCAGCAGCGGGGGAGGTGCCGCCAACTGCCCCGCGGGCAGCCTATGAAAAAAGAGCAACGGAAATACATCCGTTACTCCTTTGTAACAGTCCTCCGGCCACACAGGTGGTTAGCCAAAGTATAGCATTGATTGGCTCCGGCGTCAATTGTTTTTTGCCGCATTGCGGCCCATTTTGCATGCCAGCGATCAGATACTGGCGGTGGGGGCGGCGGGAACCGCGGTTTCGGCGGAAGCGGCGGCATTTTCAGCGGCCAGCTCCTGAGCCGCTGCCTTGGCGGACTCCTCCGCGGCGGCTTTGGCTGCTTCCTCGGCAGCGCGTTTGGCCTCCCGCTCTGCCGCGCGCTCCTTGGCGCGGGCGGCGGCCTCCTCCTGCCGCTTTTTGGTGCGGCGTTTGATCCGGCAGACCGAGCAGATGCCATCCACGGAGTCCGGTGCAATGGGCTTGCCGCAGTCGGCGCAGAGGGTCTTGGTGCACTTGTAAATGCTCACGGGGCCCAGCGTGGTCAGCTGGCGGAGCTTCATCCCGTCGATGCCGTGGTTGGAGCAGGACGCCACGCAGATGCCGCACTCCCCACATTTCCAGGGGGTGACCACGATGCGGGTCTGGCCGTCGGGCAGGTCTTCCACCTTGAGGGCGTTGGCCCGGCAGGATTTTTCGCACTTGCCGCAGCCAAAGCACTTGTCTGTCACATTGGGCAGGTAGTAGCCGTAGCGCAGGGGTGTTTCCATGGCGGCCTTGAGCTGTTTGGTGCGCTGGTGGAGCAGCAGGCGGAAATCCATGCCGGCGTCCTCCTCGTCCCGCAGGCCGGGCAGCTTTTGCAGCAGCTTTTTGGTGCCGGATTTGGAGCCCTCGGTCAGCTGTTCCATCATCTCCCGGCGGGACAGCTCCTTGACGTGATAGGGGGCATCCTCCAGCTCATAGGCCAGGGTGAACCGGGCCTCGAACACGGTAGGACCAAAGAATTCCACCAGACGGATGAGCTCCTTGCGCAGCTGCTCGGCGCACAGGTCGTTCTCGCACTCGCCGCAGGGGGTCAGATCCAGCACGATCTTCTTGCTCAGGGCCAGGTAGGCCAGCGCCTCCCAGGAGAGAGCTGAGATGCAGAGCCGGGTGATGGTATTTTTGCGGGTGCTCTTCTCGCACCCGATCCAGATGGTATCGTTATCGTTGTCTGCCGGGGTGGTGTCCCGCTGCACCTGCTCCGGCGAGGGGGCGATGCAGCCGCTGCGGCAGGCCGAAACACAGAGCCCGCAGTCGGTACAGGGATCCCAGTCTTTGACAAGGTTTGGGCGGGTGAAGATCTGGTCGCCGTAGGGGCAGATGTCCTTACAGGTGGTGCAGGGCGTGCGGTGGGGGTGCAGGTTCCAGCACTGACGGCGGTTGATCTCCGGATGCGAGGTCTTCATCAGCGCATCCATGGCGTACCGGGTAAAGATGCTCATGCGCGGCTCACTCCTTTTCGGCGCTGTCGGTCACAGAGGTGACTTCGGCGTGATCCAACAGAAAACGCTGTACTTTTTTGGCGGCCAGGGCGGCGGCCACGGCGTCCTCGGTCAGCACCTTGCGGATCTCGGCCTCGGGGGTCTCCTGCAGGGCGGCCAGACGGCGGTACTCGGCGTTGACCTCCTCCGGGTGGACGACGATCTGCTCGGCCTCGGCAATGGCGCGGGCGGCCAGCATCACCCGGACCCGGCTCTCGGCCTCGTCACGGTAGCGCTGGCGCAGGGCCTCCGGGGTGGTGTGGCTGTTCTTGCAGTGCTGTTCCAAGGTCAGGCCGCTGCGGGAGAGCCGCTCGCCCAGCAGCTTCATCTCGTTGTCAGCAGTGCGGTCCAGCGTTTCGGGCGCAATGTGGACCTCGATGTTGGCCCCGGCCATTTCCAGCAGGCGCTGGCCGGCGGCGCGGTCGGCACCCTCTTCATGGATCTTCTGCTTCTGGGCCCGGATGGACTCCCGCATGGCGGCGAGAGAGTCATAACCGATGGACTTGGCAAACTCCTCCGTCAGCTCCGGGGTGTGCTTCTCGGCCACCGAGCGGAGGTTGATCTCAAACTGGGCGGTCTTGCCGGAAAGCTCCGGCACCCGGAACTCAGCGGGGTAAGTAAAATCGAAGCGGAACGTCTCCCCGGCGCGGTGGCCGTAGATGGCCTGCTCAGCGGCGGGCATCAGCTTGCCGTCACCCAGCACCACCATCACTTTTTCCATCCGGCTGTCGGGAATCTCCTTGCCGTCCATGTAGCCCGCAAAATCCAGCAGGGCGCGGCAGCCGCGCTTGGCGGGCTCCTGGGTGGGGCGGTAGGTGGCGTGCATCCGGGTCTGGTGCACCATCTCAATGTCCAGCGTCTTCTCCGTCACCGGCCGGACATGGCGGGTGATGGCCAGACCCTTGTACTGGCCCAGCTTGACTTCGGGGAAATTGTACTTTTTCTTTTCCATAGTGTAATACTCTCCTTATTGAAAACCTCTCACCGCTCCATCTCGCTTTGCGAGCATGTCGCGGAGCAGCCTCCCTTTGTCGTATCTGCGACATCTCACTCCGACCGGAGGGAGTCTTTCCGATCAGGGAAGCCATGAAAGATGAAATTTAAACTTTTTCATCCTACAGTATAACAAACCGGGGCGGGGGCTGACAAGAGTGCCCACGGGCCAGGACGCAAAATATCCCGCTGCATTTTCAGCAGACGGGATATTTTAAATGCAATATTACTTTTTGGATTTGCTTGCGGGGGCTTTTGCGGCTCGGGCGGCTTTCCGCTTCTGGTTCAGGGCCAATGCCGCGCTGGCCTGGGCGGCCTCCGGGTGGAGGGCTTCCGGGCTCAGGCGGAACAGGCGGCTGCCCATGGCGGGCAGGTCGATGGCCAGCGTGTAGTCCCGGCCGTAGACGCCGCCGTCGGTGGTGTGGAATGTTTTCGTGCGGGACTTGTCCGCGCCGCCCCAGACGGAGGCCTCGGTGTTCAGCAGTTCTTCGGCCCCACAGGGAAACTTGAGGTAGAGCGGGAACTTTTTGTGGGCGGTGTTCTGGGTGTTCATCACACAGAGCAGGTTCTGCCCGGCTCCCTTGCGCAGCCAGGCGTACACGCCCTCGGCGCGGCTCTCACAGGCCACCCACTCAAAGCAGTCCGGGTTGTACTCCCCGTCGTAGAGGGCGGGCTCGGTGGCATACAGACGGGAGACAGCGGCGAAGAATTTCTGGAAGCTGTCGTGGAACGGGTACTTGAGCAGGTCCCAGTCCAGCGGGCGCTTTTCGTCCCACTCCCGGAAATGTGCCATCTCGTTGCCCATAAAGTTGAGCTTTTTGCCCGGATGGGTGTACATATAAAAATACAGGGTGCGCAACTGGGCGCATTTTTCCTCGTAGGTGCCCCAGAGCTTATCAATGATGGTCTTCTTGCCGTGGACGACTTCGTCGTGGCTGAGGGCCAGCAGGTACAGCTCAGTGTAGAAATACTGCATACTGAACGTCAGCTTGTGGTAGGCGTCCGGCCGCTCCCCGAACGGGGTGGCAAAGTAATCCAGCGTGTCGTGCATCCAGCCCATGTCCCACTTGTAATCAAAGCCGATGCCGTCGTACCGGGTGGGGGCGGTCACTTTGAGAAAGTTGGTGGAGTCCTCGGCGGTGTAGATGCCGGTGGGCCAGCGCTCGTTCAGGCCGTGGTTGAGCCCCCGCAGGAAGTTGAGGGCTCCCTCGTTCACGCCCCGGTTGGGGTCACCCTGCCAGTAGATGGCCCGGGAGATGGCGTCCATCCGGATGCCGTCGCAGTGGTAGACATCCATCCAGAGGGCGGCGGCGCTGTTCAAAAAGCTGCGGATCTCGCCCCGGTAGTAGTTGAAATTGCAGGTGCCCCACTCGCTGTGGCCCACGTCGCTGTCGTACTCGTAGAGATAGGTGCCGTCGAAACGAGCCAGAGCGTCGGCGTTGGCCGCAAAGTGGACGGGAACAAAATCCATAATGACGCCAATGCCCATCCGGTGGCAGGCGTTGACGAACGAGGCAAACTGGGCCGGGCTGCCGTACCGGCTGGTGACGGAGAAATACCCGGTGGTCTGGTAGCCCCAGCTGCCGTCAAAGGGATGCTCGGCCAGGGGCAGCAGCTCCACATGGGTGAAGTGGTGGTCCAGAAGCCAGGGGATCAGCTCCCGGGCCAGCTCCTCGTAATCGTACCAGCCGTCAGAGCCATCGGGCTTTGTGGCGTTGGGTTTCTGTTTCCAGCTGCCCGCGTGGAGCTCGTAGATATTCAGGGGCAGGTTGCGGCATTTGTCCCGCCGCTCCATCCAGGCACTGTCGTCAAAGCGGAAGTCCAGCCTTGCCAGGCGGCTGGCGGTGCCGGGGCGCAGTTCGGTGGAAAAGGCGTAGGGGTCGGAGTGGAGCACGACGCTGCCGTCCGCCCCGTGGACCCGGTATTTGTAGAGGTCGCCCTCGGCAAGGCCCGCGATGAAGCCGCTCCACAGGCCGGTGTCGGCTTTTTCCATGGGCACGCCGGGGCCCCAGCCATCAAAGCCGCCGCAGATCTCCACGGCGGTGGCACCGGGGGCCCAGACGGTGAACCGCCAGCCCTCTTCCCCATGGGGGCCCTGGGCCGGGTGCGCGCCGAGGATGCGGTAAGCGTCAAAGCATTCGCCAACAAAAAAGCTCTGGGGGAGGGAGGGATACATCATGCAAAAGACTCCTTACATTTGATATTTTGAAAACGAAGCATTTTGTGCTATACTGAAGCTGCTGGATGCAGCATGATTTACGAATAAGAGGAGCGGTTGATTGACAATGGCTTGGTATGACAACGCGGTATTTTATCACATTTACCCTCTGGGGCTCTGCGGCTGTGCCCACGAAAACGACGGCCAGCCCACCCCCGGCGCTTTTGAAAAGCTGAACGCCTGGGCAGAACACGCGGCACGGATCGGCTGCACGGCCATTTATATCGGCCCGCTGTTTGAGAGCGGTTCCCATGGCTACGATACCATTGATTACCGCCGGGTGGACCGCCGCCTTGGCACCAACGAGGAATTTAAGGAATTTGTGGCCGGCTGCCACGCCCGGGGCCAGAAAGTCATCGTGGACGGTGTGTTCAACCATGTGGGCCGGGATTTCTTCGCGTTTCAGGACCTGAAAGCCAACCGGGAGAACGCCCGGTATAAAGACTGGTTCTGTGATGTGAATTTCTGGGGTAACAACGAGTACAACGATGGTTTTTCCTACGGCAACTGGGGCGGCTTCAACCTGCTGGTCAAGCTGAACCAGCGCAACCCCGAGGTGCAGAATTACCACTTTGACACCATCCGCTTCTGGGTGGATGAATTTGACATCGACGGCATCCGGCTGGACGCGGCCGATGTGCTGGACTTTGACTTCATGAAAGGCCTGCGCCGCCTGGCCAACGAGGTCAAGCCCGAGTTCTGGCTGATGGGCGAGGTCATCCACGGCGATTACAGCCGCTGGGCCAACCCCGAGATGCTCCACTCCGTGACCAACTACGAGCTGCACAAGGGGCTGTGGAGCGGCCACAACGACCACAACTATTTTGAGATCGCCCACACCATGCGCCGCCTGCAGGGCCTGTGCCATGATACCAAGCTCTATCTCTTCTCGGATAACCACGATGTGGAGCGCCTGCCCAACAAGCTGCGCAACAAAGAGCATATCCGTCACATTGCCATTCTAGTATATACGCTCTGGGGCATTCCGTCCATCTATTATGGCTCGGAATTTGGCATTGAGGGCAAAAAAGAGTGGGGAAGCGACTGGCCGCTCCGCCCCTGCCTGAATCTGGACGACTACAAGGACGCCGAGGAGACGAATTTCGTCACCAGTGTCTATGCAAAGCTGGGCAAACTCCATGCGGAATACCCGGAACTGAGCAGCGGGGAATTCAAAGAGCTCAGCCTGACCACCCAGGGCTATGCCTACGCCCGGGTGAAAGACGGCGAGGCCATCGTGGCCGTGATGAACAACGGCGACACCCCGGTGCAGATGGAATTCCAGCTGCCCGTGGAGGCCTCCGGTTACGAGGACCTGATGGAAGATACCGTGGGCGGGCAGAAGCTGCTGGCCGAGGTGGGCTGGGGCCGGATGAAAGTCCAGGTGCCCTCCAACTACGCAACCCTGCTGCGGCTGAAACACTGAGCTTGCGCCGGGGCACGGCTTCTGCTATGATAAGAGAGAAGTGAAAGGGGAGAGTGGGATGAACGCTGCACAGCGCAGGGAAAGGATACTGACACGGCTGACAGGTGCCAGCGAGCCCATGAGCGCCAGCCTGCTGGCCGGGGAACTGGGGGTCTCCCGCCAGATCGTGGTGGGGGACGTGGCCCTGCTGCGGGCGGCCGGGGCCCAGATCGACGCCACGCCCCGGGGCTACCAGCTCCACCCGGCGGCCAAAGGCTACACGGGCATCCTGGCCTGTGTCCACCGCACGGCCGAGGAGATGCGCGCCGAGCTGTACACCGTGGTGGACCAGGGCGGCGTGGTGGTGGATGTGGCCGTGGAGAACCCGCTGTACGGCGAGCTGCGCGGCAACCTGAACCTTGCCAGCCGCTACGATGTGGACCTGTTCCTCCGGCAGGCGGCGGATACGCCGGAGTGCCTGCTGAGCCGGATGACCGGCGGCGTGCACCTGCACACCCTCCACTGCCCGGACGAAGCCAGCTTCCGCCGCGTCAAGGCTGCTCTGGCTGAAAAGGGGCTGCTGTACCAGAAAGAGTAACCCCAATTTTATTCTAAAAAAAGACCAACCCCTTGTCCATCGACGAAAGACGAAAAGGGTTGGATAATCAACCAAACGTGGAAAGAGGTGGTTTATTTTGGATATCCGCATTGCCAGAACGGACCGTGCCATTGAAAAGGCATTTATGGAGCTGCGGGCCAAAAATCCGCTGGAAAAAATCAAGATCAAGGATCTGTGCGCACTGGCCTGCATCAACAAATCCACATTCTATGCCCACTATGAGGACATCTACGCCCTCTCCAGCGGGCTGGAGACCAAAGTCATCGGCAACATCCTTGCCTGTGTGACCGACTTTGGGCCGAACCGCCCGCTGGACCACACCGAGGAACTGACCCAGGGGCTGTTCCGCGCCTTTGTGCAGAACCAGCGCGCCGTCAACATCCTCTTCTCGGGCAGCCGCCAGGGCGTGTTTGCCAACAGCATCGAGCAGGGCCTGCGCAAGCGGGTGGCGGAGCTGGACCCCACGTTCACGGCGGATCCCCGCCGCGGCATCGTCCTCTCGTTCTGCGTGCAGGGGTGCTTCTACGCCTTTACCAACAACAGCGGCCGGATGGACGAGGCCAAGCTTGTGGCTCTGCTGGCCGAGATCGCCAAAGCAGCCCAGAAGATCGAGCTGTGATTTTGAGAAGAAACAAAAAAATCCGTCCGGCATTGCCAGGCGGATTTTTTGCTTCCCGTTCGTTTCTTTCATTACACGCCCGAAGCGCCGTAGTTTGCCAGCACGCGGGCAGAGGGGTCGTTGACGTTGCAGTTGGGCCATGCCTTGTTGGGCATCCAGAAGCCCACGATGGTACGGCTCTGGTCGTAGTAGTATTTCTCGAAGATCTCGCGGTAGAGCAGGCTCTCTTTCGTGAACGGCATACAGTGGGCGGAGTAGTTGGCCCGGCGGAGCTGGAACTCCTCATCGGTGTACAGGTCCTCGGCATACTCTTTGATATCGTCCACCATGCTGTGGCCCACGGCGTCGGAGAACGCGGCCTTTTCGCGCCACAGGATCTCCGGGGGCAGCCAGTCACCCTCAAAGGCCTTGCGGAGCAGGTATTTGCCCTTGCCGTAGCTGTTCAGCTTCTTTTCGGGGTCAATGGCCATGACGTAGCGGACGAAGTCCAGGTCGCCGAACGGCACACGGGCCTCGATGCTGTTGGCGGAGATGCAGCGGTCAGCGCGGAGGACGTCATACATATACAGCTCCCGGATGCGCTTCTGGCTCTCCTGCTGGAACGCGTCGGCGGTGGGGGCGTAATCGGTGTATTTATAGCCGAACAGTTCATCGGAAATTTCACCCGTCAGCAGCACGCGGACGTCGGTCTGCTCGTGGATGGCCTTGCACAGCAGATACATGCCCATGCTGGCGCGGATGGTGGTGATATCCCAGGTGCCCAGCAGCCGGATGACTTCTTCCAGGCTGTTGATGACCATGTCCCGGTTAATGATGATCTCATGGTGCTCGCTGCCCAGATACTCTGCGGTCTGGCGGGCATATTTCAGGTCGATGGCGTCGGTGTCCATGCCGATGGCAAATGTCCGGATGGGCTTGCCCAGCTTTTTGGCCGCAATGGAGCAGACCAGCGAGGAGTCGAGGCCGCCGGAGAGCAGGAAGCCCACCGGGGCATCGGCGTCCAGCCGCTTCTCCACGCCCGCAATGAGCTTTTCGCGGATGTTTTTCAGGATGGTGGGCATGTCGTCCTCCATGGGGGCCGGCACATCGGCGATGTCCTCATACCGGACAAAGCGGCCATCGCAGTAGTAGCTGCCAATGGGGAACGGGCGGATGTCGTCGCACCAGCCAATGAGGTTCTGCATCTCGGAGGCGAACGCGATCTGGTGGCTGGACTTGGAGTAGCCGTAGAACAGCGGCCGGATGCCGATGGGGTCGCGGGCCGCGATCAGACGATCCTTGCGGGAATCGTACAGAATCAGAGCAAACTCGGAGTCCATGTGGCGGAACATGTCGAGGCCATACTCATAATAGAGCGGCAGCAGGATCTCGCAGTCACAGTCGGAGGCGAATTTGTAGCCCCGGCGCTTCAGGATCTCTTTCTCGAACCGGAAGCCGTACAGCTCACCGTTGCAGACCACGCAGTCGGTCCCGCGGTAGAACGGCTGCATTCCCTCCGGCGTCAGGCCCATGATGGCAAGGCGGCCAAAGCCCATCAGGCCGAAAGGCCCTTCCACCACGCGCTGATCGTCCGGGCCGCGCGTCACGGTGCGCAGCAGGTATTCTTTGAATTTGGCGGCACTCAGGTCGTGCCCCGTGTAACCCATAACACAACACATACTTCTTACCCCTCTGAAACAAATCAAACCAAACAAAAAATACGGCAGCAATCATCCCATTTGCTAGGACGAATGCTGCCGTATCCGTGGTGCCACCTAAATTACCGGCGCACAGGGGCGCCAGTCACTTTTGTGCGCTCTCCCCGTTGAAAGCACTGCCGCGATAACGAGCGGCGCACGTCTGCCCCTACTACGCGCCAGAGGCGGGTTCAGGGGGAAGCTCACGGGGGTTCGTTCGGGTCCGGCTCTCTGCGCGGCTTGCACCTGCCCGCGCTCTCTGGAAGAGGGCCGCGTGGACCTTACTTTTCCCGGTCAACGCTTTTTCTTGACCGAATTGTATCACGGCTTTTCTGCCGTGTCAATCGGGGATTCACAATTTTTTTCGGTTTGTGCAGGGTGAACGGTTTCGGCTTCCTTTGCGGCGCAGCTGCGGCACAAACCGTACAAAACGCTGCCCTCGCACTGCAGGGTAAAGCCGTGCTCCGCCATCAGGTGGCCCCGCACTTCATCCATGAAATGGCAGTCCAGGTGGTAGATGCGGCCGCACCGCACGCACTTCAGGTGCAGGTGCTCCCGGCAGTGGCGGCCCTCGTCCACATACTGGAACACGGCTTTTTCGCCCTTGTCCGCCACGTATTTCATCACCCGCTGCTCCCCGGCCAGTTTATCCAGATAGCGGTAGACCGTGGTGGGGTTGGGGGCCGCGCCCTGCTCTTCCAGGTGGGCCAGAATGTTGGACGCGCTGACTGCGTGCTGGCGGTTATTGATGAGATAATCCAGGATGAGCTGGCGTGTTTTGGTGTTGTAGCCGTCGCTTCGTGCCATGCAAAAACCTTCTTTCTACCGGGTAGTGTACCACAATTTACACATGGATGCAAAACAAGAGTGCGAAACTGGTGACAAGCACAAAAACGTTTGTCAAAATACTCAAAACAGAGACAATATATCTGGTCAAAACGGAAAACGCACCAAAGTTTTGCGAAAAGTCTTGTAATAAATGATACCTTGTGTGATAATAAGAAGAACAGATTCGTTGGATTGTTTCAGGGATACAACCTGCCGTACCCAGAGCGCTGCTTCCGGTTGGAACGTTGTGGGTGGGCGGGGTATTTTTGCTTGAAAGATCCCCGGAGATATAGGAGAAGATGATGAAAGAGATGGAATCCCAGGCAAAGCTGAGCTTGAAACTTCAGGCGTACCAGTACCTGAAAACCAAAATCCTGAACTGCGAGTACCGTCCCAACGAGTTTCTCAACGAGCAGAAGCTCTGCGCCGAGATGGGCAACATCAGCCGCACCCCCATGCGGGACGCGCTGGGCCGGCTGGAGCAGGAGGGCCTCATCACCATCCTGCCCAAAAAGGGCCTGATGGTGTCCGGGATCACCGAAGAAGACGTGCACAGCATGTTTGAGATGCGTCTGCTGGTGGAGCCCTATGCCCTGCGTACTTATGGCAGCGAGATCCCGCAGGAGGAGCTGGCCGCGTTTACCGAGTTGATGCATAACCCGGACCGCATTGATGATTTCTGCAAAGCGGACGATGATTTCCACGAGCTGCTGATGAGCACCCTGCCCAACAAGTATCTGCGCTCGGCCTACGACCGCATCACCGGCCTGAACACCCGTTTCCGCATCATGACCGGCAAGGTGAGCATGATCAACCGGGAGCAGACCTGTGAAGAGCATCTGGAAATTCTGGATGCCGCTACCAAGGGCGACTGGAACACCGCCGCCGATGCTTTGCAGAAGCACCTGGAGATCGCCCGTGACAAAGCCGAGGGCGTGATCAAGGTCATCCGGCTGTGGTAACTGGAAGCAAGCAAAAAAGGACGCCTGACGGCATCAGTCAGGCGTCCTTTTCGTATGGGGCAAAAATCAGAGCGCGTCCAGCTCTTGCTGCAGCTGGGCCAGCGAGGCGCGGATGGGCAGTTTCTGGGGGCAGACGCCCTCACACTTGCCGCAGCGCGCGCAGTGGCTGGCTTTTTCGGCGTCCGGGAAGCAGGCCGCCCACTGCTTTTTGATGGCGTCTTTCTGGCCGAACATGGAAAGTTTGTTCCAGATGCTGAAGTTGTCCGGGATGTCCACGCCCATGGGGCAGGGCATACAGTAGCGGCAGCCGGTGCAGCCGATCTTGATCCGGCTGTGCAGGATGGCAGCGGTCTTTTCCACGGCCTGCGTCTCTTCGGGGGAAAGCGGCTCAAAATGCTCAAACGTCTTGAGATTATCTTCCAGCTGGTCTTCCGCGCTCATGCCGGAAAGGATGACATGGACATTCTGGTGGCTGCCCACCCAGCGCAGTGCCCAGGAAGCGGCGCTGGCCTCCGGGCGCAGGGCCTTGAGGGGGGCTTCGGCGTCCGGGGGCAGGGTGGCCAGGGTGCCGCCCTTGATGGGCTCCATGATGATGAGGGGGACGCCCAGTTCCTCGGTCAGCTGGTAGCCGCGGTCACCGGAGATCTCCTCGGCGCGGTCATCCGTGTCCAGATAGTTGTATTGCAGCTGGCAGAAATCCCAGGGCTGATCCCGCAGGATGTGCTCAAAGCCCGCCGAATGATCGTGGCAGGAGAAGCCCAGGCTGCGGATGGTGCCGGCGGCTTTCTGCTCCCAGAGCCAGTCCACGATGCCCAGGGCCTTGGCCTCGTCGTAGCGGGCCTTGTGCAGGGAGTGCATCAGGTAAAAATCAAAATAGTCCACGCCCAGCCGCTTTTGCTGGTCGGCAAAAATGCGCTTGGCCTCGTCCAAGCTCTTGCACTGCCACAGGGGCAGTTTGGTGGCCAGGTAAAAACTTTCCCGGGGCCATTTGGCAATGACCCGGCCTACAAAGGGCTCGCTCTCACCGCCGTGGTAGGGGTAGGCGGTGTCAAAGTAGTTGACGCCCGCGTCCCGGGCGGCGTTGAGCAGGGCTTCGGCCCGGGGCTCGTCGATCCTGCCCTCCGGTGTGGTGGGAAAGCGCATACACCCATAGCCCAGCAGCGAGGTGCGGACCGGGGCGTTTTTCCAGTTGCGATATTCCATAGCTCTCTTTTGCGGCGGGAATTTTGGCACGGCCCGCCGCTCCTCCTGCAGCAAGTATACCATAAGGCAAAAAAATATGATACAATAGGATGCAGCGCAACCTGCAGCAAATCAATTTGAAATACGAGGAAGACAATGGAACCTTTGAAACTTGGCAATATCACGCTGCCCCACAAGGCAGTGTTCGGCCCCATGGCGGGCTTCACGGATGCCCCCTGCCGCCGCCTGATGGCAGAGCACGGCGCGGGCTTTACCGTCAGCGAGATGGTGTCCAGCCGGGCGCTGGTGTACGGTGACCACAAAACGGTCAGCCTGCTCAAGGCGGAGCCCAACGGGGCCCCCTACGGCGTGCAGATCTTTGGCGAGGTGCCCGAGATCATGGGACAGGCCGCGGCGGCCATTGAGCAGTACCAATTCGATTTCCTGGACATCAACATGGGCTGTCCGGCCCCCAAGATCGTGTCCGGCGGCGCGGGCAGCAAACTGATGCTGGACCCGGACGTCTGCGGCAGGATCGTGGAGCAGGTGGTGCAAAACACCTCCCGCCCCGTCACGGTCAAGATGCGCAAGGGCTGGGATGCCGACCACATCACGGCCGTGGAGTGCGCCAAAGCCTGCGAGCAGGCGGGGGCGGTGCTGGTGGCTGTCCATGCCCGGACCCGGGAGCAGATGTATACCCCTGGCATCGATCGGAGCATTGTCCGGAAAGTGAAAGAGGCCGTCCATGTCCCGGTGCTGGGCAACGGCGACATCCACACGGCGGAAGACGCCCTGACCATGATGCGGGAGACCGGCTGCGACGGCGTGATGATCGCCCGGGCGGCGCTGGGCGACCCCTGGCTGTTTGAGCGGGTGAACGCGGCCATCGAGGGGCTGCCCGCCCCCAAGGAGCCGAATTTACAGGCCCGGATGAACGCCCTCCGCCGCCAGGTGGAAGAGATGGTGGAGCAGAAAGGTGAATTTGTCGCCATGCCCCAGGCCCGGGCCCAGACCATGCACTATATGAAAGGCCTGAAAGGTGCTTCGGCCCTGCGGCGGTACTGCTGTGAGCTGAGCCATCTGGAAGACATCGACACCCTCATCGAGGCCGTGTTTGACCAGCAGCGGAGAGCTGCGGATGCAGATGATAACCGGGAGATCCCGTTCCCGTAAAGAAAGAAGGCCCTTACCATGGATTCTCTCACTTCTCGCCGTCTCCGCCTGCCGGGGCGTCCGCGTGACCGCTTCTGGCTGACAGTGGGGCTGTGCGCCCTGACGGCGGCGTTGTTCTTCCTGCCGTTCTACATTCTGGACGGCGGCTTTTTCCACTATGCCGGCGATTTCAACAGCCAGCAGATCAGCTTTTACCGGTATATGAACGGCTTTGTCAAGGGGCTGGGCTACCCGGACAGCCCGCTGGCCGGGGCGGCTTCCAATACGTTCTCCTGGGCCACTGACCTGGGCAGCGGTGCCATGAACGCCTATTCGTTCTACCTGTACGGCTCGCCGTTTTTCTGGTTCTCGCTGATCTTCCCGCAGCAGTGGCTGCCCTACCTGATGGTGCCGCTGCTGGTGCTCAAGTTTGCCGTGGCGGGCGGCGGCGCGTACCGCTACCTGCGCCGCTATGTGCAGAACGCGAATTTTGCGGTGCTGGGTGCCTGCCTGTATACGTTTTCCGGCTTTTCGGTCTACAACATCTTCTTCAACCACTTCATTGACGTGGTGGCCCTCTTCCCCTGGATGCTGGCCGCGCTGGACGAAGCAATGTATGAGCACCGCCACGGGCCCTTTGCGTTCTGGGTGGCGCTCAACCTGCTCAACAACTATTTCTTCTTTGTGGGGCAGGTGCTCTTCCTGGTCATCTACTTTGTCTGCAAAGTCAGCGCCGGGGATGTGAAGCTGACGCCGAAGCTCTTTGCGCGTCTGGCGTTTGAAAGCCTGCTGGGCGTGGCGCTGGGCTTTATCCTGCTCTGGCCGGCGGTGCTCTCGGTGCTGCAAAACCCCCGCACCATCGACCTCTCCTCCGGCTGGGGCTTTTTGACCTATTCCAAGGTCCAGCAGTATCTGGCCATTCTGGTCAGCTGGATCCTGCCGCCGGATTCGCCCTATATGACCTCCATCTGGTCCGAGGGCGTCATCAAGTGGACCAGTATGTCCGCCTACCTGCCCCTGTGCAGCCTGGCCGGTGCCATGGCCTACTGGCGGGCCCGGAAAGGGGACAGCAAAAAGCGGATCGTGGCCACCTGCGCCGTGTTTGCGCTGGTGCCCGTCCTCAACAGCGCGTTCTATGCCCTCAACTCCAGCTACTATGCCCGCTGGTATTATATGCCGGTGCTCATCCTCTGCGCCATGACGGCCTGCGCGCTGGAAGCGCCGGACACCGACCTGGATGCCCCGGCCCGGGGCATTGGCTGGCTGATGGTGGCCACCCTGGCCTTTGCCGTGGTGCCGGTGCAGGACACGGAGAGCGGGAGCTGGAGCTTTGGCGTGCTGCAGAACCCCGGCCAGTTTGCGGCGGTGTTCGCCTTTGGTCTGGGCGGGCTGCTGGTGTACCGCTTTCTCTGCGGGCGCTGGCGGGGGCAGAAAGTGTTTGCCCGGCGGCTGCTGGCGGCCACGCTGGCCTTTGCCTGCGCGTTCAGCGTGGTGCACATCGGCATTGGCAAGTTCGGCCAGTGGAACACCGACAGCGACCTGGTGGAGGAGTACACCAACGCCCTCAAGCTGAAAGAAGACCTCCCCGCAGGTGACTGGCGCGTTGACACCTACAAGACCCACGATAACCTGGGCCTCTGGCTGGACAAGAGCTGCCTGCAATACTTTGGCAGCACGGCAGCCCCCAGCATCCTGAGCTTTTACCCGGCACTGGGCGTCAAGCGGGACGTGCGGAGCGAGCCGGAGCTCTCCAACTACGCCCTGCGGGGGCTGCTGAGTGTGAAATATCTGCTGACCACGCAGAAACATCAGGAGGATTTCCTCGCGGAGGCCGACGAGGGCTGGAGCTACTACGACACCCGGGACGGCTACCTGCTGTATGAGAACGAGAATTACGTCCCCATGGGGTTCGCCTACGATTACTACCTGACCGAGAGCCAGTACGAGAACACCATCAAGACCACCCGCTCCAATCTGCTGATGCGGGCGCTGGTGCTGAAAGACGAGGATGCCGAAACCTACAGCGAGTACCTGCAACCCCTGCCCGAGGAACGGCTGAACGACCTCTACTATGACACCTACGTGGAGGACTGTGATGCCCGCCGGGCCACGGCCAGCCGGGTGTTTACAATGACGAATTCCGGCTTCCATGCCGAGATCGACCTGACCCGGGAAAACCTTGTCTTCTTCTCGGTGCCCTATGACGATGGCTTTACGGCCTATGTCAACGGGGAGCAGGCCGACATCGTGGAAGTGGACGAGGGCCTGATGGCGGTGCTCTGTCCGGCAGGGACCAACCGCGTTGATTTTGTCTACCAGGCCGATGGCTACTCCCTGAGCCGGACTGTGACGCTGGCGGCCATCCCGGTCTTTGCAGTCTACTGCGGTTTCTGGTGGGATCGGAAGAAACGAAAAACCGCGTAACAAATCACAAAAAATTGTCAATACGCATTCTCCCACAAAATCTCGCGTTCTTTTTGGTAAAAGAGTGCATAGCCTCCGCAGCCCAAACGTGATAGAATAAGTCTGTTTGCGGCAGACCGCGAAATACTGTGAGGAGAGTGCAACATGGAACAATGTTATCTGATGCCCGGACAGGAACGCTGTGAGAAGATCAAGGATGCAAACGGCGTGCCCAAAGTAAGCTACTCCTACCGCTCGCTGCAGGGGGCGTTTTTCCACTGTGTGAGCCGCAGTGTGGAGGAGGCCCAGAGCCGCTGCGAGGACTGGCTTGTGACACAGGACCGCTGCTACCGCAACTGACCCACGGCAACAAAAGGATATTTTGCAAAGAGAGCTGCAGCCGCTGCACGGGCGGAAGCGGCTCTCTTTTTGTATGTGGGAGAAAAACAGCGATCCAGACAAAAAGAAAAGTGAAAATCTGGCAAAATTGTGGGCCATTGTTCCGGGTGAAAATAATATTAGATGGGGGGAATTGACAACATTTTTGATTCCGGGTATAATAAAATGCGATATTGTGAAAATTTGTCAAAATTTAAAAAACAACGCAGGCAAACGATTTCGGCACCACAGAAAGGGGGCTTCCGGGAATGGACGAACGGTATACGCGGTACATTGAAAACCTGCGCCGGGTCCGTGCCCTCGTGCGCCCGGAAACCCACGCCGGAATGAAAGCCGCCGACCTGCTGGAAGAGATCAAGCAGAACGCGGCGGAGTCCTACACGCTGATGCAGCAGAGCAATGCCATCCTGGACGAAGTGATCTTTTCCCGCCGGGCGGAAAACCTGACGGAGGAGGAAGCCGCGGGCCTTTCCGAGTTCGCGGGCAAACTGTTCAACTACGCCAACAGCGAGGACTGCGGCATTGCCTATAAGATCCACGCCCTGCTGCTGGACTACGCCCGCCTGAAACAGGATGACCGGGCCATCATCCGGGAGCTGTACTGGGCCGGCGTGACCATGCATTACATGAATGTCCGGAGCGATGATTCCAGCATCAATCCCCTGGGCAAACAGGTGCGGGGATACTTCCAGGAGGGAGCCTCCTACATGGCCCGGTACGAGGAATTTGACCTGGAGACCAAGAGCTATATCATCCGGTGCCTGGGCAACAGCCGGATGGCCATGTCCCGCCACAGCCATGCCGACTGCGAAGCTTACATGGAAGTGTTCGACAAGGCCATGGGGGTCATCTGCTCGCCCTATTACCGCAAGCTGGACCCCTCCATCCCCTGGGATCAATTTGAGTATGCCATGCACGCGGATCGGATGACCCTGCTGGCTTACCTGCGGGATTTTAAGGACCCGGAGATCGCGGAAAAGGTGCTGGAATCGGCGGAGTACATCCACCGGGAGCAGGCGAAGAACCAGACGGACGACGAGCGGCTGCAGAACTGGCGGCTGGGCTATTTTTACGCGATGGCCCGTTACCACGCCGGGCGCTGCCCGGTCCGCGAAGTGGTGGACGTGCTGTTGGAGGCCATTGAAAAGGCGGACCCGAAAGACTACTCGCCCACGGGCATCAACAACAATCTGACCAGCCTCTCCTCCCTGTTTTATTATGAGGCCGCGCTTCCGCCGGAGGAAAAGCCCCAGTACGCCTGCCGGCTGGAAAAAATGTTCAGCAAGAGCGTGAGCTACCTGAACGATCTGCCTGTGAACCAGTATCCCCGTGTGGCCAGCAACGCGGTGAGGGAACTGGTGGAGATGCAGGCAGGCGCGGAGCGGCCCTACCGCAAAAACATGCTGGTGTACATGCTGGCGGCCCACAAGCCGACCTATGTCCACTCTTTGATGGTGGCCAACCTGACCCGCTTTTTTGTCCGGCGGCTGCTGTGGAAGAGGCCTGAGGCCATGGTGGGCACCATGGGGTACGATACCGTGGAAGCGGTGCGGCAGCACGCGGAGGAACTCTGTGTGATGGCCTATGAATGTGGCGTGTACCACGACATTGGCAAGAGCATGGTGACCATGTATGTGGGCAACAACTCCCGCCGCCTGCTGGATGAGGAATTTGTCTGCGTGCAGTGGCACGCGGCGTTTGGCTATGAGCTGCTGTGTAAGATCGGCCACAAAGACGACCTGGCGCTGGCGGCACTCTACCATCATACGTATTATGACGGCCAGGGAGGCTACCCGAAAGATCAGCCGCCCTGCCCGAAGAACATGAAGCCCATTGTGGACGCCCTGACCGTGGCCGACTCTCTGGACGCGGCCACCGACAACATCGGGCGGTGCTACACAGCGGCAAAGCCGCTGGAAAAGCTGATCGAGGAGCTGCGGGCCCAAAAGGGCAGCCGCTACGCCCCGGCGGTGGTGGAGCTGTTCGACGACCCGGATTTCTGCACCGAGTTTCGGCGCAAACTGTACGAGTCCCGCCAGAGCGTGTATCTGGAAGTGTACCGCGAGACGATTTAACGCACGAAAAAAGGCAGCCGCGAACGCGGCTGCCTTTTGTGCTGTCAAAATCAAAAAATCAGTTCTCGGAAGAAATATCCTGGCCGAAGTATTTCTCACCCAGCTCGGAGAGAGTGCCATCGGCACGCAGCTCCTCAATGGCGCTGTTGATGGCCTCCAGCAGGGTGGCGGTCTCGTCGCCTTTGCGCAGAGGGATGGCAACATGGGAAGCTTCCTCCGTGAATGCCACCAGCTTGAAGTCCGCGTCCGGATGGACATTGAGGTAATCGTAGAACGAGACGTCGGCGTTCAGGGTAGCGTCGATGCGGCCTGCCGTCAGCAGCTGGATGGTCTCTTCCAGCGTGTCGATGCCCTGCACGGTAGCGCCGTAGCTTTCGGCCAGCTCCATGTAGGTGGAAGCCAGACTGTTGGCGGTGGTCTTGCCCTTCAGGTCCTCAAAGCTGTGGATATCCTCGTTATCCTTGCGCACCGCCAGCGCAGTGTGGATGTAGCCGTAGGGGGTGGTAAAAGCGTAGGTCTTGGCGCGCTCCTCGGTTACTTCCACGCCGTTGCACACCATGTCGTAGCGGCCTGCGTCCAGACCGGCAAACAGGCTGTCCCAGTCGCTCTCCACATACTCCGGCTCCACGCCCAGCTTTTCGGCAATGGCGCGGGAGACCTCCACATCGTAGCCCACCAGCGTGTCGGAAGCATCGTGGTAACTCCACGGCTGCCATGCGCCCTCCAGCGCCACCACCAGCTTGCCGCTCTTCTGGATGCTGTCCAGCTTGTTCAGCGGTGCGGAGCTGGCAGTACTGGCGGCGGTGTCCTTGGAAGAGCAGCCGGTCAGACTGAGCACACCGGCTGCGGCCATAACACCCATCAGAGAAATAAAGGTTCTGCGTTTCATAAGTAAAAATTCCTTTCTGTCGTGAAAAAATGCAAAAAGAGAAGTGGTTTTATTCCGTATGGGCGATCCTGCGCAGGAAGGCCCGGGTGCGCTCCTCCTTGGGGGATGCAAAGAACTGCTGAGAGGGTGCCTGCTCCACCACCACGCCGTTCTCCATGAACACGGTCTTGGAGGAAACGTTGCGGGCAAAGCCCATCTCGTGGGTGACCACCAGCATCGTCATACCCTCCTCGGCCAGCTGCCGCATCACGCTGAGCACCTCGCCGGTCAGTTCCGGGTCAAGGGCGCTGGTGGGCTCGTCAAAGTAAATAATTTCCGGGTCGGCGGCAAGGGCACGGGCAATGGCCACCCGCTGCTGCTGCCCGCCGGAAAGCTGGCGGGGGTAGTAGTCGGCGCGGTCGGCAAGGCCTACCTTGGCAAGCATCTTCATGCCGATCTCATCCGCCTGCTCTTTGGGCAGCTTACGCGCTACGATCAGCCCTTCGGTCACATTCTGCAGGGCGGTCTTGTTGCGGAACAGGTTGTAGTTCTGGAACACAAAGGCCGTCTTTTTGCGCAGCCGGGCAATGTCGGCGCGGCTGGCCTGGGCAAGGTCGAACGTCTCACCGTCAAAGGTGAGCTGGCCTGCGTCGGCAGTCTCCAGAAAGTTCAGACAGCGCAGCAGGGTGGTCTTGCCGGAGCCGGAGGGGCCGAGGATGGCCACCACATCGCCCTTTTCCACGGTCAGGTCCACGCCGCGCAGCACCTGCAGCTCGCTGGTCACTTTGCGTGCACCGGGCCGGTGGAAGATGCCTGCCTGCAGGCGGGGCTTTGTGTAGGTGAAAAAGGATTTGTGGACGTTTTTGATCTCTAACATGGACATGGTTGCCACACTCCTTTCTTACTGGAAGCCGTGGGCGTTGAGCCGACGCTCCAGCAGTGCCTGCAGCTTGGTGATGACCGTGCAGAACAGCAGATACACCACGGCCACCTCACAGTAGATGGGCAGGAAGATGTAGGTGCGGGCGGCCACGCGCTGACCGGCCATGAACAGCTCGGCCACCGTGATGTTGGACGCCAGCGAGGTGTCCTTGATCATGCCGATGAGGGAGTTGGAGAGGGCGGGCACGGCGGTGCGCAGGGCCTGCGGCAGCACGATGCGGCGCATGATCTGGGCCCAGGTCATGCCCACGCAGGAACCGGCCTCCAGCTGACCCTGGGGCACGCTTTCCAGCGCGCCGCGCATGGTCTCGGCGCAGTAAGCACCCTCATTGAACGCAAAGGCAATGACGGCAGCCGGGAACGCGTCCAGCATGATGCCCACGCTGGGCAGGCCGTAAAAGATGATGAACAGCTGCACCAGCAGCGGGGTACCGCGTACCACCCAGATGTAAAACCGGGCGATCTGACGCAGCACCGGCACATGGGCATACTGTACCAGAGCCACCGCCACGGCAATGACCATGGCGAGGGAGAACGAGATCAGCGTGAGGGGGATGGTCATGGTGAGGCCCGCTGATAAGATACGGGGCAGGGCCTCCCACAGCACGCCGACGGTGCGGTTGGCAAGGAATGACTCAAACATAAGCTTTTTGAAATCCTCTTTTTTTAAAGAAAATGTGACGATGAAGCAGAGTATACAGGATCAACCTGCGTTGAAGTCAAGGGGTTTTTGAAAAAACCTACAAAACCTACCAAAATACTATAACATGAATTTCCGATGGATGCAATTGGTAGTTATGAAATCGCATACGATAGACAAAACCGCTGAAAAACACCACCGGACTTTGTGCAGCCTGCCAGAGAGTTGACGGGATACAGCCTTTCGTGTAAAATGGGCTTAGGTGTAGAACACTAAAATATCGGAACTATTTTTTGCATAGAAACTGCCGCGCGAAGGGGCGCTCTGCCTGGCGCGCGGACACGGAGGACAAGAACGTGACAAAACGGAAAATTGGCATCCTGGGTGCAGGCACCTGGGGCATGGCTCTGGCACGGATGCTGTGCGTGAGCGGAAACGATGTGCTGGTGTGGTCGGCGCTGGGGCAGGAGATCGACAACCTCTCCACCACCCGCGTCCACCCCAACCTGCCGGGGATGAAGATCCCGCAGGAGCTGAAATTTACCAAGAGCATGGAGGAAGTGTGCACGGACAAGGATATTTTGATGTTTGCCGTGCCGTCTGTCTTCGTGCGGGGCACGGCGGCCAAGGCCCGGCCCTATGTGGCCGACGGGCAGATCATCGTGGATGTGGCCAAGGGCGTGGAGCCAGACACCCTGATGACCATGACGGAGATCCTGGCCGACGAGCTGGGCAAAGAGGGCGGCCCCAAGGGCGTGCGTCTGGTGGCGCTTTCCGGCCCCACCCACGCGGAGGAAGTGGCGGTTGACCTGCCCACCACCATCGTCTCGGCCAGCCCGGACGAGGAGGCCGCCCGGTATGTGCAGGAGGTGTTCAACAACACCTGTATGCGCGTTTACACCAACCCGGATATCAAGGGCGTGGAGCTGAGCGGTGCCATGAAGAACGTCATCGCGCTGGGCGTGGGCATCTCCACGGGCCTGGGCTACGGCGACAACGCCCGCGCCGCCCTCATCACCCGCGGCATTGCGGAGATCGCCCGGCTGGGCGTGGCCATGGGCTGCAATGTCCACACCTTTGCGGGCCTGGCCGGCATCGGAGACCTCATCGTTACTGCCACCAGTATGCACAGCCGGAATAACCGGGCGGGCATCCTCATTGGCAAGGGCAAGAGCCCGGCGGAGGCCGTGAAAGAGGTCGGCATGGTGGTGGAGGGCATGAACGCCCTGCCCGCCGCGCTGGAGCTGGCCGAAAAATATCAGGTGGAAATGCCCATCGTGCAGACGGTGGACGCCATCGTCAACCACGGCATGAGCGCTGCCGAGGCCGTCCGCGCCCTGATGGACCGCGGCCTGAAAAACGAGCTGCCGCAGCTGTAAAATAAAGGAGGCCTTTGTTATGCCATCCACCTATGCACACCGACGCTTTGGCGCGGATGTTCTGGAACGCCTGCCCGCGGAATTGCAGGAAAAAATTGCTCCTTACCGGGAGCTGTATGACATCGGCCTGCACGGGCCGGACCTGCTGTTCTACTACCACGCGGCAAAATCTACCCCGGTGAGCGCGTTGGGCAACGCCATGCACGAGCAGCCGGGAGCGGTTTTCTTCGAGCGGGCCCGGGGCGTGGTGAACAAAGCGAAAAATAGAGACGCGGCGCTGGCCTACGCGCTGGGCTTCCTCTGCCATTTTGCGCTGGACTCCACCTGCCACCCCCGCGTGGAGCAGGATGTCCGGGACAGCGGCGTGAGCCACTGCGAAATTGAAACGGAGTTTGACAACATGCTTCTCCGCCGGGATGGCAAAGACCCGCTGCATTTTTTGACAGCCAGCCACATCCACCCCAGTATGGAGCGGGCGAAAGTGATCGCGCCGTTCTATCAGGGCATCACCATTTTGCAGGCTTACGACGCCATGAAAGGGATGGTGGCCGTGCACAAGCTGCTGCTGGCCTCCAGCCCGGCCAAGCGCTGGGTGGTGCTGACCGGCATGAAAGCCGTGGGCAAGTACGAGGGCCTGCACGGGCTGGTGGCAAACCCGCAGCCCAACCCCGCCTGTGCGGAGAGCTGTGAGCAGCTGGATGCACTGTACCAGAAAGCCCTGCCGCTGGCCGAGCGGCTGATTTTGGAATACCGCGACACACTGCAGACCGGGGCACCGCTGAATCAAGCATACCAGCACACCTTTGGGGAAAACTGAGAGGGGCAATATGGAAAAAGAAAGCAAGCAGCGGTTCCGGCTGACCAAACTGGAGCGCGCGTGGATCCTGTACGACGTGGGCAACTCGGCCTTTGTGCTGATGGTGGCCACCCTCATTCCGATTTTCTTCAACGCGCTGGCCGCCGCGGGCGGGCTGTCGTCGGTGGAGTATCTGGCTTACTGGGGCTACGCCACCTCGGTGGTGACCATCATCACGGCGATCCTCAGCCCGATCCTGGGCACTCTGGCGGACACGAAAGGCTTCAAAAAGCCCATCTTTATCCTCTGCGTCTGGGTGGGCATCGTGGGCTGCATTGCCATGGGCAAGATGTCCGCCTGGCTGCCGTTCCTCGTCATCTTTGTCATTGCCAAGGTGGGCTTTTCGGGCAGCCTTGTCTATTACGATTCCATGCTGAGCGATGTGACGAGCCCGGAACGGATGGACGAAGTCTCCTCCAAAGGCTATGCATGGGGCTACATTGGCAGCTGTGTGCCGTTCGTGGCCTGTTTGGGCCTTGTGCTGGGGGCGGACAAGCTGGGCATCAGCCAGATGAAAGCACTGGATCTGGCTCTGCTGATCACGGCGTTCTGGTGGCTGCTGACCACGCTGCCGCTGCTGAACCAATACAAACAGCTGTACTATGTGGAGGTGGAGCGGCACGCCATCCGCCAGAGCTTTGCCCGCATCGGGCACACCATCCGCCACCTGCCGGAAGATAAACAGGTGTTCTGGTTCCTGCTGGCGTTCTTCTGCTACATCGACGGCGTGTATACCATCAT
>ERZ1673743.1006-NODE-1006-length-34929-cov-21.842146_pt1 | contig 34929 bp, 37 predicted proteins | sample MGYA00580197_ERZ1673743 | MGnify/ENA primary metagenome ERZ1673743 (study PRJEB41218, sample SAMN15661795) | gut metagenome | host: Homo sapiens | place: Canada: London | collected 2015-08-20/2019-03-30 | study: EMG produced TPA metagenomics assembly of...
CCCCCATCTTCGAGGTGGCTGACTACGGTATCGTCGGCGATCTGTTCAAGGTCGTTCCCGAGCTGATCGAGTCCATCAAGGCTGCCAAGGCCGCCAAGTGATCGGACCCAGCACAATATAAAAAAGAGACGCCCTCGGGCGTCTCTTTTTTGTCCCCGCAAGTCTTTTCCTTGACCTTTCCTCCCGTTTCCTGTATACTGTAAGCACAAAAAAAGGGAGGATGACCTATGCCTTACGTCGCGTCGATCGGCCTGTATTTCGTCCCCGTTCTGTGCCTTCTGGGTGCCGGCTGGAGCTATGTCCGCTGGAAAAACGAGGAGGACGAGGCGCTGTCCCAGCGTGCCCGCAAAAACTGTAAGCGCTTCCTCATCGCCGTACCGGTGGCGATCGCCGTGTTCCTGGCGCTGAAGCTCGCGTTCCCGATCACATAACAAACAAAAAGCAGCGCAAAGCGCTGCTTTTTGTTTGCTGATGCAGAGTTTTCAGAATTCCGGATAGCCTTCCTTCAGCGCCTCGTCATAGTGCGCCCGGTCGCCGCCGATAAACTTGGGCCGCGTCCGCGCCGCCAGCAGAATGGCGTCGCCGATGTGGTTCTGCGCCAGACGCACCGGCACCGCCACCTTCTTCAGGTGCATACCGATCAGCGTCCCGCCGATGTCCAGTCCCGCGTCGGCTTTGATCTCCTCTACCGCCACCGGGTGGGCGCAGGCCTTATAGGTGGCCGTGGCGAAGGAACTGCCCGCCTTGGGCTGGGGCACCACATTCACGATATCCAGCGTGGGCACGGCCTCATGCTCCACGATGATGGCCCGGTTCAGGTGCTCGCAGCACTGGGCGGCGATGTACACGCCCATGGGGCCGAATACGCTGTGCAGCCCCGCGAAAATGGCGTCTGCCACCTCCGGCGTGGACCAGCTGCCCACCTTCTTGCCCACCACCTCGCTGGTGCTGCATCCCACCACCACGATCTGGCCCCTATGCAGATGGGCGGCCTCCGCCAGCTCCTGTGCCGCCGCCGCGGCCTGCTGCCGCACCTGCGCCAGCAGATCTCTGTTCTCTACCTCATGCACGATACCTGCCATAGTATATCCTTCCTTTCTGTGCGCAGCTGCGGCAGGGCAAAAGCCCCGCCGCAGCCGTTTCTTTCACCGTATATAGTTTACCACTGTACGGCCAGCTTGTCCAGAGCCTTGCTGCCCTTCAGCAGCGCCATCAGCACCAGCGCAATGACCAGTCCCACGGCGCCCTGGCCCACATTGGCCAGCACACCGGCCGCCGCGCCCATGCCCAGCTGCAGGGCCAGTGCCTCATAGACGAAGTAGCCCGCCACCATGATGGCCTCGCCGGCAAGTCCGCCCACCACATAGCTGTAGGTCTTGCGGCCCAGCGCCTTCACGATCAGCGCTGCCGCCATGGCGTCCAGGAACTTGATAATCAGCGTGCCGGGCACGAAGGACATATATCCGCCCAGCAGGTCCACCAGCATGGAGCCGATACCAGCCGCCGCGCCGCCCCACCAGGGCCCCAGGATCCAGCCGCACAGCAGCACCAGCCCGTCGCCGATGTGGACATACCCACCGGTGGGCGCGGGGATCTTGATGACCGTGGTGGCCACATACGTCAGCGCGGCCATGACCGCCGCCATTACCATAGATTTGATCTTCTTATCGGACATAACACATTCTCCTTTACGAGGATTTTTTCTTTCTGCTATAGGAGGCGGCCCCCGCCCCGCAGGGAAACGGGGACCGCCACAGGGGGGGTGAGAGGGTAGCTGTTGAAAAAGCCCTTGCTTTCGTTGACGATTTGTATTATAGTAGTAACTGGTATGATTAAAATATCCATTTTGATTTTACTTGTTAATACCAGATGAAGGGAGGGACGGCCCCGTGCTCACCTATACCCTGGACAAACAGGCGGGCCTCAGCCTGTATGAGCAGCTCTACCGCCGGGTGAAGGCGGACATCCTCTCCGGCCGTCTGACGGCAGGGGAGAAGCTGCCCAGCAAACGCGCCCTGGCCGCCCATCTGGAGGTCAGCGTCATCACCGTAAAGAATGCCTACGAACAGCTGATGGCCGAGGGCTATCTCACCGGTGTGGAGAAGAAGGGCTATTTCGTCAGCGCCGTGCTGCCGTCGCCTGCGGCCGTCCCTGCGTCCCCGGAGCAGCCGCCTCCGCCCCGCGAGCCTGCCTGGTTCCTGGATCTGGCCACCAACTCCATCGCCGCCGAGGACTTTCCCTTCACCGTCTGGGCCCGACTCATGCGCCAGACCATTCTGGAGCAGGGTACCGGCCTGCTGCGGTCCACGCCGCCCCAGGGCGCCTGGGCCCTGCGGCAGGCCATCGCCGCCCACCTGCGGCAGTTCCGTGCCATGGAGGTCACTGCCGAGCAGATCATCGTAGGTGCCGGCACCGAGGTGCTGTACAACCTGCTGGTGCAGCTGCTGGGCCGTGATCGTCTCTACGGCGTGGAGGACCCCGGCTACGGCAAGATCGCCCATATCTACCGCGCCGCCGGCGCGGAGGTGACGGCTCTGCCCCTGGACGAGGCGGGCGTATCGGCGGAGGCCTTGCGCCGCAGCGACGCCGACGTGGTCCACATCTCTCCCAGCCACCACTATCCCACCGGTCTGGTCATGCCCATCGCCCGCCGCCAGGAGCTGCTGCGCTGGGCGCAGGAGGTCCCGGCGCGGGTCATCCTGGAGGACGATTACGACAGCGAGTTCCGCTTTGTAGGCCGTCCCATCCCCACCCTGTTCTCCATCGACGGCGGCGAGCAGGTGGTCTATCTCAACACCTTTTCCAAGACCATCGCCCCCTCTATCCGTATCAGCTTCATGGTCCTGCCCCGCCGCCTGCTGGCGGACTTCCGGCAGAAGCTGGGCTTTTACGCCTGCACCGTCTCCGCCTTCGAGCAGTACACCCTGGCCCAGTTCCTCGCCGGCGGCTGGTATGAAAAGCACCTGAGCCGTATGCGTAAGCACTACCGCCAGAAGCGTGACACTGTCATCGCCGCCGTGCATCAAAGCCCGCTGGCCCCCTATGCCGCCATCACCGAGGAGGACGCGGGCCTGCATTTCCTGCTGCGGCTGGATGGTGCGCCGCCGGACGAGATGCTCCGCCGCGAGGCGGAGCAGCGCGGTATCCGTCTGGCCATGCTGTCCGATTACTACCAGTGTCCCCAGGACGCACCCCAGCACGTGCTGGTGGTCAACTATACCGGCATCGACCTGGACCGGCTTCCCGCCGCCCTGGAGCGTCTTGCCGCCTTATGGAAGGAGAATGACCATGTATGATGAACTGACACGCGCCGACCTGCAAAAAATGCAGGAGGAGATCGACTACCGGGTGCAGCAGCTGCGCCCCAAGCTGATCGAGGATGTCCAGACCGCCCGGGCCTTCGGCGACCTCAGCGAGAACTTTGAGTACAAGTGCGCCAAGCAGGAGAAAAACCGGAACGACGCCCGCATCCGCTACCTCCAGCGGATGATCAAGACCGCCAGGGTCATCGAGGACCGGTCCGCCGCCGACACCGCCGGGCTCTATGACACCGTGGAGATCTTCATGGAGAATTTGGGCAAAAGCCGAAAGATCCAGCTGGTCACCACCCTGCGGCAGGACGCCCTGAAGGGCTGGATCAGCAAGGAGTCCCCCGTGGGCCGCGCCGTTATGGGCAGAAAGGCCGGCGACCGTGTCTATGTGGATATGGGCAGCGGCAAGGGCTACTATCTCCAGATACGCGCCATCGAAAAGGGAACGGACAACGGCGATATCCCCATCGGCAGCTTTTGAATGTGCCGCCGATTTCACACGGAAAAGCGAACGGCGCTTTAAAGTAACGAAGCACGCAAAAACAGCACGGAAAGGCCGAAAATCGTGGCCTTTTTCTGCATAGTGGAACGCGGGGCACAATTCGCCAAATTGCACAAAAAGGGACGAAAAAGTTTTGTGGTTTTGCGAGGGGGGAATTCTCCCAAACCCCCTTGAGAAATCGGCCAAATGGTGTTATTATCAACATTGGTAGTATATGGGTAGTCTGCGTAGCGCACATCTCATATGTCTGCGGAACAATTTTTAGGAGGAATTTAATATGAATGCTTATCTGGCAAGCGTGCTCGAGAGCGTCAAGACCAAGCATGGCAACGAGCCCGAGTTCGTGCAGACCGTCGAGGAAGTTCTGTCCTCTCTGGAGCCTGTGATCGAAAAGCACCCCGAGTATGAGAAGGTCGACCTGCTGGGCCGTATGGTCGAGCCCGAGCGTATGTTCACCTTCCGCGTTGTGTGGTGCGATGATAACGGTCAGTGGCACACCAACCGCGGCTGGCGCTGCCAGTTCAACGGCGCGATCGGCCCCTACAAGGGCGGCCTGCGCTTCCAGAAGAACGTGTACGAAGGCATCATCAAGTTCCTCGGCTTTGAGCAGACCTTCAAGAACAGCCTGACCGGCCTGCCCATCGGCGGCGCCAAGGGCGGTTCCGACTTCGATCCCGCCGGCAAGTCCGACGCCGAGGTCATGCGTTTCTGCCAGAGCTTCATGACCGCCCTGTATCGCTACATCGGGCCGGACATCGACGTTCCCGCCGGTGACATGGGCGTGGGCGGCCGCGAGATCGGCTACCTGTACGGCCAGTACCGCCGCCTGAAGGGCGTGTGGGAGAACGGCGTCCTCACCGGTAAGGGCCTGAGCTACGGCGGCTCCCTGATCCGTCCCGAGGCCACCGGCTACGGCGCTATGTACTACCTGCAGGAAGTGCTGAAGCACGAGAATGACACCATCGAGGGCAAGCGTATCGCTATCTCCGGCTACGGCAACGTGGGCTGGGGCATCATGAAGAAGGCCTCCCAGCTGGGCGCCAAGGTCACCTACTTCGCCGGCCCCGACGGCTATATCCACGATCCCGACGGCGTTATCACCGACGAGAAGCTGAACTTCATCCTCGAGATGCGCGCCAAGGATCCCATGCACTGCAAGCCCTATGCCGATAAGTTCGGCTGCGAGTTCGTCGCCGGCGAGAAGTGCTGGGGCGTCAAGGATGTGGACGTGTATATGCCCGCCGCCATGCAGAACGACGTCAAGATGGAGTCCGCTGAGAAGATCGCTGCTTCCGGCGTGAAGTACTACATCGAGGTCGCCAATATGCCCACCACCAACGATGCACTGAACTTCCTGCGTAAGCAGAAGGGCATCATCGTCGCTCCCTCCAAGGCTGTTAACGCCGGCGGCGTGGGCGTCTCCGCCCTGGAGATGGCCCAGAACTCCGAGCGTCTGGTCTGGACTGCCGAGGAAGTCGACCATCAGCTGCATAAGATGATGGAGAACATCCACAAGGTGTCCGCCGAGGCCGCTGCCGAGTACGGCCTGGGCTACGACCTGGTGGCTGGTGCCAACATCGCCGGCTTCAAGAAGGTCGCCGAGGCGATGATGGAGCAGGGCTGCTTCTAAGCCGAACCTCTTACGAGCCAACAAAAGGGACCGCGAAAGCGGTCCCTTTTTTCGCCCCGCACTACACATAATATGCACGGAACACCTGTATATTTATGCAAATCGCCGATTGACTTTTTCCGCCGCAGGGCTATACTATAACCAAGCTGAATACAGAAGGCCTCCCCCGTCACCGGATGGGGGGATCAAGGTATCCGGGACCGGAGCGTAGGTATTCCGACATTTGTCGGATAAGCGCCGGTCTTGGGTGCCTTTACTTTTTACCAGAAAAGGAGAAAACGCTATGTACATCAAGCCCTTTGCCGTGGAAGAATGGATGAATGAATATGAAGTGGGCGCTCGCTTCAACATCGCGGAGACCTGCGTGGACTCCGTTTCCCCGGACCAGCTCTTCGCCCTGACCGGCGTGGATAAGCAGGCCTTTCTGGCCGACCTCTGCGCCAAGCGCCTGACCTACGGCGACATCGTGGGCAGCGACGCCCTGCGCGAGGGCATCTGCAAGCTCTACAAGACTGTGCAGCCCCATCAGGTGGTGCCCACCCACGGCGCGGCGGGCGCCAACCACCATGTGTTCTGCTCCCTCATCTCCGCCGGAGACCGGGTGGTCAGCATTATGCCCACCTACCAGCAGCTCTACTCCATTCCGGAGTCCATCGGCGCGGAGGTGGCCATCATGCACCTGAAGCAGGAGAACGACTACCTCCCCGACCTGTCCGAGCTGAAGGCGCTGGTGACGCCGGACACGAAGATGATCTGCATCAACAACCCCAATAACCCCACCGGCGCGCTGATGTCCCCGGCCTTGCTGGAGCAGATCGTCGCCATCGCCCGCGGCGTGGGCGCCTACGTCCTCTGCGACGAGGTCTACCGCCACCTGACCCAGACCGACGACTGGAGCCCCTCCATCGCCGACCTGTACGAAAAGGGCATCTCCGTCAGCAGTATGTCCAAGGTCTTCTCCCTGGCGGGGCTGCGTATGGGCTGGATCGCCACCCATGACGAGGCCGCCCTGACCGCGTTCCTGTCCCACCGGGACTATGACCTCATCAGCTGCGGTATGCTGGATGACGCCCTGGCCGCCCTGGCCCTGGCCCACGGTGATGTGCTGCTGAAGCGCAACCAGACCATCGTCCGGGAGAACCTGGCTCTGCTGGACGCCTGGGTGGCCGCGCACCCCCACTTCTACTATACCAAGCCCAAGGCCGGCACCACCGCCCTGGTGTACTACGACTTCGATGTGCCGTCCTACGACTTCTGCAAGCAGATGTACCACCAGACCGGCGCGTTCGTCACCCCCGGCGACTGCTTCGAGCAGCCCCACAGTATGCGTATCGGCTACGCCTGTGACAAGCAGACCCTGCAGGACGGCCTGGCGGCCTTGGCCGCCTTTGCCGACACATTGTAATAAGGAGGAACAGACCATGACAGAATTGACGGTATTGAACGGCGCGACCATCCAGTCGCTGCTGACCATCCCCATGGCGGTTCGGGCCGTGGAGCAGGCCTATCTGGAAAAGAGCACCGGCGGTGCGGCCCTGTGGCCCATGGTGTTCCACGAGTTCACCCCCGGTGCGGCGGACCTGGATATCAAGTCCGGCCATATGAACGGCCTGGGGCTTTACGGCATGAAGGTGGTGTCCTGGTTCGGCGATAACCCCGCCAAAGACCTGCCCGCCCTGTACGGCACCTCGCTGCTGTTCGATATACACACCGGCGCGCCCAGGGCGCTGCTGAACGCCGGCCCCATCACCGATTTCCGCACCGGCGCGGCCGGGGCTGTCGGCGCTAAATACCTGGCCCGCCCCGATGCCGAAACACTGCTGATGGCCGGTACCGGCGCGCTGGCCCCCTACCTGATCGCCGCCGCGCTGTACTGCCTGCCGCAGCTGAAAACGGTCTATGTGGCCAATCCCCACCATCCCGAGCGCTCTGCCGCCGCCTGCACGGCGATCGTTCCCCAGGTGGAGAAGCTGTTGGCCGCCTGCGGTGGCTGCCATGCCGCCATCACCGCCGCGCCAAGTCTGGAGACTGCCGCGAAGCAGAGCGATGTCATCCTCACCGCCACCCCCGCCCGGGAGCCGTTCCTGAAGGCGGAATGGGTGCGGCCCGGTACTCACATCAGCTGCGTGGGCGCGGATATGACCGGCAAGCAGGAGATCGATAGCGCCCTGTTTTCCGCGGCCAGGGTGTTCGGCGACGACGCAGCCCAGTGCCTGTCCGTGGGCGAGTGCGAGATCCCCTATAAGAACGGCATCTTTGACGGCACCCTCTGCGACATCGGCGGCGTCATCTCCGGCGCCGCCCCGGGCCGTACCGGCGGGGAGGATATCACCATCTTTGACTCCACCGGAATCGCCTTGCAGGACATTTCCACCGCCGCGGCCCTGCTGGACGCCGCCCGGAAGAACGGCCAGGGCCAGACCATCTCCCTCTGACCCTCAAGCCTTCCCCTTGAGGGGTTCGCGGTGTTGAATGACACGCCGGTGGCGTGTCAGATCCGCGAACCGACCGACCCGCAGGGAGACAGGTGCCCCCGCAGGAGGCGGATGAGGTGTCGCCGCGCAGCGGCGTAAAACTCCTTCGTCCCGCCCGCAGGCGGCACCCCCAATACCTTGGCGGCGTCAGCCGCCACCTGCCAAAGCCGCCCTCGGGGCGGCTTTGGCGCGATTTGATAATCGCCCAAACTGTCCAGCGCACCAGCCCCTACCTTCGCACTGCGTCAGCGGTAGCGGCGCAAGAGGTATAAGAAGTCCCCTGAACCGACAATGTCACCCACCGTACCAATTCCGCGAAATCAGCACCGTCAAATTCGCACCTGCCGCCCCGCGCAAGGAAGTCTTGAAACGTAGTTTCAAGTGGCGCTTTTGGTTACTTTTGTCGCCAAAGACAAAAGTAACTCGCGCTCGAAAGCGCGAAATTCCACCTCCCGCGCCCGCAGGCGCAGAAAATCCCCCGCCGGACCCGGCGGGGGATATCTTGTTGTTATGCATCGTAGATGCCCAGTATCACAATACCCGCCACCACCAGTGCGATCATGGCGTAGTGCTTCCAGCTGAGCTTTTCCTTCAGGAAAATGCGGCTCCACAGCACCGAGGCCACGCAGTAGGCGGAGATGATGGGCGCGGCCAGGGCCACGTGCTCCGTGTCCGCCAGCGCGTAGATGTACGCGAACTGGCCCGCCGTCTCGCACACGGCGCCCGCATACTTGGGGCCCTCCCGCTTGGGGACGAGTCGGCTCTTTTTGATGAGCACCACATACACGAAGCATACGATGCCCGCCAGCAGAAACGTCAGCTCATAGGCGCAGTTGGCGCTGTCCTCGTTCAGCGTTTCCAGCACCCGGCTGTCGGCGAAGGTACCCAGCGCGTCCAGCAGGCAATAGATCACAGGCAGGATCAGCGCCAGCGCCGATTTGGCGTAGCGGTGGTTGCTGGCCTGCTGCCGTGCAGCCCGCAGGTCATCGTCCTCCCGGGCCTCCACGATGCCCAGACCGATGACGCCCACGCATACCAGTGCTGTGGCGGCCAGCTGCGCCGGCACCAGCTCGCCCAGGCCGCCGGTGGCCAGCGCCAGCACCGCCACCAGTGCGCCGCTGGAATTGCAGATGGGGGAGGAGATGGACAGCTCGATATACCGCAGGCCGATGTAGCCGATGGTCATAGAGCTGATGTACAGCAGGGACACCGGCAGATACGTCAGGATGATGCTGCCGTTGATCTCCGTGCCGTTGATAAAAATCTCATAGGCGGCGTGCAGACCCATCACCAGGCCCACTGCCATCACCATTTTAAGATGGCTGTATTTGTCGTCTGCGTCCTGGCAGCCGATCTTGCTGAACAGGTCAGAGCCGCTCCAGCAGATCAGTGCGATCAGAGAAAACCAAAACCACATAAAAAACTCCTTATTCTATCATGTATAGCAAGACCTGCTATACGGTAATGTACATTATTCAGAAAGTAAAAGTATAAACAACGAACATAAAATGCACAGAAAAAGGAGGCGGACGCCGCCGAAAGGGATGGTTGGGGAGAAACATACGATTTCCTCCATGGTTTACATAATTATAATGAGATCAGGCCGGCCTCCAGCATTTTCTGCAGGCTCATCAGGATGCCCAGCTTGGCGTGGTACCAGGTCAGCCCACCCTGGAAATACACCGCGTAGGGCGGCCGTGTGGGGCCGTCGGCGGACAATTCTATGGAGCTGCCCTGCACAAAAGCACCGGCGGCCATGATGACGTCGCTGTCATAGCCCGGCATAGGGGCTGGCTCCGGGGTGACATAGCTGTCCACCGGCGCGGCGGCCTGTATGCCCTTGCAGAAGGCGATCATGCCTTCCCGGCTGCCCAGTTCTACCGCCTGAATGATGTCGTGCCGCACCTCAGAAGCGCCTGGAATGACATGAAAACCAAGTTTTTCATAACAATTTGCGGCGAATACAGCACCCTTCACCGCAGAGGCCACCACCGTCGGCGCCAGGAAAAAGCCCTGGTAAAATTGGGTCAGCAGCCCCAGATTTGCGCCCACCTCCCGGCCAAGACCGGGGGCGGTGAGCCGCCGGGCGCAGCGCTCGATCAGGTCGGCGCGGCCGCAGATATAGCCGCCGGTGGGGGCCAGCCCGCCGCCGGGATTTTTGATAAGGCTGCCCACCATCAGGTCCGCGCCCACGTTCACCGGCTCGATCAGCTCTGTGAACTCGCCGTAGCAGTTGTCCACCATACAGATCACGTCCGGCTTGCATTGTTTACATAACGCAATCAACTCGCCGATCTGCGCCACCGAGAAGCTGGGTCTTGTAGCGTAGCCTTTTGAACGCTGTATCGTGATGAGCTTTGTTTTTTTGTTTATTGCCGTGCAAATTTTATCGGTGTCAAACGACCCGTCCGGCAATAGATCGACTTGACGATAACTTACCCCGTATTCCTTCAGTGAGCCCACCGACTCCCGAATGCCGATGACTTCTTCCAGTGTGTCGTACGGCCCCCCCACCGGACTCAAAAGTTCGTCCCCCGGCAGCAGGTTCGCGCCTAACGCCAGCGCCAGCGCGTGGGTACCACAGGTGATCTGCGGGCGAACCAGCGCCGCCTCCGCGCCGAAGCAGTCGGCGTAGACGCGCTCCAGCGTGTCGCGTCCCTCGTCGTCGTAGCCGTAGCCGGTGGAAAGGTTAAAATGATTGGCGGCCACGCGGTTTTTCTGCATGGCGGCGATGACCTTCAGCTGATTAGCCTCGGCGATGGCGTCGATGGTCGCAAAGCGGTCCTTCAGGTCGGACAGGATCGTTTCGCTGAAAGCCAGCACGTTTTCGCTGACGCCCAGCGCCTTATATGCTTCGTTCATAGTTCACCTCAGTTGGGAAATTGTACGCCGTTCAGGCGCATGATGAGTCGGATGGGATAGTCCCGATCCAGATAGTTTTTCTCGTACCACTCGAAGGTGGCGATGGGTGCGTGCATAAGCTCCGGTGCCTCGCAGCGAAAGGTCTCGAAGGTATTTCTGTCGCCGCTGAGCAGGGCGGCCACCACGTCCAGCCGTCCCTCATCTGCCAGCCGCAGCAGGGCGTGGTCCATAGCGACGGCACAGCCCTGCTCCTCCTTGTCGGCGTACATCTCCCGACGGCCCAGCCAGTAGAGGAACTCCTCCGGGTCCAGGTCCAGTTTGGTGGTGATCTGGCTGAGCTTGAAAAACTCCTTGCGGTCCATGCGCTTCAGCACGTCGATCAGATACTGCACAAGACCGTCGTCCATGGCAATGCAGTCCAGAAACACCTCAAAGGCGTGCTTGTTGGCATCGGGGTCGGGGGTCGCGGACTTTTTCTCCGCGGCAAGGGCTTCCTGTGCCTTATCCGCGTTTTGAAGAAACAACTCAAAACTGCCAAGGTCGCCGCTTTCGGCGAACAGCTCCTCCGGAAGCACCGTGCCGTTCTGGGCGGCGCAGGCGCGGACAAAGGCGGCCATGCCCATATCCTGCAGCTGCTGGCCCAGCGCCTGTATGCGGGCGTTCTCATCGCCGCCTTCCGGCAGGGTGATTCCCTCCGGGGCAGGACGCGTGCCCTCCCATACCTCGGTCATATAGCGCAGATAGTAATCAAAAAGGGTCATAGCTCTCCCTCGCTTTCCAAATTGGAATTGTACCATACAGCGCTTGCCAATGCAAGAAATATCGGGTATGATAGGGGAAAACCGTGAAAGGAGCCGCCTATGGAAGCGTACTATGTCTATATGCTGCGGTGCCGTGGCGGAAGCCTGTACACGGGGATGACCAACGACGTGGCGCGGCGGATGGCCATGCATTGCAGCGGCAGGGGCGCCAAGTACACCCGGGCACACCCGCCGGAGGCTTTGGCGGCGCTGTGGCGCTGCGGTGACAAGGTGACAGCGTCGCGGCTGGAATACGCCATCAAGGCGAAGCTGACTCACGGGCAGAAGGAAACGCTTGCCGCCGCGCCGGGGAGGATAGGGGAGTTGTTCCCCGCGCTTCCCGCCGAGGCGGTAACGACGCTGCCCGCGGGGAAGGAATTTCCAATTTTTGCAAATCAAACGTAAGCGCCGTTACCGGGAATGATAAAATTGGGATTTTTTCACAAAATGCTCTGGACAAACCGAAAATTCTTGCTATAATGAAGCTATCCGCAGAGGTACCTCTGCTTTTACGTTTTAATGAGGATTAAAACGAGCGCATCTGCGGAAATCTAAACATAACGGGGTAGGAGACATGAAGAAATTGTTGGCAACGATACTGGCGCTGGTGATGGCGCTGGGCCTGTGCAGCGTCAGCTGGGCGGATGAGACGAATATCAACCGTGTTAAGCTGTCTGCCATTTCTGCAAGTGATGACGGGACATTTGACAAGGATGACCACCTCATATATACCTATTATGATGACGCAGACAAGAAGTGTGCGTCTTCAAAAGAAGGTACTTCGGGTAAATGGCAGTGGGTCAAAACAGTGACCATCACAGGTGTCGCATTTGGGAAAATGGAGCAGGAATTGGATAAGCTGCAAAAGGTGATTTTGAATGACCGCAGAGTAGATACATCTAAGCAGTTTAAGGATTCTATTCAAGTCGACTTCGTTAATTGCACATTTGAAGATGCTTGGCAGATGTACAAAATCATGCCTTGCAATGTGGCAAAATACACATTTGATCAGTGTGAGTTCAACAACAGCACTACGGGATATGCCATTACGCTGAATGTGGTGGAGCCTGCTTTTGACAATAGAGCCATTTCCTACACGCTGACCGGGTGCACTATTAACTCCACTAACTCCAAGGGCCGCGGCATTAATGTTATTCCTGGTGTACCGGTGGGAAGTGACACCGCAACCTTAGGTAATGCCAAACCTACGGTGGTGATCTCTGGCAGTACTTTTAATTTACCTACGGAGAACTCTGACAATATGGCGCTTCAGATCGCCGGTAATTGGGATGGCGCGAACCTTTCTGATGCGGGCCAGGAGATGATCACCTTTTCCGATAATACTGTTACAGCGTATGCGGTGGTGCGAATTCACAGCAGTATGAGTGGAAATACGAGTGATAGTGTAAAGTACATTGCAAAGTTTTCAAATAACAATTTGAAAGACGTTGTTAAATTCGCTGTTGCCAGTGGAGAGACCGATAGAGTTAATGAGATTGCCGAGCTCTATGCGGAGAAAGTCAATAGCAGTAAAGTGATCTCCACCGGCGGCTACTACTACCACCCCACCACCGACACCAAGGCGGACGAGACCAAGGGTTCTCCCAAGACCTTTGACGCGGGCGTGGGTATCTACGCCGTGACGGCTGTCCTGTCCGTCACCGGCATGGCGTGGGTCGGCAAAAAGCGGCACTGAGCGAACAAAAAAAGAAAGCCCATACGGGCTTTCTTTTTTTGCGTGTCAGTCGTCCAGCTTGCCGCGGGCATGGAGCACATCGTCGGGGGTGATGGTCATCAGGTCCTCGCGGGTGACGGTTTCCAGCTTGGCCAGACGGTTGTTCTGGGCCACCAGAATGTGCTCGAACAGGTTGCGGACGCCGCGGGCATTGCCGAAGCTGGGGTCGGCGCTCTCCTCGGCGATGTAGTCGCGGACCAGGGGCTCGGCCTCCGGCGCGAGGACGTAGCCCTTGCCGCAGCGCATTTTGAAGATATCGAACATCTCCTCCGGGGTGTAGTCCTCGAACAGCAGGAAACGGTTGAAGCGGCTCTCCAGACCGGGGTTGGAGTGGATGAATTTGTCCATCAGCTCCGTGTAGCCCGCCACGATGACCACCAGGTCATCGCGGTGGTCCTCCATGGCTTTGAGGATGGTGTCGATGGCCTCCTGACCAAAGTCGTTTTCGGACTTGCCGTTGAGGGCGTAAGCCTCGTCGATGAACAGCACGCCGCCCATGGCCTTTTCAATGACCTTCTGGGTCTTGAGGGCGGTCTGGCCCACGTAGCCGGCCACCAGACCGCTGCGGTCCACCTCCACCAGCTGGCCCTTGCTGAGGATGCCCAGACTGCGGTAGATGCGGGCCATCATGCGGGCCATCATGGTCTTGCCGGTGCCGGGGTTGCCGGTGAAGACCATGTGGAGCGACATATCGGTGGTGGGGAGGTCGTGCTGCTCGCGGAGCTTGTAGACCTGGACCATGTTGATGAGGTCGTGGACCTCGTCCTTGACCACGTTCAGGCCGATGTAGGTGTCCAGCTCGGCGAGAAGGTCCTCGATTTTTTCCGGAGGCGGAAGCTCCTCGGTTTTTTCGGGCGCGGCATCGCCGGGCTTGGCGTCGGCGGTGGGAGGGACGGGCTTTTCGGGCTCGGCAGGCTTTCCAGGGGCGGCGGGGGCCTTGCCAACGTCCTGGAAGGGCGTGCCCCAGAAGTCGCTGCCCATGCGGCGGACGTTGTTCTCCGTCATGGAGCGTATCACGTCCAGCTGCTGCAAAATGATCTGATCTTTCTTATCCATAGTGGCACCTCTCAGTGAAATCGGATATGCCGCGTGGCACGCAGCAGAAGCGCAGTGATGAAGCCGGTCAGCGCACCGGTGAAAAGGGACACGGCCAGCAGGAAGGGCAGATAGCTCAGGACCATGGTGCTGCCAAGGGTGATGACCGCCGCGGCCATCTGGCCGATGTTGTGCGCTGCCGCGCCGCCGATGGATACGCCGTAGACGCTGAGCTTCGGCAGACGCCGCAGGAATATCATCACCAGCATGGCGGTCAGTCCGCCCAGCACGGAGAACAGCATGGCCGACAGGTTTCCGGCAAACAGTCCGCCCAGCAGACAGCGGGTCAGCAGAATGGCCAGCGCCGCGCCGGCACCCAACTGATACAAGGCGAACACCGTCACGATGTTGGCAAGGCCCAGCTTCACGCCGGGCAGGGGCACCAGCAGGGAGATGGGGAACAGCCCCTCCAGGGTACTGAGCCCCAGCGCCAGCGCTGCCAGCACGGCGCAGAGGGCGATGTTTTTTGCTGTCCACTTCATGTGCTCACCCCACGATCACGTCAGGCGCGTCCGTACCGGACGCGCCCTCCAGGTGGACGACCACCTGGGCAGGCAGGCACACGATGGACTGCCCGGCACGGGAGATAGCCCCGGTGTGGACGCAGTCCCGGGTGGGACAGTCGCTGTCGGTCACGGAGACGGCGCCGCCCTCGGCGGCAATGTGCAGCGTATAGCCGCGGCTGGTGACGGTGGCCTCGGTGAAGTCGGACAGGGGGACACGGCGGACCTCCTGACCGGAGATGTCGATGACCACGGTGAGGGCGCCGCTTTGGTTTTTGGGCAGATAGAAGCACAGCGCGGAGACGACGGCCAGCAGCACGACCGCCAGCGCCACCAGCGCATCAAAGCGGTTCCATTTCAGTTCAGGAGGCGAGGAGCTGGTAGACATAGGCGGTTCCGTCCTTTTCATTGAAACAGTCAGCCAGGCCGGGGGTATAGACCACGCGGCCGTCCCGGGTGATGAGCACCATGTCAAAGGACATATCCTGGGAGCGCCAGAAGTCCACGGCGGCCTGCTCGCCCATGACGTACAGGGCGGTGGAGTAGGCGTCGGCACGGGTGCCCTGCCCGCCGAAGCCGCCCCGTGTGACGACGGAGACGCTGGTCAGGTCACTTTGGACGGGATAGCCGGTCTTAGGATCAAGAATATGCTGGTACACCGTGCCGTCCGGCGCGGTGAAATAGCGCTGGTAGCCGCCGGAGGTGACCACAAAGGCATCCGACAGGCTCAGGGTGCAGACATAGCCCTCGCTGTCGGCGGGATCCTGAATGGCCACCGACCAGGGCTTGTTCTGGGCGTTGGTGCCGTAGACGTACACGTTACCGCCCAGATTGGCGCAGCCGCCGGTGAGGGCGCTGCGGTGGAACAGGACGGCGGCGCAGTCGGAGGCGTAGCCCTTGGCGATGCCGCCCAGATCGACGGAGCAGCCCTCATCCAGAGAGATGCTGCAAAATTCGGACTGGTGGACGTGCTCATAGCCCACCAGAGGCAGCAGCGCGTCGATCTCCGCCTGAGAGGGGACGCGGGGGCTGTCGGAGGTGATGCCCCACAGCTCCACCAGCGGGGCGATGGTGATATCGAAGGCACCGTCCGTTTCCTGGCTGTGCTGCAGCGCCCACGACAGCAGCTGCGCACCGTCCTCGTCCCAGACGGCGGAGCCGTCACGGTTCAGACGGGAGACCTCGCTGGTGTCCACCGTGCGGGAGAGGGAGGATTCCAGCGTGTTGACGGTGCGGCTCAGGTCAGTCAGCACGTCATCAGCGCCGTCGCCGATGGCCACGAAGGTCATGTAGGTGTCCATGGCGAACAGGGACAGCTCGGTGGGCCGGGCGGCGCCGCAGCCGGTCAGAGACAGCGCTGTCAGCGCGGCCAAGATAAGGCAAGCAAATCGTTTCACAGTTCCCGCCGCCCTTCCAGCGCACGCATGAGCGTGGCGTCGTCGGCGAATTCCAGGTGGCCGCCCACGGGAATACCATAGGCCAGGCGGGTGACCTTGACGCCGAAGGGCTTGAGCAGCCGGGCGATGTACAGCGCCGTAGCCTCGCCCTCGGTGTCCGGGTTGGTGGCCATGATGACCTCAGTGATGCCGCCCTGGGCCACGCGGTCCAGCAGGGATCTGATGTGCAGATCGTCAGGGCCTACGTGGTTCATGGGGGACAGCACACCGTGGAGCACGTGGTAACGGCCGCGGTACTCCCGGCTGCGCTCGATGGCGATCACGTCCCGGGGGTCAGCCACCACGCAGATGGTGGCGTCGTCGCGCTTCTGGTCGGCACAGATGGGACACAGGCCGCCGGCGGTCAGGTTCTGACACACGGGGCAGAGGGTCACGTTGCGCTTGGCGTCCATGATGGCGTCGGCAAAGGCTCGGGCCTCCTGCTCCGGCAGGGACAGCACATAGAAGGCCAGCCGCTGGGCGGATTTATAGCCCACGCCCGGCAAGCGGGCGAACTGCTCCACTAATTTTTCCAGCGGAGCGGGAAAATACTCCATAGGATGTTACCCTCTCAGTTCTTTGATCTTGGCGGGGATGTCGGCAGCCTTGTATACGGCGCTGCCGGCCACCAGCACGTTGGCACCGGAGGCGATGCAGAGCTTGCAGGTGTCGCCATCCACGCCGCCGTCTACCTCCAGTTCACAGGCGGGGTTCATGGCATCGATATAACCGCGGATGGCCTGTACCTTGGGCATCATATCGGCCATAAACTTCTGACCGCCGAAGCCCGGCTCCACGGTCATGACCAGGATCAGCTCCACCCTGTCGATGAAGGGCAGGACGGCGCTGGGCGGGGTCTTGGGCTTGACCACCACGCCGGCCTTTTTGCCCTTGGCGTGGATCTTGTTGATGGCGGAGAGAATATTCTCCTCGGTGTCCGCCTCCACATGACAGGTGACGATGTCCGCACCGGCGTCGCAGAATTGCTCTACATAGCGGACCGGGCGATCGATCATCAGATGGACATCCAACGGCAGGGCGGTGGTGGGACGAATGGACTTGACCACCGGAATGCCGATGGAGATGTTGGGCACGAACAGGCCGTCCATCACGTCCACATGGACGTAGTCGGCGGTGGAGATCTTTTCGATGTCACGGGCCAGGTAGGCAAAATCCGCGGACAGGATGGAGGGGGCGATCTTGATCATAGAGCAGCTTCCTTTCGCGCCGCACTGGCAGCAGTGCGGCGGCATAGTATGGGATATGCAGGCCCCGCAGTGCGGCAGACAGCGCAGCCGATCCCGCCCGGAGAGGTCGGGGCCTGCGGCGAGCCGGCGGGTGACCGCCGGCTCGCGGTGCATAATCAATTTATTATAGCATAGGTTTATGGCGAATTGCAAGGCGGCGGGACTGGTTTTGCGCCGGCAGTAAAAAAACAAAAATTTGTCCATTCTGTGAATTTTGAATAAAAGGGGTTTACCTTTGCTGACTTTTCCTGTAAAATATCTTGTCAGAAAACCTGCGGTGTGGACGCGGAAGGCAAAGGGACGGTTTTATGAACTTCTTGCAACGTATTGGCAACGCGCTGTCGCGCTTCATGTATGGGCGCAACGGTGTGGACCGGCTGACGCTGACCATGGTCTGGACGGCTCTGGTACTGGATATCATCAACATTTTTCTGCGGGAGAAGGTGCCGCTGGCATACAGCATCATCGGCACCGTGGCCGGGATCATCACCCTGCTGGCACTGTTCCGGATGTTTTCCCGCAATCTGGAGAAGCGGCGGGCGGAGAACGCACGGTTCATGGAGAAGGTCTGGTGGCCCATCAGCCGCCGTATTGCCGGGAAAAGGCAGCAGCGGATGGATAAAGAGCACTGCTACTTTACCTGCCCGGGCTGCGGCGCGGTGTGCCGGGTGCCCAGAGGGAAAGGGCGCATTGTCATCACCTGTCCCCGCTGCGGCAATGAGATACACGGAAAGTCATAAGGATGATAAAAAGCCCACCCCAAAAGGGGTGGGCTTTTTATCGTTGTCACAGCACTTTGCTGAGGAAATCCTGCAGCCGGGGGTCCTGGGGATGGTCGAAGATGTCCGTGGGGGAGCCTTCCTCCAGGATCTTTCCGTCGGCCATGAAGACCACACGGTCGGCTACCTCACGGGCGAAGCCCATCTCGTGGGTGACCACGGCCATAGTCATCCCGTCCTTGGCCAGGTCGCGCATCAGGTCCAGCACTTCACCCACCATCTCGGGGTCCAGGGCGGAGGTGGGCTCGTCGAAGAGCATGACCTCCGGATCCATGGCCAGAGCACGGACAATGGCGATACGCTGCTTCTGACCGCCGGAGAGCATATTGGGGTACTCGTTGGCCTTGTCGGACAGGCCGATGCGCTCCAAAAGGGTGCGGGCCTGGGTCTCGGCCTCAGCGGGTGTTTTTTTCTTCAGGGTGACGGGCGCCAGCGTGATGTTCTGCAGCACAGTCTTATGGGGAAACAGGTTGAAGTGCTGGAACACCATGCCCATCTTCTGGCGGTGGAGGTCGATGTTCACCGACTTGCTGGCCAGGTCCACACCGTCGAAGTAGATTGCGCCGGAGGTGGGCTCCTCCAGCATATTCAAGCTGCGGAGCAGCGTGGACTTGCCAGAGCCGGAGGGGCCGATGATGGCCACCACTTCACCCTTGTGAATATCCAGATCGCAGCCGTCCAATGCGTGAACGGTGCCGTGGTTGTATTCCTTGACCAGGTGCTTTACGGAGATGAGAACTTTACTGCTTATCGCCACGGCGCATTCTCCTTTCTATGGCCTCGATGGCTTTGGAGGCCGGGTAGTTGATGCAGAAGTAGACCAGCGCGGCCAGCACGTAGGGAGCCAGGGTGATGTAGCTGTTGCCGGAGACGGTCTGGGCGGTGTACATGATCTCCGCCATGCCCAGCACGGAGCAGATGGAGGACTCTTTCACCATGGTGACCACCTCGTTGGCCAGGGCAGGGAGGACATTCTTGATGGCCTGGGGCAGCACCACCAGGCGCATGGACTGCCAACTGCTGAGGCCCAGAGAACGGGCCGCCTCGGTCTGCCCCTTGTCCACGGCCAGTATACCAGCGCGGAATATCTCGGCTACATACGCCGAGCTGTTCAGCGCCAAAGCGACCACGCCTGGGATAAACCGGTTGATGGCGATGAAGCCGAACAACAGTGTCCGGGGCAGGCTAATGTAGTGGAACAATCCGAAGTAGATGATGGACAGCTGCACCAGCATGGGGGTGGAACGGAACACGGCGATATACGCGCCGGCGAACCACTTGATAGGCTTGATCTTGCTCAGGCGCATCATGGCCAGCAGCAGGGCGGGGATCACGGCCAGCAGCACGGACACCACCGCCAGCAGCAGCGTATACTCGAAGCCGCGGACAAAGGCGGAGCCGTACTTGGGCAGGAACGAGAAGTTGAAGAAGTTGGTGTTGTCCATGTTGACAAACAGATCATTCCACGACATAGACGAAGCATCCTTTCAAAAGTTCTTAAGAACACGCAAGCGTGCAAGGCGGCCGCCTTGCACGTTTGCGATAGGGGACAGGGAGATCAGCCCACGTAGCTCAGGCCCACATTGCCATCCAGCACCAGCAGGTCGATGGTGCCGTTTTTCAGCTCGGTGACCAGGGTGGGGACCAGAGACTCCAGAACCATGCCGTTGGCAGCTTCGGGGAACATATCCGCGGCGGCCATGGCCTTGGTGGTGTTCTTCTGGGCGCCGATGATGACGGAGGCCTGGTTGATATCGTCAACGGTCTTGTACTTGTCGGCGTTGGCAGCCTTCACCAGAATGACGGGAGGCAGATCGGTGTAGTAGGGATCGGAGAAGTCACAGGCCTTGGCACGCTCCTCGGTGTACTCGCAGGCGGCCAGCACCACGTCAAAGTCGCCGTTGCTCAGGGAGGTCACCAGGTTGTCGAAGTTCATGGACTCGATCTGCAGGGTCATGCCCATGGACTCGGCGATATACTTGGCTACTTCCACGTCGATGCCGGCGTACTCGGTCATAGCGGCATCTGCGAAGAACTCATAGGGGGGATAGTCGGGGCTGGTGCCCATGACCAGAACGGGCTTGTCGCTGGCAGCGGTATCATCGGTGGTCTCGGCGGCCAGGTCAGAGGAAACAGCGTCGGGCATATAGGTATCCTGAGAAGCGACCTTGTCCTCGATTTCCTTGATAAGAGCGCCGTCGTTGGCGGTCAGCTCAGCGATGGCCTTGTTGATGCCCTCCAGCAGACCCTTGGGGTCGCCCTTCTGCACCAGGACGCGGTAGGGCTCAGTCTCGCCCCAATCCACCACGTTCTCCAGAACCACCAGAGAATCATCGGTGTTATCGGTGTTGGCATCATCCTTGGCGGTGTCGTCAGCCTTCTGGCCGCAGGCCACCAGGCTCAGCGCCATGACCAGCGCCAGCAGCATTGCCATAAACTTTTTCATGTTATGTACTTCCTTTCAGATCTTGTATGGTCCTATACCGGGAACCGGAATATAGACGGTCATATTGGAGGTTTCCCTCCTGACGATGGCTACTATACACCTGATGTGAATAAATGTCAACATGAATTTGTATAAAAATCCGCACGAAATGTAAATTTGTACAAGAAGCACATGATAAACTGGGGAGCAAAGGAAAGGTAGCTGTGTATATTACTGTATACGATAGTCGCATAATTGAATAAATATGCAAATATGCAGAGTACAAGAAAAAAGCGGAAGCGCCAGCCTTTTGGCTGGCGCTTCCGAATCCAAAAAGGGAGCCATGAAGAAGCTGCCGTGTTTACATTTCGATGAGCCGTGCGGCATACAGGTAGGTGCGGGCGTAGTAGCTCTCGTACAGGGAACTGATGATGACACCGCTGGAGGTGCTGGCGTGGATGAACTGCCCGTTGCCCAGATAGATGCCCACGTGGCCGATACCGCTGCCGCCGGTGGCAAAGAACACCAGGTCGCCGGGGGCACGTTCCTCTGTGGTGACGCCGCGGCACATATAATACTGGCTGGTGGCGCCGTGGGGAAGGCTGATGCCAAGGGCACCAAAGACCTTCATGGTGAAGCCGGAGCAGTCGATGCCGCTGTAGCTGGTGCCGCCGTAGCGGTAGGGGGTGCCCAGATATGTGTACGCCTGAGAAATAACGTCTTCCAGCAATGTATTGGTGGCGGCGGTGCCCTCATAGTCCGCGTAATGCACGGGCTGGCAGTACTCGGCCAGAACGTATCCGGTGTCGGTACCATAGGTGACCTTGTACCATTCACCGTCATCGGTAACGTCCAGCAGCTGGGCTGCCTTGCCGTCAAAGATGATGCGAAGGCGATCGGCAGAGGTGTCCGGCTCGGCGCGCAGGGAGAGATAGGAGCCGCAGTCTACCAGAACGCCGTCATACTCCGCCAGGAAGTTCTGCTTTTCCAGGGCAGCCGTTTCCTGCAGCAGGGCCTGGGCGGCCAGTTGATTGAGGGTAGGCGTCTCGCCGCCGTCCAGCAGGCCGGAGGCCTGGGCCAGGCGCAGGCCGCTGCCGGTCTGCATAGCGGTAGCGGCGCTGGATGCCACGCCGTTGCCCGCCAGGACCTCGGCCGCGGCGGCGTAGCCGGTGGTGTCGATGGGCGTGGCCTCGTCCGCGTTAGCGGCGGTGACAGCGCCAGAGAAAAGCAGCAGGCCGGAAAGGCTCAGTGCCGCGATCTGTTTTCCAAGCATGGGATATTACCTTCCGTTCGCATAGGATCTGCCGGGGTAAGGCTCCCGGCATACACCGTCAGTCGGCGGGGAATTGGCTCCCCCGACATCTAACATGAATTATCATAGCACAAGTCTATCAAAAAAGCTACACAAAAATTACAAAATGGAAACAAAATTTTCAGAATGGTTATAATTGAAAAGGAAACTTGCGATATTTGCATAGCAAGTGCTATAATAACGGCAAAAAGTGCGGAGGTGAGCGCATGGAACCACTGCAATATGAGGTGCGCGGCTACCTGAAGGAGCCGTTCCGACTGTTCCATCTGGCGGATGGGCGGGGGGAATATATCGAATACCACTACCATACGTTCCACAAGATCATCATTTTGCTGGCCGGCAGAGCTGGCTATGCGGTGGAGGGGGAACGGTATGAGCTGGCGCCGGGGGATTTCGTGCTGGTGGGCAGCGGGAGCATCCATCGTCCGGTGGTGGAAACGGGGGATTATTATGAGAGGATGATCCTGTATATCGCACCGAACTATCTGCGCGCACTGACGGTGGGGGACTGCGATCCCTCCGAGTGCTTCCGACAGGCACAGGAGACATTTCAATATGTATACCGGGACGAGGGTGGCAGCCGGGTGCGGCCGCTGTTCCAGGCATTGGCGGAGACGGTACGGCAGGGCGGCTATGGGGCAGCACTGCTGGCGCAGGCGCAGTTTACGGAGCTGATGGTGGAGGTGAACCGGGTGGTCCGGGGTGGCCACCGGGTAGGCGCCGCCGGCGGCGACAGCAAGGTGGTGTCACTGCTGCAATACCTGAACCTGCACCTGGCGGACCCGCTGACCATTGATGAATTGGCCGCGCGGTTTTATATCAGCAAGTACCACATGATGCGCCGGTTCCGGCAGGAGACGGGGTATTCCGTGCATGGATACCTGACAGAGAAACGGCTGCTGCTGGCCCGGCAGCTGTTGGGCCAGGGCTGTACCCCGGCGGAGGCGGCGGCACAGGCGGGGTATCAGGATTACTCTACCTTTTCTCGGGCCTATAAAAAGCAGTTTGGCCATGGGCCTTCGGCGGACGCCAAAGGAAAACAGCAGGATTTGCAAATAACAACGCAGGAATTCTGATTTACTTTGCGAAAAATGCCCGTATAATAGGGACTGTAAGACTTCATTTGAGAGAGTGGGAGGTCACTATGAAAAAATTTCTGAAGAACTACTGGTTTATTCTGTGTATGCTTGCCGGCATCGTGGCAGGCTGCCTGGTAGGCGCGTTTGCGCCCAGTTTCGGCAGCAAGATCGAGTTTTTGGGCACGCTGTTCATCAATATGATGTTCTGCGTGGTGGTGCCTATGGTGTTCTGCTCCATTGCCTCCGCCATCGCCAATATGAAGAGCGTGAAGCGCGCTGGCAAGATCATGGGCGTGACCATCGCCACGTTCCTCGTCACCGCCGCCATTGCCGGTGTACTGATGTATATCGTCTGCCGCATCTTCCCGCTGGTAGATGGACATTACACCATCGTGGAGGGCGAGGTCGGCGAAGCACTGGGCTTCGGCGATATGATCGTCAATTTCTTTACGAAGCCTGACTTTGCGGAGCTGCTGAGCCGCCGGGCCATTCTGCCCCTGATCGTGGCGGCGGTGCTGTTCGGCTTCGGTGTCCAGATGAATGGCGGTCCCGAGACCAAGACGGCGCAGTTCCTGGAGGATATCACCAACTGCATTATGAAGACCGTAAAGCTGGTCACCTACTATGCGCCCATCGGCTTCTTCGGCTTCTTCGCCAGCCTGGTGGCCACCTATGGCCCGACGCTCATCGGCGATTACAGCCGTACGCTTATCATCTACTATGTGATGAGCTTTGCCTATATGTTTATCTTCTTCCCCATCTATGCCCGGTTCGGCGGCGGCAAAGGCGGTGCCAAGATCATGTTCTCCAAGCTGTTCCGCCCGGCGGCGGTGTCCTTCGGTACCTGCTCCAGCGTGGCTACCATTCCCACCAATATGGAGGTAGCGGAGGAGTCCGGTATCAGCAAGGACGTGACGGACATCGTGCTGCCCCTGGGCGCTACCATGCACATGGACGGCTCGGCCATGTCCGCCATCATCAAGGTGGCATTTCTGTTCGGCGTGTTCGGGATGGACTTCTCCACGGATAAGGCTATTTTGGCTATCATCGTGGCGGTGTTCTCCTCTGTGGCCATGAGTGGTATCCCTGGCGGAGGCGGTACCGGCGAACTGGTGGTTTGCACCATCTTCTTCCCTGACCAGCTGGCCATCGCGTACCCCATCGCGCTGGCTATCGGCAATCTGGTGGATCCTCCCGCCACCATGGTCAATGCCGCAGGCGACTATGTGGTATCCTTCATCGTGTCCCGCTATGTGGACGGTAAGGACTGGCTGCAAAAGAAGCTGCACGGCAAGACGGAAGCATGAATATGTGAAAAAGACAGCGGCGGACGCGAAGCGTCCGCCGCTGCCTTTTTGGGGGAGAGAAAGGCATGGTGATGTGTGGTTTATACATGGAACTCCGCTTCGAAGTACAGCGCGGCCTTCGCGCCGGGGGCAAACTCGTTTTTCCCTATCGTTACCATCTCCCGGACTTTTTGGTGACCTCATTATATGCTTAACTTATAAATAAGTAAAATTGATGTTCATTATATGAACATGCAGAAATGTTATTTGAGCATGCATCGATACAAAGCGTTTTTGAAGGTGGCGGAGGTGGGCAGCTTTACCAAGGCAGCGGAGTTATTGGGCTACACCCGGCCCGCGTTGAGCCAGATGATGACCTCGCTGGAACGGGAGCTGTCCATTGATCCGCCCATCATCCGGACGCTGGCTGTTGGTCACCAAGGACCGCCGCACCCTGCCGCTGGCGGCCAAGGTGTTTATCGATGAGCTGGTGGCGAGCAGAGGGCAGCTGCTGTGACGCTTTACAGCTTTAGTCGACAAAAATATTTTTAATAAGGTGGTTTACTTTCGCGGACTAAAATGCTATACTGGCATCAGTACCCGAAAAGGGAGAAAGAAGGAGAGACGATCATGGTTCGAACCGCAAAGTCCAAGATCGGAAAGAAAGAAAAGAATGACCGGCTGTATAAGGCCATTCTGATGCTGGAGACGGAGGAGGAGTGCTATAACTTCTTCCAGGATCTGTGCACGGTGTCTGAGCTGCGGAGCATGGAGCAGCGCTATGAGGTAGCCACGCTGCTGAATGACGGGATGATCTACAACGACATTCTGGAGCGCACCGGCGCATCCAGCGCTACCATCAGCCGAGTGAACCGCAGCTTGATCTACGGCAACGGCGGGTATGAGAGCGTGCTGGAGAAGATGAAGGAGAAAGAGAAGAAATGAGCTGCTATGAGGCGCTGGCCGGTTCATATGACGCGCTGACCGAGGATGTGGGCTATGGAAAGCGGCTGGATTTCATCGAGAAGCTGCTGTGCCGCAGCCGTATCCCGGTGAAGCTGGTGCTGGACCTGGCCTGCGGCACCGGGACCATGAGCTGGCTGCTGACGCAGCAGGGCTACGAGGTCATCGGCGTGGACGGCAGCGAGGATATGCTGGCGGCGGCCATAAGCAAGGGCGGGGAGACGTCTGGTGTGCCGCCTGTATTCCTGCACCAGTCCATGCCGAAGCTGGACCTGTACGGTACGGTGGACGCGGCGGTGTGCTGTCTGGACAGTCTCAACTACTTGACGGACCCAAAGGACGTACAGCGGACGTTCCGGCGGCTGCATCTGTTTGTGGCCCCCGGCGGGATGCTGGTGTTCGACGTGAACACCGCGGCTAAGCTGGCGGCGTTGGACGGTCAGGTATTCCTGGATGAGACGGGGGATACCTACTGCGTGTGGCGGACGGAGTACCACAGGGGCCTTTGTACCTACTACATGGACCTGTTCCGCCGCCGCGGCGACGGCGCATGGCGCCGCAGCGCGGAGGTGCACCGGCAGCGGGCCTACTCTGTGGAGGAACTGACCGCCTGGCTGGCAGCGGCGGGCTTTGGCGATGTTCGGGTCTACGGCGATATGCGTATGCGCCGGCCCCGTGCGGATGAGCAGCGGGTCTACATCAGCTGTGTCCGCAAATAAAGCGGCCCGGTACTCGGGCGGATCAAAAGGAATGACCGCGCCCCGCCCTTTTGGGCGGGGCGTGTGAGGCGAAAGAGGGTTATATCTATGGCAGATCGTATCGTAAGAGCTATTTCCACCGACGGCATGGTGCAGGCGGCGGCCATTTGCAGCCGTGGCCTGACGGAGCGCGCCCGGCAGATACACAAGACGCTGCCTGTGGCCACGGCGGCGCTGGGACGCACGCTGGCGGCGGCGTCCATGATGGGCAACGCACTGAAAAGCGACGGCGCCAGCCTGACGCTGCAATTCAAGGGCGGCGGTCCGCTGGGCACGGTGCTGGCCGTCAGCGACAACGAGGGCAACGTGCGGGGCTACGTGACCAACCCCCATGTGGACCTGCCTCTGCGGCCGGACGGCAAGCTGGACGTGGGCGCGGCCGTGGGTCATGAGGGCACATTGACGGTCATCAAGGACCTGCACATGAAGGAGCCCTATGTGGGCACCATCGATCTGCTGGGCGGCGAGATCGCCGAGGACGTGGCGGGCTATTTCGTGGAATCGGAGCAGATCCCCACCGCCTGTGCCCTGGGCGTACTGGTGGACCGGGACCAGAGCGTCAAGGCCGCCGGTGGATATCTTATCCAGCTGATGCCCGGCGCGGGGGAGGACGTCATCACCAAGGTGGAGGGCGGCATCATGGCCGCGGGGCCGGTTTCGGCGCTGCTGGACAAAAACGACGACCCGGAACAGCTGCTGCGGGACGTGATGAGCGACTTTGACCTGAAGATACTGGAGACGTGCCCAGTATCCTACAAGTGCTATTGCAGCCGGGAACGGGTGGAACGGGCGCTGATCTCCCTGGGCCGTGACGAGCTGGAGCAGATGCTCTCCGAGCAGGGCGGCTGCCAGCTGACGTGCCAGTTCTGTGACGCGGTGTACGACTTCTCGGCGGAGGACCTGAAGGGCCTGCTGAAAAATATGTAAGGAAAAGGACAAAAATTGAAAAATTTTTGTTGACAGATGCGGATGGGAACGTTATAATATGCCTTGTCGTTTGAACGACAGGTACGGGAGCATAGCTCAGCTGGTTAGAGCACCTGCCTTACAAGCAGGGGGTCACTGGTTCGAGTCCAGTTGTTCCCACCATCCACACGGCCAAGTAGTTCAGTTGGTTAGAACGCCAGCCTGTCACGCTGGAGGTCGAGGGTTCGAGCCCCTTCTTGGTCGCCATATGCCTCGGTAGCTCAGTTGGTAGAGCAGCGGACTGAAAATCCGCGTGTCGCCGGTTCGACCCCGGCCTGAGGCACCATAGGCGCCGCAATAGTGGTGCCGCCTGCGGGCGTAGCTCATCTGGTAGAGCGCGACCTTGCCAAGGTCGAGGTAGCGAGTTCGAGCCTCGTCGCCCGCTCCAAAAAGAAACACCATCCATCAGGGTGGTGTTTTCTTTTTGGAATGTCGCGGGCAGGCGCGAACACGCTGCCTCGACCGGCGCGAAGCGCGTTAAATCAAGAGGTCCGGCAGGGCTCCTGCGAATGGCTCTGCCATTCGTGGGATGCCGGCAGCGAGTCGAGCCTCGTGATGAGGACATCGCCGCCCGAACGCTGGAGTACATGACTGCGATGGAAACTGCTCCGCAGCCCGAAGCCAGCGGGCTGGAGGGTGACTACCGCATCCTTGCCGACTTCAATGGCACGATACTGGCGGGAACGCATAGTAAACACGGCATCCAGTTTGTTACCTGGGATCGGGACTATGATCGCACAGACGTGGCTCTCCGATGGCGAAATACCGGTGCGGCTGAAAAGTGGGATCGAAAAAAGCAGAGTTTTCGCAGAAATCCTTTTTTGGCTTCATTTGATTACTTTATTTTTCGACAGCGGTGTGTTATACTCTAAAGATAACAATTCATGATGGGTGCACCATGTGTTTGTCCTATCAAAGATAAAGTAGGGATCATATGAAACGAAAACGAAATCGCAGCGGATTTACATTGATGGAAATGCTGATCGTCATTGCGCTCATTGCCGTACTGATCGCGATCGCGATTCCGGTATTTGCGTCACAGCTTGAAAAGAGCAGGGAGGCCACAGACCTTGCGAATGTACGCGCCGCGTATGCACAGGTCTCCACAGAGGCGCAGCTCGGAAATTTTGAGGCCACGGTCACGGTCGATCTGAAGCAGAAGCAGGCGGACTGGCAGTCGGTCGATCCGGTAAATATCGGCGGCATTGTCCATTACAAAGGCCGAGGAGATACGGATAATTGGAAAGGCGTTGCTACGCCGAATGGAACCTGTGTTGTTTCATATGATAAGAATTACGGAATTATTCTGACTTGGAGTGGAAAAGCCGACCCTTCTGCCCCTAAGTATCCGTTTAACACAAGCGTGACGAATTTCTTCCAGCTTCTATATAGTACAGACTTTTGGAAAAACGGCACTGTAAAAAATGAACCCAACTTCGAGTTTGACTCCAGGTGTCCGAAATCAGATTTTGTTCCGGCTATTTCCGAAGCAATCAAAAAGTTAGACAACAGTCTCCTGCAGCTGCCGGACTGCACATGGGCCTTTCTTGGCAGCGGAAAAGATGGACAAGATGCAAACCGATACCTTTTCTGGACCTCTCTGAACACTAACGAAGTCGGGGCCGGAAAGGAAATTCCCGTGATCGTCCAGACCGGGGACGGGAAGTATTATGTTTCCGAAACCACGACCGGCAAGAGGACGAAAAACGGCAGCGAATATGTCGCCGTTTCCCAATCACTTACTTCGCAAAACCAGTATAAGCAGATTCTGAAAAACGGAGAAGCGTTTTCTTCGTTAGAGGAGGCCTACGACGCTTACCTCAGCGCTTTGGGCAATTCCAAGTATGACTCGGTTCGCGGGTCTTAAGGTATTTCCACCGATATGACGCTTGTTTTTCCGCGTGTGCGCAGTCGACAAAAACGCCGCCCGAAAGGGCGGCGTTTTTGCTTGCCGCTGCTGCGGCTTACCCCTGTCGGTATCGACCCGGAGAGAATAGCTGGTTTACTGCCCGCGGCGCCTGCCGTTCCACGCCAGACCGGCGGTGCTCAGCAGGGCGGCAGCGGCATAGAGCGCCACGCCGGGGTCCGTGGTCTTGGGGCTGGCGCTGCTGCCGCCGGCAGAGGGGGAATAGTAGTAGCCGCCGGTGGCGGGGGGAGTGATTTGTCCGGTCGGCGTGATCGTTTTAACATTGGGAAGACTCAGGTAGCCGTCTGTGGCGGGAACCGCTGTCACTGCGTTTCCGTTCACCGTAGCGGCGACTTCTCCGGCGAAGTCATATTCCCTTTCCGGCATCAGCAGAACGGAATATACATATTTTTTCCCGCTTTCAAACGCAGTAATGGTCGGCAAGGTGCTGTATATCCTGTCGTTGGAATGCCATATGGCAACGGGCTCATCGTTTTCATTTAACTCTTGCCACCATTCGTCGTAAATTCGGTATTTGCCCTGATCGGCGGCTACGGCAGCCGTGGCCCGGGGCGCATCACCGGGGTTGTAGGAAAGGGTTGCGCCGGTGATTTCAACGGTGGTGATTTCTGAATCGTCAGGATTTTCAGAGCTCTGCTTAAAGTGGGCCGTGAATGTCACATCACTTTTCACGGTAACCTTGTTCTGTAATTGATCAGAGGAAAGAGCGGTGCCGGCTGGAATGGCAGTACCACTGCCGACCCGGTATACGGCAGCATCGGCTGTCCAGTAGGCAAACTCATATCCTTGATTTGGAAGCAGCGTATCCATGATGCTGCTGGCAAAGCTGAGAGTCTCTGTCTCGGATACATGCAGCTTGTAGTAGAAGGGTTTGTTAACATCATCAATGTTATAATACACAGACGGGATCTGGTCGTTTTTACGCATGGTACCATAATCTCCGGGGTAAAATTTAACAGTATACGATCCGGAATCCGCAAACGCTGACAGCGGCGCCAGCGACAGGACCAGCGTAAGGAGCAGCGCCGGAAAAAACCTTTTCTTTGCCATTTTGTTCCATCCTCCTGTTTCAATTTTTCACGTATTTACAAGCTTTTTACATTTTCTATTGTACCACGGCGGCCGAGGCAGGGAAACGCGATTACCGGCTGCGGCGATTGCTGGTTTTGGAAATTTTTTGCTTCACTTTTTTGCCATATGGGCGTATACTATACACAGCTTTCACCGCAGGAGGTGCGCCATGCGCTTTTGTGAGCAGCTGAACGAATACATCACCCGGCTGGACTGCCGGGGCAAGGAGCTGGCGGAGGCCGCCGGGCTATCCGCGCCGTCCCTGAGCCGCTACCGCACCGGTGAGCGCACGCCGGGCCGCGGCAGCGCCGTGCTCACGGCGCTGAGTGATGCTTTGGCCGATATGGCCAAAGCAAAGGCGCTGCCGGATATGGACGCGGACACACTGCATAGCGCGTTCCTGCAATGCGATGAATATGCCTGCACGGACAAGAAAATGCTGCGGGAGAACTTCAATGCGCTGATCGAGGTCATGGGGCTCAGCGTGGCGAAGCTGTGCCGCTGCGCCAACTACGACCCGTCCGCCATCTTCCGCTTCCGCCGGGGCGAGCGTCAGCCGGCGGAGCCGGAGCAGTTCGCCGCCGCCGTGGCGTCCTATGTTTCCCGGGAGATGGACGGCCCCGCCCAGCGGGAGGTGGCCGCCGCGCTGCTGGGCTGTGCCGCTGAAGATCTCGGCGACCGCGCCGCCTACTGCCGGCGGGTGCAGGATTGGCTGCTGGGCAGCCATGCGCCCCGGGAGGACAGCGTCTCCCGCTTCCTGACCAAGCTGGATGAGTTCGATCTGAATGCGTACATTCGCTCCGTCCATTTTGATGAGCTGAAGGTCCCTGTGGCGCCCTTTCAGCTGCCCACCAGCCGCAGTTACTCCGGCTTGCGGCAGATGATGGACAGCGAGCTGGACTTTATGAAGGCGGCGGTGCTGTCGCGCTCCACAGAGCCGGTGTTTTTGTACAGCGATATGCCCATGACAGAGATGGCCAAGGACCAGGAGTTCCCCAAGAAGTGGATGTTCGGCATGGCGCTGCTGCTGAAAAAAGGTCTGCGGCTGCAGATCATCCACAACATTGACCGCAATCTGCCGGAGATGATGCTGGGATTGGAGAGCTTCATCCCCATGTATATGACCGGCCAGATCGAGCCGTATTACTTCAAAGCGCCCCAGGGCGGTGTGTTCCTGCATTTCCTGCGGGTATCCGGCACAGCCGCGCTGACCGGCGAGGCTGTGTCCGGCCACCATAGCGAGGGGCGGTATTACCTGACCAACAACCGCACAGAGGTGGCCTATTACCGCCGTCGGGCCGACGCTCTGCTGGAGAACGCCAAGCCGCTGATGGAGATATACCGTGCCGACGGCGCTTCCCGGCTGAACGCGTTTCTGTTGGCGGACAGCCGCACCCCCGGCCGACGGCGGTGTGTCCTATCGGCGCCGCCGCTGTATACCGCGGACCCCGCATTTTTGGCGGCGGTGCTGCAAAGACACGATGTGCCTGCGCCGGATCAGGAGCGTATCCTGGCCCACGCCAAAAGCCGCCGGGAGCAGGCCGAAACCATCCTGCGGGACAATGAAATGGTGTTGGCTCTGCCCCGACTGACAGAGGAAGCCTTTGAACGATACCCGATGTCCCTGCCCCTGTCAGGATCGTTCTATGAACGTGATATACCGTATACCTATCAGGAGTATCTGGAACACATCGATCAGACAGAACAGTTCGCGGCAGTGCACCCACGCTGCCGCCTGGAACTGACCGCCGACAGCACCTTCCGCAATTTGCAGATCGTCATGCACGAGGGGCGGTGGGCCATGGTGTCCAAGGAAAAATCACCCGCCATACATTTTGTCATCCGTCACGCCAAGCTTCGTAGTGCTATTGAGAGCTTTGAGCCGCCGCTGGTGGAGGAGTGACAGCCCGCGCGGTCGGTAAGCACCGGCGTGTTTGTGGTCAAAATTATGGTCAAATCCCCGTTCTGGCGCAGAAGAAAAGCCCTGTAACCGGCATGGTTACAGGGCTTTTCGCTGGCGCAGTGGGAGGGATTCGAACCCTCGTGCCGCTTTTGACGACAACACGATTTCCAGTCGTGCTCGTTATGACCTCTTCGATACCACTGCATATTCGATTCGCTGACAAACAGCATGGACTATTATACCAAAAATACCAGGTTTGTCAAGATGGAATTTTCGGGGTGAGTTGTGGAATTGACAGCAAATATCTAAGTTAACATAATGTGTAATTTTGAACAATGGAAATATGCTGATTATAGGGCGGTGTATGGTTTACATAACCATACACCGCCCGGATGCGATACCGCGATTATTGCAGCTTGGAGCAGACCTCGTCCACGGCGTCGTCAAGGGCGCAGGTCAGGCGGTGGAGGGTTTTGCCCGCCTGGGTCTTGCGGAACTTGGGCGAGGGACGAAGGGCGTTGTCCAGCAGGACGCCGACAGCCATGCCGGCGACCATTCCCTTGAGGAAAGTACACGTTTTCATCGTGTTCACCTCTTTTTCGTTGCATTTTTATCCTTTATCGGTCTGTGTACAGTATGCCCGGCAGAGGTGAAAAAATGCGAAAAAGACGGCGGTGTTTCTTGCCAAGCGGGGGCGGAATTGGTATAATACCATGAGACGATGTCAGACACTTGCGTAGATGTTGTTTATAGGTTATCTATACACTATTTATATGCCATTTGTCATTTTGCGTGCTCTTAGTGCGTGTATATGGGAGCGCAAAGGTAAAAAAGGAGAACATGATGTTTGATTTGGAATTGCAGCGGCGTATCCGCGAGAAAAAAACACCGTTGGCGCTGGCGCTGGCGCCGGAGGCGGAGAAGCTGAATGGGAAGTTTGTGAAGAACTTTATCGATATGTTCGGCGACACGCCCATGGCCCAGGCGGAGGCGCTGCGGTATCACGGCACGACGCTGCTGGACGCGGCGGCGGGAAAGCTGCCCGCGGTGGTGCTGCGGGGCGGAGCGTATCTGCGTCACGGGATGGTGGGGGCGGACGTGCTGGCGAACCTTGTCAGCGCGGCCCATGCCAAGGAACTGTATGTGATACTGGATATGAACACCGCGGAGCCGAAGTGCTGGGCCGGGTACAGGGCGGACGCCGTGACGGTGTGCCCCTACGGCGGAAGCGGGTGCCTGGAGGCTGGGGAGATGCTGCCCATCGCGGCGGTACGGACTGGCGGACAGGTGCAGAGTCTGGTGGCCGGCGACCGGGCGCTGTGGCTGTCCGTGGCGGAGCAGATGGCACGCCGGGGTGCGGCGCTGGCTGTGTCCACGGGGTACAGTCTGGATGTGAGGGACGTGCGGAGAGTATGTCCGGGGGCGTTTTTGCTGCTGGAGGACTGCGACGGGGAGAATGCGCTGCCGGCCTTTGACGATATGGGTCACGGGGCGCTGGCGACAGACAGTGCTTTGCAGTACGCGGCGGAGCCGGCGGCGGCGGTCGAGGAGGCGGTCCGCGCGTGGAAGCAGTGGGTGACGGTGGTATGACGCGGCTGTATCTGATCCGCCACGCGGAGGCGGAGGGAAACCTGTACCGCGTTGCACACGGCCACTGCAACGGGCTGATCACCAACTACCGGGGGTATCAGCAGATCGACGCTCTGCGGGAGAGGTTCCGGAAGGTGGACATCGACGCGGTGTACAGCAGCGACCTGTACCGGACGCAGATCACCGCACGGGCCATCTGGCTGCCCAAGGCCCTGCCGCTGCATCTGGAGCCGGCGTTCCGGGAGATCTGCATGGGGGAGTGGGAGGACCACACCTGGCATGAGCTGAACGTGAAATACCCGGAGGAGATGTACAACTTCAACCGGCGGGCCGACCTGTGGCGTGTGCCGGGGGCCGAGACGGCACAGCAGGTGGTGGACCGGTTTATCCCGGCGCTGGAGCGCGTGGCCCGGGCCCATGAGGGCGGCACCGCAGCGGTATTTTCCCATGGGATGGCGCTGCGGACCGTGCTGGGCGTTTTGCAGGGGCAGACGCTGGCGGAGGTGGGGCAGACGCCCCACGGGGACAACACCGCCGTGTCGCTGCTGGAATGGGAGAACGGGACGTTCCGGGTGGTATACCGGGACGACAACAGCCATCTGACGGAACGGGGACTGTCTACCTTTGCCAGGCAGAGCTGGTGGAAGGAGAAGAACATGGTGGAGTCCGGCGAGGGCTACGGCCCGCTTCCGGAGGAGAAGCGGGCGGCGCTGGGTATGCCCGCCGGGGGCGAGGCTACCGGCGTGTGGTACGGCGAGGCGCTGATCGGAGCCTTCAGCCTGTCCGACGAGGGGGACGCCCTGCGGCTGAGCTGGTACGGCCTGACTCCGCAATGGCGAGGGAAGGGCCTGGGTATCCCGCCCATGGGGCAGGCTGTTGACGCCTGCCTGCGGCGGGGGAGGGATATCCTGCGGGTGGACTGCCCGGACAAGGGGCTGCGGCTGTTCTTCGCGCGGCTGGGCTTTGTGCCCACGGCGGGGGATACCATGGAGAAAGATGTGCGGCGTATTATGCCGCCGGTACCGGCGGCGTGGCAGTAACGGCGGGGGATTTTGCGTCAATACTTCGCGGCGGGGGGAGGGTTTCGCCGCCCCCTGGCGCGAGCAGCTTTCTTTCAACGTTGAAAGAAAGCTGCCAAAGAAAGCCGCTTGAAACTACGTTTCAAGACTTCCTTGGCGCGGGGACAAGCAGGTGCTGCGCCTGCGGGCGCGGGATGGGGCGTTTCGTGCTCCGGCACGAGTAACTTTCTTTTTTTGTAAAAAGAAAGTTACCAAA
>ERZ1673743.1007-NODE-1007-length-34923-cov-8.134507_pt1 | contig 34923 bp, 40 predicted proteins | sample MGYA00580197_ERZ1673743 | MGnify/ENA primary metagenome ERZ1673743 (study PRJEB41218, sample SAMN15661795) | gut metagenome | host: Homo sapiens | place: Canada: London | collected 2015-08-20/2019-03-30 | study: EMG produced TPA metagenomics assembly of...
TCTTCCGTATTGTATCTGAAATCAGTAAATTTTCCATTCAGCAAGTCGCTTGACCATGCACAATGAGATATGTCATCAATAGTGGGAATATCACTTAATTTTAATATCAGATATTCATGTTTTTTTGATAACGCAAATTTATTCTTTGGCAATTTCTACACCTCCGTCAAATCTCAGCTTACCAAATAATCAAAGTTTGATTATCATCAAACGAATAATCTGTTATACCATGAGCAAAGCTATCTTCATCAATAAAGTAAACTTCTGAATTATCATTGTTCTCTTTCAGTTTGCCACTTTCTACCAATTCTTTTAAAAATTCATATAGGGCATATGCTCCTGTTACATTCTCCATAATTTCAATTCTCCTTAAATCCTTAGTTTAACTGTTTTACAGAAATTGCCTGTCCACAATGCCAGCAATATATAACATCTATTGCAACTGTATTTCTACGTTTCTTAATAATTTCGTTGTATGTTCCGCATCGTGGGCAAGTACACATATCTTGTCGTATTGGTTCTTTAATCTCGTTTTTCTGAAACAGTTCAGTAGATTCACTTACCTTTTTTACATGGCAAAGAACTCTTTCAAGCCAATGTTTAAACTCAATGTCATTTATTGATATAATTGCAAAGGCTTCTTCGGATAATGTTTCTCTTAAAACGCTCTCATAATTTGTTGCCATATCTGTTCACTCCGTAAATTCTTATATCAATGTCTGAATATCTTCACTTTTTGACACTTTCAAAAGGATTTCTCTCATTTCTGCTTTAGACCAAATCTGCTGATACAACATCGCAATCAAGCCGTCTACGGTATCATATCCATATTGCAGATTATCAAGCATAATCTCATCAAAAACCTCATCATCTGTCCAAAACTCATATGGAAATCCTGCATTTCGTGATTTATATATACTTCTTATAAGTTCTCTCGCAGACATATCAATGCTATAATTCCTATACATTGCTTGACTGTCTTTTACATAGCAATCATTATATACAAGTTCGCACATACTCATTTCATTAACCGGCTTCTCTCTCAGATTAATTCCCATACTCATTACCTCCCAAAATCCTTAATATACTTTCTGACCGCATCCGCAATAGCCCGGATATTTCATAAGGTTCTTGCATTTAGGGCAAAAATATCGACCTTCGATTATTACTCTTGATACTGGTATTTGTTTTTCGAGAGCTGTCGTAATATTCAATAAGTCTTCTTCTGTCATACCATCTATTAAAACCGTTCCATTTCCCAAATTATTAATTATATGTAGTGTTTCGATATATGTTCTCGCCATGTATTTACCTCCCACATGTACTTTATTTTCATAATATATAAATCCTTATTTACTGCCATTTGTATCTTCTTTCCACTTTTCGCAAAATTGCCGACTCTCTTGCAGCTCCTCAATCAGCATCTGAACACTCGGAAGAATTACCTCATCCAAGTGGTTCAGAGAATCCCTAAGCGTATCATTACATTCAATATCTGCATCCGTGTTCTGGGCCAGCAGCATATTATATTCATCCATAAAGGCATTAAACTCTATCAGGGAATCATTCAGCTTATCATATGAATCCATCATTTGTTGGGTTCTACATACCCATGTTCCTAAAGCCAGGAAAATCATAATCCCAAATAATATATGTTTCTTTCTCCCGACAGCACTCTTCCTGCTATCGGGTTTTGAACGTGGTGACTGCCTGTCATCCTCGCCCCATCTCTCACTCCTGGTATCCCTATCCATCTCTCTGCCTACAGCTATGTACATGACTGCTGATACTATTGCGGCGGTCAACGCCATAACTGATCCTAATACCCATCTCATACTTCTCCAGCTCCTTCCTCTATTCTGGCAACGACTGTATCCCGCTCTACTGCATAGGTCCTGTACAGCGGAGGCTGTATGCTCTCATCACGTGTTACAATATACCCGTCTCCTCTGTTCTCCCAGTACCAGCCGCTTACAGTCTCACCTGTTTTAATGCTCTTACCGTAAAAAGTCACTCTGTCCTTACTTACTTCCAACTCTGCCTATCCTCTCTTTCCCAGGAAGTGAACCGCATACCGAAGCATACGGTTTTTCCCGAAAATATTTCAGGGCTTCCGGCTGGACTTTCTTAGACATGTTGAAATAGAAACCATTCCTGTCCGACTGAATAATATGTCTTCTCTGAGTTGAATCACTATCCCTGTTGACCATCCGTATCACCTTCCGCTTCCTGATGCTCCAGCATCTTCTTAAGTCCTTCGATCAGGGCGGCACACTGCTCATGATTCAGCCATTCAATAGTTTCCGTTCCGACCATCTTCTTTGCAAATCCCCGGATCCTCTTATCATTCCAGCCCAGATCTTTCATCAGCATATACATCTTCCTGCGCTGGCGCTCCGTTGTTCTGTTTCCATTACGTGTAAAATTCCGTGCACTCTTCTTACCTGATGCACTGTCTTTCATATCCTGAAGCTTCGTGGTAAGCTCCAGCAGTTCCCTTGATGTCAATTCCTTCAGGCTGTCCTTGCCTGTCATCCCGCCTACCAGAAGATGCAGCTCTTCATCCGTCATGCCAAGCTGCGGGCTCTTTGCAATGGCATATATCGCACCAAATTTATTCGACATAAGCCGGTTCCCTCCTGCTCAGCATACACATTACCTTCAGTTCCTTCTCTGTATATACATTGACATTCACGATGTCAGAAGCACGAAGCATCCTGTCCACCGCTTCCCTGATCGCTTCCGCCTTCTCAGACTGTTCAGATCCATTAACCTCAATAATTACTCTCTTCATACGCCATTCCTCCTACAGAATCATCATTCCGGAAGCTTCCTTCAGGACATCATATGTAATCACATTTTTGTCAGAAGTTCTGAGAATACGGATTACGTTATTCAGTGTTCTGTCCAGCAGACGGAAGCATCCAGTGTTACGGTTGCAGGCTCTCTGATACAGTTCTTCCAGTGCAGCCTCTTCTACCTCATATCCTTCAAAGTACTTTTCAACTTCTTTTTTTGTCAGACCTCCAAGCTTATATATCAGCCCCATGCGGTTGGCGAAACGTTCATCATATGCTTTAAGGCTTGCTTCCAGTGCCGGCTCTCCGGCGAGTACCACGCCCACGCCGGAACCGTCAGCAATGTTACGGATAAGCTCGATCTTCTTGATCGTATACTTGCTCAGCAGCTTGTCTGCCTCATCCATGATAAGCAGATATCCCTTATTTGTCGTAAAGAAAGAGCATACACGCCCCATCCGTTCATCAATGCTGCCCGAACCCTTGGGAAGCCCTATCGCCTGTTCAATCCTGCGGATGATATCCTTGCAGTTCATCGTCTCATTACACTCTATATGTATTACCTTTGGGAGCTTGGCATAGTTCCTGAGTGTGTAAGTCTTACCATATCCGGATCTGCCGACCACGATACCCAGGTCACTGGTCTCCTGACACAGACTGCACAGACCAGTAATGCCGATGTAATCCGCTGATTCAAAATTATCACGCTTTCTGATTGGTCCTCCTGTGACTGTACCGGATGTCTCTGTTCCATCTGCTCCGGCTGCATATACAGCAGCCTCTCCATTCTCATTCAGCCAGCTCTCACAGAACCCTTCAAACTCCCTGATCTTACGTGCAGCCATGCTGTTGGGCTTACCGTTCAGGTAATTGCTCACTGCTGTCCTGCTGGCTCCATAAAGGTTGGCAAATTCTGCCTTGGTCATGCCTACCTCATCCAGCTTGGCATTGATCCTATCTGCTATAGTTACTCTGCTGCTCAACATCTCTGACATAATAATTCTCCCTTCTCAACTCTTATTCTTCTCCGATTGCCTTGATCTTCCTTAATGCCTTGGCGGCTGCCATGCTCAGGACCTTGGATTCCTGTCTTGGCTTCTCTGCCGGCTTCCTGAAGATATCATTCTCCCTGTATGTCCTGTCATCCGGCATGGATACCACACGCGCCTTAGGTGTATTCTGATTCTTTCCAAGCATCAGAGGTATTCCTCCCGTTACCGGATCGAATCCGATCAGTTCATCATTCAGCTCTGTAAATGGTCTGTTCGCTTCTTCCAGTTTCTCCCTGTCGTGCTTAAGCTGCTGCTTCTGCATTCTGATATGCTTCTCCAGTGCTTCCTGCTTTACCTGAGGAGCTATCAGAAGAAGTTCCTGGCATTGTGCCTCACAGATAAGCTTATGCTTATCATTAAATACATAGATGCTTGTGATATCCTCCGGATCATATTTCACGTTGACATACCTGTCTATGTAATTAGCAAGCTCAACACAGCGGTAATAATTGCCAAACATACGGATTCCCGTACCATAGACACGGACCTGCTTGCTCTCCATCATCAGCATGGTTGCCTGCGCTTTCGGTGGAACCGGCTTGAAGTATCTGTCGCCGTTCTGGAACAGTGACATAGGCGTCTTATATTCCTCTTCCAGCTTCTTTAATTCTGAATGCACATGGTTCATGTACTTCTCTTCCAGCCATTGGCTCCAAAGTGCAAAGAACTCATCCATGGTAAGGAGCTGGTCATTCTCCAGCATCTTCTTGATGTTCTTGTCTATCTTGGCAATGGTCTTGGAACCCGTAAGTGTTCCTGTATAAGATGTCATCCACTTCGTGAAGCGGCTGCACACCCCTCCGAAGAATCTCTCGATCTGTCCCTTGCTCCATGGTTCATACGGCATTGCCCTATGGTCATCAACGATTCCGATAGATTTATAGAATCCTCTTGACTTGTCATCAAACTCAAGGTCAAAGCATCCTTTTCCATCAATAAGGCTCCTTCGATCTCCGCCCCTGTCGTTACGCTTACGTCCCGTCATGGTCTCCGCTGTATAATCCTTACCATTATCAATGTACAGATACTTCGGTACGCCACCGACATCTGAATATATCAGCTTCAGCAGGCTCTGCTTCAGTATTTTACTGTTAGCATCCTTGCATATGACATCTCCCATGATTGCCCGGCTCCTTGTGTCGATCCATGCAACGAGCTTCGGCTTGATGGCAGATATCTTGCCATTCGGATTCTTATAGGCAACCCAGCAGTCAAAGGTATGCTCATCACCCTGTACAATCTCCATTACCTGCAGTGCTGTCGTATCACGTACACCCTTGAGCATCCTGCGGTTCTTATAATCCCTTATTCCATAGGAAGCAAGACACCACGCATTGTACATGTCCTCATCATTCATAAGGTAGTTGATATAACGTGCTACTGACTGATAACTTGGTATCTTCTCCCATTTGTTCAGCCTTGCCATCTCCTGAAGCTTGTCGTAAAGCATTTCCCTTGTACCACGGTTCGTGGCAAAGTCCTTATTGAACCATATGTTCTTAATTAGCTGCTTTACCTCCGGTGTGAAGCTTGGAAATTCATCCGTAGGCTTTGGCTTCCTGCAAAGGCACAGCACCTTGAAATAGCCATAGTTCTTTCCGTCTTCCTTGCCTTTTCTGATTGCCCATGCACTGGCTTCCACATAACTCTTCATGTAGCGGTACAGTGTACGCTGTCCCTTGCCAAGATACTTCTGGGCAAATTCTTCTGCATATCTGCTCCGATTGTTCTCATCATAGTCAAGGAACTGCCTGATAATGTTTCCAAGCTCCACAGCCTTATAGTACTGCTCCTCGAAGTTCTCCATGTACCACTCCGGATCAGTTCCGACATACCATGGCTCTTCCTTCGGTGGTTCATCTGCAGGCTTCGTTGTCATCTCCTGCATGTGGCGGTAAGACTCTTGTGCTTTACGACTTAATGAACTCACTAAGATAAGTACGCGTTCCTTTCCACCTATTTCTGATGTTTCATTTTTAATTAAATACTTCTTATCCTTACGTTCTAACCTTTTAGCAAATGTCTTATATTGTACTTCTTCCAAACGTGCTGCTTCATCCAGCGTTACATATTCTTCCATATGTATCTCCTTCCTTAAGCTGCATCAAGCTTCAATATCTCCATGATTTTTCTACGGTACTTGATACCGGAACGCTTTCCTGTGCAGATCTGACTCATATACTGCGGCTTAATATTCAACAGTTCGGCCAGCTCCCTGCTGGTCATTCCTACAGCCAGAAGTCTGCTCTTTACTCTTTTTCCAAATGCTTTATTTGCTTCAACGTCTGCCGTCACTTTCATCACTCCCCACTTTTTTCTTGTCATTGTTGTTCATGTGTGATATGATACTGATGACTAATACATTCGTGAGGTCATTGACCTCGCCCTAGGCTGCCGTTGCTCCGGCAGCTTTTTTTGTTACTGCTGGCTCCGATTATGGAGCCAGCCCGGCAGATGTCATTATCTGCCATTTATGTTATAATCTCCTTAAATCAGTTGACCGCTGATAAAATTTAAGGAGGTACAACCTATGAAAAACGATTATTTTAAAACGATTGATGAGCTTAGTAAAATCTATAAAACGGTTTCTTCCGTACAAAATCTAAGCTTCCTGCAACAGTATGCCAGCCTGTTAGAGCCTGTTACAAAATCCATTGATATTGCTTCTCTTTCTCAACAGCTAACGTCTGTCTCGACCCTGTTCTCTGATACAGCATCCATACAAGACAGGATTAGTGCATCCAAAAGTTTGGTGGATGTGCTTCCTCATCTGGATGGTATCACTTCATCCGTTAACCTAAAGGGTGCTTTCTCTAAAGAAGAAGTCCAGTCTCTTATGGACGGCATTACTTTTCAGAACGAACATGTCAAAATAAACTCTTCTGCTACTCATACGCTTGAATCAGTTCCTGACTCTGTTCCACTGGAAGATAATAAACAACTTCAGCAGACTGTTGATTCCAGTCAGAATGCCGAAAATGTTGCAGTATCGTTCCGTAATGATTCCGTAGTTGTTTTGAAAAATAAAGATTTTGTCAATGTGTATGGCAAACCGTTAGCCCAGTGGTTCTTATCAAACTTTATGTCTCTCTTAATCGGCATAGCATCATCAAACTTGACATCCGATGCACCAATGGTTATTTCCGCTATCGAGACCGCCTCTGTCAATATCTGTGAGCAGTTAGATGAATGCTGTGATAAGATAATCGACTCTATAAACCAAATCCATATCGAGCATATGGAATCAGCTAATCTGCAGAATCACTATCTGAAGATAATTGCTGAGAATACTTCAAAGTCTCCTGAAGATCCTGTATCTCAGAACGAAGATCTTGTATCTCCACCTGAAGATTCGTCATATTAGAATATGCAATTTCCCAGTATTTCTTTTCAGTATCTGCAATACTGCCATAAGCCTCCAGAGCCTCGTTGCATATTTTTTCATAGTTCTTGCTGAATTTTTCAAGAGAACTGTTCAGCTCATTTATCGATTTCTGATTCGCTATGTCATTATGTGATGTGAAATACTTTGGAGTCACTATAATAACCACCATACCAGCAACTGTTCCTACTGCTAACAACCCTTTAAGTATTTTCTCCATCCTGTTTTGCTTTGTGACAGCAGTCTCCATATTATGACTGCTGTCATCTCTCTTCTTAAACATTGCTCACTTTCTCCTCCCGTTCTACTGAATATCTTCTATTGCTTCTATTTCTTTATCTGTAATTCCAAGTACTACTTTCATTCTCATCGTTCCTTTCTGTGCTTTTATTCCTTTCCCTACCTATTTGTGGAGAACCCACTGAAATTTTTATCAAGAGATTTTAACAGATAATTGATTATTATCTGTTGATGTGTTAAGTTGTTTATGGTAGATATTCGATAGTTATTAAATTTCTATTCGATTTATCTATCAATATAATATATCCTGTTTTGGATATTGTCAATACTTATTCAGATAATTTATTCTATTATGAATATCGGAGGTAATTATGAATACAATAGGAGAGCGTTTGGCATATACTCGAACTACTGTGTTATCAATGAATCAAACATCTTTTGCTAAGTTACTTGGAGTATCTCAAGGTGCATTAAGTGAAATGGAAAATAATAGACGCGGTCTTTCAATGGAATCTATTATTAAATTAATGGAATATTCAAAAGAGGATAATTCTATATCATGTATGTGGATATTAACCGGTGAATACGAAAATAATAAGTGTTCTGATTTAAATAACGACGAAAAGGAATTAATAACTACATATAACAAATTGGATCGGCGAGGGCAACATCGTGTTCATACAATAATATATGAAGAATTAGATCGAATTGAATCACAGATCAATAAAGCATCTACCGATTCTCAAGGAACATACTTATACAGTAGCCGACACGAAGAACCTACCTGTATTGTTTGTGAAGATACGAATGTTTATAATGCAGGTCTAGCTCATTCTATATCCGTCCTTGGTTATGTAGCTGCCGGAGAACCGATTTTGAGTTTTGAAAATAATATAAATACTATTGTTCCGGAAAGTCCAAAGGCTTCCTACGCTCTTATCGCCAAAGGAAACAGTATGGAGCCGATTATTATGGATGGGGAAGTAATAGAAGTTATTTCCCAGAAAGAATTGGAAAACGGTGAGATTGGCATCATAAAAGTTGATAATGCTGTTACATGTAAGTGCTTCTATTCGCTGGATGAACGGTACATACTAAAATCCTTAAATCCGGATATTGAACCAATCATCATTCCAAAAGATCCTCTATCAAATGTTCAAATTGTAGGTAAGGTTGCTCTGACTGAGCAGCAACAAAAAAGATATAATTCGCTCTATAAAAAGCAAAGTGACAAATTGCGGTAACATAATCGCTTTATTTTTTGCTTTCAAATGATTTATTAATATATCTTTTGTTAATCATTTTGTACCAATTTTGTCGAATTGACCACACATTAAAAAATATCAATTAAAATGCTCTTAAACCTTTTAAAATAGGGCAATGGGACATCATTTTTTATAAGTGTAAAAATGTCGAATTGCTTTTTATCACATTTTGGTGTTTAAACGCGTGCAAACGCGTTGGCGTTAAATTGCGTTAGGTTCAGTATTCATGCATGTTTCAGGGTTTTTCTTAACGCGTTCTAACGCGCGTTACTAACGTTCAAAACTTGTCATTTTGCTCAAAAAAGGTCTTACACCCAAGAAACCGCGTATTTACGCCATTTTTTAAGTGTAAGACCTTTTTTCAATTTTTCTCGGTTGATTTTTTTTATTAATCACACCTGTTATTTTGTTCTCGTTTTTTTTGACAATGACGCTTAATTTTCATGTAACAAAAACCGCCATATCCCCAGTGTTTCCGCGGTGTTCCATCATTTCCCGCCTAGTCTTTTTTGTTCTCATTTTATTAGGTCCTCATTGACAGATATTCTGAGAAACTACAATTACCTCCTGCATTTAATCACATATACAAATAGCGCACTATTTAATTGCACACAACTGATATAATCAAACTACACCATACGATGCAGTTTGTCAATAGATTGTGCACAATTTATTTTATTTTTTCAAAGGGTATTATAATTGATTAATCTGATCTATTGCATACAGCGGCAGATTAATGAGCCACTCTTCTTTTTTGAAATCCGCCATAGATGTGCGTACAGAAATTTCAGGCGAGAATTTTTCCTGATAGGTTTTCAGGCTCTTAGCTTTGAGATTTACTTCTGCTTTTACTTCTACAGGAATGATCAGTTCACCTGTATCAACAACAAAGTCAACCTCACAGGAACCTCTGTCATTGGTATAGTAATAAATATCCAGGTCCTGAATGGTCTTTAGCTGTTGGCATACATATTGTTCAGTAAGAGAACCTTTGAACTCTACAAATAGATCGTTGCCGTCAAGTAAGGTACGTTGACGCAGTCCAGCCATGCAGCCAAGGAGTCCAACATCTACCACAAACAGTTTAAATGCTTTCAGATCCTCATATGCCCGCAAGGGGAGACCTGCAGCGTTGACACGGCTGACCTTATGGACAAGACCGCAGTCGCTGAGCCACATAATTGCGGTTTCGTAATCCTTTGCACGAGCACCTTCACGGACAAGACCGTAAATAAACTTTTTGTTTTCTTTCGCCAACTGAGAAGGGATGCTGTTCCACAACATGCGCAATCTCGGAACAATTTCGTTAGGAGCATGCTTGGAGAAATCCTGTTCGTAGGCTTCAAGGATTCGCTTTTGAATTTCACGAACTTCGTTAAAGTCTTTATTTTCTGCGAAACTTTGCACAGCTTCAGGCATACCGCCAACAAAATAATAGTGCTTGAGAGCATCAATATATATTTGTCTGAAACTCGTAATCATTTGGAAGTCACGCTTATCAAGCAGTTCGGCAAATTGTTTTTTATCGGTTGCCATCAAAAATTCCTTAAAAGAAAGAGGATACAACTTTAAGAAATCCACTTTGCCAACAGGGAAAGATGTACCTTGATGTAAAGCAATACCAAGCAAAGAACCAGCGCATACAATATGATACTGTGGTGCATTTTCATAGAAGTATTTAAGAGATGCCAATGCTCTTGGAACTTCCTGAACTTCATCAAAAATCAACAAAGAATTGTCGGGATCGATTTTATGTCCAACATATAGTTCCAGCCCCATAATCAAACGATCTGTATCCAGATCAGAGGAAAATAATTCTGCCATTCTGGAATTGGAGTCAAAATTGATATATACAGTATCCGCATATGCCTGCTTGCCGAATTCTTTCATCAGCCAGGTTTTACCGACCTGACGAGCGCCTTCAATAATTAAAGGTTTGCGACGTTTATTTTGTTTCCATTTTAATAGTTTTTCAATAGCAATTCGGTACATACACGCACCTCCATCATTATAATGTATATATAGTATAACGTGCAATTACAAAAAATACAATGAATTTTAGAAAATAATCACACTTTTTACAACGAATAAAGTAACTGAACTTCAAAAAAGAAGCGATACTGGTAAAAACAGGTATCGCTTCTTTTATTATGTGTTGTAAAATAGTTAAATTTCACCAAGCTTATCCAGAATATCCTTGATTTCATCATGGGCATGATGAATTTTATCTATAGTGTCTTTGATATCACTTTCGATTTTATCTGCATTTTGCTTCAGATCATTATGAATAGTCAAGGCAGTATCTAGTGCATTCCGAGTGGTTTCGCCAGTTCGGTTAATGATCCGGTTAACCCTGTCAGTACGTGCTTTCTGCTTGGCTTCGACCAGATCCAGAACAGCTTCACGTCTCTGGTTATGTATTGTTGCAACTCCTACAGCAGCGCCTGTGGCGAGTGTTTGATATTTCACTGTTTTAGCAGTGATTACAGCATTTGCCAAAGCCTGTGTAGAATTGGCAAGTACGGAACTTTGTGCCATATCAGATAGAATCTGGCTTTTTCTCTCTAATACAGAGACAGAAGCCGGTATTGCTACAGAGCTTTGTGAAGCTGTTGGAACAGATGTTGATTTCTGCACGGTATTCTTAGTGCTTGCCTGTGGCTGTACGGAAGTAGAAGTTTCTTCAACCATTGTGTCAGCCAATGGAACGAAAGTTTCGTCAATATTAACGATATCTTCCTGTTTACTATCCTGTTGTACCTGACTGGTGTGGGATGTAGCCTTGTCTTTGACGGTATCTGTATCATCAGAAGTCTTGGCATAATAATAGTCAGGATATACAACGTCAGTATTGCTTTTAGCCTGTGATGTATGGTTGCTGTCTTTTGACAATGCAACGCAGACTACCAATACACAGACGGTCAGCCAGAAAACAAGAGAACTCTTGTCTTTCTTCATAAAATCATGTCCTTTCTGTATCTTTGCTTTGCAGTACTATTGTAGCGCTTATGTAAAGCAATTCATACAGACAGATTTCTAAATGTGTTTGATATTTGAACCTATGCTTCTTTGGCTCTTTCAATATTTTCGAAGATTTCCTGCAATGCATTGCTGCTGCTGGTGTGACATCGGATAATATTGGCATCGCCTGCCTCAGATACGGCAACACGTACCATTTTGTGAGAGACCGTATTTGTGAAAAGAACGATAACATCGGGAGAACCTATCTGTTCACGCATATTTGCACTCATCTGGGTGAATACCTTGACCTTGCATTGATGCTCCTTGCATATTTGTTTATACTGACGGACCATTCTGTCATGACCGCCTATAATAACCATACTCATGTATGCCTCCTTATCTATGTGCTTATCAGCACAACCCTTTAAAATATCTGTTTATTATATAATGAGTTAGATATAACTAACACAGGTTTATTATACCTAATAAGGATAAAAAAAGCAATAAAAAAATACTCCCATCGGAGTAACAGGTCTGTATTTTTCTACCTGTTATCCCGGATGGGAGTATTGTATGATTCTTTATTGTCTGATGGATACGGCTGCTATCTTCTGATTATTGAGATATCCGCAGATCTCCAATCCTGCTTTCATGACCCTGTTCCACTTCTGAGCGGACAGGTGACAGGAGGTTCCATCTTCGAATTCCACAACGCACATATCGTCAAGCTGACAGTCATCACCGCAAGTAACTTTATACATATTCTTTCGACTGATGGCTCCAATCTCTTCCAGAGTATTCACCATCCTGTATACAGTTGCTGTTCCGATTCTAGCGTCTTTTTTCACAGCCCGATAATAGATTTCCTTACAACAGGAGCAATCTTCTTCCAGAATAATATCTAAAAGCATAAGACGCTGTTTGGTAATTCTGCAGCCTTTTTCACGGAGCTTTTGAATTACAAGTTCTTTCTGCATCTGCGTTCTGTGATAGCTTCCATCATCTTGTCTCTTGCCAGTCACCGGAGCCCTCCTTGTTAACAATAAAAGACGTGAGTTCCTATTATTGGCAATGTCCTCCACAGTGCTTGCAGTCGCCGCCACACTGTAAGGATTTACCATTCTTTTTGTCACGAATCATACTGCGGATTGCAAGTCCTATGACTGCAGCCAATACTACACCTGTGATTAATGTTCCCATATGAAAACCTTGCCTTTCTAAATACGAACCATATAGTTACTGATTATGCTGTAACCTTAACATTCAGTGTATCACTTTCCTTGTAAGGTCTGAACAGCAGGTAAAGAATACCAGCAATGCATACAAATGCAACGAGTGTTCCGATACCAAAAGTACCAGTTGTAATTAATGTACCGATCTGGTAGATGCAAAGTGCAACAACATATGCAAGTCCACACTGATAACCAATTGCGAACCAGAACCACTTAGCGTTGTTCATTTCTCTCTTAATAGCGCCCATTGCTGCGAAACAAGGTGCACACAGAAGGTTGAATACCAGATATCCGTATGCTGCTACAGGAGTCATAACTGCAGCCAGGTTACCCCAGATTTCTGCACCATCTTCTGCTACTTCACTGAAGCCGAAGAGAAGACCGAAGGTTGCTACTACGTTTTCCTTTGCGATCAGACCGGATACAGCAGATACTGCCATCTTCCAGCCTTCGCCTCCCTGTGTCCATCCAAGAGGAATGAAGATCCAGGCGATTGCGGAACCAATCTTTGAAAGAATACTGTCATTTAACTGCTCTGCTTCCAGCATACCGAAGCTGCCATCTGTCCATCCGAAGCTCATTAAGAACCACAGGATGATTGTTGAAAGAAGGATGATAGTACCGGCCTTCTTGATGAAGGACCAGCCACGCTCCCACATGCTGCGCAGAACGTTGCCAACTGTAGGCCAGTGATAAGCAGGTAACTCCATAACGAAAGGAGCAGGATCACCAGCGAACATCTTTGTCTTTTTCAGGATAATACCGGAACAGATAATTGCTGCAACACCTACGAAATAGGAGCTCCATGCAACCCAGCCGGCATTATCAAAGAATGCACCTGCAATCAAAGCAATGATAGGAAGCTTTGCACCACAAGGGATAAATGTTGTTGTCATGATAGTCATCTTACGGTCACGGTCATTCTCGATTGTACGGGAAGCCATAACGCCAGGAACACCACATCCACTGCCGATTAACATAGGGATGAAGGATTTACCTGACAGACCGAATTTACGGAAGATTCTGTCCATGATGAATGCAACACGTGCCATATATCCACAGGCCTCTAAGAAAGCGAGGAACAGGAATAATACAAGCATCTGAGGTACGAAACCAAGTACAGCACCAACACCGGAGATAACACCGTCAACAATTAAGCCAGTCAACCAGTCAGCACATCCGATGCTTTCAAAGAAACTCTGCGCACCAGGAATAATCCATTCACCAAAGAGTGTATCATTTGTCCAGTCAGTTAAGATAGCACCAACTGAAGTTACAGATACATAATACACCAAAAACATAACAACTGCAAAGATAGGAAGAGCTGCCCATCTGTTGGTTACAACACGGTCAATCTTATCAGATACAGTCAGCTTGTTCTTGGAATTCTTCTTATAACATTCATCAATGATAGAAGAAATATATGTATATCTTTCATTTGTAATGATACTTTCTGTATCATCATCAAAAGCATCTTCCAGAGCCTTGATATCTGCGCTTACGTCAGGAACGCTCTTCATCTGGTTTGCAATCTTGTCATCTTTTTCAAGAAGCTTTACAGCGAAGAATCTCTTCTGATCTTCAGCGACATCAGAACCAAGCTTAGCAGATACAGATGCAATTGCAGCTTCTGCAGCCTGTGAAAATTCATGTACAGGTGTATGGGTTTTCTTAGAAGCAGCTGCTACAGCCTTGTTGGCAGCTTCCATAATACCTGTGCCTTTTAATGCAGAAATCTCAACAACTTCACATCCGAGCTTCTTGCCTAATTTATCAATATAGATCTTATCACCGTTCTTTTCTACGATATCCATCATATTGACTGCCATAACAACAGGGATACCAAGCTCCATGAGCTGTGTAGAAAGGTAAAGGTTTCTTTCAATATTAGTACCATCTACAATATTCAGAATTGCGTCCGGTCTTTCTGTGATGAGGTAGTTTCTTGCAACTACTTCCTCCAGAGTATAAGGAGATAAAGAATAGATACCAGGTAAATCCATGATGGTAACATCCTTATTACCTTTTAATTTACCCTCTTTCTTTTCAACAGTTACGCCTGGCCAGTTACCTACAAATTGGTTTGAACCTGTCAGGGCATTAAATAATGTTGTCTTACCGCAGTTAGGATTACCTGCTAATGCAATCTTAATAGACATTTTCATGCTCCTCCTGCCTTTCGGCTTTGTTTGTTCATTCTACTTATTAATTGATATTACTTATTTTTGTTAGTAAACACTAACACATGGTCAAAAAAAATTTACTCTACTTCGATCATTTCAGCATCGGCTTTTCTAAGTGATAACTCATATCCTCTTACTGTAACCTCAATAGGATCTCCCAAGGGGGCAACTTTTCTTACAAAAATCCCAACACCCTTAGTGATTCCCATGTCCATGATACGTCTCTTTACAGGACCTTCGCCGGTAAGCTTAGTCACCTTTACGGTCTGACCGCACGGAACTTCTTTCAGTGTTCTCATAATTACTCCGTCTCCTTCTTTCTTGCAATAATTCTATATGTATGAATCACCGGATAAATGTAATGCTGATACATTTATATGGTCCTTCATAATATACTATACCATGATCTTATTCGCCATGTCCTTACCGATAGCAACACGTGATTCCTTCACATTCACTATCATATTACCATTCATTTCGGTGATCACTGTGACTATACTGCCTACGACAAAGCCCAGATTCTCTAGAAATTTCCTGGTTTCTTCCTTACCGCCTACTTTTTTGATTTCAACGGGTTCGCCTTCTTTAGCCATTGATAACGGCATCATAGATCAACCTCACTCTCCTGTTATTGAAAAAGTTTCTCATTTCTTACGCTAGTTAGTATATGCTAACGTTTATTAGATGTCAAGGACTATTTCGCGTTTTTTTAACAAATTTTTTAGATTGTGCAATACGTTGAAAATAATAGGAAAATGTGTTATACTTATCATTAATATCAATATAATGATGTAAAAGTTGGGACAATAGGAGAGATATATATATGAACGTAAACGAATCTGCAGAAAATTATTTGGAAACGATACTGATGCTTAGCAAGAAGCTTCCCGTTGTCCGCTCGGTAGACATTGCAAATGAACTTGGATTCAAGAAGTCCAGTGTCAGCATTGCCATGAAGAATCTTCGTGAGAAAAATCATATCACCGTTACGGACGCAGGATTTATTTATTTAACTGATTCAGGTAAGGAAATTGCTGAAATGATCTATGAGAGACATGAATTCCTTTCAAACTGGCTTATATCTCTGGGTGTTCCCAGTGAGACAGCAACAGAGGACGCATGTAAGATTGAACACGTAATCAGTAAAGAAAGCTTTGAAGCAATTAAGAAATTTGTAAATGAATAAAAATAAAATGTCATAGGTTAATCTGAGATTCAGATACCTATGACATTTTTTGTTTTTATGCTTTTAGAATCTCAGAAAGGTTCTTCTGGATTCCAGCTGCTATCTCCGGTTTATTCATAGAATATACATGAATATGTCTGACGCCATTTGCCATCAGGTCAATGATCTGATCTGTGGCATAGGCAATCCCCGCCTGTTTCATGGCTTCTTCTGAATCACCAAATCTGTCTACGATGTTCTTGAAACGCTCAGGAACATTACAACCGGACAATTTCACTACATTTTTGACCTGGACTTTCTTTGTGATAGGCATGATTCCTGGAATAATGGGAATTGTGATACCTGCCTCTCTCACTCTGTACATAAAATTAAAGAAAATATTGTTGTCAAAGAACATCTGAGTCGTCAGATATTCACAGCCTGCTTCCACTTTGCGTTTCAGCCCAAGGATATCTTCCTTTCTGCTGGAGGAATCGGGATGCACTTCCGGATAACATGCACCGCCTACGCAGAAATCCCCGTATTCCTTGATCAGTGCTGCCAATTCAGAAGCATGGGCAAAATCAGTAAATACTTGTCCTTCGTAATTTTTGGGGATATCACCTCTTAAAGCCAGAATATTTTCAATTCCTGCATTTTTCATCTCATCCAGTGCTGTTTTAATACTTTTATGGTCAGCACATACACAGGTCAGATGGGCAATGGTAGGAACCTGATACTGCTTCTGTATCGACTGGGCTAACTGAATGGTATGTCCCTTCGTACTGCCGCCGGCACCATATGTAACACTCATATAACTGGGATGCAGTGCAGCAATGTCTGATGCAGCCCTCTCCACATTCTCAAAATCTGTATCTTTCTTAGGAGGGAAAACCTCAAATGATAAGGTAGCCTTTTCCTGATTTAATAATTCACTTATCTTCATATTAATAATCATACCTTTCAGTGTTTCTTTTGTTAATCCAATATACGTTATGTGCGCTATATCATTTATACTATATTCTGTATAAATATGCAACTTTTCATTACAGCGTATTTTGTTTTCTCTTTGACAAGTCATGCTTCCTATCTTATGATGGAATTGTTGCGGACTTTAGTCCGATGATTACGGAAAGGTATGGTATTAATATGAAAATAAACTGGAAGTCTTTATATCAGAAGGAACATTTTGTAAAACGATTGATTACTGTGATTGTGGCGGTCATTGTAATGGGTTTTGCTCTTTCATGGCTTGTGCTTGTAGATATGGGTACAGATCCCTGTACGTTGATGAATCTGACGATTTCCTCACGACTGGGTATTTCGCTTGGAAACTGGCAGGCGCTGTTTAATAGTATTCTATTCATTATTGTAATATGGAAAGGAAGAGAACATATTGGCTTTGGTACTCTCGCCAATATGTTCCTGGTTGGATATTCTCTGGATTTCTTCTCCTGGCTCTGGAGACAGACCGGTGTAGATACTTATTTTGCTTCCAATGTGGTTAGATATGCGGTCTTTCTCCCTGCGCTGATCATATTTATCATTGCAGCGGCTGTCTATATGGATGTAGAACTGGGAACCTCCCCATATGATGCTATCCCATTTATTATAAGTAAGTATGTACCTAAGATTCCTTTCCGAATCATGCGTATCGGATATGATTTTCTGGTTATTTTCATTGCCTGGATATTCGGCGGTCATGTGCAGATCGTTACAATTCTTATGGCACTACTGCTTGGACCGGTTATCGCGTATATTGGCAAGCTGCTTCAAAAATATATTTAGGCTGTTTACTGGCGGAAGTCTCTTTTTACCAGATAATGCATGAATCATGACAAACCTGGTTCTTCCGATTCCATTGTAGAAGCTTGTATAACAGAAGAATATAGCAGTGAGCAGGCAGTCAATTGCGTAAGCTTTGAAGTAATCGGCGGCTGCGGCTATAACACTGCTGTCAGAGGAGAAGATACCGGCAAGCAGATCTCCGTGGAAGAAGGACAGAAAGAACATACCCACACCAATCACAAAGGATGCCAGTGCCCCATAATGGGAGTGTGCACATCAGATTACCTCCGGATTATGCGTCTTTTCTATTAATATATAGATAGAATACCACATTCAGCACAATCCCGACTACTGTTGCAGTAGGAGCTGCGAGACCAATTTTGGTCAGGCTGGCATTGGGCTGAATACTCATATAGTATGCCAGAGGAAGACGCACAAGTAAAGTCTGAATTAAGCCCTGTGTCATGACCCACAGGGTTTTGTCATGACCGTTGAAGTATCCGATCATGCTGAACAGGATTGCAGTAACGATAGTCTCCGGTGCGAAACCTCTCAGATAGTCAAAGCCATTCTGGACAACAGCGGCATCTGTGGTAAAGATTCCAGTTAATAAGTTACCCTTGAACCATATGAACAGGAATACCAGACAACCAATAACCAGTCCGACACTGATGCCTGTAAACATTGCTTTCTTTGCTCTCTTCTCATTACCTGCACCGACATTCTGTGATACAAAGGAAGCCATTGACTGCATCAGTGCACTAGGAATGAGCATTGCGAAATTAACAACCTTACATGCAACGCCATAACCTGATGAAGCTTCCAGTCCCAGTCTGTTGACAAAAGCGCACAGTGCAAGGAAGGAAAGCTGTGTAAGGAACTCCTGAAGGGCAAGTGGAAAGCCGATTTTGAATAAGCGCCCGCATTGATTGTTGATTCTGAAATCCTGTCTGGTAATGGTGAACAGATTCTTCCTTTTAGCAAGAAGAATGACAGCAAAGATGGCACTTACTGCCTGGGCAAGGACGGTGGCAATAGCTGCACCTGCGGCATCCATATGAAGCCCTGCAACTAACACCAGATCGCCTATGATATTGATGACACAGGCAATTGCAACGAAGATAAGGGGTGATCTGCTGTCGCCAAAGCCTCTGAATATTGCAGCCAGCAGATTGTAAGCGACAATGAAGAAGATACCTGCACCACAGATACGTACATAAGTCGTTGTCAGTGCAACCGCTTCTTCAGGCGCCTGCATAAGAATAGAAACAGGTCTTGCAAAGCATACCATGATAACAAATAGTACAGCAGAAACAATGGTGAAAATAATGGTTGAACTGCCAATGAGCGAACCGATTAATTGTGGTCTTTTCTCCCCGATATATCGGGCAATTAAGACCGTGATGCCCATAGCGAACTGTGTGATTACGAAAGTAACGAGATTAAGCACCTGGCTTCCTGTTGATACAGCAGAAAGACCGGAAGTTGTTCCAAATCTTCCCACGACAAGTAAATCGACAGCGCCATATGCCGCCTGTAAGATTAATGCACCAAGAATGGGAACCATAAAGGAAATAAGCTTCTTTATGATGCTTCCCTGTGTAAAGTCTGATTTTGAACTATTCAAGATTAATTCTCCTCTCCTGCATGATTTCATATAACTTCTGTATTGTCTGAATGGCACAGTCTGCGTCCTCATCAGAAATACAGTCCAGATACTGAGTTAATGTGCCGTAGTATTTCTTATCGTATTTCTCCGATAACTTCTGTCCTTTCTCGGTCAAGGTTATGTAGGTGATTCGTCCATCTTCATCTGATGAGAATTTACGAAGATAACCTTTCATCTCCATGTCCTTGACTGCTCTGGTCACTCCTGGGCGAGGAAGATTGAGGGCATCACTGATATCAGATACCTTGACCTTGACATTCCGGCTTTCCAGCTTCTGGATGATGTCTAAATAGTGGATGTATGAGGGTGCTACACCTTTGGGAAGTTCAGGAAGCAGATCACGTACTCTCTTCGCCATATAGCAGGCATCCATCATTTCTTTGATTTTGTCTGTTGTCACATTGATTACCATACCTTTCCTGTATCTGTAAAATTAATTACCACAAGTAATTACCATTGGTAATTATATACATTTGGATTTATTTCGTCAAGAGAAACTCGAAAATCTGCATTGCAAAGTTAGAATGTGTGTGGTATAGTATAGAAAGAAAAAAGCGATGACGGAAAGAGTAATGCTATCGGACCTTTCAGAGAGAACGGCATATGGTGTGAGTCGTTTAAGGAAAGATTTCATGAAGACCATTCTTGAGCTGTACGTAGAAGAAATGACAGAAATGATACATTTTCAAGCGTTACCGTGTAGCCACGTTACAGGCTATGAAGTTATATTCTATATGGATTGACTTCGCTGAGTGAAATATTAAGGTGGAATCGTGTGTAAGCACCCTTAGGTATGTGAATCATATCTACAGGTGCTTTTTTCATACGGAAAAGGAGAGTTAAAACAATGGTAAATTTCAAAGAAGACGAAAGACTGAACACATTGAACCACTCCTGTGCACATCTGATGGCGCAGGCAGTCAAGCATCTGTATCCCAATGCTAAATTCTGGGTAGGACCTGTTGTTGCAGAAGGTTTCTATTATGATATTGATCTTGGTGATGATGTAGTTCGTGATGAAGACATCGAGAACATTGAAAAGGAAATGAAGAAAATTGCCAAATCCGGTAAGAAGATCATCCGTAGAGAGGTTTCCAAGGAAGAAGCTATGGAAATGTTTAAGGATGATGAATACAAGCTGGATTTGATTGCTGATCTGGAGGATGGCAATATTACAGTATACGATCAGGGTGATTTCACAGACCTGTGTCGTGGACCTCACGTTGATAACGTAAAGCTTTGCAGATACTTCAAGCTGATCCGTCACTCAGGTGCTTACTGGAAAGGTGACAGCAAGAACAAGATGCTTCAGAGAATCTATGGCGTATGCTTCCCTACTCCTGAAGAACTGGAAGCACATCTGCAGCTTCTGGAAGAAGCAAAGGAAAGAGACCATCGTAAGATTGGTAAAGATATGAACCTGTTCATGGTAGATGATCTGGTAGGTCGTGGACTTCCTATGTTCCTTCCTAAGGGATATACAATCTGGCAGGAACTTGAGAACTACATTAAGGATAAGGAAAGAAAGCTTGGTTATCTGCACGTTATGACTCCTTGTGTTGGTACTGTAAATCTGTACAAGACTTCCGGTCACTGGGATCATTACAAAGAGAACATGTTCCCCCCGATGGAAATGGAAGGCGAATCCTTTGTACTTCGTCCTATGAACTGCCCTCACCACATGATGATCTATGCAAACAAGAGACATTCCTACAAGGATCTTCCTATCCGTATCGGTGAGATCGCACATGATTTCCGTTATGAATCCAGTGGTACTCTGAAAGGTATCGAGCGTGGCAGACATTTCTGCCAGAACGATGCGCATCTTTTCGTAACACCTGAACAGATCAAGGATGAGGTAACAAAGGTTGTTCATCTGATTTTTGATACTTACAAGGATTTTGGTATCACAAATTATCGTTGCGTACTCTCTCTTCGCGATCCTGCGAATAAAGAGAAGTATCATGATGATGATGAGATGTGGAATACAGCAGAAGGCGCACTTCGTGATATCATGAACAGTCTGGGTCTGGAATACACAGAAGAAATCGGAGAAGCTGCTTTCTACGGACCTAAGCTTGATGTTAATGTACAGCCTGCAGTTGGTAATGAGATTACATTATCTACATGTCAGCTTGACTTCTGCTTACCGGCTAAGTTCAATCTGTACTATATTGATAAAGATGGCGAGAAGAAGACTCCTGTTGTACTGCATCGTGCAATTCTTGGTTCTCTTGACCGTTTCATGGCATATATACTGGAAGAGACTAAGGGCAACCTTCCTACATGGCTTGCTCCGGTACAGACTCGTGTAATGCCTGTTAAGACAGATGACGAAGCTCTGAATGCATATGCTAAGGAAGTATATGATACTCTGATGGAGAATGATATCCGTGTTGAACTGGATGACAGAGCTGAGAAGCTTGGTTATCGTATGCGTGATGGTCAGATTCAGAAGGTTCCTTATCTGCTGGTTATCGGTATGAATGAGAAGGATAACAAGACAGTAACTTTCCGTCTCCATGGTGAGCAGGAAACTACTACTCTTCCTTTGGATGAATTTGTTGAAAATCTGAAGAAAGAAATCAATGAAAAAGCAAGAACACATATGAATCATACAGAAGCATAAGTGATAAAAGAAAAAGGCGGGAAACGTTGAAGTTTCCCGCTTTTTTTGACTTTCCTATGTAATATCCCTGTATTTTATGAACCGGACGGGATGCGCACGATTCGTTTTTGCCCTTGTTGTTCTACAAGTGTGAGAACCGGTATATGTTTCTTACGAAGCTGATGTACGATGGGATAAGTCAGGAATACACTGCCCTCCACATAGACAGCTTCCGGCTTTTCCTTCAGAATCTGTTTCATCTGTTCCTTGATACGATTCTTCCACTGCTGTTTCTCCATGTCAACTTCTCCATATATGCCATCAATCTGAAGCTCCGGGATATCAGGAAGTGGTATATGATTGATGGCAGCATGTTCCATGCCGGGTAAAGTCAACAACAGATCATCTACATTGCTGTCACCACCGAGGTTTACAATGACTGGAGCTTCCTTATAATTCGCAAGACTTATCTTACAGGCACTTATGGCATCTGCCAAAGTGCCTGTTGTCATCAGAAAGCCACCCTTGTGGCAGAATCCGGCACTTGCAAGACCTGTAGCCTGAAGCAGTTCTTCATTCTCATATCCAAGCCATTCCTTCGGAAAGCTGCATTTGTAGTTCATGGAATATTCCTTCTTCTGAGGCTGGATACAGTAACCGCCTCGATTGGAGGGAAAGATTACGAAAGCAATGTCTGTCTCGGAGAGCCTCTTCTGACAGGGAATAAATTCAGGCAGCACCAATATCTGTGTATCATCTGCTGATTCGGCCTGTGCTGCCATGACCTCTTCAATCCGCCTGTTGGCTCGTTCATTGCCAAGATACCGCTCAAATTTATTCTCCAATATCATACCGGCTACGCCGACGGCCCGGAAAAAGGCTTTGTCACCGCCTGTGGAAGCATCCCAGGTCGGATTGAAATTACCAATCAGGGTAGCCAGTTCATTCTTCTCTCCGGTATTGTCATTGTTATCAAGAGGCTGTACAAAGGCTTCGTCAAATTCCTGAGCCAGTTCTTCCCCCAGAATCCCCGCTCCTAACTGCTCCCATAACAGTCCGAAAGCTGCATAGGGAACGCCGTTATCACGAATCCTGCTGTCAATCTGATGGTGGTCATATTCTCCCCGACCGATATCGAATACGATACCGTCATATTCATCCGGCACTTTATTGCCGCGCGTAATCTGGATTTCCGGATTCAGATACAACAGCAATGCTGCTGAAAATACATCATCTGCATGAAATTTACCACCATGTGTAAAAGCTTTTGCATCCTTTTTTGTAATTTGTTCCAGTAAAGTGTTCATATAAGCCCCTCACTTCATTCCTTATTTTTGTTGCCATATCATTACATAATCTTTCTCACCTGTAGCTTCGTCCAGACCTTCGCATTGGATTTCAAATCCTTCTCTTTGATAAAAATGTATAGCGCGTGTATTCTTCTGGTATACGTTTAAACGTAATGCATCTTTTCTGTCTTTTATATAATGTAGCAAGAGTTTACCTATGCCCTGTGACTGCATTTTCTCGGAAACAAAAATACCTTCGATGTATTTGTCACTTAGTCCTATAAAGCCCTGTATTTTTTGACCATCTTCATACACATAGACTTCTGCCTGTGACAACATTTCTTTCACTAATTCATAATTACTTTCCCAGTATTGAGTCGAAATAAAAGAATGTGCTTTCAGGTTAGTGTCTAACCAAATATCAGCGACTCTGTTTATATCGGCTTTCTGTAATGATCTGATCATATTGATTCTCCTCCACTAATTTCAAGCATACTTTCATGTGAAGTGGAATTTGACGTTTTCTATGACGATATAAACATTCCATATTCCTTTGGTACATTTAAAATTCCATTCGTTGTATTATTAATCAAAATCTCTTTTATGACTTGTTTCGGCACACTATTTAATGATGTCATACTTGAAAGAGAATAAATATATTCCACCATATCATCTATATTGGTAACTGCCAATGAATCAATGTATTCCAGCTTTTCGACTCTGGAAAAAGTTTTACTTAATATCTCATATCCATTTTGCAATGTGAAATTCTTATTTATATTATCTTCAACACCATATGCGGAAAGTATTTTTGAAAGGTATTCTACAATTCCATGTTCTCCATAAGTCGCACAATAAAAAAGCCCACCTCTCTTTAACACTCGTTGTACTTCTGCCAAGCCTTTATCTATATCAGGCACATGATATAACATCATATTTGCAATAACTACATCAAAAGTTTCATTTTCAAAAGGAATTTCTTGAATATCAATAACTTTATAATCAACATTATTACATTCGCCTATATTATTTTTTGTTGTTGATAGCATTCCTTCGGAAAAATCTGAAAGCGTCAATTTGGAACATAGTTTTATCAAATCCTTTCTGTTTTTCCACATATCTCCTGTTCCACAACCTAGCTCTAAAACTTTCATACCCTTATCAATTCTATAATTTGAAACAATCCAATTTCCAAACTCCATCTTATTTGTTGAATATTTATCATGAATTGAAATTCTTGTATTTAAATTATTTGCATTAGCATACTGCTGTCTCACAATTGACATATTATTTATATTACTCATAATTTACCTCACCTCATCAAATCAAAGTTGTCAATATCTATTTCCATACTGTATTTTTTGCTTTTTCAGTATATTTTTACAAGATCAGTTTAGCTTCTGTACAGACATTCCTGTTATATTTATATTTCTTCTCAACTTCAATTTTTCATAATCCTTCCATATCTATATCCACTATTAATTTTCCTATTTTCTGTTCTTTTAAAAGATAGCACATATAGATCGGCAGATATACCACGGCGCCTTCCTGTTCCACATTAGCTATCGATAGAACATATGCTTTCTCAATATGATAATCGGGAATTCTCATAAAATTATCCAGAGCCTTATGTGCTTTGTAAGCTTTTCCGGATTTCACCTCTATGGGAACAACTTTTCCACCTATCTCGACCACAACATCCAGTTCTCCCAGATTTTTCTTTTTGCAGAAATAAGGTTCCAGTCCATTGGCTGTTAATTGCTGTGCCACAGCATTTTCAAAATGAGCGCCGTTATTTACTTCACTGTTCTTATTGATCAGTTCTATTTTGGTTTCTGCAGGGTATACGCTGGTAAGCAATCCCGTATCATTCGAAAAAAGCCGGAACACATTACTGCTCTTACTCGTTTTGAGAGGAATGGTGGGAGCTTCTACGTTATACACAGGCAAAGCAACTCCAGCATCCTTCAACCATAAAAAGCTGTTTTCATATCTGTCAAACTTTAATTCTTTATCCAGCATCGTAAATACAAATTTTTTATTCTGTTTGTTCAGTTCTGCCGGGATGATATCATAAATGGATATCAGTTTCAGTTTCTTATCTTCACTTTCATATTGCGAAAAGTCTTCCTTGTATAATGTTACGATATCTCGTTGTACTTTATCAACTTCCCGGATATCTTTTGTAGCAATATAAGTTTTTACCGCATCCGGCATTCCACCGACAATAAGATAGATAAAAAACAGTGACAATAGTTTCTGATGTATGAATTCGTCTACAGGTTGGCATGTTTCAAATTTTTCTTTCAGCATTTGCAATGTCATTTCTGACACATTATTCGCTATCATAAACTCTTCAAAATCCATAGGATACATTCTCAGAACAGTTAAATATCCTACTGGAACCGATGCTATTCCCTTGAGTTCTACTCCTAATAGTGATCCGCTCATTACATATTTAAAGCTTCCCTCTTCTACAAGGAATTTTATCTTTGTTACTATTTCCGGGCATTTCTGTATCTCATCAAAAAAAACAATGGTTTCCTGCGGCTTACAATCTTCCGGCATAATCATTTTCAATTTCACCAGAAACTCATCTGCACTCATCTTTGCATTGAGATAATCAACCAAGTTCGGCTGATCTATGAAATTTATTTCAAACTTGGTATATCCGCTTTTGGCAATTTCTTCTCTTATAAGCCAGGTCTTTCCAATCTGTCTGGCTCCTGTTACTAACAATGCCTTGTTAGAACTTTTTAGCCATTCTTCTATGATAATAGAGTCTTTTCTATACATAAATACTATCCTCCCTCTTAATAATATCTTTTTTGCCCCGTTTTTTCAACATATATTATAATATTTTGCCCCGTTTTTCTGATTTTATTATATGCATTTTGCCCCGCTTTTATCACTTAATTAAATGGAATTGCTTATTACATACACAAAAATGTCCAGATCAGACTCATCTAATCTAGGCAATAAAATGCTGGTATTATGAAATAGTTATTACAAATCCAGTATGCCATATGAAAAATATCCAGCATTCCAGTAGCCCAGCAGTATCTTTCATCATCTTTATTATGTGAGGCTTCACTGTCACTATGACCGCAATAAAACCAACAAATTGCACCGGCACTAATTCCTGTTAGAACTGCTGAATCTTTCTCATATATTTGTTTTAGTTTCTCATCTACACCATATTTTTTCCATGTCTGCATCATAGAAATGGTGTCACCGCCGCCAACATAGATAATATCTGCCCAGGATAGAAGCTGGTCTATTTCTTTGTCACGATAGGACTTTGAAGTGAGCGAAAGACTTTTTACATCACAGCCCAGACTTGTCCATTCTTTGGTGATTGCTTCTATATATCCTTCTGCATCGCAACTTGCTGTTCCAATAAAAAGGACATGGGATTTTGCGCTCCTAATCTTTTTTTAGTAGAAATTACTCCATTATGCGTACAAGTCATCCAATCCGATTAATTTCACTTCTCTGCGATTTTGGGCTTGGATAAGTCCCTCTGTAAAACCGCCTTTTGAGAAAATATAGTAATAATATTTTTTCCCTTTACCAAAGACTTGTGCATATTCCCGGATCAGCTCCAGTTCATCTAATCCGATCTTCTCATTTTGATATTTGCAGGAACCAATGATATATTCATCACCTTCCACTGGAGCACCAACGATGTCTATCTGTACCTGCTTTTTATTCTTATTATCAGTTCCCCACCACTGTCCAACTTGATTTAGCTCAATAGGAAGGTCTTTCTCATAATATAGCAGATAATCGCGGCACATGTGTTCAAAAGTCAATCCCATATAATCAGGCAGATTCTTTTTTATCGAATTTGCATATGATTTCTGGATTCTGCCAGAATCAATGGCGCTCATATTTGCCGGTACAAAACGATACCAGAATCGGAAGAAGTTGTCAGCCAGCTCATATATAGTTTTTTTCCCGATTTTTTCCGTGACTGGAGTTTCTTTCTTTACGATACCTAGATCTATTAATGTACCAAGGTATTTTGAGACTACAGAGTTTTCCTGTCCTGTTTTTAACGCTATGTCATTTATCCGTGAAGCTCCCTGTGCTATTGCTGTGATAATGGCATTATAAATAGCAGGTTCACGCAGCTCCTGTTTCAGGAGATTTGCCGGTTCTTCATATAAGTAGCTGGATCTGTCAAAGAAATTGTCAAGTAATGCCTCATCCACGCTCTCTTTTACCCCCAGCTTATTGATATAGTGAGGGACACCGCCGGTAATTCCATAGATCAGTGCATTGTCTTCATTTGAAAGATCCGGGTAGAATACAGCCGATTCTTTGTAATCAAGTGGAGCTATCTTAAACTGCCCTGTTCTTCTTCCATATAAGGGGCTTTCTTGACCAAGAACCTGATTTTCCATAAAGCTCATGGATGATCCACATAAAATGAGGAACATTTTTGAGTTATTCCATTTATGGTCAATAATATGCTGAAGCATTGCAGAAATAGATGGTTTTGCTTTCGCCAGATATGGATATTTATCAATTACAAAAACGATTCGTTCATGCATGGAAAGTGCTGTCAATTCATCCAGAGCAGCATCATATGTCTTGAATTCAGGAAATGCATCCATATCAGGGCGCTCATAATTCATGATAGACTTTGATAAAGATTCCAGATTTTCAATTTCTGTAGTATTTAATGCTGAAAAGAATATAGTCGGTTTATCCTTGCAGAATTCATTGATCAATGTTGTCTTTCCAACACGGCGGCGGCCATATATAATAATGCATTCAAAGTTACCGGCATGATATCTTTTGTTCAGCTTTCGCAATTCCTCTTCACGACAGTAGAATTTTTCCATACATTCCTCCATCAAATATACTCATGAGTTACTTTCTTATGAGTATATTTGATGTTCCACATTTATTTGTGTCAATCTTCTATTTACGGACTAATCTTGAAATCAGTAGAATATTTAGTTTTGTTATGATATATTGAAAGTATCTTAACCGAAAGAGGTGAATGCGCTATGCAGTATATCCGAGGTAACTACTCAGTACAGTTGATGTAAACTGTTAGCAGATTGTGCTGAGGTTAGGAAGAAACTTGCTGGCAGGCATTGACTGTACTGCTCTGATAATAGAAAAATATTAAGGAGTACAGTTAGTTATGCGTTATATAAAAGAAGTATTAAAGAAAAACAGAATATGGATATTAGCCTACGTTGGACTGGGTATATTTAATTCATTTATGGCGAATTATAAAGCCGATTATTTCCAAAAGGTTATTGATGGACTGGCAGATAGGACTCTTGCAGTTTCTGGAATTGCGATATATGGAGGCATTCTGGTGGTAAACTATTGTATGAATTATTTGGAGCAGTATCCGGAAAAGAAACTGGAACACGGGATTTATCTGGATTTTAAGCTGTTATCGCTTCAAAAAATAAGCACCATAGACTATACAGAATATCAGAAAATCGGTACGGGTAAGCTTGTTCAGAGAATTGAGAATGGCTCATCAGCAGGAAGAAATGTATTGTTTGATTTCTGGCTGTGTCTGATTCGTGAACTGATCCCTACTATTGCTTTTAGTGTGTACTTTATCTGGAAAATAGATAAAAAGATTACCTATGCATTACTTGTGGGCTATGCAGTTATTTTTATCATTACCAATATTCTGCTAAAATTTCTTTATCAGATAAAAGAAAAGATTTTGAACAGTGAAGAACTGTTCAATCACTATTTGGTCAGAGGCTTTATGGAAATGCTGGTATTTCGCATGAATAAGCAGTTTCCAAATGAAATAAAAAAGACTCATAAAGCCAAAGAAGATATCGTTACATCAAAAGTGAAAATGAACATGATTCATGAAGCTTTTTTTACAATATTTGCATTACTGGTGGCGTTGCTGGATGTTGGTATTTTGATTTACGCATGGAAATCCAAGAATCTTACAGTCGGTTCTGTAGTTGCACTGATCACACTGATTGAAAATGCCTATACTCCCATTGCGATTTTTAATGTACTCTATGTTCAGTATAAATTGGACAAGGAGACTTATGTGCGATTTAAAGAATTTCTGAATGTAAAAGATGATGAGCAACTGACAAAAGGTAATGTAATACATGATGGTATCGGAGAAATCACAATTAAAAACCTATCATTCCAATATGAAGACCGATTAATCCTTGATAACCTATGCCTGTCTATCCAAAAAGGTGAAAAAATAGCTTTTGTGGGAGCAAGCGGGTCCGGCAAATCAACGCTGATTAAGATATTATTGGGATTGCTCAAATACAATAAAGGACATATCCGTTTAGGAGAAATGGAGTTAAGTGATATTTGTCTTAATGATTTGTATGATAAAGTCAGTTATATATCACAGGATGCTCCGGTCTTTGACGGAACAATACAGGAAAATCTGGTATTTGAGAAAAAGGTGTCCAAAGAGCAGATGCTAAAGGCATTGAGCGAGGTGCAATTATCTTATCTGGCTGGGAACTTAAAAGAAGGCTTCAACACAGAGATTGGAGAAAAAGGAACCTGCCTGTCAGGTGGAGAAAAGCAAAGACTTGCATTGGCGCGACTGTGGTTTCAGGATGCCGAACTTGTTGTTTTAGATGAAGCAACCTCTGCGATGGATAATTTAACCGAAGAAAATGTAATGAAAGCAGTCATGCATAAGCTACAGGAGAAAACGGTCATTGCCATTGCACATAGACTAAGCTCTATTGCCGACTTTGACAGAATTATTCTTTTTAGGGATGGACAGATTGTCGGACAAGGAAGTTTTGAAGAACTGATGCGCACGAATGCTTATTTTATGGAATTATATCATGCAAGTATGCAGTCATAGTGCTCTAAAACGCTGGAACTTATAAGAAACATGCGGATAATTGCAATTGACGGATTCAAGCCACTATGCTAGACTTAATTCTTGTATAGGACAGATTCGGAGGTTATCCACAACATGAAACATTGATTATTTGCTAATTCAATATGGTGAAAATGAGACTGCACTTTTGTGGTCTGGTTTTCTTACTTTTTGATTGGTTAATAAGGAGGTTTTATGTTTAAAAAATTTGATAACTACGACGGAGTCTGTTTTTTTAATGGACTTATCTTTTATGCACCTGTGGCACTGCTTATCAGGACGCAGGCAGGTGTTTCAAATGCAACATTTTTCATGCTTCAGGCGTTACTGTCTCTCGCTGTTTTTGTCGGAGAGATTCCCACTGGTTTTATAACAGATAAAATAGGATACAAAAAATCAATTATTTCAGCACAGATAACCATGCTTTTGTCCCGTATTACCCTTTTACTGGCATTCGCCTTTCATTCTATATGGTTGTTTGTGCTGGAAGCTGTTATGGAAGGAATAGGAGGCTGTCTGTCTTCGGGGGCCTGTGAAGCCTACATATACAGTACATATGGAGAGACAGCTTTTGTCAAAAAATCAGCGCATTCTGCGAATTATGGAACCATTGGATTTATAATCAGTACAATTACATATGTATTCATATATCAATACTTTGATATGGACGGTTTGCTTATATCCACTATAGTATCAGGAATTTTGGCTGTGCTTTTTGCAATTGGGCTAGATGAAAAAAGTCCATGTGAGAAGGGCGGCAAAAATCCGTCTCTTGAAACAGGCAATATAATGGAGCTGTTTAAAAACAATCATTCCAGAAGCATTATGCTTACTCTTTCAATCTTTAGTGTGATATGGATTCTTATCAATTTCTTTTATGTTGAAAAATTGACCAGTCTGGGCATATCAGAGGAATGGATATCTGGACTCATTCTTGGCTATTCTTTGATAGAGATGCTTGCGGAACCTATTGTGTCATGGGGAGAAAAAGTAGTAAAAACAAGACTTTTTACAGTCTTTTGCGCATTGTCCGGTCTGGCAGTCGTTATGCTTGGAATCCTGCAAAATAAGGCTGTCAGCATTATTGTGATGTGTATTACCCCTCTCCTGGTGTCTGTGGCAGAATATCTGATTGTGGAGAGGGAAAATAAGCTGATAGATAATCTCAACATGCACGAAAACAGAGCCGCATCTCTGTCTGCCATGAATATGGGAGTTAATATTGTAGAGATAGCTGCCCTGTTTTTATCGTCCATGTTTAGTCTTGCCGCTGTAAAATGGTGTTTTGTATTGGCGGGAAGTATTCTGGTCATAATCAGTATTTGCGACAAAAATCACAAATAAATCATCTACTCTATAAAGGGGCGATTCTTTCGCCCCTTTATTTCAACTTTATGGAAAGCATTTTCCAATAGAACTATGCCGTGACCTATAATACCCCTGCAAAAGTAAAATTAATATACAGATGTATAGATCTCACCGTCTGCACAATCGAAGGTGACTGCATCCGAATATGCATAGTTACCGGCTGCATCCCACATTTCAAAAACCATGGCATAGCTTCCATCATACAGAGGAGCTTCGCCAAAAGCATCCTTCATAATAAGAATTGCAGATTGCAATTCCCAGATCTTCACCGTTCATATCCGGATTATCTGCCAGTGCTCCAAGCCAGCCTGTATAGTACCAGCCGTTGCCGGGTTCAACCTCTTCCGATGCGACCAGATATTTTGCAAAATTCTGGAATACTGCGGCAACATCAATGGTAGCCATCAGGCAGGTATCGAAGCCAACCAGTTCCAGAGAAGGGTTATCTGTATCTGCTGGCCATACTGCATCAAAAGCCTGGTACATTTCTGATAGATCAAGGGAATCGTAGCCGTAAATTTCATCAAATGCTACACCATTTACAGAACCACCGTCTGTCTCCAGATCACTTCCGCATAGATACCAATAAACAGCCCAACTTCCATCTTCTTCCTGTACTTCAGATGCTGGTTCCTGTTGTTCTGTAACTTCTGTAACCCGGGCATTTTGTGTATTATATTCTGTAATATTTTCCTCATCCCCGCATGCCACAAGGGATAAGCACATAGTAGTTGAAAGTAATACCGCTAAAAATTTCTGCATTTTCCGCTTCATAGAATTCCTCCTCATCTGTTGGTGTTATTTTACTTGGGTGTATTATATAACAATTTGATGTAACAGAAGCGGTTTCTACACGAATCGACTGGTAAATGTATTGAATCGACACTATTTACATACATCGTAACAATTGCTATACTTGAAAACATAGAGACTAAAAGGGATGACTAAGAAAATGAAGCGTATTGACTTTGAAAACGGAACAGTAACAGGAAATATTATCGGGGCAGCCTTGCCTATGCTTGTAGCCCAGATTTTAAATCTGCTTTACAATATCGTAGACCGCATCTATATTGCCAGAATTCCAGAGGTAGGAACTGCCGCCCTTGGCGCAGTAGGTCTATGTTTCCCGTTAATCGTGATTATCAGCGCGTTTGCTAATCTGTTTGGAAGCGGCGGCGCACCACTCTTTTCTATTTTCAGAGGGAAAAAGGAAGAACAGCAGGCAATACATATCATGAATACTTCCTTTTCCATGTTATGTTTCAGTGCAGTCATATTAATGGTCATTGGACTTACATTTGCGCATCCGCTTTTAACTTTGTTTGGCGCTTCCAAGGCGGCACTGACTTATGCTGTTCCTTATATGATGATCTACCTGATTGGTACATTACCTTCAATGATTGCAGTAGGTATGAACCCATTTATCAATGCGCAGGGTTATTCTGTAATTGGCATGTCCTCTGTTGCGATTGGTGCAGTTGCGAATTTACTGCTTGATCCATTGTTTATTTTTGCTTTGGGATTTGGCGTATGCGGTGCTGCAATAGCAACTGTAATTTCCCAGTGCCTGTCTGCGGTATTCGTTTTGATTTTTCTCACCAAAAAAGCAGAATTAAAGGTACGCTTCCTTAGAAGGAATGAATTGTCCCAAAGTCTGAATTATGCGAAAAACATCATTAGTCTTGGTACAGCTGGATTTATCATGCAGTTGACAAACAGTCTTGTAACGATCTGTTGTAACAATGTGCTTTCTGTTACCGGCGGCGATATTTATATTTCTGTTATGACGATTGTTTCCAGTGTACGTCAATTAGTGGAGACTCCAATTTATGCCATAAATGAAGGAACTTCCCCGATTTTAAGCTATAATTATGGAGCTGGTCGCCCCTCTCGTGTCCGCAAGGCAGGCATTGTGATGGGGATTATGATTTTTGGCTATACAGCTGTTATGTGGAGTCTGATTATTCTTGCACCAGGAGCATTGATTCAGGTATTCAGCTCTGATGCAACATTAATTCAGGATTCCATACCAGCCCTAAAGCAATATTTTGCAGCATTTATCTTTATGGATTTGCAATACATTGGACAGACCGTTTTCAAATCACTGAATAAAAAGAAGCAGGCGATTTTCTTCTCCCTGCTTCGTAAAGTATTTATTGTTGTACCGTTGACTTATCTGATGCCCTATGCAATGCATATGGGAACAGATGGCGTTTTCCTGGCAGAACCGATGTCCAATATCATTGGCGGCAGTCTGTGCTTTATCACCATGCTGTGTACCGTCTTGCCAGAACTGAAACGCATGGAGAAATAACACTAAAAACATTCTATTTGTTGGAGAGTTCCTCCATATATAGTTCAGCTATATATGATGGACCGTTGCACCATAGCCTAGTGTTTTTATTATATAATGCCTTACCCGTTCAATTGGCAAGTGCCACTCTTCTGAAGCAAGCCTTATTAATCTTGTCTGCCAGCATTTTACCGATATCGTGCCCACCTGAACCATACTGTCTGCCGATGACTATTACATTTTTGTTTTGTATATTTTCTGTATCTGTTGCCTTGGATTGTTCTGCATTCTGCTCTTCCGGGAAAAGATATTCTTTGATAAAACCGAGATGTTTTCCGAATAATCTGGCGATAAATCCAACAAGCAGTGCCGCAATGATCGTACCCTCACGGACTCCATTAAGCTTTCCCCAGAAAGCAAAGGAGAGAACACCTGCAATGATCGTCATGGATGAATCGAATATAATCTTAGTCGTTCCAAAGTTAGTATTCCAGGTCTGTACAATGGCACGTACAAAGGACTCGCCCGGAAGCATGACCACATCTGCTACTATTTCAATATAAACACCAAATCCCAGAATCATGCAGCCTACAAGAAGAGCGATTACTTTTACCAGATAATTCTGTGGATTTACCCTGAAAAACATATATATGGTAAGGTCGATAAAATATCCGAATGCAATGGAAACGGGTATTTGCAGAATATTTTTGATGTTGTATCATAAAAGTTGACAGCCTATTCTCAAGGATTTGATATATAATC
>ERZ1673743.1013-NODE-1013-length-34731-cov-21.284664_pt1 | contig 34731 bp, 27 predicted proteins | sample MGYA00580197_ERZ1673743 | MGnify/ENA primary metagenome ERZ1673743 (study PRJEB41218, sample SAMN15661795) | gut metagenome | host: Homo sapiens | place: Canada: London | collected 2015-08-20/2019-03-30 | study: EMG produced TPA metagenomics assembly of...
GTGTCCTTTGGATTAACTGAAAATCTAAGGTTCTTATCCCGAACTCGCGTTTTTAGATTGACTAATGCGCCAAATATGATATGATCGCTGTGCGTCTCGATAATTACCTGGATCCCGTTTGCCACAGCAAGCGATACAAGTTCCATGAAAGCCGATTGAGCGGCTGGATGAAGATGTGCTTCAGGATTTTCGAGAATGATTAGTCCATTGGGCGGAGTAATCAGCAGTGCGACTATTGCAGAAAGTGCATAGCTTATACCAAATCCTGTGTTTACGGGCATCACGCTGCGCAATATTCCTTTTGGGCCGGGATAATTGTAGCGGAGCGTAAACTCTGTCCCTTCCGAATTTATGGCGATGCCGACTTGCGGAGATATTCGACCGAGCCATAATGAGACTTGATTTTTAAGAGAAAGATCTATATCGCCGCTTGTCGGGGACGGCAATGCAAGTCTTTTTAATGGGATGTCTTCGTTGCCATATCTTTCAAGGACAGCTACTGCATATTCGCCCTTGCCTCGGATTCTTGATACCTGGCGGCGATCCACGCAATGGGAATCATTGCTGTAGGAATGCTCCGGGCCGTATCGCCAGGCGCTCAGATACTGGAATGAGTCGGTGAATAATGGGATGGTCTGCAGCTTTTCCTGTGTATACACTTCGCTTTCCGGATCGCGCAGCAGTTCGGTCTTATTGTCCATAGGATAGATAAACCGAAATATTGCAGGGCTGTCGTCCCCTTCGAATTTAAGGGTTATATTCAGTTTGTCCGCCTCTCTTTCATGATACCAGTTGACCAAAGCTCCTGATTGACCTTCAATATTAAAAGAATTACCAGACAGCCGTAAAGCGCGGGGATACGAAGGGGAATCCGAGACAATCGACTCCCGCAACAACAGCAGGGCTTGTGTCACAGACGATTTCCCCATACCATTTATTCCGGTAAGGATCGTAAGCGGGGACACTTGCAAGTCAGTATTGTCGTGGATTTTAAAGTTGGAGATATTGATATTGGTAATCATACGGAGAATCGATCAATAAGACAACGGATCATTTTATATCTGTACTCGGTCGCATAGCGTCTGTCTGACTTGTTTCCTACCGAATCCTTGAATTCGTCGTCCGACATAAGAAGCTTCTCAAGACCTTTCGTAAAATCATCTTTATGAGAGAGAAGACGTTGGAACGAAGCTGAATCAAGTCGCGACATCTCTACGGTCAGGACATCAAACAGAGACGCGGATGGCTCTCTGTTTTTCGACTTGTCTTTTCTGAACGCCTTATCGCCGAATAGCAAATTGTTTCGTAGAAGAGAGCTTTGCAAATTTTGTGAAAGCTTGTGAAGTTCTTCTTCAGGGAGAGCATTGAGTTTTTTTTGCGATTCTGTTAGAAATGACTCCATTCTTCCAGAATACTGATCACCGTATTTCATGAATGCCAGGCTGCGAAGGATTACTTCGCGATCTTTCATTCTCTTGTGTTTGAATCCTATTGATTTGAAAACCGGCAGTTCGGAAATAGCATTAAGAAGATCTAGGCCTGCTCCGGGATACAATGCATTACGGATTTCCTGCGGAACAAGGTCGGTACCACCGGAGTTTAGACGCTTGAATATAATAAACTTGGCCATATCCGGTGTCCCGGCTTTGAGGATATTGACAGTGATCTCTTCCAGACCAAGTTCCAGCCTGTCTTGAAAAGACAGATCTTCATAGCCTAATCCTCCGTATACGTCTTCCAGAAACTCGAGACCGGTAAGTTTAAGTACTTTATCTACGGCAAAACGCTGTATCGCACAAAGACGTTGGAGCCCGTCAACCACAACATATTTCCGACGCCCTTTGTCATACTCGAAATACATGCTCGGTAGAGGCAGCTTAAGCAACAGGGATTCAATCAGCTGACTTTGTTTTATGGGAGGCCATAGGTTGGCTTCTCTCTGATAAGCCGGGGCAAGATCTATGACTTCATTCTCAAGCATTGAAATGAGGCTTGTAACGGACATATTCTTTTTTTCCACATCAATATTTGATGGGTCAAAAGGTTCACTTATATTGCTTTGCATATATGTCATATCGCAAATTTACAAAAAAAAAATCAAAGTCGGGATATTTTTCCTGAATAATTCCTGTGAATTCGATAACCTAATAATCAATGGCTAGGCAAAAAACATTTGCCTAGCCATTGATTATTAGGTGTTTGTGCTAAAATATGATTAGTATTCGTCTTCGTTGAAGAGGAAGTCTTCTTTGGAGGGGTAGTCGGGCCAGATGTCTTCGATTGATTCGTAGGTGTCGCCTTCGTCTTCGATTTCCTGGAGGTTTTCGATGACTTCGAGGGGAGCGCCGGAGCGCATGGCATAGTCTATGAGTTCGTCCTTGGTAGCGGGCCAGGGGGCGTCTTCGAGTTTAGATGCGAGTTCGAGTGTCCAATACATAGTGTGTATAGTTTAAGAGGGTACCTGTTACTTTGCCGGGGCAAAAGTGCCGCAAAGATAGCTAAATTATATGTATAAACAATCTTTTTGTCAGAATATTTTAGCGCCGGCTTATTATTTCGAAGGCTTTTTTCAGCATTCGCGTCGCCATGTCACTTCGGCCGCGCCGGCGTCGAGGTTGATTTCGCGCGCCAGGGCAAACAGGAAGTCGCTCAATCGGTTGATATACCGCAGTATGAACGGGTCGACGGGTACTTCGGCCGATAGACTGACGATGCGGCGCTCGGCGCGGCGTGCGACGGTGCGGGCTATGTTGGCGCGGGCGGCGTCGGGGTGGCCGCCGGGAAGGATGAACTCACGCAGCTGCGGCAGGCGCGAGTCTACGCTGTCGATCAGCCGCTCGATTTCCTCGACGGCTTCAGCGCCGGGCAGCTGCGGCTGCCATGCCGATTCAGGCTCGGTGGCCAGGGCGGCCCCGATGTCGAACAGTCGGTTCTGTATCCTGCGCAGATCGGCGCGCCGGCCGTCCGAGAGGGCGTCGGAGGCGGCCAGCAGCCCGAGCCATGAGTTCAGTTCGTCGACAGTGCCGTAGGCTTCGAGCCGCGGCGAGTCTTTGGGCGCGCGCGTGCCGCCGACGAGCGACGTCGTGCCCTGGTCGCCCGTGCGCGTGTACAGTCTGCTTTTCATTTTATCGAGTCTTTGAAGTGTTCGGTGAACCGGTCGAGCGCGGCGGCTATGCCTGCCGGTTCGGTGACTACCTCGAGGATGTCGAGGCGGTCGGCCGGCATAAGTCCGCGATCGACGAATGCGTGCAGTTGTGCCAGCAGCGGGTCGTAGAGTCCGTCGGGGTTGTACAGGATGATGCGCTTGTCGCGGTTGTGAGTGAAGTTGATGTAGGCGAACGAGGTGCAGAACTCGTCGAGGGTGCCGTAGCCGCCGGGTAATACGATGAACGCGTCGGCCAGCAGTTGCATGACGCCCTTGCGGTCGTTGAGATCCGAGGCCGGCACGCGCACGTCGTTCAGCACCGACGCCTGGTCGGCACGCCGCCAGGGCACTACGCCTACTACCGTGCCGCCGGCTTCCTTGCAGGCGCGTGCGGCGTCGGTCATCAGGCCGGCGTCGACACCGCCGTAGACCATCTGCGCGCCGTGTTGTCCGATCCAGCGGCCCGCGACGGTCGCTCCTTCGACCCAGCTTGCCGGCAGGTTCTCCACCGAACTGCAATATACTGCGATTTTCATGGCTTCGTTTTTCGAATGGGTTAGTGTATGCAAAGATAATACATTATGCCGGTAAAGTCAACGGCATGCCTGTATTTTTTCATGCCACCTGTACGGGGATGCCCGTGGCTGCCGTGATCCGTGCGGCTACGGCTTCGAGTTCTTCGCGCGGCACGCGCTGCAGCGACAGCTCCGGAGTAGGGCGGTCGAGCGAGTAGAGCATGATCTCGCGCGGGCCGATGCGGCGGTATGCGTCTATCAGAGCGCCGATCTCGGCGTCGGTGGTGTTGTCCACCGCCGCGCCGGCGTGGCTGCCGCGGGTGAGCATTGTCTGGATGATGGCTGCCTGGCCGAATTCGGCCAGCCGGCCGATGACTTTCTCGACATCGAACGCCGGCGACGTGGGCCGGTCGAGTAGCCTGACGGTCTGCGCTACGGCGCTGTCGAGTTTCAGTATGCAGTTGTCGACGCGGCGCAGGGCCTCCGTCGTGTCGCTGCGCCCGAGCATCGTCGAGTTGGTCAGCACACTGACTTTTGCCTCGGGAAAGTATCTGTCGCGCAGCGCCATGGTGTCGTCGATTATTCCCGGGAAGTCAGGGTTGACCGTCGGCTCGCCGTTGCCCGAGAAGGTGATCACGTCGATCGTTGTCCCGTCGTCTCTGAGCTGCAGCAGCCGCTCCTCGAGCAGCCGGGCGACCTCGGCGCGCCGCGGCAGCCCGGTCGTGCCCGGCCCCTGCGCGTTGTAGCCCGCCTCGCAGTACAGACAGTCGAACGTGCACACTTTGCCGTCGCGCGGCGACAGGTTCACTCCCAGCGACGTTCCGAGTCTGCGCGAGTGGATCGGTCCGAACACTGTGTCTGAAAACATTACAGTCTGCATAGTATGATGTCTTTTTTAAGCTATTTTACGTGTGAAAATGCGTGTCACCTGGCTCGTGGCCAGAGCTACGGCGGCTATGAGCGCCGCCACGGCCAGAATGTCGGGCAGCTCTACGCGGACCGGGTACACGGCTATCGCAAGCTGGTTCGGATCGCCGCCCAGACGGATGAAGCTGCCCCACTGCTGTGCCAGCGACAGGGCAAGCCCCAGCATGATGCCGGCAGCGCCTCCGGCGGCAGTGATTATGGCGCCCTGCAGCATGAACACGCGGCGCACCAGAGCCTTCGACGCCCCCATGAAACGGAGTGTGGCCATGTTGTCGCGCTTTTCGATCACCATCAGCGACAGCGTCGACACGATGTTGAACGCCGCGATCACCAGGATGAAGACCAGCATCATGAACGTAACCCACTTTTCGATGGCGATCATGTGGAAACTCTCGGCCTGCTGCCTGCGGCGCGTCGCCACGCTGTAGCCCGTCCCCAGTTGCGCAGCCACGGCTTCGGCCAGCCGTTCGTCGCTGACACCCGCTGCGGCCGCTATCTGTATTTCGGTCGCCTCGCCGTCGTCATAGTCGAGCAGCAGGCGCGCCGCCTCGATCGGCACGATCAGATGGTCGGCGTCGAATTCCATTCGGTCAGTCTGCAGCAGGGCTGTCGGCACGGCTTTTATCTGCCTGAACGACCCCGCCGGGTTGGCCGGATTGATGCGGCCCGTGCGCCGCGGTGCGTATATGTCGATCGTAGAGGCGCCCGCGCCGAGTTGCGACAGCACGCCTACAGCTACGGCTGCCGGAAAGGCGTCGGGAACGTTGGCGGCAATGACTTCGGGCAGCGTGTCGGCGTATTCGCCGTCGATGGTGATGATCTTCAGATCAGCCACAGCCCCGTAGCCGCTGCCTGCGCCGGTCACGACTACGCCGAGCTGGCTCTCGCCGGCTACGGCCAGGGCGCGCTCGGTCAGCGACGGCACTGCTGCTGCCGCTTCGGGCAGCGCCGCCAGCGCGGCGGCCATCGAGTCGGCCCGAGCTATGGTCTTGCCCCGCAGAGGCTTTACGAGTACGTCGGGATCTATGTGCGAGAACTGACGCTCCGACAGCGACGTGAAGCCGTTGAACACCGACAGCACCACCACTATGGCCGCAGTCGCCACAGCCACCCCGGCTACCGAGATGGCCGAGATGACATTCACGGCGCTATGCGACTTTTTCGAAAGCAGATAGCGCAGCGCTATTCTGAGCGACAACATCAGCTACTCTCCGGGGGCTCCCTCTCAGGATTTTTCGAGAAGATGGTCGATGTTTTCCAGATAGTCCAGCGAATCGTCGAGGTAGAACTGCAGTTCGGGCGTCTTCCTGAGCTGGAAGCGAACCCGCTGCGCCAGCTCGTAGCGCACCGTGCGGGCCGACTGCTTGATCGACTCCAGCATTTCGGCGCCCTTGGGCGACGGGAATATCGACAGGTAGACTTTTGCGACCGACAGATCCGGCGACACCCGCACGGCGCTGACCGATACGATCACACCGTGGGTTTTGGCCGTCTGCTGCCGGAATATCTCACTCAGCTCCTTCTGGAGCAGGCGGGCGATTTTGGCTTGACGTGTACTTTCCATAGTCAGTTATGTATATAGTGTGTTATCACTTCCCGGCGCTGGCGGCGCGGAGTTCGCGGGCCAGGATGTCGACGCCCTCGGTGGCGGTGGCGCGGATCACGCGCACTCCTGCCGGGACGGCGGCCGGCTTCGGGTCGATGTAGTAGACAGGTGTGCCCGGCCTTACGTAGTTGAGCAGTGCGGCGGCGGGGTATACGGCCAGCGATGTACCTATGATCACGAAAACGTCGGCCTCCGATACTATCTCGGTGGCGGGCTCGAAGTTCGGTACGGCTTCCTGGAAGAAAACGATGTGCGGGCGCACGCGGTGGCCGTCGATCACCGTCTCGGGCGTTGTCTCCAGCTTGCCCGAATGCAGGGTGTACACCTTCGATTCGTCATCGATGGCGCGGACTTTCATCAGTTCGCCGTGCAGATGGAGCACCTTCGACGACCCGGCGCGTTCGTGCAGGTCGTCGACGTTCTGCGTTATCACAGTCACGTCGTAGTCCTTCTCCAGCTCCGTCAGACCGCGGTGTCCGGCGTTGGGCTGCGCATTCACCAGTTCGGCGCGGCGCTTGTTGTAGAAGTCGTGCACCAGCTGCGGGTTGCGGCGGAAGCCGTCGGCGCTGGCTACGTCCATCACAGGATAGTTCTCCCACAGTCCGCCGGCATCGCGGAAGGTGGCGATGCCGCTCTCGGCGCTCATTCCCGCGCCGGTCGATATGACAAGTTTCGGTTTCATATTATTCAAAACGTATGGCCGGCGATAAGGTTTAGCCGCGCGGTCAGTCGTCCTCGCTGAAAGTTATCCTGAATTCGTCGGCCTCGTCTTTGGGCGCCGGCGCCGGTGCCGAAGCCTCGCGTTCGGCTGCGGACCTTACGGCCTTGTTCTGCCGGTTGCGGGCGAATGTCGGCTCCTTGTCGAAGGCCTCGATGCTCGTGTCGTCGTCGAGGTTGTCAGGATCGAGCAGTATGTAGTTGCGCGTCTCGCGCTCGCGCTCGAGGTTCTGCACCCAGTCCTTGCCGTAGACCTCCGCTATCTGCGAGTAGTCCACTTTGCCTTCGGACGTCGCGCCCGCATCGGGCTTCTCCCTGTCAGCGGGTTTGTCCTCCCCGGCTTTGAGCACGGTGCCGTTCTCCTCGTCGACTGTCACGTCAAAGCCCGAGGCCAGGATGGTGAACTTCACCTTGTCGCCCAGGGTCTCGTCGTAGGTGATACCCCAGATCACGTCGACTTCCTGCTCCACGCGCCGGATGAAGTCGTTGAGCTCCTGAGCCTCCGAGGCCTTGAAGCGCGTCTGCGCCGTGCGCGAGTAGTAGAGGTTGAAGAGGATACGTTTCGACGAGAACACGTCGGTGTTCTTCAGCAGAGGCGAGTGCAGCGCGTCCTGGATAGCCTTGGTCACACGGTTTTCGCCCTCGCCGTAGCCGACGGTGATGATGGCTGTCTTACCCTCGCGCAGGGTCTCGTTCACGTCGTTGAAGTCGGTGTTGATATAGCCCTCGCAGGTGATGATCTCGGCTATCGAGCTCGCCGCCGTCGACAGCACGTCGTCGGCCTTGGCGAATGCCAGCTCGAAGTCGAAGTCGGGATAGATCTCGATCAGACGCTCGTTGTTGACAACCATTATGGCGTCGACATACTTGCTCATCTCCTTGGCGCCGTTGAGCGCTTTCTGGATCTTGCGCAGCCCCTCGAATTTGAAGGGTATCGTCACGATGCCGATCGTCAGCAGACCTTTTTCCTTGGCTATGCGGGCCACCACAGGGCCGGCACCTGTGCCGGTGCCCCCGCCCATTCCGGCGGTCACGAACACCATGTCGATATCGTCGTCGAAGATATCCGCGATGTTGGTCGCGCTCTCCTCGGCCGCCTTGTAGGCTACCGTGGGGACGCCTCCGGCACCGCGGCCGCGTGTCGTCTGCGGGCCCAGAAGCAGCTTGTTGGGCACCGCCGATTTCCGCAGCGCCTGCTTGTCGGTGTTGGCCACTACAAACGAGACGTGTTCGACACCCTGCTTGTACATGTGGTCGACGGCGTTGCTGCCGCCGCCGCCCACGCCCACCACGATGATGTGGTTGCGTTCCTCGTCGTTGGCCGACTCATTCTGTGAGTATTTATCGAGATATTGTGAATCTTCAGGAGCCATTGCTTTCAGTCTGTTTGAGTGGTGAGTTAATCCATGTCGTTGTCGCCGGCGTTGTCGAGGTCGTCATCCTCTTTCGGCGTGGTGAAGAAGTTCTTCAGCCTGTCGAGCAGCTTCTTTCGTGTGCCTTCGGTGTCGCCCGGGACTGCCTCGGGCAGTCCTTCGGGATCGATCACAGGCTCGACCACGATATCGTCCGGATCGTCGTTGAGCAGGTCCGGGTCGTTGAGGTCAGGAGTCCGGCGCACGGTGGCCGGTGCCGTGCGGACTGTCGTTGCCGCCGCTGCTGCCGCAGTACCTGCCGCGGCTGTGGCAGTCCGGGCCGGAGCCGCCTCGGCGAAGGTCAGACACGATTCCGTTCCGCGCGCCGCGGCGTACTTCACCATCGCTATGACATCGGCGTTCTTCACCGTATTGTACGGCGCGCCGCCGATGGTGGCGTCGATGGCCGCGTGGCGCACCTTGGCCTTGGTCTGTGCGGCCAGCATCTCGTCGAGGCCGGGCAGCTGCGCGCCGCCGCCGGTGATGACGATGCCCCCGGGCAGGTCCTCTAACTTGATGTTGGCGTGTTCGAGATAGTTGACCACGTTGGCTATGATCTCACCGGCGCGGGCCGACACATAGTTGATTATTTCGGCCGATTCGTCATCGGCCGTCATGTTCTTGAGCCGCTCGGCCACGGCGCGGCCCTTGGTCAGCTTGATGTTCTCGGCCACTTCGAGCGTCACGCCCAGGCCTGTGCTCAGGTCGCGCGTGATGTTCACACCGCCCATCGGCAGCGTAGCCATCAGTTGCAGGGCATTGTCGCGGTACACGGCCAGCGTCGTGGTCTCGGCACCGAAGTCAATGAGCACGCTGCCTACCTGGCGGTCGCTGTCGCTCAGCAGCATGTCGGCCAGCGCTACCGGCCGCGGAATGTATTGGCGGGGGATTTCGGCGCCGCGCGATTCGATGCGCACGCGCTCCAGGTTGCGCCGGTTCTCGGGCGATACCGTCACGATCGTGAACTCACCCCGTACCGTATTGCCGAACGTGCCCACGATTTTCTTCACTTCGGAGCCGTCGACCGTGAAGCGTCGGTCGCTGATGGCAAGCACGTCGCGGTCCGTGGCCAGATTGTAGCGCGCCTCCTTGTGAAGCTTCTCCAGAGTCGTCGCCGTGATCTCCTCGTCGCCCCCCAGGCTGATGTCGGCCTGCGACGGCCGCGACACTACCGACCGGCCTCCGTTCGACACGTACACCGCGCGGATTGTACCGTTGGCCAGCCGCGGGTTGTTCTCGAGGCGCCGGATGATCTCGTTGACGCGGACGCCCACCTCGCGCGCGTTCTGCACGCGCCCGTGGCGCACGCTGTCGGCCGAGTCTGTCTCCTCGACGGCGGTCACCGTGATGCCCGCGGCCTCGTCGACCGCCGCCACGATGCCCTTGATCTTCGAACTGCCGATCTCCACGGCTACGATATATCTGGATTCCATTTTCTGTTGGTTTTGGATGTGGTTGTCTGTTTCTCTGTCTTGCTTTTTACTGTATCAGGGCCGAATCGCCGTGGAGCGGCGTCACCATCGTCTCCACGTCGTCGATATCGTCGAATTCCTCGGTCGTCGCCGCCAGCAGCGACGTGTTCAGCGCCTTGTCGCGTCGCGTGGCCGTCACGCGGCCGCGCCATTTTACGCTCACCGTGTCGTACATCTCCCATCCGCGGCGGGGCATCACCTTGTGGTAGAAGGCCGTCAGCCGCTCGAACTTGTCGGCCACCATGCTCGTGTCGCCGAAGTTCACCACGTGCCCGCGGATGTTGGGCACGATGATTATGTCGCCGTCGCGCTCCTGCTTCACGGTCGACACCAGTGCGTCGAGTTCGACGTCGGCCGATATGTAGTCGAGCAGCGGCAGCAGACGCGTTGCCGGCCGCTCGGCCGGGAAGTAGCCTACCACCACGGGTACGTCGACGTGGTAGCGCGGATCGGCCGATATGCGCTTGCCTTCGGTGTTGATGTAGTACGAAGCGTCTACGTCGAACACGCGCGCCACCGGCACCATGGGCACCACGTCGATCGCCAGCGAGCCGTCGTTGTGCACGCTCACGTTCACCTGCTCGATCTTGTCGCAGCGACGCAGAGTCGATTCGAGTTCGGTAAGGCTGATCTCGCCGCGCCGGCGCCGCCCGATCCACTGCTTTATGCCCCCGCACTCGGCCGATATGTCGGCTTCGTTCACGAATCCGGTGTGCAGCGAGTCGGCCACATTGATGCGGCATGCCGTGAAATAGTCGTCGCGGGCCATCTCGGCCGTCGCAGGCAGAGAGAACGCCAGGTAGGCCAGCAGGCCCACCGTAAGGCAGAATGCAACGAGCGGATGGCGGTTAATCATTTGTCGTTTACGTATTTGATGGTATGCTCGGGGTCGATGGCACGGCACAGCGCAGGCACGCTGAAGCTCATGTCGCCGGCTCCGGCAGTCAATAATATGTCAAAGTTACGGCTTTTCAGCGTATTTACAAAATCTTCCTTCGAAATCATCACTTTGTCGGCTGTTTTTATGCGGTCGAAGATGATTTTCGACGTCACGCCTTCGATTGGCTCCTCGCGCGCCGGATAGATGTCGGCCAGCACCACGGCATCGGCCAGCGACAGCGCTTCGGCGAATTCGGCCGCGAAGTCGCGCGTGCGTGTGTACAGGTGCGGCTGGAAAGCCACCGTCAGGTGGCGGCCCGGATACAGCGCCTTCACCGACCGTATCGACGATGCCAGCTCGTCGGGATGGTGGGCGTAGTCGTCGATCACGACCTTTCCCCGCGGGCCAGGCTGGCGCAGATGGCACTGGAAACGCCGCTCTACGCCCGGAAAGCTCGCCATGGCCCTGCGCACGTTGTCCGGCTCGAAGGCGCCGCTCAGGTGCACGGCCGCCATGGCCGCTATGGCGTTGTCGATGTTGATGTCGACCGGTACGCCCAGCTCCACGTCATCGAGTCGTCCGCCGGGGTAGATGAAGTCGAAGACGATGCGTCCGTCGCCGCGCCGGATGTTCTCGGCGTGGTAGTCGCCTTCGTGGCGGCTGTAGGTGTAGGTCTCGACGTCCTTGCCGGGCCGGGGTACAAGCTTCAGACCGGTGTGGATCAGCAGCTTGCCGCCGGGACGGATAAGTTCGGTAAAGTGCGCGAACGACTCCAGGTAGGACTCCTCCGTGCCGTAGATGTCGAGATGGTCGGGGTCAGTGGCGGTGATCACGGCTATGTAGGGCGTCAGCCGGTGGAATGAGCGGTCGTACTCGTCGGCCTCGGCCACCGAGAAGGGCGACGTCGCCGACAGCATCAGGTTGCTGTTGTACCCCAGCATGATGCCGCCCAGGAATGCGTTGCAACCTACAGTCGACTCGTGCAGTATGTGCGCCGCCATCGACGAGGTGGTCGTCTTGCCGTGCGTGCCGGCCACACAGATGGCCTTCGACGACTCCGTGATGTGGCCCAGCGCTGCCGACCGCTTCACCGGATTGAATCCTCCGCGCGTGAAGTACGACATGATTTCGGCGTCGGCAGGTACGGCCGGCGTGTACACCACCAGGGTGTCGGCCGACGGCTGCCGGAAATCCTCCGGTATCAGCTCGGCCCGGTCGTCGAACACTATGTCGACTCCCTCGCGGATCAGTTCGTCGGTCAGGGCCGTCGGGAAGCGGTCGTAGCCGGCCACTTTCATCCCCTTCGACAGGAAGTAGCGCTCCAGGGCTGCCATGCCTATGCCCCCGGCGCCTACGAAGTATACTCGTTTCATCTTTCGGTTTCCGTTTTTTTGATCAGCGACTCGGCGGCGTCGGCGATTTTTTCGTCGGACTCGCGCAGAGCCATCTTCGATATGTTTTCGCTCAGGCGGCGGCGTGCCTCGCTGTCGGCCATAAGTTTTTTGATCTCGCCGACAAGCTGCGTCGGCGCGTCCGCGTCGAGAATCATCACGGCCGCGTCGCGGTCGGCCAGCGCCTGCGCGTTCTTGCGCTGATGGTCCTCGGCCACGTTGGGCGACGGCACCAGCACCGTGGCCTTGCCCAGCATCTGCAGCTCGCTGATGGTGCCCGCTCCGGCGCGCGACACCACCAGGTCGGCGGCGCGGTAGGCCGTGGCCATGTCGGAGATGAAGGGCGTGGCCTTCACGTCGCTGCGTCCCGCGGTGGCCTCGCGGCCGGTCTCTTCGCCCGAGCGGCCAGTCTGCCACAGCACCTGCACGTTGCCGTCGAGCAGGCTGTCGAGCCCCGCGGCCATGCTTTGGTTTATGGTACGGGCGCCAAGCGAGCCGCCGACCACCATTACCAGCGGCCTTTCGGGGTCGAATCCGAGTGCTTTCTTGGCCTCTGCGGGGGTCATCGTCACGCCAAGTAGCGCCGAGCGCACCGGGTTGCCCGTCATTATGATGTTTCCGGCCGGGAAGAAGCGCTCCATGCCCTCGTAGGCCGTGCACACGACTCCGGCTTTCGATGCCAGTAGTTTGTTGGTCACCCCGGCGTAGGAGTTCTGCTCCTGCAGCAGCGTCGGCACTCCGGCGCGCTGCGCGGCCTTCAGCGTCGGCCCCGACGCATAGCCTCCCACACCGATGGCTATCTGCGGGCGGAATTCGCGGACAATGCGCCGCGCCATGCGCAGCGACTTCCACAGCTTCCACAGCACGGCCACGTTGCGCCACGGCCGCTTGCGGTCGAAGCCCGCCACCGGCAGCCCCTTGATCGGGAATCCCGCCGCCGGCACGCGCTCCATCTCCATGCGCCCCTGCGCGCCTACGAACAGTATCTCACACTCGGGGCTGCGGCGCTTGATAGCCGCAGCTATCGACAGGGCCGGGAAGATGTGTCCGCCCGTGCCGCCGCCGCTTATCAGTACTCGCTTGAAGGTGTCACTCATGCCTTAATTCTTAATTATGCATTCTTAATTTTCAATTGCGCATTGCGCATTTCGCATTTCTAATTTTTGATGTTCGACGGGTTCGCGTTAGCGATCTCCTGCGGCAGCGAGCTCAGCTCGCGCCGGAAGGTCTCCTCGCCGTCGGTCGTGCGGGCCGCCCAGCGCGAGGCCGACAGCATCACGCCCAGCGCGATCGATGTAGCTATGATCGACGTGCCGCCCTTCGATATCAGCGGCAACGGCTGTCCCGACACCGGGAACACGCCCGTCACGATGCAGATGTGGAACAACGCCTGCAGGCATATCACCAGCGCGCAGCCGATCACCAGCAGGCACGGCAGCGTGCTCTTGAACACCATCGCCAGTCTGCCCGCCCTTCCTAAGAGGAAGAGGTACAGCACCATCACACCCAGGGCCACGACAGCGCCGAGCTCCTCGACGATGATCGCGAAGATATAGTCGGAGAAGGCCAGCGGCAGCCGCGCGTTCTCGCGCGAGTTGCCTATTCCCACCCCCGTCAGGCCCCCGTGGGCCTGCGCTATGAAGCTCAGCTGCTCCTGCTTGTTCTCGTCGGTGATCTTATCGGCGCTCTTGTTTAGCCGGAAGTGGCGCTCGATGCGCTTCACCCATGTGTGCGAGCGGTCGCCGCGGTCGCCTGTACCGACCACTTCGGTGCCGTTGATCTTAGCCAGTTCGATATCCTGCGGTGTGATCACCACTTCGGGGGCCGACAGCTTCTTGTAAGCCATCAGGCCGCAGCCCAGTACGCCGTATATGGCCACCACGTAGCCCAGCTTGCGCCAGCTTACGCCGCCTATAAGCATCATGCCCAGCGATATGCCCATCAGCAGCAGCGTATTCGTCAGGCCCTGGTTGATCAGCAGTCCCGAGCTGATGGCCACCAGTACTGTGCAGGCTATCAGGCCACCGTTGCTCACGTCGTGCTTGCCCTTTACCTTGATCTGCGTCCGCGACAGTATCCAGGCTATGCCGAGCGCTACCGACAGTTTCAGGAATTCGGCCGGCAGCACCATGAAGCCCCCTATCTCGAAGGCGCGCTTGACGCCGTTGATCTTGATGCCGCCGATAAGTACCCACACCATCATCACGATCGACATGATCACGAACGTCGGTATGATGTAGTACAGCCGCAGGAAGTGGATGCGCTGGATGGCGAGCATCAGCGCAAGGCCCATGCCCAGAAAGATGGCGTGGCGGATGATCGGCCCGTATATGTCGTCGACGCGCACTTCCTGCGACGACGCGCTGAACAGTTCGATCACCGACACGATCAGCAGCGCTATGTACGACCCCCATATGTAGGTGTCGACGCGCGGCTTCACGGCCGTAGCGGCCCGGGCGTCGGCTGCCGGCGTCGCCGACGCTTCCTGTTGAGGAGTAAGAGTTTCTGCAGTCATTTAATTATGAATTATGCATTCTTAATTCTAAATTAAAAAAGTATTGCGCATTACGCATTACGCATTGCGCATTGCGCATTCTAAATTTTCAATTCCCTTACCTTCGCCTTGAACTGGCGTCCGCGGTCCTCGTAGCTCTTGAAGAGGTCGAAGCTCGCACAGCACGGCGACAGCAGCACCGTGTCGCCGTCATTGGCCTGACGGGCGCATTCGGCCACCGCCTCGTCGAGCGAGTGGGTGTCCGCGACCTCCAGGTCGGTGTTCGTGCGGAAATAGTCGAGAATCTTGGCGTTGTCCTTGCCCATGGCCACGATGGCTTTCACCTTCTCGCGCACCAGCGGCAGTATCTCGCTGTAGTCGTTGCCCTTGTCCTTGCCTCCGAGGATAAGCACCGTCGGCCGCTTCATCGACTCCAGGGCATACCAGCACGAGTTGACGTTCGTGGCCTTCGAGTCGTTGATCCATTCCACGCCGCCGATGGTCTCGACCGGCTCCAGACGGTGTTCCACGCCCTCGAAGTCGCTCAGTGCGGCCCGTATGTCCTCGCGCCGTATGTTCAGCAGGCAGGCGCTCAGGCTGGCGGCCATCGAGTTGTAGATGTTGTGCAGCCCGTGCAGCGCAAGGTCGGCACGCGGCATCGTCAGCGACGTGCCGGGTGTGCGCACCACCATTTCGTCGTCGGCGTCGATGTAGGCCGCCGTGTCCTCCTCGCGGTGTTCGGCGAAGGGGTATATGGCCGCTTCGACCTCCATGTTGCGCAGCTGCGCCGTCACTACCGGGTCATCGTGCCAGTAGATGAACGAGTCCTTCGGCGTCATGTTCTGCAGGATGCGGAACTTGGCGTTCACGTAGTTCTGCATCTTGTAGTCGTAGCGGTCGAGGTGGTCGGGCGTGATGTTGAGCAGCACGGCTATGTTGGCCTTGAAGTCGTACATGTTGTCGAGCTGGAAGCTGCTCAGCTCTATGACGTAGACCTCGTGCGGATCGCGGGCCACCTGCAGCGCCAGCGAGTTGCCGATGTTGCCGGCCAGGCCCGCGTCGACGCCCGCCGTCCGCAGTATGTGATAGATCAGCGACGTGGTTGTGGTCTTGCCGTTCGAGCCGGTGATGCACACCATCTTGGCGTCGGTGTACCGGCCGGCGAGTTCGATCTCGCTGATCACGGGGATGCCGCGGGCCTTCAGCTCCACTATCAGCGGGGCCGTCAGCGGTATGCCGGGACTCTTCACCACCTCGTCGGCGTTCAGTATCAGGTCCGGCGTGTGGCCGCCCTGTTCGTAGGCGATGCCTTCGGCGTCGAGCACGTCGGTGTATTTTTTGGCTATCGGGCCGCTGTCGCTCAGAAAGACGTCGAAGCCGCGGTCCTTGCCCAGGATTGCCGCGCCGGTGCCGCTTTCGCCGCCTCCGAGTATCACGAGTCGTTTCTTTTCCATTTTTTTATCTGATTTTTATCGTATTTTCAGTGTTACGAATGTCACCACCGCCAGGATGATGCCGATGATCCAGAAGCGCGTCACTATCTTGGCCTCAGGTATCGGGGCTATCGGCCGCTGGATCAGCGCGTCGATGCCGGCGTTGCCGGGTTTCTGGAAGTGGTGGTGCAGCGGAGCCATCTTGAAGATGCGCTTGCCGCCCGTTTTCTTATAGTAGAGTACCTGCAGCGCCACCGACAGGTCCTCGATGTAGAACAGCGCGCACAGGATCGGCAGCAGCAGCTCCTTGTGGATCAGCACGGCGTAGATGGCGATGATGCCGCCCAGGGTCAGCGACCCCGTGTCGCCCATGAACACCTGAGCCGGATAGCTGTTGTACCACAGGAATCCGATCAGTGCCCCTATGAACGCCGCCATGTACACCACCAGTTCTTCGCTGCCGGGTATGTACATGATGTTGAGGTAGGCCGAGTACACCACGTTGCCTCCCAGGTAGGCCATCACGGCCAGCGCCGTGGCCGCTATGGCGCTCAGCCCGGCCGTCATGCCGTCGAGCCCGTCGTTGAGGTTGGCTCCGTTCGACGTCGCCGTCACCAGGAACATCACGATCAGCAGGAACACTATCCAGCCGCCGATCTCGCCGGCGTCCGCGCCCATCCACTGGGTCAGCCACGAGTAGTCGAAGTTGTTGTTTTTCACGAACGGCAGCGTCGTCTCGGGCGCTTTGGTCACGTCGCTGTCGTAGATCACCTCCTCTACCCGCGACGTGGTCTCGGATATCACCTCGTTGTTCTGCACGATCACCATGTCGGAGTTGTAGTACATCACTCCGGCCAGTATCACGGCTACGCCGAGCTGCCCCACGATCTTGTACTTGCCCTTGATGCCGTCCTTGTTGTGCTTGCTCAGCTTCTTGTAGTCGTCGAGGAAGCCCAGAGTCCCGAGCCATACCGTCGCGAATACCATCAGCAGCATGTACACGCTGCTCAGGTTGCCGATCAGCAGACAGGGCACCAGTATCGACAGTATGATGATCACGCCCCCCATCGTCGGCGTGCCGGTCTTTTTCGTCTGGCCTTCGAGGTCGAGGTTGCGGATGATTTCGCCGACCTGCATTTTCTGCAGCCGCTCTATGATGCGCTTGCCCACGAAGATGGCGAAAATCAGAGCTATGACGAAGGCCACGCCCGAGCGGAAGGTAATGTACGTCCACAGGCGCGCGCCGGGGATGCCGGCATCCTGTATTGATTCAAACAGATAGTAAAACATTGTCTATTACGTGTTTATGTCAGTATTGGCGGGGCGACGCGCCGCAAGCGCGCGGCTCACTTCCTCGCGGTCGTCGAAGTGTACGGTCTCCGTACCGATTATCTGATATGTCTCGTGGCCCTTGCCGGCCACCAGCACCACGTCGCCGGGCTGCGCCGCCGCTATGGCCGCGGCTATGGCCTGCCGGCGGTCGGGCACGGTATCGGTGCGCCCGAGCGCCTCGGTGTCGAGGCCTTCCTTCATCTCGGCGATGATGGCCATCGGGTCCTCCGACCTCGGGTTGTCGGCCGTCAGCACCAGGCGGTCGCATCGCCGCGCGGCCTCAGCCGCCATGATGGGCCGCTTACCCCGGTCGCGGTCGCCGCCGCAGCCGATCACGGCCGTCACCTGCGGGCGCGGACGCCGCCGGCGCGTGATTTCACTGATGGTGTCGAGCACGTTGACCAGCGCGTCGGGCGTGTGGGCGTAGTCCACGATCGCCGTCACCCCGTCGGCCGACGTGAAGGGTTGGAAGCGACCCGCCACGGGTACCAGCTCCGACATGCGGCGCAGCAGTTCGTCGCCGCCGAGGCCCAGCAGCGTAGCCGCGCCGAACACGGCCGTCAGGTTGCTGGCGTTGAAGCGGCCCGCGAAGCGGGTCTCCACCTCGCGGCCGTTGAGGCTTATGAGCATGCCGTCGAGACGGTCCTCGACCACGGTGCCGCGGAAGTCGGCCGCCGTGCGCGTCGAGTAGGTGTAGCGCTGTGCGCGCGTGTTCTGTATCATTATGAGGCCGTTGCGGTCGTCGGCATTGGTCAGCGCGAACGCTCCGGCCTTCAGCCCGTCGAAGAAGCTCTGCTTCGCGCGCAGGTAGTTGGCGAAGGTCTTGTGGTAGTCGAGGTGGTCGCGCGTCAGGTTCGTGAACAGGCCGCCGTCGAAGTCGAGCCCCGCGATGCGGTGCTGCGCGGCGGCGTGCGAGCTCACCTCCATGGCCGCGAAGTCACAGCCGGCCTCCGCCATCCGTGCCAGCAGCCCGTTGAGCTCCAGCGGGTCGGGCGTGGTGTGCGTGGCAGCCACTTCCTCGCGTCCGATGCGGTTCACTACCGTCGACAGCAGGCCCGCGCGGCGCCCGGTCAGCATCGCCAGCTCGTAGAGCAGCGTCGCTACGGTCGTCTTGCCGTTCGTGCCCGTCACGCCCACCAGCGTCAGCCGTCGCGACGGGTAGCCGTACCACGCCGACGCCAGCAGCCCCAGAGCCTCCGAGCAGTCGGCCACGCGGTAGTAGGTCACGCCAGTGGCAACTTCGCGGGGCGGTTCCTCGCACACTATCGCGCGCGCTCCGGCCGCCGCGGCCTGCCCCATGTAGGCGTGGCCGTCGGTGCGCGTTCCGCGCACGGCCACGAAGATGCTGCCGGCTGTCACGGCGCGCGAGTCGGCTGTCAGTCCGCTGTATTCAGCTGCAGGCGCCGCTCCGGAAGTCTCGGTCAGCTGCCGTCCGAGAGCCTCGGCCACGGCCGCCGCCGTATGGTATTCTCTGTATCTTTCCATCAGTTCTGACTTAGTGTTACCGTCACGCGCGTGCCGGGGGCGACGTGCGTGCCCGGGGCGGGCACCGACGCCGTCACGTAGCCCGTGCCGGAGAAGTTTACCGGAAATCCGCATTTCTCAAGCTCCACGAGCGCTTCGCGGATGCCCAGGCCCCGCACGTCGGGCACCGTAGTGCGGTTGCCGCTGCCAGCGCTCCCGCTCCGCAGCACGTAGGCCGACGGCACGTTCAGCGTCCGGTGCAGGCGTTCGCTGCGGCCCCGGTTGTAGGTGCCGTAGAGCGTCGGCTTGCCGGGCGTCCGCCCGGCCGACTCGGCCAGGTAGTCGCTGCTGTTGCCCAGCATGCCGCGCGAGTACATCTTCAGCGCCACGTTGCGCAGCACCGTACCGCTCGTCGCCGCCGGTCCGTAGGGGCCCTGCGGGTCGCTGATCACCACGATGCATGTGTATTTAGGATTCTCGTACGGGAAGAAGCCGCAGAAGGCCACGCGGTTGTGCCGCCCCTCGCGGTAGCCGCCCTTGAAGGGCAGTATGATCTTGCCCAGCGAGTCGCGCGGAGCCTCCAGCGCGATGCCGGCGGTGCCGGTCTTGCCTGCGATCTCCACGATGTCGTTGCGCAGGCCCTTGGCAGTGCCGCCTTCGCCCCACACCACCTCGTGCATCATCTGCCGCAGGATGGCCGCGTTGCGCCGCGAGCATATCGAGTCGCGCACGTAGCTCACCGGTATCACCGAGTCGCGCCCGTCGGGCATGTGCATCGCCTTCACCAGGCGAGGACGCACGAACCGCCCGTTGTTGGCTATCGCGTTGTACACCGCGCACGTGTACAGCGGCGGTACCTGCGTGGCGTAGCCGAAGATCATGCGCGAGAGCGACACGCGCCCGCCGCGCTTGGGGTCGAGCGTCGGATATTTCGGCGGGCGCTCGTTCATCATGCCCGTGTTGAACCGGTCGAAGAAGCCCAGCTGCCGCAGCCGCTCCCGGAAGCCGTTCAGGTTGCCGTCGTAGCGCGGCGCTATCAGCTTGGTCATGCCTATGTTCGACGAGTATTCGATGAACCGGCTCACCGGCAGGTAGGCCGGCGAGTGGGTGTCGCTGATCGGCTTGCCGCCCGCATAGGCGAAGCTGCGTCCGATCGGGTACACCTGGTCGAGGTTCACGTACCCGTCCTCAAGCGCCGTCAGCATCGATATTATCTTGATCACCGATCCCGGCTCGTAGGCCTGCACTATGTGGTTCATGGCCTCGATGTAGCCGCCGTTGATGGTGTCGCGGTCGAGGTTCGATATCGCCTTGATGTCGCCCGTGGCCACTTCCATGATCATGGCGCTGCCCCACTCGCCGTTGCAGTCGACGAGCATCTGTCCCAGCTCGTGCTCGAGCAGGTCCTGCAGCGTGATGTCGATGGTCGTCGTCAGTGTGATGCCGTTCTCGGCCGGTGTCTCGGTCCAGTAGGCCTCGCCGCTGGTGAAGAGCACCTTCTTGGCCACTCCGGGGTGTCCGTAGAGCAGCGAGTCCAGCGCCGCCTCCAGGCCCGACCGCCCGCGCACCTGCGGGTCCTCGGTGGTCTGGCCCACGCGCCCGATGCTCAGCCGCGCCATGTCGCCGTAGGGATACCGCCGCAGCAGCACGCGCTCGGTCGTCAGGCCGGTCTTGTTCGGGTTCGTCGACCGCCGGAAGTAGGGGAAGTTCTTCAGCCGCACCACCTCGTCGTAGGGGATGCCGCGCAGCAGCGGATACGACCGCGACCGCTTCGCCTTCACCACGTCGAAGGGCTTCATCAGGTGGGCGTACCACTCCTGGCGCGTCCGCTGCGGATAGTACGCCGCCAGCGTGTCGGCCAGCGAGTCGACGCTCGCCATGTAGTTCAGTTCGTTCATGCGCGAGGCCCGGAAGTCGATGCGCACGTCGTAGTAGTTGAGGTTCGTCGCCAGTATCGACCCGTCGCTCGCCAGGATGTCGCCCCGCAGCGGCGGTATCACCCGCTTGCCGGCCATGGTCTGTTCGCCCTTGGCGTTCCACTCGTCGGCGTGGATCACTGTCGTGTTGAGCAGGAATATCATGCACAGTCCCGACATGAACAGGATGAATGCCGACATTATCACGTAGCGCCCGTAGATGTGCAGGCGCCGCGTCTTGGGCTTGCGCCCCTTGGCCGTTTTCTTTTGGAAGAGATTCATGGAAGAGAGATTTTATAAGGTGGACGTTCCTGTACGCTCAGGCCCAGCCCCAGCGAGTCGACCATCCGCTGCATCGAGCTCTCGCACGTCGACGACATGTACAGCGACCGCTCCCGCTGCACCTCGGTCCGCGTCACCTCGAGCTGCCGCGTCAGCGACTGCACCGTCTCCATCGCCGTCACGCAGTCGAACCGCACCGATATGTACGTCATCGCCAGCACCACCACTATCACCACCGAGGCGAAGTGCTTCAGAAACCAGTTGCCGGGGATACCCTCGACCAGGTCGCGCGATTTGATGTTCTTTATCGAAATGTTTTTAAGCATTGGAGAGTGGATTTTGATTATTTGGGGCTTAAGGTTCTTACAGTCTTGTGATGAATGCGGGCCGCGCGGGGTCAGTTGCGCGTCGCCACCCGCAACTTGGCGCTGCGGCTGCGCGGGTTGGTTTCGGTTTCGGCCGCGTCGGGCGTTATCGGTTTGCCGCCGAGCGGCCTGAAGGGGGTCTCGGCCCGGCCGTATATGTCTTTCTCGATGCGCCCGGCGAAGTCGCCGCTGCGCATGAAGTTCTTCACCAGCCTGTCCTCCAGCGAGTGGTAGGTTATAACCGCCAAGCGGCCGCCCGGCTTCAGCACCTGCGCCGTCTGCTCCAGGAAGGCCCGCAGCGCGTCCAGCTCGCCGTTCACCTCTATGCGCAGCGCCTGGAATATGCACGCCAGCTCCTTCTTGCGCCGCCGCGGGTCGGTCAGCGGCTCGACTGTCGCCAGCAGCCGGCTGATAGTGTCGACCGGCGCCTGCTGCCGCGCAGCCGCTAAGGCCCGCGCCACGCGCTTCGCCCCCGGCACCTCGCCGTAGAGCTGCAGCAGCTCGGCCAGCGCCTCCTCGCTGTACGTGTTCACCACCTGCGCGGCAGTCAGCCGCCCGTGGCGGTTCATGCGCATGTCCAGCGGAGCGTCGGCGCGGAACGAGAAGCCCCGCTCCGCGTCGTCGAAGTGGTGGAACGACACACCTAAGTCGGCCAGTATTCCGTCCACGCTCTCCACGCCGTAGTAGCGCAGGAAATTGCGCAGATACCTGAAGTTGCCGTACACCATCGTGAACCGCGGATCGTCGATCGCACGCTCCACTGCGTCCGAGTCCTGGTCGAACCCGTACAGATGGCCGTCGGCCGACAGCCGCTCCACGATCGCCCGCGAGTGGCCCCCGCCGCCGTACGTCGCGTCGACGTACACGCCGTCCGCCCTGATCGCCAGCGCGTCAAGCGATTGCTCCAAAAGTGCCGGTATGTGGTAAACTTCCTGATCCATAACGAATTGACCGAACGGCCCTTACCCGACCGTTTTTCGGAGCGTAAAGTTACGAATTTACCCCCGCAGTTTACAAATGAAAACAGTACTTTTTCCCAAAAAAGTTATTAACATCACGACAAAAGAACAAAAGCCCCCAAAAGAACACAAGGCAGGGACGCGCCAAGGAAAGCAGGCTTTCCAGCCTGCGCTCGCGTTTGGCCGGATGCAACGCGCAGCCGGGAGAGCAGGCGTCCCGCCTGCGGCAACGATAAGCCGAAGTAATTACCCCGTTACCAGCACCCCGCAGGCTAGAAAGCCTGCTCTCCAGGTCCGAAGCATCTTGAACCGCAGGCGAGGACGCCTTCACTCCATTCACAAATGGGGGGGCGATTTGCAATTGCAAATCGCCCCCCCGGCATATCTTGGAAAAGGTTCAGTTTACTTCACGGTCACCTTCGTGGCGGTCGTGCCCTGGCGGCGGATGTAGATGCCCGGGGTGAGCTCGCCGCTGACGCGGATGCCCTGCAGGTTGAAGTACTCTGCATCGGCGGCATCGGCTGCCTCGATGTCGGCCACGCCCGAAGTCGTGCCGTCTGCCTTGATCTCGCGGTAAGCAGTCAGGCGGGCGTTGCCCTTGGTGTCAACCGTGCGGACAAACACTTTGTTGCCCTTGTTCTCCTGGAGGTTGAGGTTGATGTAGCCCTTTTCGGCGGTCGTCCATTCGTGCGAGTTGTCGTAGCTCGACGAAGTCTCCTCCTCGGCCAGTGCATTGATGCCCGGCTCTTCCGGCTGCGTCGGCTCCAGTCGATACTGCAGCGTAGCACCCTGGGTCGTGTAGAACATCAGATACTCCCCATCTTCTTCCATCACGATCTTTTCAGCGCCGGTCGGCATCGTTACGTCGAACTCAATCGGAGTCTCGGCGTTGAACCGTACGTAATAGTTGTCGGCGGAAGTGCGGCTGACAGTTATCGCATTGGTTGCAGCCGAAGCTGTTGCCGCGGCGTCTTCGGTTACTGTAGCGCCGGTGAGGCAGACATAGTCGGCGGTCGGTTTCAGTGTTATACGGCCCGAAAGATCGTTGATCTGAGGCTCGTGGCGCACTACGTTCACGGTGGCCGTTGTGCCGTTGTGATAGAACGAGACTTCGCCGTTGTTTAGAGCCGGATCGCGGGCCACTTCCCACGAGGTAGCAGTCTCGGGAATCAGACCCTCGAAAGCATCGTTATATCCATTCGAGCTGGTGCCCTTGTACATAATCAGCAGGTTGTCGCCCAGTTTGATGGCAGTGACAGGAGCCGGTGCACTGACTTTCACTTTTGCTGCGCCCTGCAATCCTACACTCTTGTCGTTATGGTCAAACTTGCCGTACATCATCGTTTCTACGGTCTCCGTAACTTCCGGAGCTACAAAAAGCGCGTTTATGTCCGCAACCGTGATTTTAAGTTCCCCATCCAATACATTCTTATCATCAGTGTGGGGCTTGGCGTACAATACTTGATCCGCTAATGCACCTTTTGAATCTATCATGGGTAAGAAATTGACAAATCCGTGCGTGCCATTGATTGTACCGATTATTTTGCTAGTGCCCTGATAAATGTCATACGAGCCGCAATTGGCTGCATCCTCGATGTCAAATTCCACATATACGTTGTTTGCCTCGGCACCCTTGCTGTCGGTAGCCTTAGCCACACCATACTTCACATTCGCGAACGATACCACCGTCTTGGCCTCACCCCCACTAATGGTCAGTGGCTTGTAGTCAATCTCAAGGTACGGCAATTCGCCTGTGCCTCGATTAATAATTCCGGTTGTAGCTTCATCATTGACAGCGCATGCGGTTGCATCAAAGCCATAGCGGGAAGTATAAGTGTAATTTGAACACTGCATGCTTGTACTGTATTCACAAAAGTCTGCACATTCGGGTGAAGTTGTCACCCACGTCATTACCATGCTCTCGCCTTCATATGCAAAAGGTTCATCGAATACTATGGTTACAGGCCATGTTCCAGAACCATATGTTTCTTCAAAGATAGCATCCCAGTTGACAGTTGCATGTCCGTGTACGGCATTTGAAAAGTCGAACCAGAGATCTTTATTATTACCGTCTTTCGGGAAACTTGTCAACTCGGTATTCTGAACATAAACATCTACGTCAAAATTCGCTCCTGAAATCTGATCTTCCAGCTCTAAAAATCCGGTAACTGAATATATATTTGCTTTCGTTTCGCCGGTTGCCATGGCAGTATATAAACCGGGGAGCTGAGTCTTAAGGTACAGCGACTGAACCGTAGCTTTCTTAAATTCGGGATTAAAGGGTGATCGTGTCTCAGGTTGGCCAGGTGAACAATATGCTTTCGTTCCTATAGCGTGGCCTTTGACGAGGTCGCCCTCGGTAGCCGTCGGCCCAAGCTTCTCTACTTCTTCCTCATAGGTGAAACGCATGTAAGGAATTTGGTTGATCTGTTTTGATGCTTTACCTTGAAGTATGGAGGGACAAGTTAATTCTCCGATGCAGACACTACCATGTCCCGGGTTAAAACAATATATTCCATCCCACCAAGTATCATCAGTTCCTAAGTTCTCAAATTCACTGAAAGTTGTTAAGAGTATGCTTTCACCAGTATATAGAAAACCATCTCCGTCAAATGTCAAAGTCAGTTCAATAACGCCGGGGCAATATGTTTCAGCAAAAGTATAATTAAGTTTCGCTGTAAAATTTGTCTCATAAGGCAAATACTGTTCCTCATCATTGATCTTGGGAAAAGTCGTTTCAGTGGAATTCTGAACATAACATGTCATATTCAGAGTTGAAGTACCATAGCCATAACCATATGCGTCATATAATTTAAATGACATGGTCTTGATACGAGCGCGCGTTATACCCGAATCTGTTGTTTTTGGGCGTATTCCGATTAACTCATCAGCAGTCAGAATCATTTGACTGGCTGTCGATTTATCTAATCTGGTTAGAATCAGGTTACTATTTCCAGCGCTATTTGCGTAGTCACTTAACCCGTCATACGATGTCCCGTTGGTCACGTCAAAGGTGAGCGTGGCAGCCTGGGCGGCGAGGGTCATCAGCGCCAGCAACGCGGTTAATATTAGCTTTTTCATAGTTTGTTTGGTTTGGAAATGATTGTTTTATAGGGCGGATGCCGCCGGGCGGGCCCGGCAGCTTCCGTCGGTTTTTAGCGGATTATGACCTTGCGGGCCTCCGAGCCGGTGCGGCGGATGTAGAGGCCGGGGGCGGGCTGGCCGTCGACTACCTGGCCCTGCAGGTTGTAGAGCACTGCATCGGTGGCCGGAGCGTCGGCGTCGACCGAGCTGATGCCGTCGCCGACGGTGTAGACGAACTTCGCTACCGGCACGAACTTGTTCGGGCCCTGATAGTCCTCCTGAATGCCTGTGTCATAGACCTTCTCGAAGCCGTAGCGGTCGGAGCCCATCTCCATGACGGTGTAGCCGCGGGTCTTCACGCAGTACGATACGCGCGCCTGTGCCTCGCCGTCGTTGAGGCGGTCGCTCCACGCCGTGATCAGCAGGTTCTTGCCCGTGTAGGGCAGCGGCTTGTCGAGCACGAAATGGATTTCCTCGTCCTCGTAGTAGTACAGCTCCACGTAGTAGTCGGGGATGTTGCTGTACGACGTCGACGGGTCATAGTCGATCCACATGTAGTTGTCTGTGCCGGGTTTCTTCTGGAATTCGTCCTGGTCGGTGTTCTCGATGTAGAGCTTCAGGTCGGCCAGCACCTCGACGGTCGAGCCGTTGTCGCCGTACTTGAACACCACCTCGGTCACCGAGCCGTTGTCCTCGGCCAGCGGCGTCAGGAAGTCGGCGCCGTAGATGATCTGGATGCCCGAATACCGGGTGTAGAACTGGAAGGGGGCAAACTCCCACCACGAGCCTTCGCCTATCTTGGCTTCCTCGTCGCCGGGATTGTCGAAATTGCCCACCGTGAACGACCGTGTGCCGTCCTCGGCCGCTGTCTGGGCCACGGCGCCCGTCGCGGTCATCGCCGCCAGCGCCATCATTATCATTGTCTTTTTCATATCTTGGAAACTTGGAGAGCAGGCTTTTAGCCTGCGGTTTTTTGGAAAGTAAAGGAGTGAAGGCGTCCTCGCCTTCACAGTTTTTTTATAGCTTGATTTTCTCGACTTTCGTGCCCTGGCGGCGGATATAGATGCCGGGTGCGAGGTCGCCCTCGACGCGTACGCCCTGCAGGTTGAAGTACTCGGCCGGTGCTTCCCCGTCGGCCTCGATGCCCTCGACGCCGGCGCCTAAGGTCACATGCTCGAGCGGCGAGTAGTCGCTGTAGTAGGTGTCATACTCGTACGGATCCTCCGGGTCGGTGTACACCACCGAGATGGCCATCACGTCGTAGGCCAGATGGCTGGCGCCGTTCTGGAATTTCATGTCCTCGAAGCGCCACGACGTCGCCGGCTGCTCGATGTCGGTCTCGCCGACCTCGACCAGGCGCAGGAAGGTCTCGCCGGCCTTGAAATGCTGCTCCACGGCGAAATCGTCGATGAAATCGAAACAGTCGGTGTACAGACCCTCGGGGTCATCCATGATGCCGAAGTCGGTCATCACGATGAACGTGTCGTGCGTGCCGTTGGTGAACTCCACGTCGAAGTCGTTCGAGCCCGTGCGCGTCAGCGTCAGCATCTTGGTCTCTTCCGTCGAGCCGTTCGACGTCACCTGCACCTGGGCGCCGGCATAGCCGGTGATCGACAGATGCACCGTGAACTTGCCGCCGTCGGCCGTCAGGTCGATGTAGGGCGAATAGATGACGCCGCTCACCATGCCGCGGGCGAACACCGGCAGGAAGCCCGACCAGTCGGGCGTCTCCGTGAAGTTGTATTCAGTGAAATCGATGTAGAAGTCGTCAAGGTAGGCAGGCTCCTGGAATGTGCCGATTCCGACCAGGTTGAAACCCTCGCTCAGCACTATGTAGTCGCCTTCGGCGGCGATCGCGACGGGTTCGTAGCACGTCACCTGGTACACGTCGGCGCCAGCTACGGCCTCCCAGTTGGCCGTAAATCCGGTAGTGGTGACATCAGTCGCCGCCTTCACGACGGGCGTCTTGACTGTGACGCCTGCTTTCATCGGCGCCGTCTTGTGCATGGCCGCTCCCGCGGTCGCGCACGTTGCCATAATTAGAAATAACGACAGGTAAAGTTTTTTCATAGACATTTTAATTAAAAGATCAGGTTGCAAATTTATGTTTAATTTTACAAAGTGCAAACAAAAATCCCAAAAAAATAAGAAATTTGCCAAAAAATCACAAAAATCATGGCACTGAGCTGCCCCGGCAACCGCCGGAGGCGCTTTGCAAAGCAAAGAAAGCAGGCCCGAAAGCCTGCTTTCCAAGTCGCCGATATGCGGCCCTTTAAGTCAGTTATCTGATGACAATCTTTTCGGCGGCAGAACCCCGGCGGCGGATATAGAGGCCGGGTGCGAGGTCGCCCTCGACGCGCACGCCCTGCAGGTTGAAGTATTCGGCCTTCGCGTCGCTGTCGGCCGTGAGATCGCTCACGCCTTCTGACGTTTTGGTGATGACGACCTTGAACGCGTCGTTATATCCGGCGAACAGCGGCGACATTGTGTTGGCCGGGCGCATCATAAGCGTCATGCGCGGGAATGTGACAGTCGCCGTATTGTTGTCGTAGGCGATGCTGCCCCAGTAGCCCCGCTCGGTGATCTGCTCGTCGCTGCGCCCGTTGATGATGTTGTAGTGGGCGGCGCTTCCCGCGATCATTCTTACACCGTCGTCATACGTTATGTCGGTCGGATTGATTTCGATATATACCTTGTCGGGGCGCTCGGCGTTTATCACGAAGAACGAGTTGACTTCGCCGTCGACCGCCTGAAGCTTGGAATATGCCTTGGTAAACTGGTCGTCGGTTGTCCACGGGTTGATGAGTCGGAAAATGTCCTTTCCGTTGTATTTCTGAACCCTGACGTTCGGCACAGTGATGATGGGGAATTCATCGTAGTACGACGAGAGATAGTCGTCGGTGAAGTCGGCTGTGCCGTAGTCGCTCCAGTTGCTGTCGAAGTCATATGTGCCGATATTGTATTCCTTGGCACCCTCTTCGCCCTCATAGGTCATCACCACGGTGTAAGTGCCGGCTGCCGCGAGGTCGAAGTAGATGGCTTCGGGCTTGTCGACTGTGGGTATGCCGCCGTCGGCCTGCTGGGCTTCAATCACGGCCTTGAACTCATCGCCCGGCTCGCCGACCGGGTCAAGTTCATATGCTTTCGGATAAATCTGTACCTTTACGTTTGCGGCGTCGACAAAGGCCGGTTTTACTTTAAGCCGTCTTGCATCCTTCGTTTCGCCGATGATATCGAGTGATGTGCGGTAGTCCTTATATTCGCCTTCGAGCTGTACGGTCTCGTTGCCGAAGCCCACCACATTGTCGATTACGTCAGGGTCATCGACATAATAGAGGATGCCGAAGGTAAACAGGCCCATGGTCTCATCGTAGCCTGTCGCAACTCCCTCGACGGTGTAATGCATGCTTAGGTCGTCGTACATCACAGGCTTTCCGTTGTAGGTATATCCGGTCTCGCCCGAACCTATCTGGTAGTTGCTGATGAATGGCATGGCGGCCAGGCGGACGCCGTTGAAGAGTCCGTCGAAATACCATGAGTCGACTCCCATGCCCATTCCGGAGGGGTCCGTCGTACACCAGTATACCGTGACGTCGACCGCCTGCGTCAGGCCGAGATCGTTGTTGAACCGGCCTTTTTTGAGGATTTCCCACGGAGTGAAACTCCCCCCGAGGTCTTTGGGCGGTGTCTTCATCGACGGCGCCTTCTGGCGGGCATCGCAGACCGCTGCCAGCTGGCTTCGGTCGATTATTTTTGATGCCGGGAGGGTGGGGAGAACGTTGGCCACAGCCGTTGCTGCGCATAGCATGGCGGCTGCGATGACAGTGTAAAGCTTTTTCATAGAAATGAATTTTTAAGATCCGACTGCAAAATTATACAAATATTTATTAACAACAAACAAAAATACGCAAAAATCCAAGAATAATAAGAAAATTGCCAAAACATCCGGCCTCGCGCTTGGAAAGCAGGCTTTCCAGCCTGCGCCCTCAAGAGGCTTCGTACTTGGAAAGCAGGCTCTCCAACGCCTACAAAAAAGCTGCGCGGAGCTTCGCCCCGCGCAGCCATTATGCATTATGCATTTTAAATTTTCAATTTTTAATTTTCAATTCCTCAGTATGCCACCTTGGCGCTGCGGCCGTCGGCGGTCAGTACTACCAGCCCGTGACCCTCCGGGAGGGCGATCGAGCGGCCCGAGCCGGTGGCCAGCACGCGGCCGGCCAGGTCGGTGACCGTGATGACCTCGGCCTCGGCCGGCAGCAGTGCCGTGCCGTCGGCTACGGTCACGGCCAGGCCGTCGGCCTCGCTGTCAGCGGCGATGTCGCTCACGCCGGCAGCCACGTCGTAGTTCTGGCGGATCGATTTCACGGCTACGTGGCATTCAGTGCCGGCGTCGTTGCCCGACAGGATCTCGAACTTGCGCAGCGTGATCGGGTAGATGGTCTGGTCGTTCACGTCGAAATAGTCGGCCAGATTCACGCGCAGCAGCTGAGGTTCGGCGCCCAGGTTGTTGAATTCGGCCGTCAGCTGCTCGTTGCTGTTGGCGGCGTTCATGGATATGGTGAGCTTGTTGATCACCGTGTTGTTGGGCTCGATGGTGAAATCGATGGCTTCGGGGATGCCGTAGGTGGCAGTCATGGTCTGCATGCCCACTTTCGGGCCGCGGGTGAGCTTCACGGTGAAGTCGAAGTCGATGCCTTCGCCGGCTGCCGCGGCGGTGGCGTTCGTCACGTCGGTCTTGATCAGGCGCCAGCTGCTGAAGTCAGCCATGTCGAGCAGCGGCGAGGTCACCTCCGTGTGGTTCTCCACCACGATGTTCAGGTCCAGGCTGATGTCGCCCAGGGTACCGGTGACCTTGGTAGTGCCGTTGGCCACGGCGCGGACTATGCCGTCCTCGCCCACGGTTGCCACCGATGCGTCGGCCGAAGTCCACGACAGGGCTGCCGGGTTGAGGTCGATGGTCGAGTGGCCGACGGTCGAGCGCAGGCCGATGGTGTAGGGGTGCTGCTCGTCGACGATCACCGTGGCCGCTTTCAGTTCGGCCGTGCTGGCGTTGTCGATGTAGACGGGCAGGCTGACGGTGACGTCGCCGTAGGTGGCCGTGAGCGCGTGCAGCCCGCTTCCGGTCACGTACAGTGTCTTGCCGTCGGCCGAGATCTCGCCCAGCTCGGGGCCGCAGCTCAGCTGATAGTCCTTGAAGTCGGTGTCGATGGCCAGGCCGTACTTGTTGAAGGCGATCATACGCGGAGTGTACAGGCCAAGGTGCGGCAGCGTAGGCGTGTAGTCCATGAACGCCAGCTCGGCCACCTCATTATCCTCAGGAGCTTCCAGAACGGCGTAGACCGAATTGGCCGTGGCGCGTTCCTTGCCGTCGGAGCAGTGGTTGCGCACACCCAGAGCCTCGGTGTAGAGGGTCGAGGAGCCGCCGCCGTCGAGGTTCAGGCCCTCGGCGCAGCCTGCGAAGATCAGCAGGTCGCCCAGCGTGCCGGTGGTGCAGCCGACCGACGACAGGGCGCGCCCGTCGACCACCATCATCACGATCTTCGAGCCGTCGGCGCTGATGCCGATGCCCGTGCGCGGATGCTTGGCGCTCGCGTCGCCGCGTTCACCCTCGCTGTCGAGGTTGACGCCGTCGCCAACGTTCTTCGGGTTGCCCGACACGACGCACGACGGTACTATCTTCTGGCCGTCGGGCGTCAGCGTGATGTTGTCGAACGTCACCACGTCGCCCGGCTTGAGGCCGTTCACGAAGTCATTGGCGTCGCCGCGGCCCAGAATCACGAACCCGTCTTCGGGCACGGTCATGTCGCCCGTGTGGCCCGGTGCGGAGGTCACTTCCAGGCGGTACGAGCAGCCGGCCCAGAAGTTGTCGCCTTCGACCAGCTTCGCAGTCACCTCCGAGCAGTTGCCGGCCAGCGACGTCTGATTCGACGATCCCCAGAATTTATTCGTATACAGCGTCACGCCGTTGTTCGGCGCGTCGTTGTTGATGGCCTTGAACGCCACGGTCTTGTCGCCGGACGTCGCCGTGCCCTTCTGGAAGTTCAGGCGGCAGATGCGCGCCACGCCCTCGATGTCGACCGAGAACTGATACCAGCTTGCCGACGTGCGCAGCACCTCGCGGTCGACCGTGAACGCGTTGATCGGCGTGCCCACGATGCTCGATCCGTTGGTGGCCTTGCCGCCCGTGTGGTAGAAGTCGCCGTTCGAGCCGCAGAAATAGTGCAGTCCGTCGTGCGAGGCCTTCTTGGCCAGGTCCGACGTGCAGCCGTTGCCGGCCAGCTTGCCTCCGCCGCTCAGCGTGCGGATCGACACGCCCGGTGTCGTCTGGTCGATCGTCAGGTAGAATACATTCATCTGAGCCGGACCGGTCAGGCGCAGCTGCGTCTGCGTCGTGCCCGGGCCAACTTTGGCATGGAACACTGTGTCCACGTCGTAGGTCCCCGTGGTCGTCGTCACGGTCGTGCCGCGCGCGCCGGCAGCCAGCGTGCCGAGTCCGATCAGTAAGGCAGGAAGTAAATGATGCTTCATGGTAAAAATAGTTGTTGTGGTTATTATCTGCGCAAAGATACAGATTTTAAATTAAAAAAAAGTAAAATCCCCGAAAAATCGCCATCGCGCAGCCCCTGGAAAGCAGGCTTTCCAGCCTGCGGCCGCATCGCGCAGATATTATCCATTCTCAATTCTCAATTGAATTGCGCATTTCGCATTTCGCATTCCTCATTCTTTCACGAACACCATATATCCGCCGGCGGGCAGAGTGGCCGGCACGGCAGTGGCGCCGGTGAAGATGTCGCGCGCGCCCTCCGTGTCATACGGCGCGCCGGTCACGGGCGCTTCCTCGGCACCGAGATTCACGATCGTCAGCACGTCGCCGCGGCGGAAGGCAAGCACGTCGTCCGATGCCGTCGCTACCGGTTCGATGGGGGCGCCATGCGTTCCGGCGGCCAGCTCCTTGCGGCTGTGCTTCAGAGCGTTGAGAGTGCGGTAGAAGTCGGCCGTCTCGGCGTTGGCCTGCCAGTCGGGCGCCGTGTCCTTCTTGAAGAACTCGAAGGCGCGGTCGAGACCCACTTCCTGGCCCGTGTAGATCAGCGGCATGCCCGGCAGCGTGTACGTCAGCACGGCGAAGGCTCGCTGCAGGTTGCCCAGACGCTCGAACTCCGTGCCTTCCCACGAGTTCAGGTCGTGATTGGTGATCATGTTCATCATGTACGAGTCGATCGGGTAGGTGGCCGTCTGCTCGGCCTGCAGCTTCACGATGTCGGCGGCCGTCGCAGGGTCGAACTTGCGCACGTTGCCCTGCGCGTCGGCGAAGGTGTACTGCCCGGCGGCCGAGGCGATGCGGCTGAAGAGGTCCTTCATCGGCCAGTTGTAGTCCATGTCGAAGGCATGCAGCATCAGCTCAGGCTCCGTGGCCTCGGCCAGCATGAAGATGCCGCTCTTGACGCCGTCGAGTGCCTTGCGGTTCTCGTCCCAGAAGCTCACCGGCACCTGGCCCGCTACGTCGCAGCGGAAGCCGTCGATGTCGGCCTCGCGCAGCCAGTAGGCCATGGCGTCGGTCATTGCCGCCCGCATCTCCGGGTTGTTGTAGTCGAATTTATATACGTCCGTCCAGTCAAACGGTCCGAACATCTCGCCACGGTCGTCGCGGGCGTACCAGTCGGGATGCTCCTTTACCCAGGCGTTGTCGCGCCCCGAGTGGTTCGGCACCCAGTCGATGATCACTTTCATGCCCAGGTCGTGAGCCGCCTTCACCACGTCGCGGAAGTCGTCCATCGTGCCGAATTCGGGGTTCACCGCCTTGTAGTCCTTCACCGCGTAGTAGCTGCCGAGCTCGCCCTTGCGTCCGTCCTCCGAGATCGGATGGATGGGCATCATCCATAGTATGTCGACGCCTAAGTCGCGCAGCCGCGGCAGGTGTGCGGCGAAGGCTTTCAGCGTGCCTTCGGGCGTGTACTGGCGCAGGTTGACCTCGTAGATCACGGCCTGGCGGCTCCAGTCGGGATGATTCACTGTGGTGGGTACGTGGGTGGCGGGCGTCTGTGCTCCCGCTGTCAGGCAGCCAAGTGCTGCCAGAAGCCCTATGAACAGGTTTTTCATGATGTTTGATGTTAATTATTTACGCTTCCGCAAAGATAGCGCTTTTTTGATTTCGGCCGGCAGCCTGACAGCCTCTGTGATTGTTAAAATTTACTAATTATTATGCCCGGCCTGTCATATTCGGCGCCGGCGTGCGTCATATTCTCAGAAACTTTAAAAAAATCATTCTCCATGAAACATTTCTTCACGGCATTTGCCTGCCTGATGCTCGCCTGCGTGAGCTGCACGGCCGCCGACAAAACGCGCACAGTCTCCGTCAACAGCTCCTTCGACGCTATCAGCGTATCCTCGGTCATCGATGTGGTCTACACCGTGGCTCCGAAAGTCGAAATCAAGGTCAAGGCTCCCGAGGCGGTTCTCGACAAGGTCGTTGTCGATGTCGTCCGCGAAGGCGGCATGTCGAATCTGCAGATAGGTCTCAAAGGCGATGTGCGCCTGACGGGCAAACAGTCTGTCACCGTCTACGTCAAGGCTCCCGCAGTCAGCGGCCTCATCGCCGCCGGCGCATCCGAGATCAAGGTCAACTCGCCTTACGCCGTCAGCAAGCTCTCGCTCGTCACCATGGGCGACTCCGAGATCAACTTAACCGCTCTCAACGCCACTTCTGTGGCAGCCAATGCCACCGGCTCGTCTGAAATCAAGCTCGGCGACGTCATCGCCGAAAAGGTGGCGCTCTCCGGCGCCGGTGCCTCCGATATCGTACTCCGCTCTTATCAGGGCAACGAACTCGCTGTCAACGCCGGCGGCTCTGCCGAGGTCAAGATCAAGTCGCTCGCGGCCACTTCACTGGCTGTCAACGCATCCGGCGATTCCGAAGTCAAGATCGAGGGTCGCGCCGCCCAGGTAGCGTTCAATGCATCGGGCTCGGCCGAGATCGACGTTGCCGACATGCCGGCCAATGTCGGCGCGGCCAACGCCTCCGGCGCCTCCGAGATCAAATGCTCCGTGGCCAACCTCCGCAGCAACGCCTCCGGCACCGCCACCATCCGCAATAAATAACATGGAAATCAGGCTTTCTCTGCGTTGCAGAGCGACTTCGTCGATTGCCAGCCTGCGCCCACTCGATAGTATAGCATTTTCGCCCGGACCGCTGATGGCCCGGGCGAATTACCTTAATTACCAATTATATTTAATTATGAGTAGCCCTTATTGTTCGGCTTAGGCTTGTGTGTTTTTTATACTTTTATTAAACGTTGAGCGTCGGCGCCTTAGCGGTAGTCGGCGAAGCGTGTCTGCAGTT
>ERZ1673743.1033-NODE-1033-length-34198-cov-23.024632_pt1 | contig 34198 bp, 30 predicted proteins | sample MGYA00580197_ERZ1673743 | MGnify/ENA primary metagenome ERZ1673743 (study PRJEB41218, sample SAMN15661795) | gut metagenome | host: Homo sapiens | place: Canada: London | collected 2015-08-20/2019-03-30 | study: EMG produced TPA metagenomics assembly of...
GCGGACACTATCATGTGACCTTTGAACCTATGTTTGATGATGTTGGCATGGTAGATCTTACCGGCATCGAATGGATCGTCATCGGTACTGAGACCGGACGCAGGAAGGGTAAAACCGTATCCAAACCGGAGTGGGTACGGAATTTGACCGATCAAGCTCACACACTGGGCATCCCTGTATTCATGAAGGAAGATCTACTTCCTATCATGGGAGAGGCACAAATGGTACAGGAATTTCCCCCGGCCTTTTACCGGGTATTGGAGGAACAGAAGACATGGCAGAAGTGAAAGAGAGCAGCATTCTGATTCAGGATGTCGAAACCAAAAATATTATGACAAAATCCACCCTGCCGGTGGGCGGCTATTCCGTCAATCCTTATGTAGGCTGTACCCATGGTTGCAAATACTGCTACGCTTCGTTCATGAAGCGGTTCACCGGCCATACTGAGCCTTGGGGTACTTTTCTGGATGTGAAATATTGGCCGGCAATCAAAAACCCCCGGAAGTACGCCGGACAGCGCGTAGTCATCGGCTCGGTGACCGATGGCTATCTGCCCCAGGAGGCTCAGTTTCAGAACACCCGAAAGCTTCTTGAACAACTTCGGGGCAGCGAGGCAGAAATTCTCATCTGTACCAAGTCAGACTTGGTAATCCGTGACATCGACCTTCTGAAAGAACTGGGAAAGGTCACGGTTTCCTGGTCGATCAATACGCTGGACGAGGATTTTAAAAACGATATGGACAATGCCGTCAGCATCAAGCGGCGGCTGGATGCCATGAAGCAGGTTTATGACGCAGGTATCCGCACCGTGTGCTTTATCGCTCCGGTTTTTCCCGGTATCACGGATTTTGAGGCTATCTTCCATCAGGTCAGAAATCAGTGCGACCTGGTGTGGCTGGAAAATCTAAACCTGCGAGGCGGATTCAAAAAAGACATCCTTGACTATATACGTAAAAAACATCCTGACTTGGTTCCGCTGTACGACGCTATCTACAACAAGAGAGACAGAAGCTACTTCCGTGGTTTGGAGGATCAAGCGGAACGGCTGGCGAAAGAAAACAGCTGTCCCTTCGTGGACAACGAGCTGCCCTACGGCCGGGCAGAGCCTGGGCACCCGGTCATTGTGGATTACTTTTACCATGAGGAAGTGCGTGGCTCGGAAAACACTGGGAAGCGAACTCAAAAAGTATGATCTTAGGGTGCTCTGAAACGTAGTATGGACAATCGACACCCACACTCTAAGTTACGTGTGTCAACGTGATAAAAATTATATTGGACAAACGCTTGACAACTTTTGTTTTGTAATTTCAAAATTTTCTCTGACCCATTTTTGACCCAGAATCCGAAAAAAGCGGGCAGGGCTGGGCGGAAACAACGGAAGATCCGCCGAGCGAACGGCGGTAAAAAGCACAAATCGGAGCCGAAACGGCTCCGATTTACCATTGAGACAACCTACGGACCAGAAGGCCGGGGGTTCGAATCCCTCACGGCGTGCCAAAAAGACCCGAAACCGTAAGGTTTCGGGTCTTTTTGTTTGCATAAGTTGCTATTTTCGGACGCCGCTTTTCCCTGACCCAAACGCTGACCCCAACGGGAGCGGATAGCGGAAAGGTCTATACCGCACGGGAGAGGATGCTCCCCATGGTTTGCGCCGCCTTGAGCTGTGCGTCGGTGGTGACGTGGGCGTAGGTGTCCAGCGTGAAACCCGCCGAGTAGTGGCCCAGCATGGAGGCCACCGTTTTCACATCCACGCTGTTCTGGAGCGCGCAGCAGCAGGTCGTCGGGCCGGGCGGGGATTCCGGCCCCCAGTGCCTCTACATAGTCCCGCAGATGTACCGGCAGATCTGTGTTACCCCCAACAGGCGCAGCACGCAGTGCAGCGTTTCCGGTGGTAGACCGTGGAGTTTGTTTCGTTATACTTCCCGGCGCAGCACACGGTAGACGAAGGACATATCCAGTCCGCCGCGCACCACGTCTGCCAGCAGGTCATACTGCCGCTCCTTGTAGCCGCGGGTGTCGAAGGTCGCCAGCGCGTCAAAGGGCACGCCTTTTCTGGCACACAGCGCTCGCAGGATCGTATCGGCGATGCCCGGCGCGTCAAAGATACCGTGGACGTAGCTGCCGTACACGTTTCCGCCGCCGCTGAGGGCGGGCATCTGCTGTCGGCTGCGTCCCATGTGGATCTCGTAGCCCTCGTAGGCCAGACCGTTCAGGGGAGAGAGCATCCCCTCCACGCCGCTGATGATGCCCTGCGTCTGGGCCTGCACCTTCTCGCCGCGGAATTCGGTGTCCATGTCCAGCAACCCCAAGCCGCTGATCTCCGTGACCCCGGCGGCCTCCACCTGCTCGGGGTCGGACACGGTGCGTCCCAGCATCTGATAGCCGCCGCAGACGCCGAAGATCAGCGTACCGGCGTCTGCCGCTTTCAGGATGGCCGCCTCCAGACCGGACTGCCGCAGCCACCGCAGGTCGGCGATGGTACTCTTGGTACCCGGCAGCAGGATCATGTCCGGCCGATGCAGGTCGCTCACCTGATCCACATAGCGCAGCGACACGTTCTCGTAATGTTCAAAGGGACTGAAATCCGTGAAATTGGAGATACGCGGCACACGGATCACCGCGATATCCAAAAGCTTCCGCTCCGTGGAGCGGCCGAACCGCTCGGTCAGGCTGTCTTCATCGTCGATATCCACATGGGTGTAGGGGATGACCCCCGCCACCGGGATGCCGCACAGCTCTTCCAGCGTCTTCAGCCCCGGTTCCAGAATGGCCCGGTCGCCCCGGAACTTGTTGACCACCACGCCCTTGATGCGGCGGCGCTCGTCCTCCTCCAGCAGCGCCACTGTACCATAGAGCTGGGCGAATACGCCGCCCCGGTCGATGTCGCCTACCAGCAGCACCGGCGCGTCCACTAGCTTGGCAAGCCCCATGTTCACAATGTCATCCTGCTTGAGATTGATCTCCGCGGGGCTGCCCGCCCCCTCGATAACGATCACGTCATACTCTGAGGCCAGACTGTTGTAGGCCTCCAGCACGGCGGGGATGTAGTCCCGCTTGCGGCGGAAATACTCCATGGCCTGCATATTGCCCCGCACTTGGCCGTTTACGATGACCTGACTGCCCACGTCGGTGGTGGGCTTGAGCAGGATGGGATTCATGCGGGTATCCGGCTCGATCCCGGCGGCCTCTGCCTGCACCACCTGCGCCCGGCCCATCTCACCGCCGTCCCTGGTGATGAAGGAGTTTAGCGCCATATTCTGGCTCTTGAACGGTGCCACGCGGTAGCCGTCCTGCTTCAGAACGCGGCAGAGTCCCGCCGCCAGCAGGCTCTTTCCGGCGTTGGACATGGTTCCCTGTATCATAATATTCATAGCCATAGCGATTTCTCCTTGCAGAATTGCCGGATGGCCGTTATCAACGCTTCGTTTTCCTCATGGGGCCGCACGGCGATGCGATACCACCTGTCGTCCAGCCCGCTATAATTCTCGCAGCCCCGGATGGCGATGCCCTGCCGCAGAAGCCCCTCCCGCAAGCCCCGCGGCCCGCGGAACAGCAGGTAGTTGGCTTGGGACGGACACACCCAGAAGCCCAGCGCCGTCAGGTTATCCGTGAGCCAGCGCCGCTCCGTATGGACGAGGGATCGTGTTCTTTGCAGGAAATCCTGCTCCGTCAGCGCCGCCACACCGGCGCTCTGCGCCAGCGAGGATACGTTCCACGGCTGGGATGCGCTCGCCATGCGGTGCAGCAGCGCGCTGTCGGCGCACAGGCAGTACCCCAGCCGGATGCCCGCCATGCCGTAGCTCTTGGTAAAGGCCTTCAGGATCAGCAGCTCCGGGTGCGCCGCCAAAAGGGCTTTGGCGCTGACGCCGTCCTCCGTGAGATCGAGAAAGCACTCATCCAGAAACAGCCGCGCCCCTTGTGCCGCGCAGTATTGTAGGATCTGCTCCAGCAGCGGGAGCGGGATCAGCCGCCCGGTGGGGTTGTTGGGGTTGCAGAGGAATACCACCTCCGGTTTTTTCTCTTCCAAAAAGGGCAGAAAGCCCTCATCCACATCGAAATTCTCCGCCTGATGCAGAAAATACGGCGTCACGCGGCAGCCCACCTGCGCCAGACCCAGCCCGTACTCGGCAAAGGTAGGCGCAGGCTCCACAGCTGTCCGGGGCCGCAGGGCGGCGCAGTATGTGTAGATCAGGTCTGCCGCGCCGTTTCCGCAGAGGACATACGACGCCGGCACCTGCTCATGGGTTGCGATGGCCTGCACCAGCCGGCGGCAGTAGGGGTCGGGGTAGCGGTGCAGCCGGGGCAGAGCCCGGCACACCGCCTCCAAAACGCCGGGGGGCGTGCCAAGCGGGTTGGTGTTGGCGGAAAAATCCAGTGTGATACCGCCGCCGTATACATCGCCGCCGTGTTGATTTTCTGTTTGATACAGCATCTGTGTCTCCTTTACAGCGCAAAGGGCAGCTTGACCCCGCAGCTCAAAAGCAGGGTGAGGATGGCTGTGACGGTCATCAGGCGGCACACGCGGGGGATGTCCTCGTGGGTGATCTCCCGCGATGCGTCGCCGATATACTCCTTTTTGTGCAGCACGCCGTGATACCATGCATCCCCCGCCAGACGCACGCCCAGCAGCCCCGCGCAGACGGATTCCGTCTGCGCTGAGTTGGGACTGGCGTGCTTCCGGCGGTCGCGGCGGAAGATCCGCCATCCTGCCGCCGTATCCAGCCCCATCAGGCCGCCCGCCGCCAGCATCAGAAGTGCTGACAGCCGCGCCGGGATGTAATTCACCACATCGTCGGCCTTGGCGGGTATCAGACCAATGTTCTTATAGGGCGGCTCCACATACCCCAGCATGGAGTCCATGGTATTCACCGCCTTGTAGAAAAAGCCAAGCGGCGCACCGCCGATGGCCAGAAACAGCAGCGGCGCCACCACGCCGTCGGAGGTGTTCTCCGCCACCGTCTCCACGGCGGCGCGGGTCACGGCGGCGTCGTCCAACCGGTCGGTGTCCCGCCCCACGATCATGGAGACGGCACGGCGGGAGGCGGCCAGATCGCCGCTCTCCAGCGCGTCATAGACCTTCATGGTCTCGTCCCGCAGGGACTTGACCGCCAAGATCTGCCAGCACATCACACTCTCCAGCGCCAGACGCAGCCACGGGCTGACCAGACCGCACAGCCACAGCAGCAGAGCCGGGACGGCGGTGGATATGATGACCACCGCGCCCCACAGAATGGCACCCGCCGCCCGCTCGCCAGACGGCGTTTTGGGGCATACGCACCGCAGCACCCGCTCCAACACGCTGATACATTTTCCAATCAGAACTACCGGATGGGGAAAACTGTGGGGGTCGCCCACCAGAAGGTCTATGCAAAAGCCGATAACAAGTGCCGCAAGCGACCACATCATGCCGTTTCTCCTCCGCCCTGCATCGTAAAAATGTAAATGGGATTCTGTCCACTCATCAGGTGGTAGCTTCCGGCTTTTCTGTCCCGCGCTGCTTGCAGGGATACCACCTCTGTCTCCGTAAAGGGAAACGCCGTCAGGCACTCCGTCAGCTCAGCCACGGACTCCAGCGAAACGGCCGTGGCCACGATGCGGACACGGGGGTTTCTTGCCAGCAGCAGCGCCACGATCTCCCGCATATTCCCGGCGCTGCCGCCGATGAATGCGTGGGTAGGCGCGGGCAAACCGGCGCAGGCCTCCGGCGCACTGCCGCAGACCACCTGTAGGTTCTCCAATGCAAACCGATTACGGTTTTGCTCCAGCAGCGCTGTGGCATCCTCCCGCCGCTCTACGGCGCAGACAAGCCCTTGCTTTGCCTGTAAGGCCATTTCCACCGACACTGAGCCGGTACCGGCACCGATGTCCCAGCAGACGCTCCGCTCCGTCAGCCGCAGCTTTGAAAGACACACCGCACGCACCTCACTTTTCGTCATAGGCACCACAGGCATTCCCTCCGCACTGCGGAGGAAGGCATCATCCGGCAGACCCGGCGTGACCACCGCGTCGGGATGTGGATTTTCGATGAGCGCCACGCTCAGGGGTGCATAGGCACCTTCTGTCAGCTCTGCTGCCGTGCCGCACACAATGCGCTCATCCGGGTAGCCCAGCCGCTGTCCCACAGACACGGTGACGCCGCCCAGACCGCCTGCTGTCAGTGTGCGGCACAGGTCGTTGATGCCGCGCTCACCGCCCACCAGCGCGAAGAGCCGGCCGTTTGCCCGCACCTCCGGCAGGATGTTGTGCTGCCGTCCATGGAGGCTCACCACCCGCACATCCTCGTAGGAGGTTTGCAGCCGGGCGCACAGATAGGACAGCGAGCTCAAACCCGGCAGCACCGCTGTGTCGCAGCCCTCCAGCAGAGGAAGCAGCTTTTTGGTGCCGCTGAAAAAGCCGGTGTCGCCGGACATGACCACCGCAAAGCGGCGGTATTCCCGGTGGGCGCGGATAAAGTCCGCGATATCCTGCGGCGCAATGGCGTCATAGGTAGGCTGCCCCGGCCGCGCCACAGCATCCAACATCCGTTTTGCGCCAATGAGACAGTCCGCCGTCTCGATGGTTCCACCGACCTCGCGGGTCATAGCCTCCCGGCTGCCGGGGCCGATGCCGACGATCCGCACCTGCGGCCGGACGGTGCAGCCGAACCGCTTACACAGCACATCCAGCACCGCCGCAAAGGGAAGCCCCCCCCGCTGGGGCGGGCGGCCGATGACCACCAGACCTGCGCCCGCCTTCCGGGCTGCGGACACCTTAGCAGGAAAACCGCCGGCTTCGCCGCCGTCCTTGGTCACCATCCACGCGGCGTTGGCAAACCGCAGTGTGGCCAGATCCATCTCCTCGGAGAAAGGCCCCTGCATGGCGATGATATGAGAGGCTTTTAACCCCGCTGTGCGGCAGGCCTCCAGTGAGGCATCCATGGGCAGCACACGGGCGTATACCCGCTGGGTAAAATCGAGGATACCGCTATACGCCGCCAATTCCTTACTGCCGGTGGTCAGGAGGATGCTGCCCTCGGTATTCGCCAGAAACGCGGCGGCCTCGGCGGCGTTTTCCACGCACACGAGCGCCTCCTTCGGGTCACAGGACTGCCGCAGCAGGCGCAGATATTCTGTTTCCGTCTCCCGGCAGGCCGTGCAGATGCTCTCGGTGATGGAGGCGGCGTAGGGGTGGGTGGCATCGATCACCAGATCGAACCGGGTCTCTTGCAGCATCCGGATGATGTCCGCCACTGGGATGCGCCCCGCCAGAACCGTGACGTTTTTCGCCTCTGGCAGCAGCGTCTCACCGTACTCCGTTGCCACGCATACCGTGGCCTGTACCGGCTGTCCGGCGAGAAATTCCGCCAGCTCCCGCCCTTCGGTGGTGCCGGCAAACACGCAGATATTACACATTTCGGTATCCTCTGGGGGTGATGAGCTGTCCCGCCACCGTCTTTGCCGCACTGTTGCCGATAAACACGGTGCAGAACATATCCACCTCCGCCTCCCGCAGCTCTGCCAGCGTCAGGATGCGGCGGCTCTGCCTGTCGCGGCCGATGTTGCGAACGATGCCGCAGAGTCTGTCCTCCGGCAGACGGCGCAGCAAGATATCGCAGGCGCGCTTTACATGATCCGGTCTGCCGTGGCTGGCCGGGTTATACAGGACGATGGTCAGATCCGCCGCCGCCGCGCAGTCCAAGCGCTTTTCGATGGTCTCCCACGGTGTCAGACGGTCGCTGAGGCTGATGACCGCGAAATCATGGGTCAGCGGCGCACCCAGCACCGCCCCGCCGCTGCACGCCGCCGTTAATCCCGGCACCACCTGAATCTCAGGCTCCTGCGCCTCGCCCCTCAGCTCATAGACCAGCGCCGCCATGCCGTAGATGCCGCTGTCACCGGAGCAAACCATGGCGGCGGTCTTGCCGCTGCGCGCCAGCTCCAGCACCAGTTGGCAGCGCTCTGTCTCCCGTGTCATGGGCGTGGAGTGAAGTTCCTTGCCGGGATAGCGATCCCGCACCAGATCCACATAGACGGGGTACCCCACAATGGCGTCGCACGCCTGCAGGGCCTCGTCTGCCCGGATGGTCATATCCTCATAGCCGCCAGGGCCGATGCCGACTACAATTACCTTACCCAAAGCGCACCTCCCAATGCTCCGCGGCGACGGCGACGGTCACTCCGTCCCGCGCTGTTTTTTGTACGATCAGCTTTTCGGCATCCAGCAGCGCCGCCCGTTCACAGACATTGTCTACGCCAGTAACGGAACGGACGAAGTCGGAGGGAGTGAAGTCACCCGCCACAGCCCGCAGCTGCTGCGCCGTGTAAAAATGCACCGGCCAGTTGTTTTTCTCACAGGCGGCCAGCAGACCCGGCTCGTCCTGCTTCAGGTCGATGGAACAGACGCCGCGGATAGCCGCTGTGTCCAGGCCATTTTCCGTGAACACTGTCTGCACCGCACGCACCACCGCTTCGGCAGAGATGCCCCGCCGGCAGCCTACGCCTACCCGCAACACGCGAGGGATCAGCCGCAGGGTGCGGGCAAAGGGTGTTCTGACGTGCCAGCCGATGAAAATGCCCAGTGGGCCGGTCACCCCGGCAAACGTACCCTCCGGCAGGGGGATAGGCAGGTAAAACTGGCTACAAAGAGGCACGTTCCCCTCCAGTATCGCCGCCGATACCGCCTTGGCAAGCCCCATGTCGGAGATGGCACAGCCGTGCCGGGCGGCCCATGCGTCCACGGCGAATTTTCCCCGGACGTCGGTGGCGGTGGTGACCACCGCCGTGGCGTCCAGCTTCTCCGCCAGCTTTTCCGCCAGCGCGTTGGCGCCGCCGATGTGGCCGGAGAGCAGGGGGATCACAAACTGCCCCGCCTCGTCGATGCACACCACCGCCGGGTCGGTTTTTTTGCTTTTGACATAGGGGGCGATCTCCCGCACGGCGATGCCGCAGGCCCCCACAAAGATCAGTGCGTCCATGGAGGAAAAGCACACACCATATATCGCCCTGTCCAGCGGCAGAAAGCCCGGCTCTTCAAAACGCGGCATGGTATAGCACATCCATACCTCCTCCGGCAGCGCCTCCAGTACCCGCCGCGCCGTGGCACAGCCGCCCCGGCTGTAGGCAAACAGGGCGGCTCTCATTGGGCCCCCTTGCGGAACTCCGTTGTAAAATCGGGGTGGTACAGCAGCGACCGGAGATAGTCGTCGCCCAGGCAGTTGCCCACCACGATCAACGATGTCTTGGTCAGACCGTTGCCTGTCACTGTCTCGTGGAGCGTCCCCACAGTGCAGCGGAAGATCTTCTCCTCAGGCCAAGTGGCCTTATACACCACTGCTACCGGCGTCTCGGCGGCATAGCCACCTGCCAGCAGCTCGACTTGCAGCAGTTCCGTCAGCGAGGTGCTGAGAAACAGCACCATGGTGGCCTGATGGGCCGCCAGTGAGCGGATGGACTCCCGTTCCGGCACCGGCGTGCGGCCGGGGGCGCGGGTGATGATGACGGTCTGGCTCACATCGGGCAGGGTGTACTCCGCCCGCAGAGCGGCCGCCGCGCCGCAGAAGGCGCTGACGCCGGGGCAGACATCGTAGGCGATACCGCGTTTTTCCAGCTCGTCAAACTGCTCCCGTACTGCGCCGTAGATGCTGGAATCCCCTGTGTGCAGGCGCACGGTGGTCTTGCCGGCGGCCTCCGCCTTCTCGATGAGGGCGATGACCTCCTCAAGGGTCAGCTTGGCGCTGTCGTGGATCTCGCAGCCCTCCCTGGTATAGTCCAGCAGCGCCGGATTCACCAGTGAGCCGGCGTAGATCACCACGTCGGCCTCGCCCAGCAGCTTGGCGCCCCGGACGGTGATAAGGTCGGCAGCGCCGCTGCCCGCTCCCACAAAATGTACCATTGTCAGTCCTCCTTTATCCGGCGCAGCAGTGCCGCTGCGTCCTTTGTCTCACAGAGATAGCCATATTCCTTGGAAAAGAGGATGGCTCCCGTCTCTATATCACTGCATTTATAATGCATCATGTCGTCGATGCGCCCGGCCAGCCGGTGCAGCACCGCGTCATAAAGTCCCTGCTCCTTCAACAGCCGCAGGGCGTCGTCACAGGTGGCGCAGCAGAGCATCTCCGCCGCCGCACCGCCGTGCAGCCCCTCTGCGGCGGCACAGGCCGTCAGGATGTCCATGCGACAGTCGCCGTAGCGGGAGTGGGTGTTCCACATACCGCCCGCCAGCTTTACCAGCTTGCCGATATGACCGATGAGCAGCGCCCCTCGGAAGCCCAGCTCCCGGCACATCTCCATCGTATCGCCGATGAAGTTGGAGGTCATCACCGCCGTAGCGGGGTCGATGCCCATGACACCCTTGATATAGTCTGCGCCGTAGTTGCCGGGGGCCAGCAGTACATAATCCGCGCCGCCCTCCCGCCGCTGCCGCAGCTCTACATGGATGGTGTCCACCAGCGCCTGCTCACTCATAGGCTCTACGATCCCCGTGGTGCCTAAGATGGATATGCCGCCCTCAATGCCTAATCGGGGATTGAAGGTCTTTTTCGCCAGCGTCTCGCCATCGGGAGCGGAAATCACCACATACAGGCCGCCGATGTATCCGAACAGGCCGCAGACCTCCTCCACATTCTCCTGAATCATCCGGCGGGGTACGGAGTTGATGGCCGCCGCACCCACCGGCTGGTCAAGACCTGGCATGGTTACCCGACCTACACCCTGTCCGCCGTCAATGACAATGCCAACAGTCTCTGTTTTCCGCACCTCGGCATAGATCAGGGTGTCACGGGTGATATCCGGGTCATCACCGCTGTCCTTCCGGATGGCACAGCGCACACAGTTTGGGGACAGATGGATGTCCTCCACCGCCAGCGTCAGTTCCATGCCCTTGGGTGTCAGCAGGCGGATGGACTCCTTCTTACTGCCGCTCAGCAGCATCCATGCGGCGGCCTTGGCTGCCGCCGCGGCACAGGAACCGGTGGTGTAGCCCAGACGGAGTTTTTTCCCGTCCCGTATGATAAATTCCTTCATAACCTACCGCCTGATCTGGTAGAGCATGGCGTTGCAGATGGCCGCCGCCACGTTGCTGCCGCCCTTGCGGCCCCGAGCCACGATGTAGGGCGCGGCAGCGGCCTTGATGATGCGCTCCTTGCTCTCCACCACGTTCACAAAGCCCACTGGCACGCCGATGATGAGGGCGGGATGGAGCTTGCCCGCCTCCATCAGTGCCTCTAAGGAGAAAAGCGCCGTGGGGGCGTTGCCGATGGCGAAGATGCAGGGCTTGGGCAGGGCTGCCGCCCGCTCCATGGATACAAAGGCACGGGTCACACCGCACTCCTTAGCCTCCGCCGCCACGTCCGCGTCCGACATGAAGCAGTGTACCTCTCCGCCCAGCGAGGCGAGGATCGTCTTATTGATCCCGGCCTTGGCCATCTGGGTATCGGTGACGATGTCACAGCCCGCCCGCAGGGCGGCAATGGCCTTTTGTACCGCGTGGTCGGAAAAGGCCAGATTGTCCACATAGTCAAAATCCGCCGTGGTGTGGATGACCCGTTTGATGACCAGCTCATTCTCCGGATCCAGCCGCCGGTCACCCAGCAGCTCGGTGATGATGGCGAAGCTGCGCTTCTCGATATCCATAGGCTTCATCTGTTCCGTCATAGCGTCTCCTTTCTGCAAGCCGCCAAAAAGCGCTGTGCCATGACGGGCTTGGCGTAAAAATGGAAGTGAGGGAAACCCGCGTACAGCGTATCCGTGGCATACGCACAGCGCCACTGCTTGCCGGAGGGCTTTTCCGCCAGAAAAGCCCTGCCCGGTAGGGGCGTGTCCCAATGGTGAAATTCATGCATCGGCACCTGCTCCCCGGCGCGGCACAGGAGACTGCCCTCTCGGGCCGTGGCGGTGATATAGCCGAACCGGGTCAGCTTCCCCGTGTCAAAGCAGTCCCCGGGCAGCGCACCCACCATGGCGTGGCCTGCGATGGACTCTGTCAGGTACATAAAGCCGCCGCACTCGGCGATACAGGGCATCCCCGCGTGTACGACCTCCCGAATTCGCCTGCGCAGGACATGGTTTTCCGCCAACTGTGCCGCGTACAGCTCCGGGTAGCCGCCGCCCAAGTACAGACCCTGTACGCCATCGGGAAGCCGCTCATCCGCCAGCGGGCTGAAGGGTACCAGCTCCGCACCCAGCTGCCGCAACAGGTCGAGACTGTCCTCGTAGTAAAAGCAGAACGCCCGATCCCTGGCCACGCCGATACGCACCGGCGTTCCCGGCTCCGGCAGGGCCGGCGGGATAAAGCGCAGGGGCGGCGCAACGTCAGCCAGCTCCAGCAGCGTTGGAATGTCCAGCGTTTTTTCCGCCTCGGCCGCCAGCTTGCGCAGCTTCTCTTGCAGATCGGCCACCTCGTCCGCAGTGATGAGCCCCAGATGGCGGCTCTCCAGCGCGCACTCCGGCAGACGGGGCAGATAGCCGCAGGCGCGGACGCCCAAACGGTTTTCCAGCTCCCGTGCCAGTGGGCCATAGCTCATGGCGCTGCACCCGTTGAGGATGACACCACGGATGCCGCTGTCCGGCGCGAAGTGGAGAAAGCCCTCCACCGCCGCCAGGACGGAAAGGGCCGCCCCTCGGGCATTGACCACCAGCACCACGGGGCTTTGGGTCTCCCGCGCCACCTCGTAGGTGCTGGCCCGGGTGGAGGTGAGGCCCAGCCCGTCATAATAGCCCATGACCCCCTCTATCACCGTGACATCGCAGCCCCGGGCGTTGCGGGCCAGAAGATAGCGCAGGGTATCGGGATCAAAGAAGAAGGCATCCAAATTGGAGCTCTTCGCGCCAATGATCCGGCTGTGGAACATGGGGTCGATATAATCAGGGCCGCATTTCGCCGCGCCTACCCGCAGGCCCCGCGATACCAGCGCCTGCAAGACGGCACAGGTAACGGTGGTCTTGCCGCAGCCGCTGTTGGTGCCGGCCAGCACCAGCCGGGGGACTTTTTGCTCCATAGCGCCCTCTCAATCCGCCACGATGGTGGCAAAATAGCTGATCTCCTCCGGCAGCTGCCGCAGATCGGTGTAGACCTGCTCCGTCTCCAGCCCGCAGTCCGCCACCATCCCGGCACGCGCTGCAAGACCGTGCCTTTCCAGCGCGTCCACCGTCTCGCGGATGGCTCTCCCGGACTTCATCAGCACCTTCGTTCCCGGCAGCGCCAGCGCGCTGTCCAGCTCGGCACTGCCCGGCAGGATGTGGAGCGGCTCATCCATACGGGTGAGACTGCGCCCCAGCCGCGCCGCCACGGCGCAGAAGCTGGTGACACCGGGACACATCACCGTCTCAAACCCGTCAGAGCGGATGCGCTCCAGAATATAGTAGGCAGTGGCGTACACGGATACGTCGCCCAGATTGACCATGGCCACATCCCGTCCCACCGACAGCTCTGCTTTGATAGCGGCTACCGCCGTGCGGTAGCTATCCTCGCGTACCGCCTCACTTCGATCCATGGTAAAATCCAGCGGCAAAATGGTCTTATTCTTTATATCCACCGCACCGGCGGCGATATCCAGCGCCAGCATCCGCCCGGACTTCATCCGGGGGGCTGCCACCACAGGACAGTCCGCCAAAACCCGGCAGGCCTGCCGGGTCAACAGCTCCGGGTCGCCGGGGCCTACGCTGACGGCGTAAAAAACACCCTGTTTTTCCATGATGGCACTCCTTACGGCACGAATTCCAGACTGTCGAAGCAGGGGTCGTACTTCCCGTGCTCCATCCGGTACAGCTTTGCGATATACTCGCGGGTAAAAATCTCCTCCGGGGTGCCGATGCGGTCGATGCGGTCGCCCGCCACACACACCACCGTGTCCGAAATGCGCTCCGCCAGCTCCAACTCATGGAGGGACAGCAGCACCGCCAGATCGTTCTCCCGCACCATGCGCTTGAGCACCGTCAAAAGCTCCAGCTTATAGCGGATGTCCAGAAAACTGGTGGGCTCGTCCAATACGATGATCTCCGGCTCCTGACACAGCGCCCGGGCCAGCAGGATGCGCTGACGCTGGCCATCGCTGATGGCGGAGAAGGGCCGGTCAGCAAATTCCAGGCCGCCCACCTGCTCCAGAGAGCGCTCCACGATAGCCTGATCCTCCGGCTGCAGGATGCCCAGCCGCCCCGTATAGGGATAGCGGCCGCTGCTCACCACGTCCCTGCAGGTCATCAGCTCCGGCTCCATGCGGGCCGTCATCAAAATGGCCATGCGCCGGGCGATCTCATTGCGGCTGCGCGCCTCCATGGCTTTTCCATCCAGAAACACCGTGCCGGACACCTTGGAGAGCTGGCCGATGATGGTTTTCAATATGGTGGATTTTCCAGAGCCGTTGGGGCCTATCAGTGTGACGATCCTGCCCCGCTGCACATGAAGGGCTATGTCCTCGATCAGTGGCTTGCCGTGGTAGCCCACGGACAGGTCTTTTGTTTCCAGATATGCTGCCATACTCACGCCGCCTTTCTGTGGATCATCATGTAGATCACGATGGGTGCGCCGAATACCGCCGTGACGGAGCTGATGCTCACCTCTGTGGGGGCAAAGGCGGTGCGGGCGATGAGGTCGCAAAACAGGCAGAACACGCCGCCGCCCAGGAAGCAGGCTGGGATCATGACGAGCGGCTCCGCCGATTTGAACAGGGATTTCATCAGGTGCGGCACTGCGATGCCGACAAAGGAGATGGGGCCAGCAAAGGCCGTGACGCAGGCGGACAGCACGCTGGACAGCAGGATAAGCGCCGTACGGAAGGCCCGCAGGGGGACGCCCATGTTCTGGGCGTAGACCTCGCCCAGTTGGTACGCCCGGATGGGCTTGGACAGGAAAAAGGTCAGCAGCAGTGTGACGCCGCATACACCGGCCATGGTCTTTACATTCTCCCAGCTCATGCCGGAGAAGGATCCGAGAGACCAGTTGTGCAGGTTCACGATGCTGGAATCGTCGGCGAAGGTCACGAGAAAATCCGTCAGCGCCGAGCAGATGTAGCCGATCATCACGCCGCAGACCACCAACAGGCTCATGCGCTTGACCCGCTGAGAGATCAGCAGCACGAAGCCCATGGACACCATGGCACCCACGAACGCCGCCGCGATGAGGATGGCGGAGGAGGTGGTCTTACCCCGGCTCAGCAGCGCCAGCATGGCCACGCACACCGTCATCTTTGCGCCGGAGGAAATGCCCAGCACGAAGGGTCCCGCGATGGGGTTGTGGAAGAAGGTTTGCAGCAGATAGCCGGACAGGGACAGCGCCCCGCCCAGGATCAGCGCCGACAGAAGCCGGGGCAGACGGATCTTTACGATGATCTGGCTCTGGGTAAAGCCAACATCGCCCCCCAGCAGGATGCGCCATATCTCAGACGCGGAAAGAGAAACGCTTCCCGCGAAGATGTTCCAAATCAGAAATGTGAATAAAAGCAGGAGGAGCAGCCAAAAGCCTCCCCAGATGCGAAGTGTTCGGGTCCTCTTCATGCCGCTCCTCCTTATAATGCAATGATGTAAAACATGCTCACTTCATCCGTGTCAGGAAGTGAAACGCCGTGTCCGGCGCATCGTTCAACGCATGGTTGACGTCCAGAATAAGGTCGCTCAGCTCCAGCGACTCCTGATAGAAGTTTTTGGTCAGGCACCACACGTTACCGCTCTTGACGGCCTTGAAGTCGGCCATCAGTGGATCCAGTGCCACCAATTCGTCCAGCGTGTGCAGCTCGCCGTCGATGATGCTGTTGTAGATCAGCACATCGGCGTCCACTGCACCATGGTAGAAGGATTCCATCTGAATATTGATGGTGGACTGAGCGTTGTCCTCCGCCGATTCGTCGAAGGAGACATAGTCGCCGCCGGCGATGGCGACGCACTTCGCCACATAGTCCGTGGATTTGCGGACGTTTACAGCGCCGCTGCTGGTGATGTAGAAAAATGCCACGGTCTTGCCGGTGGGCTGCTGCTCCAGTACGTCCGCCACGCTGTCCATCTTCTCATTAAATAGCGCCTCGGCCTCGTCCTCCTTATCCAGCAGCGCTGCGTACAGCTTGATCCACTCCATCCGGCCCATGGGCAGGGTCTCATAGCTGGAGGTCTCCACCAGCACAGGGATACCCAGCCGCTCCAGCTGCTCCAGCACCGCCGGGGAGTGGTAGATCATGGTGTTTTCCACCGCCAGATCGCAGCCCTGCGACAGGATCAGCTCATAATCGGGTTCGGAATATTTGCCGGCGTAGGTCATTGCCCCGCTGTCCATGGCGTCCTTGGCGCGCTGGATATACCAGTCCGCCTGCTTTTTACCGCTGAGGGTGATGCAGTCGATGGCGTTCAGCTTGTCGAAGTAGTCCATGGCAGCGGCAGCTACCAGATAAATCTGGTCCAGCGGCTGCTGCAAAACGGTGACACCGGTAGGTACCCCGTCAGGCACAGCTGCACCCTCCGCCACCAGCAGGTATACCCGGTCGTTGTTGATGGTGATGCGCTTGTAGCTGTCCCCGGCGTACTCCACGGAGAACTGCTCCGCGTAGCGCAGGGGCATGGTACGGTCGAAGACCAGCTCGTCCCACGACACGGCGGCGGTTTGTCCGTCTGTTTTGCCGGGGGCGTCAGCCGCGCCGCAGGCGCAGAGGGACAAGACCATCAGCGCCGCCAGCAACCCGGCGAGAAAACGCCTCACTGGGCCGCCTCCACCGCCGTGGCGGACTTAAAGGTCAGGGTGTACTCGATCTCGTGGGGGGTGCTCATGGCGGTGGTGTCGCCGATGACCGTCAGCGGGGTATCCAGCGCCCGCACGGGAATCTCAAAGGTGGAGCCGCCCTCGGTGGTGAGGACATCATAGCGCTGGCCGTCCACCAGCATATAGTCATACTTCTCACTGCTCCACACGATAGTGGCGGTGGCAGCGCCGTTCTCCACCTTCAGGGTGCAGGGAGTCAGCACATGGGACTTACCGGAGCCGCCCTCAAAGCCTACCTCAATGGTGTAGGTACCGTCCGCCAATGCGATGGCGGCAGCGTCATCGCCGTTCTCCTCCTTCAGAACAGGGTTGGAGACGGACACCTTGTGGTCATACCATACGCCCTTCTTGCCGATGATGGCCACGTCGAACTCCTCGTCCAGCGCGGGAACGGGGATATCAAAGCCATTGACTGTCTCGGTCAGGCCATCGGGATAGGTGACGGTGTCCTTGGTGGGCTGGAGCAGCACGGCGCCGTCCTTCTGGGCGTCCTCCTTCAGACCAGGGAACAGATTGACGATGCTGGTGGAGGCCAGGCTGACGTGGATGGTCATCTGGCCGTCCTTCACGGTCAGCACGCCCTTGCCGTCACAGGTCTCGTTGGTGTGGAACATACTGCTGTCGGTGTTGAAGTCGGCGGTGTATACGCCATCCGCCAGAGCGGGCTGGTCAGGCTCATCGTTGCCGGGGGCATCGGTTTGCTGCTGTCCGCAGCCTACCAGCAGCGCCGCCATCATCACAGCGGCCAGCAGAAACGAAAGAATTTTCTTCATGGTCAAGGTCCTCCTTACTTTGAAAAAGGCTCCGAGGCGATAATATACCGCCCCGGAGCCCGTTCAGTCCTTGTTACGCGATAGCGTCGATGGCAGCCTTGGTGTGTGCCACGTAGAGAGCCTGCACGTCCGCGATACGGCCCAGACCGGAGATCTGGCAGTTCACGGTGAAACCGGCGGCCTCAAACATGGTCTTCCAGGAATCCTCGTCCGCACCGGCCATGTCGTTGTTGGCATGGTCGCCCGCCACGACCATCAGGGGACGCAGCACCACGGTGGTGTAACCGGCTTCCTTGACGGCCGCGATCACGGCCTCGCAGGAGGTATCCTCGGGCTCGCCCTCCACGGTGCCGATGAACACGTTCTCATAGCCCAGCTTGTCCATCTGGGCGGCCATCTGGCTGTAAGTGACCTTCGCCACATGAGCCGTACCGTGACCCATCAGCACGTAAGCCACACCGGCCTCCTTGGCGGCGGCGGTGGACTCGTAGCCGCTCTCGCTCAGAGCAGCGGCGACAACGGCCTTGGCAACGGCTTCCTTGTCGGCGTTGATGACGGTGGCGTCGCTGCCCACCTCACCCAGCATGGGCTCGGCAATCTCAACGGACTCGAACTTGTCGCGGACCTTGTCGATGGCGGCGCACATCTCGTCGTACTCAGCACCGTGCATCAGATGGGTGGGCTGTACCACCAGCTGCTTCACGCCGTTGGCGACAGCGCGCTCCAGAGCCTGCTCCATGTTGTCGATCTTCTCGCCGTCACGGGCCTGGATGTGGTTGATGATGATCTGAGCGGTGAAGGCGCGGCGCACGGACCAATCGGGGTTGGCCTCCTGCAGGGCATCCTCAATGCTCTTGATGTCGGCTACGCGGCTGTCGTTGAAGGAGGTACCGAAGGATACCACCAGCAGCTCCTTCTCGCCGATCTCGTCCTGGTTGCGGGGATCGTCCTTGGAGGCGTCGCCGGTGTCCAGACCGAAGTAATCGGGGCTGGCCTCCTCGCCCTCCACCAGCGCCTTCTGGGCGTCGGTCAGCGCGTCCCAAGCGGCCTTGGCGGCCTCGCACTGGGCGTCGGTCTCCTCGGTGCGCTCCTGCACGTAGATGGCGTCGATGAGGGCGGCGACCTTGTCGGCGGCGGCCTTGTCGGTCTCCTCGGTGTTTACGTCGTTGTTGTCCTTGTTGTCGGCATTGTCCTTGTTGCCGCAGGCGGTCAGCATGCTCATCAGCATCACAGCCGCCATCAGAAAGGCAAGTGCTTTCTTCATGGTTGATCTACCTCTTTCCAAATATTTGTTCTGAAAGAAATATAAAAGCGGCTGTGTCTCATACAGCCGCCCTCGGTGCTTCTTACTACATATACACCCGTGCGGCGCTCCGCGACGGATCATAAGTTCGTAGGAAAACCAACCTGTTGGCAGCAGGCTTGAGATTCCACACAGAGGCAGGTCTCCTGACTTCGTTCATCACGGCGTTGCCCTTCCCGGTTTCCCAGTGGTTTGCAAGACCGCTCCCGTACACAGTGACTGCATCGCTCCGGATTCGCACCGGATTCCCTTTTCATCTGCTTTTTGGCAGACACCTCTGTGCTACAACTTTATATTTTTCCAGACAGTGGGATTATATCACATTTTGTCGAATTGTCAATCCATTCTGATGGCGGGCTACCTAAAATCTGATGTGAGATTTTTTATTTTAAGCGTTTTAAGACCTGCGGTTGCTTTAAAACCTTTTTATCCATGATAAAAGCTTCTTGTTCTTTGTTTTGCCCGCTCTATTCTCTAATACATAAACCCGGCTTCAAGTCAAGTTATTTTTTCATGATCGGAAAAGTGAAATGCCGCGTGCCCAATAGGCACACGGCATTCCACTTTTCAGGAGAGAAAGTACCCCGTTTGCAAGGGTACGGAACCACAGGGCCTGGCGGAGCCCGGTGGGATCGGAAGCAAAGTTACTCCACGCCAAACAGCAGATCGCCGTAGGTGGGGAACGGCCAGCAGCCCTCGGCCGTGCGCTGCTCGGCCTCGTCACAGGGGGCGCGCAGCGCCGCCATCTTGGGCAGCAGCACGTCGCGGACCATGTTGGCGCTCTCGGTCACATCATCGATCTTATGGAAAGTGGCCAGCGCGGCAGCCAGGTCCTCCACGGCAGCGTCGATGTCCTCTACCAGATCGGACAGGCGCGTGACAAGCGTCGTCTCATAAATGCCGGACACCACCGGCGCGATGGACTTCTTTACGGCGATATCCTGCGCCAGCTTAGAGGAGAACTTCTCCACGGCAGGCAGGATCTGACGGCGGGCCATATCCACCATCGTTTCGGCCTCGATATTGACGATCTTGCGGTAGTTGTCCAGCGTGATCTCATAGCGGGAGCGTATCTCCGCCTCGGACATGACCTTCAGGGACGTGAGCATTTTTACGTTCTTCTCGTGCAGCAGATAGGGCATAGCGTCCGGCGTGGTACGCAGGTTCAACAGGCCGCGGACCTCGGTAGCCTCCTTGATCCAGGCATCGTCATAGCCGTTGCCGTTGAAAATGATGCGCTTGTGGTCCTTGATGGTCTGCCGGATCAGACTATGCAGTGCTGCGTCAAAGTCCTTGGCCTTCTCCAGCTTGTCCGCGTACTGACGCAGAGACTCCGCCACGGCGGCGTTGAGCATAATGTTGCAGCAGGCAATGGAGTTGGCGGAGCCAAGCATACGGAACTCGAACTTATTGCCGGTGAATGCAAAGGGCGACGTCCGGTTCCGGTCGGTGGTATCACGCAGGAACTTGGGCAGCACATGGGCTCCCAGCTTCATCACGGTCTTTTCCGTGCCGCTGTACGGCTCATCCTTCTCGATGGCATCCAGAATAGCCGTCAGCTCATCGCCCAGAAAGATGGATACCACCGCGGGCGGCGCCTCGTTGGCGCCCAGACGGTGATCATTGCCGGCGGTGGCCACAGAGATGCGCAGCAGGTCCTGATAGTCATCCACCGCCTGAATAACGGCACACAGGAACAGCAGGAACTGGGCGTTTTCGTGGGGTGTCTCACCGGGAGTCAGCAGGTTCACGCCGGTATCCGTGGCCATAGACCAGTTGTTGTGCTTGCCGGAGCCGTTGACGCCGTCAAAGGGCTTTTCATGCAGCAGACAGACCAGCCCGTGGCGGGCAGCCACCTTCTGCATGATCTCCATGGTCAGCTGGTTGTGATCGGTGGCGATATTTGTGGTGGTGTAGATGGGCGCCAGCTCATGCTGGGCCGGGGCCACCTCATTGTGCTCCGTCTTGGCCAGAATACCCAGCTTCCAGAGTTCCTCATTCAAATCGGCCATATACTCCGCCACACGAGGCTTGATAGCGCCGAAGTAATGGTCGTCCATCTCCTGACCCTTGGGGGGTCTGGCACCGAACAGCGTACGGCCGCAGAAAATCAGGTCCTTGCGCTTGCGGTACATGGCGCGGTCCACCAGGAAATACTCCTGCTCGGGGCCGACAGAGGTGCGAACACATTTGACATCCGTGCTGCCAAACAGCTTCAGGACACGCATGGCCTGCTTGTTCAGGGCCTGCATGGAGCGCAGCAGCGGGGTTTTTTTATCCAGCGCCTCGCCACCGTAGGAACAGAACGCCGTGGGGATACACAGTGCCTTGTCCTTGATAAAAGCGTAAGAGGTAGGATCCCAGGCAGTGTAGCCCCGGGCCTCGAAGGTAGCACGCAGGCCGCCGGAGGGGAAGCTGGAGGCATCCGGCTCACCCTGGATCAATTCCTTACCAGAGAACTCCATGATAACGCCGCCATCCGGCGAGGGGGTAATAAAGCTGTCGTGCTTCTCGGCAGTAATGCCGGTCAGCGGCTGGAACCAATGGGTAAAGTGGGTCGCGCCGTGCTCGATGGCCCAATCCTTCATGGCATCCGCCACCACATTCGCTACCTGGTTGTCCAGGCTTCCGCCCTCGTCAATGGTCTTCTTCAGGGAAATATAGATGTCATGGGGAAGGCGTGCTTTCATCTGTCGGTCGTCAAATACCAGTGTGCCGAAAATGTCCGATACGGTTTTCATGTGTTCCACCCCGATCTTTTGTAGATTTGGAAAATAGAAAAAGGCGTCAGGAAGCCCGCAGCTTCAAGACGCCTTTGCCTTTGATGTGCGAAATTATAGGCGGTTGTGACGGATTTGTCAATCAGCTTTTTACACAATTTTTGGCGTTTTATTCATTGACTTTATGCACATCTGATGCTATAATGCCGAACCATGATGAGCAAAGGCGTTCATCCGAGCAGGACATTTGTCCCTGCCGGATGGGCGTTTTTTGCTTTCCGGGGCGGCTTTTCAGCGGATCACTCCATGGAACGGCTGGAACCTACGGAAGCACATAAAGAAAGGGTGAGAAACTATGAAGCTGGAGGGACAGGTACGCATCCCATCCGGGTGCGCCATTTCGGCGGTCATTTCCCGGGAGGGGCGGCGCATGACCGGTGAGGACATCATCAGGAGCATGGTCCCCATGCATGATCGGTCCAACGGTCTGGGAGGCGGCTTCGCCGCCTACGGCATCTACCCGGAGCACCGGGAGGAATACGCCTTCCACATCTTTTTTGATGATAACACCACCCGGCGGGAGTGCGAGGCTATGCTGAAGGAGGGATTTGAGCTCGTAGACGCGGAGCTGATCCCCATCCGCATCATCCCGGAGATAACGGACATTCCCCACATCTGGCGGTACTTTGTGCGGCCCCTTAATTCGGTACTGGCACGGCTACAATTAGACGAAAAGGAATTTGTGGCACGGACGGTGATGGATATCAACACCAAGCTGAAGGGCGCATACGTGTTCTCCAGTGGAAAGAACATGGGGACCTTCAAGGCCGTAGGATATCCCGAGGATGTGGGACGCTTCTACCGCCTGGAGGAATATGAGGGATACAGCTGGACGGCCCATGGGCGCTATCCCACCAATACCCCCGGCTGGTGGGGCGGCGCGCACCCCTTTTCCCTGCTGGACTGGTCCATCGTCCACAATGGAGAGATATCCTCCTACGACGCCAATCGGCGCTGTATTGAGATGTATGGCTACAAATGCAATCTGCAGACGGATACGGAGGTCATCACCTATATTGCCGACTATCTGCTGCGGCGTCAGGGGCTGACACTGGAGGAAATGGCGTCGGTGATCGCGGCGCCCTTCTGGAGTACCATACGCACCAGAGAGCCGGCCGCGGCACGGCAGCTGACCTATCTGCGGACCATATACCCCAGCCTGCTCATCACCGGACCATTCTCCATCATTCTGGGGTTCAACGGCGGACTGATGGCGCTGAACGACCGACTGAAGCTGCGCTCCATGGTAACGGCTGAGAAGGACGACAAGGTATTTATCGCCAGCGAGGAGGCCGCCATACGGGTCATGGCCCCGGATGCGGAGAACCTGTATGCGCCCATGGGCGGCGAGCCCTTTATCGTGAAAGTGAAAGAAGGTGCCTATTGATGGCTCTTGACTACATCATACCGGAATTTGAAGTGGTGCGAAACGACGCACGGTGCACCCGCTGCCGCATCTGCGAATCCCAGTGTGCCAACAGCGTGCATTCCTATAACGCGGATGGGAAGGTCATGGTCAGCGACGAAAGCAAGTGTGTCAACTGTCAGCGCTGTGTGTCCTTCTGTCCCACTCACGCCATTAAGATCGTAAAAAACGACAACTGCCTGCGGGAAAACGCAAACTGGTCCTGCGCCACCATCAAGGAGATATACAAGCAAGCGTCCACCGGCGGCGTGCTGCTGAGCTCCATGGGCAACCCCCAGCCCCTGCCGGTATACTGGGACCGTATCCTCATCAACGCCTCACAGGTGACGAACCCGCCCATCGACCCCCTGCGGGAGCCCATGGAGACGCGGGTATTCCTGGGCAAGAAGCCGGAGACCGTCCGACGGAACGGGGACGGCAGCCTATGCACCGAGGTACCGCCGCAGTTGGAGCTGTCGGTGCCCATTCTGTTTTCGGCTATGAGCTATGGCTCCATCAGCTACAACGCCCATGCGGCGCTGGCCAAGGCTGCCCGGGAGCTGGGCATCTGCTACAACACCGGCGAGGGCGGACTGCACCGGGATTTCTATCCCTACGGCGCCAACACTATCGTACAGGTGGCCTCCGGCCGTTTCGGCGTCGATGAGACATATCTGAACACCGGCGCGGCCATCGAGATCAAAATGGGCCAGGGCGCCAAACCCGGTATCGGCGGACATCTGCCTGGCGCAAAGATCGTGGGCGACGTGTCCAAAACACGGATGATACCAGAGGGCGCGGATGCCATCTCCCCTGCTCCGCACCACGACATTTACTCCATTGAGGACCTACGGCAGCTGGTGTACTCTCTAAAGGAAGCCACGGCGTACAAAAAGCCGATCATCGTCAAGGTGGCGGCGGTACACAACATCGCCGCCATCGCCAGCGGCATCGCCCGCAGCGGTGCGGATATCATCGCCATCGACGGCTTTCGGGGGGGCACCGGCGCGGCACCCACCCGAATACGGGACAATGTGGGTATTCCCATTGAGCTGGCGCTGGCAGCGGTGGACCAGCGGCTGCGGGACGAGGGCATACGCAGCAGCGTATCCCTGATCGCCGGAGGCAGCATACGCTCCGCTGCCGACGTGGTCAAGGCCATTGCTCTGGGCGCGGATGCCTGTTACATTGCCACCGCGGCACTGCTGGCCATGGGGTGCCACTTATGCCGTTCCTGCCAGACAGGCCGGTGCTGCTGGGGTATCGCCACACAGCGGCCGGAGCTGGTGAAGCGTCTGGACCCCGAGGAGGCTGCGGCGCAGCTGGTAAACCTGGTAACCGCCTGGAAGCACGAGATCAAGGAGATGATGGGCGGTATGGGCATCAACTCCATCGAGGCGCTGCGGGGCAACCGGGTCATGCTGCGGGGTATTCACCTGAATGAAAAAGAATTGGAAATTCTGGGAATTGCCCACGCCGGTGAATAAGGTCTGTCGAAAAAGCAATATTTATAGGAAAAATAATGGAAAACCCTCGAAAGGAGTGGTACAATATGGATTTCATAGAGGCGAGTGGTCTGTCCTTCTCCCAACTAAACGAAACGATACGCCACGCCGGGAAGGAATGCCGTATCTGTGCCTGCCAGGGCCAGCGGTTCATCGCCGCCGGTATGAGCAGCAAACGGCTGGAGATCGACGGCATCCCCGGCAATGCGCTGGGCGCCTATCTGGGCGGCGGTTCTATTACCGTAAACGGCAATGCACAGGACGCGGTGGGCGACACCATGAGTGCCGGACGCATCGTGATCCACGGCAGTGCCGGCGACGCTGCGGGGTACGCCATGCGGGGCGGCGAGATATTTATCCGGGACAACGCGGGCTACCGCGCCGGGATACACATGAAAGCCTATAAGCAGCACAAGCCGGTGATCGTTATCGGCGGGCGGGCCGGCAGCTTTCTGGGCGAATACCAGGCCGGCGGGCTGATTTTGGTGCTGGGCCTGCACACCGACGGCCGGCCGATAGTACACTTCTTCCCCTGCACAGGAATGCACGGCGGAAAAATGGTTTTCCGCGGCGATGTGAGCAGCATACGGTTTCCGGATCAGGTCACGCTGCACAACGCCACGGCGGAAGATATGGCGGAGATCGCACCCTATGTGCGGGAGTACTGCCGTCTGTTTGACCGTGACGCGGAGGCGATGCTCCGCGACAACTATACCGTTATCACACCGGACAGCAAAAACCCCTATCAGCAGATGTATGTAGCCAACTGAGAAAGGCAGGAGCACGATGGAGTACACAGTGGATGAGATCAGGCAGTTTACGGCGGAGGAGGATGTAAAATTCCTGCGTCTGGCCTTCTGCGATATTTTCGGCAGTCAGAAAAATATATCTATTTTGCCGGATGAGCTGGACCGGGCCTTCAGCTACGGCATCGCTTTCGATGCCTCCGCTGTGCCCGGCTTCGGCGACGAGGTCCACTCGGACCTGTTCCTGCATCCGGATAGCAGCACCCTCTGTATGCTGCCCTGGCGGCCGGATCACGGCCGAGTGGCGCGGATGTTCTGCCACGTGCTGCGGCCCGATGGCGCCGCCTTCGAGGCCGACTGCCGCGCGCTGCTGCGTCAGGCGGTGGCGGACGCGGAAGCACTGGGCATCCGTTTCTCCTTCGGCACGGAGATGGAGTTCTATCTCTTCCGCCGGGATGAAAACGGTGAAGCGACCCACATTCCCTACGACAATGCGGGGTACATGGACATCGCGCCGGAGGACAAGGGCGAGAATGTGCGGCGGGAGATCTGCCTGACGCTGGAGCAGATGGGGATACGGCCGGAGTGCTCTCACCATGAGCAGGGCCCCGGGCAAAACGAGATCGACTTTCGCTATTCCGACCCCCTGACGGCAGCGGATAACGCCGTGACCTTTAAGGCTGTCGTCAATTCCGTGGCGGTGCGAAACGGCCTGGCGGCCGACTTCTCCCCCAAGCCGCTGATGGGACAGCCGGGCAACGGGATGCACATCAACATCTCCGCCAAAAGCCGCGACGGCGCAGAGGTAATGCCGCAGATCATCGCCGGTATTCTGGCCCATATTGCTGAGATGACGGTGTTCCTGAACACGCGGGAGGAGTCGTATCACCGCTTTGGCAGCAGCAAAGCACCGCGATATATCTCCTGGTCCAGCGAAAACCGCAGTCAGCTGATACGCATCCCTGCCGCGCAGGGCGAGTACCGCCGCGCGGAGCTGCGCTCTCCCGATCCGCTGTGCAGCCCGTATCTGGCCTTTACGCTGCTGATCCGCGCCGGCCTGGACGGTGTAACGCGGCATCTGGTGCTGCCGGAAGCCGCAGATGTGAATTTCTACACGGCGGCTAACGACGTAAAGGCACGTTTCCACACGCTGCCGGAGACTCTGGAGGACGCCAGATCACTGGCTGCATCCAGCGCATTTATCGCAGAGCACTTACCCAAGACCATTATACAGCAGTACACCCACTGAGCCGGTCTGCTTTGGAGAGGAGGGACGCATATGGAGGACAGCCGCCGGACGTACAGCGTGCTGGTGGTCGCCGCTGCGGCCAAATTCCATGTGTCCCTGCGTGAAATGCTGCCGGAGGATCGGTACGACCCGGTGTGTGCCGCAGGCAGCGTGTCTGAGGCACGGCGTGCCCTGCTGGAGAGGCCTTTTGACATCGTGGTCATCAGTACGCCGCTGCCGGATGAATTCGGTACAAAGCTGGCGCTGCACATCATCGACAAATCCAGCGCCGGTGTGCTGCTGCTGGTGAAGGCGGAGCACTATCCGGATCTGGCGGCACGGCTGGCGCCTCAGGGTATCCTGCTGCTGCAAAAGCCCACCACGCCGCCGCTGCTGCTGCAATCCATGCAGCTGCTGTGCGGCACACGGGAGCGTCTGCGGCGTATGGAGGAAAAGACTGCCACCATCGAGGAACGCATGGCGGAGATACGACTGGTGAACCAGGCCAAATGGGCACTGATCGACAAGCAGGGCATGACGGAGCAGGAGGCCCACCGCTACATTGAAAAACAGGCCATGGACCGGTGCGTTACGCGCCGGTCAGTGGCGGAGGAGATATTGGCAGAGTGAAATAAGCGCGCTCCTTTGACAAACGGTGTAAGGTCTGCTATGATGGCGTAAACCGTTTGAAAGGAGCACACTATGGAAAAGTTTATTCCTTATGAAAAACTCTCGAAAAAAGAGAAGCGCCGGCGTGACGCTATGCAGCGGGGCACCTGGGGCGTGCTGAACCCCGTTACACGCAAAAGTCCAAACCCCAAAGCTTACAACAGGAAAAAGACACGGAAATGGCTGGAGGATCCATATACCGTGTCTTTTCTTTATATGCAGAAAAGATATCCCCCGGCCGCTGGCCGGGGGATATCAAAGGAATGACAGCTTACTTCATGAAGGTGCCGTCCATCATCTGCTGCAGATAGGCGTTATACTTCTCCACCTTCTCAGCGGGAACCAGCTCGGTATTGATGGCACCGGCGGACAGGGCACCGTTCTCCAGCGTACCGAAGATGGTGTTGCCGCCGAAGGTACCGGCCACAACAGCCTCCATGCAGACACCGATCATAGCGGCGTTATCGGTGACCTGGGAGCAAATGATGCAGGGGTTCTGACCCAGGATATCGGCAGGCTGGCCGATGTCGTAGATCTTGATGGCGCCGGCCTTCTCATTGGCGGCGTCGATAGCCTCACGGGCACCGGAGTCAACGGCAGAAGCATCGCCGAAGAACACGTCAGCGCCCTGGGAGATCAGCTCAGTGGCGAACTCCTTGCCCTTGGGGGCATCGGAGAAGGAGTTGGCATAGGGGACAGCCAGCAGCTCAACGGTCTTACCCTCCTGCTCGCCAACATACTTGGCAGCAGCCTCGAAGCCCGCGATCTTGCCCTTGGTGGTATCCAGCTCCATACCGCCGATGAAGCCCAGCTTGCCGGACTCGGTCATCAGACCGGCCAGAGCGCCGGCGATCCAGCCGATCTGCTCAGCGTTGGGCAGCAGAGACGCGACATTGCCGTTAGCGGCCTTTTCGGGGGTGGACTCAGCGCCGTTCAGCAGAGCGAAGGCGATGTCGGGATACTCCTCAGCAGCCTGCAGGACTGCATCGGTGTACTGGTTGCCGGGAGCATAGATCATGTCGTAGCCCAGGTTGCAGAAGGCAACGATGGTCTCGTAATACTGATCCTGGGAGATGGAGTCGGTGACGTCATAGGTCCAGCCCTTGTCCTCAGCAGCCTTGACCATGGCGTTGTAGCAGGCAGCGCCCCAACCGCCGTCGTTGATGCTGGAGTCGCAGATCATGGCGACCTTGTAGGTCTTCTCGCCATCACCGGCGCCGTCCGTCTTGGTGTCGTCCTTCTTCTCGCCGCAGGCGACGAGGGCCAGCGTCATAGCGAGCGCCAGCAGCAGTGCAAGAAACTTTTTCATGGTTTTCCTCCTTGTTTTTTGTGACTTGCTCTTTGTTCTATAACAACGTCCTTGCGGACATCATTACCGTCATGTCACCGCTGTTCGCGGCGATAGGGCTGTCCATTGGCCTTGGGTCCCGCCTGCTTCGTACCGATGACGGAGAGGACGACCACGGTGGCCACATAGGGGATCATCTGGAAGAACTGGTACGGGATGGCGATGCCGGAGACCTGAAGCCGGATCTGCAGCGCATCGCAGAAGCCGAAGAACAGGCAGGCCAGCAGGATGCCGCCGGCACTCCAGCGGCCAAAGATCACGGCAGCCAGGGCGATGAAGCCGCGGCCGGCCACGATACCGTCGGTGTAGGTGCTGGAATAGCAGGTGGTCAGGTACGCGCCGCCCAGTCCGGCCAGCGCACCGCAGATCATGCAGGCCAGATACTTCACGCCGATGACATTGATGCCCAGCGTAGCGGCCGCCTGCGGATGCTCTCCCACGGATTTATAGCTCAATCCCGCACGGGTACGGTTGAAGAAAATGGAGGTGAACACCACCAACAGCAGCGTCAGATAGACCATGGGACTCTGATCAAACAGCAGTGGCCCGATGACCGGGATGTCCTTCAGGCCGGGAATAGCAATGCTGGGCATGGTAATGATCTGCTTCAGGTCTGAACCGGTACCGAACACGATGCGGTAGATAAACGACGCCAGCGCCGGAGCGAATATGTTGATGGCCATGCCATAGACCGTATGGTCCGCGCAGAGGGTGACGGTGGAAAAGGCGTAGATCATATTGACCAGCAGGCCCGCCAACGCACCGCACAGCAGACCGATCCAGTTGGAGCCGGTGATGTAGCACATCAGAAAGCCCACCAGCGCGCCGATGGCCGCCAGGCCCTCCAGGCCGATATTCACCATGCCGGCCCGCTGGCCGTACAACTCGGCCAGTGAGATAAGCAACAGAGGGATGGCAAGCCGAACCGTTGCCAACAGTAAGCTGGAGATCCAATCCATTACTTGTCACCCGCCTTTCTCTTGGAGAACACGCGATCCTTCCACGCCTGGAATTCAGGCAGCTTGGTCAGCGCCATACCGGCCACGGAGAACACGATGACCAACGCCTGGATGATATCGGAAACGCTGGTGGGAACACCGGTGGCCGCCTGCATAGTGGTGGAACCCACACGCAGCACAGCAAAGAACAATGCCACCACCATCGTCGCGATGGGGTGCAGCTGGCCGATCAGTGCCATAGCCACACCGTCAAAACCGTAGCCCGCCCCGAAGCCGTTGATCAGCCGGAACTGGGTACCCAGCAGCTCTGCGCCGCCGCCCAGGCCGGCAATGGCCCCGGAGATAATGAAGCTGGTCAGCATGCAGCGCTTCACATGGATACCATTAAAGCGGCTGGCGGTCATGTTATAGCCCACCGCCCGCAGCTTGAAGCCGCCGCTGGTCCAGAACAGCACGTAATACAGCACCAGGCCCACCACCACGGCGATGACAAAGCCCCAGGTAAAGCGCATTCCGGTGATTACACGGGGCAGCTTCACCAGGTCATCCACCGCAGGGGTCTGTGGTACGCTGGCGTCGCGGATCCAGCTGGTGTACAGCACGCCCATAAACAAGGTAGCTACATAGTTGAGCATGATGGAGATGATCATCTCATTCTGGCCGCGGCCGATCTTCAGCAGGCCGGGGATCATGCCCCAGATACCGCCGGCCAGCGTACCGGCCAGCAGTGCCAGCAGCACACCGGCAAAGCCGGTAACACCGGAGAAATACGCCGTAACGAATGCGGCGATGGAACCCATGAGAAACTGGCCTTCACCGCCCAGGTTGAACACACCGCACTTGTACGCGAAGCAGGCACACAGAGAGGTGAACATCAGAGGTGTGGCCTTGGTAAGTGTAGTGCCAATATTGGCCTTGGAGCCGAAAGCTCCCTGGAAGAGGTATTTCACCGCGTCAAAGGGATTGGCACCCAAGGCCGCCATGATGATACCGCCGATCACAAAGGCCAGGATAATGGACAGCAGCGGGACAACGAAGCTGCCCAGAGAACGTTTTAACTTTTCCATATCGCAGCTCCTCCCCTTACTTTCCCGTCATGGCGAGGCTGATCTCCTCGATGGGCGGGTTTTTTCCGGAGAATTCGCCCATGATCTGCCCCTCAAAGCAGACCAGGATGCGGTCGGACATCTCCAATATCTCATCGAAGTCTGCGCTGATCAGCAGGATCCCTACACCGCGCTCACGGGCAGCGATCATCTGCTCGTGAACAAAGCTGGCCGCGCCGATATCCAGGCCGCGGGTGGGATGCGCCATCACCAGCAGGGACGGCTGGGACTCCAGCTCACGGGCCAGGATGACCTTCTGCTGGTTGCCACCGGACAGGCTGCGGACCGTCTGCCCCACAGAGGTGCAGCGCACGTCGTACTTCTGCACCATCTCCTCGGCATAGTCGTGAATGGCACGTTTGTTCAGCCGCAGGCCCTTACCCTGGCTGAACTTGGGAGAATCAGTCTCCTTGAGCACCAAATTCTCCGCAATGGACATATCGCCCACCAGGCCCTGCGCGTTGCGGTCCTCAGGAACGTGGGAAACGCCGTCTGTAATGAAAGAATGGGGGTCAAAGACCGCTACGCTCCTATCCTTCAGGTATATCTTGCCGCCTTGGGGCACAATAACGCCGGTGATCAACTGCGCCAGCTGGGTCTGACCATTGCCGTCCACGCCGGCGATTCCTACGATCTCACCGCTGCGGATCTGCAGTGTCATATCGTTGACACCGCTGTGCTTATGTTCCTTGTCATAGTCCACATGGTCCAGAGACGCCACGACCTCAGCGCCGGAGGCATCCACCTTCTCGTACTGTGACTCGGTCAGTTCCTTACCGATCATCATATTGGCCAGTTTCTGACCATCGGTATCAGCGCGGGCCACGGTGCCCACCACCTCGCCCAGACGCAGGACGGTGATGCGGTCAGAGATATGCAGGACCTCGCGCATTTTGTGGCTGATGAAGATAATACTCTTCCCTTCGCCGATGAGCTTCTGCATAATGGCAAACAACCCCTCGACCTCGATATCGGTCAGTGCGGCAGAGGGTTCGTCCAGGATCAGCAGCTCCGCACCGTGGTACAGCGCCTTCAGTATCTCGGTGCGTTGCTGCTCGCCCACGGATATCTCGGTGATAAGCTTGTCCAGCTGCACGTCCAGGCCGTACTTGGCAGACAGCTCCTCGATCTCCTTGCGGCGAGCCGCCCGGTCGATAAACAGGCCCTTGGCGTGCTTGTCACCCAGGATGATATTTTCAAAGACAGTCATTGCCTCCACCAGCATAAAGTGCTGGTGCACCATGCCGATTCCCAGCTTGACTGCCTGGCTGGGGGACTCGATCCGCACCTCTTTGCCATTGAGGAATATCTTTCCCTCCGTGGGCTGATAAAGGCCGATGAGAATGTTCATCAACGTGGACTTACCGGCACCGTTCTCACCCAGCAGGGTCAGTACCTCGCCGCGGTTGACGGTCAGGCTGATATCCTTGTTGGCGTAAAAATCACCAAACCGCTTGCTGATATGCTCCATACGCAGCAGCTCGCTCAAGTTCCCTCACTTCCCTTCGTTCGTGTGTTTGCAGAAGTTCTCATTTTCCACTTGGAAAATGAGAACAGACCACGGTCCGTTCTCAAATATTAAATCGAGAGTAGTATACCATATCTGTCGGATTTTGGGAAGAATTTTTTTGTAAAACTCCTACATTTTTTTAGCGTTTTTTATCTATTGCACCGGTACCGTTCCCATAGTATAATCAAACGCAACAAAGCGAAAGAAGGTGTTGCATATGATACATATCCGCCCCGCAGTCTCTGATGACGCCCCGGCGCTGCTGGATATCTATGCGCCCTATGTCATCGAAACCGCCATCACATTTGAGTATGAAGTGCCCACGCTGGATGACTTCCGCCAGCGTATTAAAAACACACTGCACACGCATCCTTACCTGGTCATAGAACGCGATGGCGAGATCGTGGGCTATGCCTACACCGGACAGTTGGGCAGCCGCGCAGCCTACGCCTGGGCGGCGGAAACCAGCATCTATCTGCGGCAGGACTGCCGTCGCGGTGGTTTGGGCACCCGGCTGTACCACGCGCTGGAGGACGCCTCCCGCGCTCAGAATGTACAGGTGCTGTACGCCTGCATCGCCGCACCTGTTTCGGACGGCGACCCCCACCTGACTCGCGCCAGCATTGATTTCCATACCCGGCGCGGCTACGAAATCGTGGGCACCTTCCACCGCTGCGGATACAAGTTTGACACCTGGTACGACGTGGTCTGGATGGAAAAACGCCTGTCCGATGCCGCCATTCCGCCCGCCGTGGTACCCTTTTCTTCTTTTGTGAAGTAAAGTCATTCTGTAATGCATTTATACTTTACAGAATATCTAAATACAGTTTATTCCCCACGCAATAGATAATTGCTTGTCAACGATCCACCTTCCTGTTATACTGGCGGCAGTACATACGGGAGGTATAGCAATGGAAGCAAAGGATGTCTTGAAGGAATTACGGCAAAGGCACAATATGACACAGGATCAGCTGGCTGAAAAGCTGGCCGTCACACGACAGGCTGTCTCCCGCTGGGAAAACGGCGAGTCCGTCCCCAACCCGGAAACATTAAAGCAGTTGTCCGCACTGTTTGATACCTCCATCAATCATCTGCTGGGTGACCCTCGCAAGCTGATCTGTCAGTGCTGTGGTATGCCCTTGGACAGTGATGAGGTCATCAGCCGGGATCTGGACGGCAGCTTCAACGAGGACTACTGTAAGTGGTGCTATACCGACAGCAAGTTCACCTATGACAGCATGGAGCAGCTCCTGGAGTTTCTCGTCACCCATATGTCCAATGAGCAATTCCCTCCTGAACAGGCCAGAACCTACTTCAGCCAGACGCTGCCGCAGCTGAAGCACTGGAGCAAATAATTTCTTCGAAGATATAACAAAAGCACCCGAAAGGGTGCTTTTGCTATCGATGTGTATAGCTAATTATCGCAGCGGCAGCATGATACATCAGCAGCGCGCCCATAAGCATCGCCCCTGCCGACCTATTTCCCCACTCCCATGGCGTATTCGTTACGGTCAATACAATGAGGCATATCACTGGCAGCAATAGCCAAATTGCAAAAAGCTCCACATGATACTTTGCTGTGTTCCGCATCCGTCTTTCAACGGTTTTGCTTATTACGTCATCCGGTACATCCTGCCGTAATTCCGCCACAAAGGAGTAACTGTCGCTGCATTCGAAGATCTCTGCACAATAGGGGCTGATCTCCTCCTCGGCGATTTCTTTCGGAGATCTTCCGTGTGCGCCCCACTTTCCGATATCGTCCTGTCGGAATACATAGAACCGCCGCGGCAATGGCGGCGCACTCTCAAAGGAGAATGTATAGAAGCTTCCAAAATTTTCTACAGCTATAAGCAGATAACCCATCTCTGCTTGTTTCTGCAATACACGCTCGGCCCGCCAAGTCAAAAATGAGGGCAGCCACATTTTTAGCTGTTTCTGCTCCATGTGTATTTCCTCCGTATAAGTTCACCACCAATATACCATCTACTGCAGCAGACGTCAATCAGGCAAATACTCTATGTCACGGAAAGATGCCGCAGGCATACCGAACCGTACTTCCATATATGCCAAAAGCCTGTGACAAATGTCACAGGCTTTTGTGTTGGCGCTACCTATCTTTCCGGGCCGTCTCCAGCCAAGTATTGTCAGCA
>ERZ1673743.1035-NODE-1035-length-34154-cov-25.580574_pt1 | contig 34154 bp, 29 predicted proteins | sample MGYA00580197_ERZ1673743 | MGnify/ENA primary metagenome ERZ1673743 (study PRJEB41218, sample SAMN15661795) | gut metagenome | host: Homo sapiens | place: Canada: London | collected 2015-08-20/2019-03-30 | study: EMG produced TPA metagenomics assembly of...
ATGAACATAGGGTGATTTTATGATCAGTTTCTTATGTAATCGGTTAGCCGAGTTTTTGTGCGAAAAAAACATTATAGCCAAAGATGAGAAAGAAATTTATATATATGGATACGAAATAATTATAACGACGATCTTAGGCGCTGTGTTGGTGTTTGCGGTTGCGCTATTGACTGGTAGATTTATGGAGGCAATTTGTTTCTTTATAGTGTTTGTGTTAACACGCCAGTTTTGCGGAGGATACCATTCGCAAACACGATTACTGTGCAGCATAACTTTTATGCTGTGTTATGCAGCGGTATTATTTTTTAACAGTGTACTGGAACCGATATACTCATGGTTTATACACTTGCTTATCTTTGTTCCTTACTTTGCGGCGATACTTGGATATGCGCCGATCATTAATGAGAATAAGCCATTAACTGATAGGGAAATTGTTATTAATCATAATAAAAGCATTGTTATATCAATTGCTTGGCTTATTATATCAACCTTGTTGTTATTCTATAAGCCTATCTTATCATCTGCTATTGATTTGACATTATTGGTCATAGCAGCTTTAATGATGATAGAAATTTTAAAACGAAGGAGGGAGAAAACATGAAGAAGATAACGAACAAACTGCTTACAGTTGTTGCTAAAGCAGGTAAGGATACAGCTGTAAAAACTTGCGGTGCCGCTTCTTTCTTCTACTGCTACCAGCCTAAGGAGCCGGCAGCTCTGAAGAAGATTGCAAAGAAGTAATCGGATTGTCTGTTAAACAGTGGAAAGCTCAACGACAGTTTACCAGGCTCAAGAAGATTCGGCATGCGGACGTCTCGCTTGCCGAATTGTCAAATAACACATCTGTATCTGGCACGATTGCGGCAATGTGAACTGCCAAGGCAGAAGTTTAATTATATAGCTGGTTTAAAGTACATACGTAGAATTGTTTTTCTACATAAATGCTGGGAGGTAAATATGACAACGAAAGCAAAATGCGTTTGGAAGAAATTCACTGCGCTCCTTTTATCCTTTGCAATTATAATGACAATGACCCCAGATTTTTCTTTATCGGTTTTTGCAGAGGCTTTTGAACATGAATATTTTTCGACAACAGACAGTTCGGCAGTTCCGGACGATTATGAACCTATGGCTTCTGCGGAGCGCAGACGTGCAAGAGTTATGGCTGCGTCTGTTGAAGATGAATTATCGGAAAAAACACAGGTCTTACTTATAGAAGATACAATGCCGTGGAGAAGCAATACAAATTCAAATTTGTTGAATATGCTTGGCATAAGTTATAAAAAGGTAAAAACGAATGAGTTTTTATCACAGGACTTGGGTAATTTTTCCGTTATAGTATTTGCCAATGATCAACAGTTTGCGGCATACAATAACTATGCTACTTTCCGTGAGCAAATTGAAATGTTTGCGGAACTTGGCGGTGTTGTCCTTTTTGGCGCGTGCGACGGCGGTTGGGCGAACGGTGATATTACAACGGAGCTTCCCAGCGGCGTTACAAAGTACAGAGCATATGAGAGTCGAAACTATATAGTTGATGAAGATCACCCCATAGTTACGGGCGAATTATCCGACAATACAGCCCTGACTGACAGCATATTGTACGGGAATTATTGCAGTCATGTTTCATTTAATGAGGACACTCTGCCCGAAAATGCGAACGTGATTCTGAGAGATACAAGCCGTAAAGCCCCCACGCTTGTGGAATTTCCTTATGGCAGAGGGCATATTATTTTGTCGGGTCAAACATGGGAACATAATTATGTCTACGCCAACGCTTTTTCAAAGCGGTCAATGGACGACCTGTTTCTTTATGCAATAAGTATTGCGGACATAGATGTAAATTCTATGCCGCCTATTGCCGTTTCGGTTGACGCTCCAAAACAGATTGAAATATCAAGTGGTCGATACAATCCGAACCCGATGGAGGTAAAAGCGTTCTTAAAAAATATTAGTAATGATGCCGTTGACGAAGTTACGGTAGAGATTGTTCTTCCTGCTGGACTATCGTTGGCGAAAGGTTCTGACGCATCTGTTGAGATCGGAACGATGCAACCAGAACAGAGCAGTGAGGTTCAGTGGAAAGTAAATATAGCCGCTGTAAATGCAGATAAGGATTACCAGTATAAAATCATTGTTACTGCCGCAGATGGGTATCAAAAGGTAGTGACCAAGACGCTTCATGTCCCGTTTTTAAAGCAGGAAAAGGCTCTTGAATATACGATTTTCTCGGGCAGTGAAACAGCGGATCTGAATTTGTATGGCTGGAAAAGCAACATTAACGGAAACGTCTATACGGGAAAGAACTTCAATTACGGCGGTTCTGAATTTTACGTTAAAGGAAGAATCGACGCTGTTGGAAATATAATCACAAACGGCTGGAAGACCGAAATAACCGAGCGTATTGAAAACTCGGAGAAAATTGATATGCCCAATTTTGATGCCGCGATTTTTGAGGAGGCTGCGCCGTTTGAGCTTTTTGAAGATAGTCCCGCATTCGTTCAGGACAGAAATGTTATAGATTCGTCGATCAAGGTAAACGGCGATGTGGTTATCAGCGGAACGACATTCGAAGGTGATTGCTATATTATTGCTGAAGGCAATATTACATACAATGTTCAGAGCTTCAATACCCTCGGGCGAGTTGTATTGTATTCCAGGAACGGAAATATCACGATTAACGGTTCGTCAATCGAGATAAACGGTATTATGTATGCGCCCTCAGGGAACGTCAATTTCAACACCTATGAAACGACGCTAAACGGACGTATTGTTGCCGATGCTATTAATTTTAACGGAAGTGTTTTTAATATTAACGGACAGTCAGAAGATTGGGAGCTTATCGGCGGAGGGAATACTCCTGTCAAAGAAGATGTGGCTATATCTGCAGATGTTCCCAAGTATGTTCCGGCTGCTGCTGTTATAAATATACCTATTATAAATATAAACGATATTGAAGGTCTTACTTACTCGGCTGTATTTGACGGCAAAAACATGGAGATAGAGGACGGAGTGATAAAACTCATCGTTCCCGATATACAGGGAGAATATGTTTTGACCGTCAGCGCGGATGCTCCGAACGGAGGACACGATTCTATTTCGTATGATTTGACAGTTGATATGGTGGCACCATCAGTAAAGATAGATGCGAATAAAACGTTTGCATACACAAACTGTGATGATATTTCCGTTAAGGTTACAGCGGAGGACGACTGTGCACTGCGGAATGTTTTGATTTATATCAACGGTGAGAAAACCGAATATGAACGAAACGAAGAGTTTTTCATATCAGCCGCTGAAGCCGGTGTTTATACAATAAGAGCTGAGGCTATTGATGAAGCGGGTAATATCTCTGTAACCGAAATTGTGATCACCATAGCGGAGGATATTATAGATAAGGAGCCGCCCACAGTTTCTCTGGTCTTTGACAAGGATGTATATTGTGTGGGTGAAACAGCTGTTATTACCGCACGAGCTGAAGATAATATCGCTGTAGACAGAGTTGAACTTCTTTATAACGGTAGCGTATATACATTTGGTGATGATAATACTCTGACTATTGAAAACCTTGCGGATGGTGAAAATGTATTTACTGTAACTGCATACGACACTTCGGATAACCGTGTTACAATGATTTATACGATTGTTGTTAGAAATGTGTTTGACATTACACCTCCGGAAGTTGCAATAGAAAGCATAATTCCCTCTGAGATATACGTTGAAGAAACGATCACAATAACTGTAAGTGCTTATGATGAAAGCGGTATATCCGAGCTCACAGCAACGATAAACGGAATTTGTGTTCCCGTTGTAAACGGCACGATAACATACGTTCCGACGGAAGTTGGAAGTTACAACATAGCTGTAGTGGCGGTGGATATATACGGAAATACCAATACCGCGACGGTTTCGTTTGAGGTTCGCGAACGAGTTGTTCCAGACACCGAAGCTCCCCGTATAACCGCAAATATACAGTACGGCGAAAAACCGGTTGTAAACAATCCTTTTATTATTACCGTTGATGCTGAAGATAACAGCGGTAGCACGGAGGTTGCGGTCAGGATAAACGGTCAGGAAATAAGCGGAACAAACAACGAATATGTTTTTGTTCCGGAAACCGTGGGCAATTATACGATAGAAATATCTGCAACAGACCCATCGGGAAATTCTGCATCCTGCTCGTATACGATCTATGTTGGCGAGGATTCGCAAATCGACGAAGTACCTCCTGTGCTCTCGGCAACATTTGAAAATCTTGTCGTGCAAAGCGGAGATACAATAAGAGTTAGCGTCGAAGCAACCGACAACAGAAGTGAAGCGCACGTATCCGCTGAGGTCAACGGTGTTTTAATTCCGATAACAAACGGTGTTATAGAATATGTTCCCGAAACGATCGGAGATTACTTGTTTGTTATTACCGCGACAGACGATGCGGGCAACGTTTCGTCAATAAGTCAGAATATCAAAGTCGTAGAGAAGATTGATGATACGACTCCTCCCACTCTCGTTGTAAACGGCATGCCGTCTCGCATTGTATTGGGCGAGGTGATCGAAGCGCAAATTGACGCGTCCGATGACATTGGGAACGTGTCGCTGACGGCTTTCGTAAATGACGCCGAGATAGCTGTAAATAATGGCAAATTGACATATGAACCCGAATCGGCGGGAGAATATCAATTCGTTATCACAGCCGCAGATGAAGCGGGAAATGAAACGACAGTTACAAAAAGAGTCATTGTAACCGATCAGGCAGTCGCGGACACGACCCACCCCGAGTTGGAAATAATCAGTTTTCCCGCGCAAGCAAATGTCGGCGAGGAAGTAAAGCTTGAATTCCGCGCCACCGACGATAGCGGCGAAGTATTTGTTACCGTGACCGTAAACGGAGATGAAATCCCCGTTACAGACGGAACGGCTGTGTTTACTCCCGATAAAGCCGGCGCATACGATGTGATCATTTCGGCATACGACGCGGCGGGCAACAGCCGTACCGCAAGCGGAACGATCACGGCTGTCTCCGTCTCGGATACCACGCTCCCCACAATGAGCATAACCGGGCTTACCCATTATATGACGCTCGGAGAAACGCTCGTTATCGGCATAACCGCGTCCGACGACAGCGGCATTGTAAACACGACCGCAACGATCAACGGAAAAGCTGTGGATATCATTGACGGTAAAATCGAGTTCACCCCCGACACGACCGGAATTTATAAGTTTATCATAAGAACTGAAGACCCATCGGGTAATTATGTTCAAAAGGAATATGACATTCTTGTAACCGAGCCGCTTAAATTTGATGACGGCAAGCCCGTTGTGACAATAAATGCAAATAACGGCTCGGACACCGCAAATGTCGGCGAGACCATAGATTTCGAAGTGACCGCGAACGACCCCGACGGGATAGCGTCTGTTTCCGTAACCGTTAACGGCAAGGAAATTGAACTTGACGAGGACGGAAAAGCGTCGTTTACCCCCGATGAGATCGGAAGATATACCATTACGGTAAAAGCAACCGATACACTAGGTAACGAGATACGTGAAAGCGTAAAGATCAAGGTGATAGATCCGACCGACAAAACAGTCTGCGACATAGCGATTTCTTCTCCAGCAGACGGTGCTGTTGTAACATCACCCGTTGAGGTTACGGGAACTGTATCCGGAGAAGGTTTGGTTTACTATGCCCTTGAATACTGTTCAGTTGATGGTACAGAATACACGGAGTTTGCTTCAGGAAATACCGCTGTCAACAATGGTGTTCTTGGAATGTTTGATCCCACTCTGCTTGAAAACGGATACTACAATATCCGCTTGACTGCGCGTAGCTCAAACTACTCTGTTACCGACGAGATAGTTATTTCCGTTGAGGGACAGATGAAGATAGGCAACTACTCTATAGCATTCCAAGATATGGACATTTCTGCTGCAGGTTATCCGCTCACTGTTATCAGAAACTATGATAGCAGAAACAAATCCAGGAGCGGCGACTTTGGTTACGGCTGGGATATGACTCTGTCGAGCATCAAACTGTCGGAGAGCTGTGAGCCTGGTCTTTACTGGACACAGAAAACAGCAAATTCTGGTTTCGTGACAAAGTATTATTTTTCAGAAGATAAAACTCACGAAATCTCTATAGATTACGGCAACGGCAAAACTGACAAGTTCAAGATGAAGCTGTCTCCCGATCAGCAGAATCTATATCCTATTCGATATGATATTTCCGTAAGCTACGAGCCGCAGGGCAATACCAAATCCAAGCTTGAAGCAATTGGTACAACCACAGGTCTTATCTTTAATGGTAACAAGTTGTATTATTCCGACACGCTCAATACATACAATCCAAGCAAATACAAGCTAACCAGAGCTGATGGTACGGTATACATTATAAGCGATACCAACGGTGTTGAAAGCATTACCGATACCAACGGCAACATTATAACCTTTACCGAGAACGAGGTAAAGCACTCCGACGGCAAGTCAATAGTGTTTGAGCGCGATACCGAGAACCGCGTTACAAAGATCACCGATCCATACGGCAAGACCATCAAGTACACTTACGGTTCCAACGGCGATCTCTCCGTTGTAACAGATAAGGCGGGAGAAACCACAACATTCAAATATGACAGAAACCATTATCTCACGGATATTATTGATTCGCGCGGAATAAAGGTAGCACGTAACGAGTATGACGATAACGGCAGACTTATCGCCACAATCGACGCTAACGGCAACCGCCTTGAATTTTCGCATGATATTGAGGGCAGACAGGACGTTGTAACGGATCGTCTCGGTCACTCTACCGTTTATATCTACGACGGCAGAGGAAACGTAATTTCCGAGACCGACGCGCTTGGCAATACTACGCTGTCCACATATGACAGCTACGGCAATCTCAAGACCAAAACCGACGCGCTCGGCAATGTTACGACCTACAACTATGACGCGCAGGGCAACTTGCTCTCCATGACAAACGCGCTGGGGGAAACCGTAAACAACACTTATACCGAAAAGGGGCAGCTTAAAACTATAACCTCTATGGGTGTAACCCAATTTGTTGTGGATTATGACAACTTCGGCAATCTTACAAATACGACCGACGCGGAGGGCAATGAAACCAAGTACCAATATGACCTCAAGGGCAGAGTCACAAGCATAACCGACGGCATAGGCAGCCATATGCAGATGTCGTATGACTCCGAGGGACGTGTTGTATCCTCTGTTAACGGAAACGGCGAGACAGTAACCTTTACCTACGATTCCGAGGGCAACTGCGCTTCCAAGACTGTAACCAGAACGACCGAAAACGGCGTTGAAAATCTTACGGAGAAGTATGCCTACGACGTTTACGGAAACGTAACACAGATAATCTACGCGGACGGCTCCGTGACGAACACCGAGTATGATTCCGTCGGCAATATGACCGCCGCGGTCGATTCAAATGGCAGAAGAACGACCTATGATTACGATCTCTACGGAAATCTCGTAAAGATCACATACTGCGACAATACCACCGAGACCTTCGAGTATGACGCGGAGAACAGAAACATAAGAGCAACGGATCGTCTCGGCAGGACTGTTGAGATGACCTACGACGCGGTTGGAAACCTTGTTGAAAAAACATATCCCAACGGCTCTAAGGTAAGCTATGTCTATGACGCAAAATACCGTCTTGTTTCGACAACCGAGGCAAACGGCGGCACTACCAAATACGAGTACGACGCGCTTGACAGAAACACGGCGATCATAGACGCGCTCGGCAGCAGAACCGAGTTCGGCTATAGCGCGACAAGCGGTCAGCTTGAAACCATGACCGACGCAAAGGGCAATACCTATACCTACGGCTACGACCTTAACGGCAACCGCACCTCCGTGACTATGCCCGACGGCACGACCGTAACCACCGCTTATGACGCGAGAGGTCGGGTTGTTTCTCAGACCGATCAGCACGGCTACACAACAAAATACGCCTATGACGGCGCCGACAGGCTGACGTCAGTCACTGACGCGCTCGGAAGCACCTGGAGATACGCTTACGATTCCGTAGGGGAACTCATTTCGATAACCGACGCGAACGGCAACACCACACGTTACGAATACGACAGCTGCGGCAGAGTGATCAAGACCACAAACGCAAAGGGCGGCACCGCGACCGTAACTTATGATGAGATCGGCAACGTTCTCACCTCGACAGACTACGCGGGCAACACCACTTCCTACGTTTACGACGACCTTGACAGAGTTGTTTCCAAGACCGTAGGCGGCGACAGCGTATTCTACGCCTACACCAATGACGGACTGCTGTCAAGCGTAAGCGACATAAACGGCACGATCAGTTATACCTATGACCTTATGAACGGATTGAAATCCGTGACAACATATGACGGCAGCACTATTGAGTACAATTACGACGACGCTTGCCGTCTGACAGAGGTAACAACTCCGTTCGGAGCGACGCAATACGAGTACGACCTTATGGACAGACTTGTGCGCGTAGTGGCTCATGACGGCACGGCAACTCTCTACGAATATGACGTCAACGGCAACAGAACCGCAGTGCGTTACGCCAACGGAATTGTTGCTTCCTACGAATATGACGAGGTAAACCGCCTTGTCCACGAAAAGGTGCTTGACAAAAACGGCGCGTCTGTGGTAGAATATAGCTATACCCTCGGCGCGGCGGGCGAACGGCTGAAAGTCGTTGAAACGGGCAGAACCGTTGAATACGAATATGACGAGCTTTACCGCTTGGTAAAGGAGACCGTTACCGACCACAGCGGCACGACTGTTACCGAATACACCTACGACCGCAACAGCAACCGCCTTACAAAGACTGTTGACGGTGTGATGACCGAGTATGTCTACAACGAGCTGAATCAGCTTGTTTCCGAGACGGGCATCTCTTACGAGTACGACCTTAACGGAAATCTCGTAAAGAAAACCGAAGATAACCAAACCACCACCTACACCTACAACGCGCAGAACAAGCTCATCAGAGTTACCGTTCATAGCGGGCAGCAGGTTAATGTTGAGGAATACCGCTACGACTATGCGGGCAACCGTATAGCGAAGATCGGCGAACTCAGCACAACATATTATCTTGTCGACACCAACGGAGCGCTTTCACAGGTGCTTGCGGAGTACGACGAGAATAGCTCTTTGAAAACCTATTACACCCGCGGCGCGGAACTTATTTCGCAGGAGAGAAACGGCACGAAGTCGTACTATCTATATGACGGTCACGATTCCGTGCGAGTGCTGACTGATGAAAACGGCGCGGCTACCGACTTCTACACCTATGATGCGTTCGGCAACCTTATCGAGCAGATCGGCGATACCGAGAATAGCTATCTCTACTGTGGCGAGCAATTTGACAGTTTCACAGGCTTGTACTATCTCCGCGCGAGATACATGAATCCCTCGACAGGCACGTTCATCACTATGGACGAGTATTCGGGAAGCGTGTTTGAGCCGGTTTCGCTGCATAAGTACCTTTATGCGAATGCGAATCCCGTGATGTACAGCGATCCTAGTGGATACAATGCAGCTGCGCTGTCCTTAGGTGGAATTGGTAGCGCTTTTGCAAGTTATGCTATTGCCATCGCTCCTTATGCTGTAGCATCGGCATGTGCTATTTCCATTGGATTAAAAATGCTTAACGCTTTATTGGATTTGCTGTTTAACGTTACCATAACATATTCTATTATTGAACTGCAAATAACGGCACTGACAGCAACGGATTCAAACTATGCGGTTGCAGCAATGGATATGATCGTTGAAAACATGATCAGTTCATTACAAAGTATTGTCGATAAAAAAATCAATTCTAAATCGAAAACTCCTTACACCGTTTATACGCTGGTTGATGGTTCTGATAATACTGTTAGATATGTTGGTAGAACTAGGAACTATGAAAAACGAATGGCGGCACATAGAAAGGCAGGAGGAAAAAATGCGACTTTGGAACGTGGTGGCAAAATTGAACATTTGACTTATGCTCAATCACGTGCATTAGAGCAAACTCTTATGGTTTATTACCATTCGCGAAATTGGCTTAGTGAGAATGGCAACAACGATATAAATGGCATTTCTCCTAAAAATAAAAACAAATCTAAATATTTTGGTGCATTACAAGACTTGTTGGAAAACGAAATTGATAATGAGCTTTTGTGCTACACCGAAAATATGGGACTTTGGTGGTGACAGTCACTTCAGTGCAATCATGGAGGTGTTTATGGGAAATTGGGGAGCGGGAATATTTCAAAATGACATTTCCGATGATGTTAAGACTGACTATAAAAATAAACTGAAAATGGGAAAATCCGACGAAGTAGCATTGCAAGAAATTCTATCCGAAAACTCCGAATTTCTAGATGATGCCGAGGATAAGTTCGATTTCTGGTTTGGTTTGTCGTCGGTTATGTCAGACTTGGGCAGACTTACGGAGGAAGTCAGAAATATCGCTGTGGGGCTTATTGACAGAGGAGGAGATGTGTTTCGATTCGAGGATGATAAAAGCGAACTGAAAAAGCGGAAAGCGGAACTTGAGAAGCTGCGCAATAAGCTTGTCGGCGAGCAGCCGGAGCGCAAAAGAATTCCCGTCGTAAAAGCGTTTTTATGTCCTTGGAAGCCGAACGACATACTCATATACACGCTTGATTCCGAGTGCTTTAAAGATAAGCCGTATTTCAATAAATTTATCGTGTTGCTTGTCGATGAAATAGTCAACTACGATGTTGATATTCCTTTGGGAGATATGCTGCCTATAACCTATCTCAAAATCTGTGACGATTATCCGAATTCGGCGGAGGATATTAATAATTCACCATTTATACCGCAACGGTTTATTTTCTATCTGAATAACCCCAAAAAGAACAAATTAGAGAGAGAACACCGTTTCATGTGGTATCGTGATGGATTTAAAAAACAATCTTCGCGATTTGAATTATGGGGTAATTACGAATTTACACGACCCTATAACAAACCATGGACTTATCCCAGCATAAAAGACTTGAGAGATTTCCATACGACTATAGCTTGTATGCTGAACCGCTTTGACGAATATATTATCGAGTCGCTTGACTTTTATAAAGATGATTTATAAACCAATAGTACTTGATTGATAGGAACGCAAGCACTCCTACAACGCGCAGAACAAGTCCATTAGAGTTATCATTCATAGCGGACAGCAGATGAATGTTGAGAAATATCGCTACGACTATGCGGGCAGCCGTATGGCGAAAATCGGCAATTTGAGCACTTTTCCGTGTCGCTATGAACCATATCAATATCTCATTTCCCCTAGCGCTTTTATAGAGCAAGGGGAAATTTTTTATAAAAAATTTACCAATAATATATGTATATATCCTGATAGGATATTTGAATTATTCCGTTTTAAGTGCAAAAGATGTAGAATAAAAGTATAGTAGCACGAAGGAACGGAGCAGTGAAATGGAAAAGGCAGATGACATAATAGATTACAAAGCCGTGGGAAAACGAATCAAGACAGTGCGTAGGAACAAAGGGCTGTCTCAAAAGGCGTTGGCAACAGTTATGGATATAAGCGCTACAAATCTTTCACATATTGAGCGCGGAGCGACAAAGGCGAGCCTTCCGACGCTTGTAAAAATCGCAAATTCACTCGGAGTGTCTATGGATGAGCTGATGTGTGACAGTCTTACGAGCTCCAAGCATATTTCGCAGGGTGAGATTGCGGACATTGTAGATAAATGCAGTCCAAAGGAGGCTCGTATAGTAGCGGCAACAGTTAAAGCCATGTTCGAGGAAATGCATGGGAAAGTCGACTGAAAAGGGAGCTGACAGCATTGGTGAAATTTGCGGTGTGCGACGATGAGCCTGAGGTGTTGAATCATATATCGGATAAGCTTCGGGAATATTATCCTGAGAAGTGCGAAATAAAGAAGTACGGGGACGGCGAAAGCCTGCTTGCGGATTGCCGTAAACAGCTTTTTGACGCCCTCTTTTTAGATATAGATATGCCCGGGCTGGACGGAATGGAGTTGGCAAAGAGGATTAGAGAACATAATGAGTGTATTAAGATTATATTTGTGACGAATAAGGACAATCTTGTTTACAGCTCACTTAAATATGTACCGTTTAGATTTATAAGGAAAACACATTTTGAGGAAGAGTTTTCAGAAGCAGCTGTGGCATTGCAGGATTCTATTGTGCGATCCAATGCCACTGTAATATTTAACACAAAGAACGGTGAGATTTGCGTACAGGTTTGCAACATTGTATATGCCGAGGTGATAAATCATTCTATAACAGTATACATGGCAAAAGATAAGTTGACGGTGTTCAAATCAATGGATGGGCTTGAGAATGAATTGGGCAAATTCGGCTTTTTAAGAACGCATAAATCATTTTTAGTGAATCATATACATATAGCTTCAATTAAACAAGGCAGAGTATTTACGGATACGGGTTTGGACCTTCCGTTAAGCAGAAGTCGAGCTGACGAGGTAAAACTTAAGCTGCAGCAATGGTCAAGGAAAAAATAAAGTCAAGGGGGCGCAAGTATGATTGTTGCAGAGATTGCCGCAAGTGCGGTGGAATGTATGATTATGGCAGAGTTTTTAACACGTTTTATGGGTTTGAAAAATGACAGATATAAGATAGCGAAAACCGCGATATGTTTTTTGCTGCTTTTTGCGGACGGAATCATATGTCCCTTGCTGACGGATATTGAAATCGTTTCTGTCCTTGTAATACTGGTCGTGGAAGTAACATATAGTGTAATTTTCCTTAGAGGAAGCATATATAAAAAGGTATTCGTCGTATTTATAAGCTGTATAGCCATGCTGTTAATAAATACGACGGTACTTATGCTTCTTGGAAAAGCGCTGTCTTTAGATATGGAAGAACTTATATCGGGAAACGGCACGGCGAGGCTGATGGTTCTGTTCTTGACAAAATTTTTATATTTCCTTTTGACTCGTTTCTTGTTGAAATTAAACGGCAGGGGTGAATATGATCTCGGTAAATCGGAGTGGATAATGCTTTTGTCGATTTTTACGGTGACGTTTGTTGTGGGAATAGCTGTGCTGGAATGTACCGTAAACGGAACGAACGCCGAAATGTTTATGGCGGCTTCGGTTTCGGGATTGATACTGATAAACATAATATCATACATTCTTATGCTTCGGATGAATAAAGAAAACGCCGAAAGAACAAAGGCGATGCTTCTGAAAATTCAGATAAAAGAGAACATGGAAAGTGTTCGCGAAATACATAAGATGTATGAAGAAATAAAGCAACTCCGCCACGACGCGAAGCATTGGATAACCGGGAGTCTGGCGTTGATCAGAAAGAAAAACTATGATGAAGCCGAAAAATACCTTGCGGGGCTAATGGAAGAAAAGATAGGAACTATAAGAGATTATGTAATGACGGACAGCGACGTCATAAACGCGATCATAAATTCCAAGCTGTCCGAGGCAAGTGAAAAAGGGATCGATGTGCGTGCAAGCGTTGGAAGGGAGATAGGAGGAACTGACGAGTACGGACTGAGCGTAGCGTTGGCAAACCTTTTAGACAATGCAATAGAAGGTTGCATGAGGATACATGGCGAGAGGAAGATGTATTTTGAGATGTTCGTTGACGGAGAATATTTAAAGGTGTTTGTAAAAAATACATATGACAAGAGTGGAATAGATTTGGAAACCCGAAAGGAAAATAAAAAATTGCACGGTTTTGGTGTCAAGAGCATCAAAGAATTTAGTGAAAAAAATGACGGATTTGTGAACTTTTACGAGGAGAACGACGAGTTTTGTGCAAATATGTGGATAATAGCAAATAAATCTTGTCTTTTTACGTCGTAATTTTGCAAGTTGCGCAAAACTATTGACTTTTATATTTAAATCGGCTAACATGAACATAGGGTGATTTTATGATCAGTTTCTTATGTAATCGGTTAGCCGAGTTTATTATAGCTAAAAAAATAAAATCACAATCAGATGAAAAAATAGTGGAGGTTTTTATGGAAACATTTATTTTTAATTGTTATAAAAAGTGGTTAAAAGAGAGAAACGGTAGTTTTTTTAAACGATTATTCGGTCTCACAATACTTGCAAAAATACTGTTGCTTCTTCTTTTAATAAGTTTAATTGGATTTTTTGTTGTGGCTTGGCTAGTGAGCGATGAAAAAATTGATGGGAAATGGCTATTTGCTCCTACGGTAATGGAACTTTTGTCATGTGCTGCAATGTATATATACAATAATCTATATGAGGTATCAAATAGCTATAAAGAATTTGATAAGTATAAATCATATTGCATGGATTTGAGTTTTATGCTGTCAACTTATCATATTTCGAATGAAATAATAATTGAGATTATTGAACGATATAAAAAAACAATTGATAATATGAATAATAACATGATGCAAAACTATGAGCGTATAAATAAAGTAATGCAAATGCTTTTACTCCCTATTTCGTTGGCAATATTAGGAGCTTTGTTTAAATTGGATATGAAAGAAGAATCTATATTGGGGTATGGGGTAACTTTTTTTCTAATCATAGCATTTGTATATGGTGTTGCCTGCTTTGTGGCATTTATATGTAATGAAATAACGAAAAGTAAGCAGGATACATACAAGTTATTTGTAAATGACTTGCAAAGTATAATTGATTTAGAAAAATGTAACAGTGCATCCGATTCGGTGGTTACCGTAGAAACGGTAAATTAACTATTTATTAATAATGATTTGCTCAAAAAAATATTGCATAAGGAGTTGATTATCATAGTCCAGACAGCCTGTGGAATCAAAAGGCTGTTTGGCAGCATCGGCGGACCACCGACAAAACAATCGGCTCTTTTAGATAATTTCAAATCCGAGGCAACATTCTGCCTCGGATATTTTTCTGTCCTAAAACAGGCATCAGCTCGGTGCAGGTCTCCGCCCTGTGTAAATTGAAGACGCCAAAAAAACAATTTACACAGGAGGGACAAGCAATGTCCAAGAAACATATTATCAGAATTGACGGAAAAACCGTAGAGGTTTCGGATGAGATTTACACTTTCTTAAAGCGTTCCGAATGGAACAACAATTATGCAGAACTCAGGCGCAAACGAGAACGGATAATAATCGATTCCGAAGCTATGACAGTAAAAATAATACCCGGAAAGGAGGATTCACTTGAAAGGCTTGAGTCGGTCGGAATTGAAATACCCGATAAAACCGAGCCCTTTGAGAATGTCTTAATCAATAAAATAATACTTGAACAAGCGCTCGCGCAGCTAACTGCTGACGAGCGCTTCCTTATTTATGAGCTTTATTATTCGGATAAGACCGAGCGTGAACTTGCCGAGGAGCTGCACAAAACACAGCAAAATATTCACAAAATGAAGCACAGAATTTTATGCAAACTGTATGAAATTTTGAAATAATCAGGATTTTCGGTTGTCAAAACCCCTTGCTAATTTCCGAATATTATGAGAGGGTAAATTCCGCTCTCGAGTTCCTTGACAATTGATTAACAGTATTTCAGATACTTTCCCTTGTGCAGCCCGTAGGGTTGAAAGCGAAAGGAGCACCGCGCCAAGACGTGTGCGGCGGCATTTATCGGAATTCGGGCAAATACCCGCGGCGGTTAGCCGAATGAGATTATCTCAAAATATGTTCGTGGAGAATTTCCGAATACGCCGCCAATGGCACACCGAGCGAGAAACGGCAGCTCCCGAAACTTGCGTGGCAGCAGGTGCGCGATGACCTGTGCAAGGGGATAATGATACTTCCGTCCAGCCACAGCCTAAAGCAATGGGGGCGGCTTCATGAGAACCATGTTGGGGTGAAAGACCCATGACGCTGCGAGGCTAGGCGGCGGTCTGAAATATTCCCTCGGGGCAGCTACGCTCCGATTTAGTCGGGGGAGCGGGGCAAATACGACAGGTATTTACAGGCAAACAGCGGAAAAATCCGCTTTAAAATATAAGGAGAAATGCGCGGAGTTATTTCGCGCATTTCTCCATACATATTTCAATAACCATAAAAAATCTTAAAAATCCTCTTGACATTACAGTCAAAGGAGTGTATAATACAATTACACTCAAATGGTTGCAAAGAATGGAGAAATTAAAATGGATTTAAGCGGTTTTCAAATATGTCATTTCGAGGAAAAGTCAATTTTACGGGAAAGGAGAGTGATTCTCGGCATGACCCAGCAGCAGGTTGCGGACAAGGCGCACATTGTTCTTCAGCAGTATCAGAAGTTTGAGAGTGGGGAACGAAATATTATGACCTGCTCCTTTCAGATTGCTTGTCGAATCATTGAGGCACTAGAAATGGACATAACGGCGTTTTTTCAAGGTGATTATGTTTTCGGTGAGGAAGTATGCTTTTCGGAGGACGGTCTGAGATACAAGAAAACCGGAAAGCTCACCAATGAGGACGTCGAATAGGCGGAACAAACCGTGCAATGAACAATTGAATAACGACAAAACGGATGACGGCTGTCATCCGTTTTTGCTTTATTACCGAAAGGAAAAAATATGGACAGAAAAATTAGGCGAGGACAAATCTACCTTGCAAACTTAGAGCCGATCATCGGCAGCGAACAGGGCGGAGTCCGTCCCGTTCTCATCATTCAAAACAATAAAGGCAACAAGCACAGCGGCACGACGATAGCTGCGCCGATTACCACAAAGCGCATTCCGAACAGGCTTCCCGTCCACGTATATACGTTCGCGGGAAACTCCGGTCTGCCACAGAACTCAAGCGTTATGCTCGAACAAATCCGCGTGCTAGACAAATCGCGGTTGACTGATTATGTCGGCAGGCTCAACGATTTCACAATGGACGAGGTCGACCGTGCGCTGAAAATCAGTGTGGGGTTAAATTCAAAGTATAACTGAGGAGCAATATGGAGCAAGAAGCAATCATAAGGTACAAATTCTATTTGTGCCAAAATTTTCTGGATAAACTGTTGGGCGAAAATCTCATAACCGAGGCGCAGCGCAGGAAAATCGAAAGTGCTGTCATAAAGCGGCTTTCGGATGTTTGAACCCATGTCCGCTTTTGTTGGTTATGATACAAACCGCCGCAGATATTTTAGTGGCATTGGTGATAGATAAACCCGAATCGTTTCGGTATACTGTGTTGTGAAAGGGAGTGATGAGATGGCGGAAATTACAATCATACCTGCTAAAAATCATGCGGACGAAATCGTCAGAACCGCCGCCTACGCCCGAGTATCGAGCGACAGCGAGGATCAGCTCAACTCCTTCGCGGCGCAGATTCGCTATTACACCGAGCTGCTCCAGAACAGCACCGATGCGGTATTTGTCGATATGTACGCCGATCAGGGTATCACCGGAACATCGGCGGCGAAACGCACCGAGTTTCAAAGACTGATGAGCGACTGCCGCAAAGGGAAAATCGATCGAATACTCACGAAATCCATATCGAGGTTCGCGCGAAACACCAAAGACAGCCTTGAGGCTGTGCGCGAGCTGAAAACCCTCGGCATATCGGTATACTTTGAAAAAGAAAATATCGATACGGGCGAGATAAGCTCGGAAATGATGCTGGCGATATACAGCCAGTTCGCCCAAGAGGAATCCATGTCGATCTCGCGAAATGTCCGCATGGGTTTTCAAAAGCGTATGGCAGACGGAAGCTATGTCCCGAGCGCGGTACCGTTCGGATATATCCGTGAAAACGGTAAATTTGTAATTGACAAAGAAAAAGCGGAGATTGTCCGCGGCATTTTTTCGGACTATCTGAACGGCGTGAGCGCGGAGTGGCTTGCCGAGAAATATCGGGTAAAGCTTGCTACGGTGAAATATGTTCTTACAAACGAAAAGTATACCGGCGACTCGATTTTTCATAAATGGTATACTACCGACACACTTCCGTTCGACTGCCGTGAAAACAGGGGAGAGCGTGATAAATACTATGTTTCCGAAACACATCCAGCAATTATATCAAGGGAGGTCTTTCAGAGCGTACAGCGGCTCATTGAGCGAAAGGGCAGGGCGCACAAAGGCAAAACGACGCAATCATATCCGCTGCGGAAGAAGATTTACTGCGGAGAGTGCGGAACGCTTTACAAAAGAAAGGAGCGGGGAAGCAGAGTCTGCTGGGTCTGCCGAAATCACGATTCCTCCGCCGATAAATGCTCCGCCAAGCAGATTGACGAACGTGAGATATACGGAGCATTTATCGTGATGTTCAACAAACTGCTGCAAAATTATAAGGTGATATTAGTGCCTTTGCAGCGGCAAATTCAAGAATTGTTTAATCTGAAAATGAGAGAAAATGCGCAGATTGTTCAGTTACGCAAAGAACTAGCCGAATCAAGAGAACAGGCATATTTGATTGCCGGACTGAGGTCGAAGGGAATTCTTGATGCCGCTTACTATACGGAAAAAGCCGCCGCGCTTGAAAAGAATATCGATTCATTGCAAAAGCGTCTGGATGCTTTTGAAGAGGATGATGAGAATGGAAGAATATTGGGAAAGTTTCGAAAGCTGATCGGGATATTCGAGAGAGCAGAAACGATTACCGAATTCGATGAAATCAAGTTCGGGCAGATAGTTGAGAAAATCACGGTGCTGTCAGAATCGAAAATTCGATTTGAATTGATTGGCGGAATTGGCTTTGTGGAACAGATTATGAGGTAAGAAAATGGTGAAAAATCGAAATATACCATTTGGATATTGCATGGTGAACGGAAAATATGCGTTGAACGCTCCCGAAGCAGAAACAGTACAGGAAATATTTAAAAAATACATAGGCGGCAAGTCGCTAAAAACAATAGCGGCAGAAATGAGGATACCGTATAATACGGGCAAGGCGGTTTGGAATAAGAACATGGTCTGCCGAGTGCTTGAAAACCGAAAATATGTCGGCGAGAACGGTTATCCGCAGATTATAACTTCAGAGGACTTCCGGCTGGCGGCTCTGATAAAGGCAGAACGGAATACATACCGCAAACCCGCTCCGCAGAATGAGCCGCGGCAGCAGGAAACAGTGTTCACAGAATATGAGCCGACTGACGAGATTCAGCGCATGACTAATGAAATCAATCGGTTAATCAATTCGGAAGATACTGATAAGGAAAAGGTTGAAGCACTTATAGTAAGATGCGCTCAATTGAAATATGCGACAATAAGTGTGGTGAGAAGATGATGCAAACATTGGCACAAGGCGAAATGCGGGTAGTCGTAATCCCTGCAAAATCTAGCGAGGAAAACAAGCAAGCGGCAAAATGCTTAAGAGTGGCTGCATACTGCCGCGTCAGCACCGACGATGAGGAACAGAAAACGAGCTACGAGGCGCAGATCGGATACTACACCGAAAAAATCAATCAAAATCCCGAATGGCAGATGGCGGGGATCTTTGCGGACGAGGGAATTTCGGGTACTCAAGCCAAAAAACGCCCCGAGTTCCTTAAAATGATAAGGCTCTGCCGACAGCGAAAAATCGATATTATTCTCACGAAATCACTCTCACGGTTCGCACGGAATACCGTCGATAGTCTTGGTTATATACGAGAACTGAGAGCTCTTGGAATTGCTGTTATATCCGAAAAAGAAAACATCAACACTTTGACTGCGGAAAGCGAAATGCTGATAACAATTATGTCGTGCTTCGCCCAAGCTGAGTCGGAGTCCATCAGCAAAAACGTATCCTGGGGAGTGCGACAGAGCTTCAAGAACGGAAATGTGCCGATGCAGTACGCGAGGCTGCTCGGCTACCGAAAAGGTCACGACGGAAACGCGGAAATAATTCCCGAAGAAGCCGAGGTTGTCAAAGAAATATATCGCTGCTACCTTGATGGAATGAGCATGAATCTGATTGCTGACAGGCTGAACGAAAAGGGTTTGACTACAAAAGGGGGCAGTTCGCCATACCGAAAAACGGTAGTTCAGCGGATTCTGACCAATGAGAAATATACGGGAGATGCGCTTCTGCAAAAAACGTATGTGACCGATTGCATTACGAAAAAGACGCGAAAGAACAACGGTGAACTTCCGATGTACCTTGTGAAGAACCATCACGAGCCGATTATCTCCCGCTCCGATTTTAATCGGGTGCAGGAAGAAATGGCACGGCGCTCGGCGAAGCGGACGATTGCCGACAAACTCACCAAGACCGGACAAGGAAAATACAGTGCCAAATACGCGCTCTCGGAGCTGCTCATCTGCGGCGAATGTGGGGAGCATTACCGTCGAGTGACTTGGACGGCGAAGGGCTTCAAGGAAATCAAGTGGCGGTGTGTGAGTAGGATTCAGTACGGCAAGAAGAAGTGCCACAGTTCGCCGACTGTAGATGAACAGGCACTCCACAGAGCGATTGTGAGCGCGGTAAATGAATTTTGTACGGTCAAAGATGATGTGGCAAAGACGCTACACGAAAGCATAATTGAGGTGCTTGACCCAAATCAAAACGGGAGCGTTCAAGCGGCGCAGCAGCGGATTGACGAACTTGCGCGGAATATGGACGAGCTGATAAAGCTTGCAACCGTACCCGATACGGCGGAAAACGCGATGTCGGATATCGCGAAATTCAGCGAAGAGATGAAAATGCTGCGGGAGTTCATCGAAACCGAGAAAGCAAAACAGACGGAGGTGCAGCACGGTTCTAACGAACTGAGCAATGTGCTTCAAAGGCTTGAAAAGGAAAATTTCACCTTGACCGAATATGACGACATTGTTACGCGGCAGCTTATAGAGCAAATCACGGTTGATATCAAGAACACCATAACGGTGCGGTTCAAAGGTGGGTTTGAGATGAGAGCGAACTTAAATTAGAATTACCGATTGCGTTTGGCATATTGCGATTGTTGAATTGCTGGAAGGAAAAAAACGCATTAAAATTGCATCAAGAATGCATCTTGTCCCGATTTTTATACATTTTGTCAGTTTTCTGTTGATTTTTATTGGATTTAAGGTTATTTTAGAAAAGATAGGCTGACAATGGCAACGCTTATGACTAAGGTCCTTTAGGAAAGATTTGGTGATTGTTTTCCTTGGCAGGTCTAAAATGTAAAGTTGCGCATGCAATAAATTGTAAAAACCGTTTTACCAAAATGGGCAAAAATGAACAAAACTATAATGGTGAAATATGTCTAAAAAAGAGATTTTATTGCCGTTCGCGTAGGAATATTGCTACTTGCGCAAAACGAGCAAAAATGGAATTGAAAAAAATTCAAGAGTATATTATAATGGATATAGCTTAATTTGTAATAAATGCAATTTGGAAAGTTCAATGCAGATAATTGTATATTATCTTAATTAGACCATCCTTACGCAATGCGTAAATGGAATAAATTTTAAGGAGTTTTTGCTATGTCAGACAATTTTAAGAATTTTAACTCAAAGTTTAATGTTGATGAATTGCTAATAGTTCAAACCGAATATTGGCGATGGTCACTTAGACCAATTCAATGTACTTTTGGAGCAGGAATTTTAAGCCTTAGGCGCCCAGCGGAAACGATGTCAGAATTAAGTGCAGATGAAGGGGCTGATTTAATAAAGATAACTAAAATTATTGAATCTACTCTCAGATCCGCTTATGGTATGGACAAAATGAATTATATTATGTTAATGATGGTTGACATACACATTCATTATCATGTTGTACCACGGTATGCAAGGGAAATTGAATTCGCCGGACAAATATTTAAAGATCAAGGATGGCCAAAGCCTCCTGTTCTGGATGCTGAAGCAGTTGATAAAGATACCTTATTAACAATAAGAGATTTCTTAAAATCTCACGTACAGAATAATTAATATCGTGAGTGGCTTGTCGCATTATAGAGCTACTGCACAAGATAGGCGTGACAGGCTGTTGAATTTTTATACAACAGCCTGTTGTGTAAGAAAATGAATTATGGAGGGTACAGTTTATTATGGTATGTTTTGATAAAACGCATGTTCAATTAACTAAATATCTGCAAAATACAGAAACCACGTTTAACAAGTTGCTTTCGCCTTATGGCGGACATGCAACAATAAAAAGTACACTTGATCTTGGATTTCCGCATGATGTCATTAGGATTGCAGGTGGATTTGCAACAGGCGCATACGTTAAATGGCAATCGAATTGTCCAATTATTCCTGTTGATACTTGTGTTAATGTATGCTCATGTTCTTTTTTTGAAATTGATGATGATATTTTAAATTTATTCGACAATAAGGTGTTTAACGAACTGATTAACAAGTTAAATAGTGGCATTTTTATATGGAACTTTCATAGAGGTAACCATTTTATTTCGTATCTAAAAAGTAGAATATCTGGAAAACGCTATTTGTTGCTTCACTCTTCCGCCTCTGAATTTAAAAATAACTATAACGGACTTTATCCAGTGAAAAGCAACTGGTATTTTGATGATATTAAGGTTTTTAACCACGGGAACAATTACATACGTTATATTGACGGAAATAAAGCAAAACTTTTCAGTAAAATAGCTCAAAATCTTATTAATTTTAATGAAATTAGGCAGGAGTTTATAGCAGAATCACTATTAAACGGAATTGCAAAAATCAAGTCAGTTAATCACTTTCACCATTATTTTATGCCCGACGCTCATTCTGTTGTAATGGGTAGCCACATTGTATCTTCTGGACAATCTGTTCCTGTATTAACGATTCCTGGTGCAGATATATATATAGTTAACTTTTTGTCAGCAAAATATGAATGTTTGTATACAGATAGAGAGCATTTTTTAACACCACATGGTTGGGGAAAGCGCCATAAAGGTACACCTCAAATGCAGTTGGATACAAAATCAAACAAATTCTCTTTGGATGGTATTGAATACAATATTGAATTTGGAGAAAGTTTGCGAGCACATCCCAATTTAGAATTGAGAGATTTTAAAACCGACACAGTATCAAGAAAAGAGAATTTTTTTTCATATTTATCTCAGCAATACGACTATAGTATTGTTGATGAGTTGATACAAATTGCTTCGTACAATAAGGAAGGTGTTAAAGTATGGTAGAAAAACCAAGATGGTTATCAATGCGTCACTTTGTGACAAAGGAATATTTGCAGGGACTATACATGGGGCAAAAACAATATGAAATTTGTAATACCAATCTAATTGACAATGGATTGATGAATTCAATAACAGAATGTACAATTTTTTCCTCAAGTTTATTGAGAAGTCAGCAAACTGTTGATTACCTATGCCATCACTTTAAAGAAATTAAATTTGAAGTTGTTTATTCAGAAAGTCTTGTAGAACGTGGAATGGGCGATTTTGAGGGAAATCTAAAACAAGAATTAAGAAAAAACGGTGAATATTTCCTTGATGGTAGGTTAATTGTTGATAAAACTCCACCAAATGGCGAATCTTTTCTTGATTTCAAAAAGCGTGTAGAAAATTTCCTTCCAGAAATCCGTGAAAAAAATACAACAAAAAATGTGTTGGTTGTGAGCCATTTGCAGGTTCTACGAATGATTTGGTTTTTCATGAATAAAGAGTATAATTTAAATAAATGGTATGAAGTAAATTACAATCATGGAGAAATCGTGGAGGAATTTTATGGATAAAAGTAAAAGCAAACTTACAAATGTCACAATCGGACTAGCAATTATAATAGGGTCATTTATATACAATGCACTTAGTGGCATTCCGCAGCTACCAATGGCTGTAAATTGGATTGTAACAGTTATCGTTTCAGTTACAATCCACCAAATAATTTTTTGGTTTTTAAACAAAATAATTGAACACTCAGACTTGCTTTTAAAATTATTCTGGGGTAAGTTATATATTAAAGGCTTTTGGTCATATACATATATTGTCGATGGAGAGAAAAAATATGGGGCATGGTGTATTGATCAAGATTTGGATTCTATTACTATCAAAGGATTTGGTTTGTCAAGGGATGGCAGTAGAAGATCGGATGTTCAATCCGTAACCTCGTTGATAAGAAGAGGGAATGATTTTGAAGTTATAAATATGAGGAGAGACGTATCCCCAGCTGGAGAGTGGGAGGATGTGTTTTTTTATTCCAAGACAACATTACATTTCCACCAAAGGAATACCTTTATGAATTTCTGTCCATATCCATTGTCTATGGATGGAAATACAATAATATATGGTGGTGCACTTAGTGGAAAGATACATAATCAATTATATTTTACAAAACATTTAAATGCTAAGAACGAACATGACATAGAGGTCATTGTGAAAGCTATGATGAATGATTAGAGGGGGTATAACATTATGTATGTTGATTTACATATGCACACAAAGCATTCAGATGGAAAGTTAGATGTGAGAGAAACAATAAATACTGCATATAATAAAAATATAGGAATGATTTCTATCACAGATCATGATTCAATTGGTGGTGTGAAAGAGGCGATTGAGTATTCTAAGTCGTTACATATAAAGTGCATTTCCGGCATCGAATTGTCTTGTCGAAATGACAATTTGATGCTTGATTTTCCACAAGATGTATCTGTTCATTTATTGGGTTATAATATAGATTATAACTGCTCTTCTCTAGTTAATCATCTTAGTAAATATCAAAAGAAAAGGGAGGCAATAATATTAAAAGTATTAAATGAATTAAGAAATAATGATTTTGATATTAAATATGATGATATACATATAATATCTGGAAATCAAATGAGAATTCAAGATATTATAAATCATATAAATCATAAAAATTTGGATGAAATAAAAAAGGACAAATTGCTATCAATTGTAAGAGGCTATTATTTTGATTTGTTTTCGCAAGATAGTTCTTTGGAGCATGCTATTAACTTAATAAAAAATTCAGGTGGGCTTTCAGTCTTGGCTCATGCCTTTTTTTCCTATAGAGATTATCAGGTTGAAAACAATTCCCAGTATCATATATTGAACTTGTTAGATTATTTATATAGTATTGGACTAGATGGAATAGAGGCGTTCTATCCAAGATACTCACAAGAGCAGAGTGATTTTTTACAAACTGAAGCAATAAAAAGAGGAATGTTCGTAACCGCTGGAAGTGATTTTCATGGCACAGAAAAAAGAAAGGCAATGATGAATTATGATATTAAACAAATAGAAAGAACCGTTTGTATGTTTAATGAGATCGGTAGGTATTAATGGACACCTGTCGAAATCTGAACCCCCAATGTTCGGACAACGGCAGGTGTTTTCTTATAATCCCTTTAACAATGCTGCTTAACGGTTGCATCGTCTGAATTTCAAAATGGACACCAATCCAAAACAGTCCAAAATCGGATACTAAACATGAAAAAAGGTGAAATACGAACCCCTAGTGTCTGATTTAAAATGATGAAACTCCGTATATTATTGGGAGGTGTTAATGTGTGTCCATTTTCAGTGTGTCACTTTACGCCATTCACGGAAAATAATGCTTCGTAATACAAGTGGGAGTTCAAATCTTTTTGGTCACGATATCACAAATCTAATATTACAAGAACCGCTTTCAGATTCGTCTGGGAGCGGTTCTTGCGTTTCATCTGAAAGCTGCTCGAACTCCCGTATCTCTTCGAATGTGACGGCTTCCTGCGTGTTGTTCAGCGTGAGGACAATAACTGCATGGTCATCCCATAGGAATACCTCTTTCACAAATGTGTGGATAACTTGACGCTGAAGAGAATTTTCACAGCCGTCCACATTTGAGAGCCTATCGAACCATTCTATGATCTCACGTTTTGTCGGTATGTGTGACTGCGCAAGTTCTGCTGAACGCAGCTGCTCCTCTAATTCGGATTTGCGAAGTTCTAACTCGTCAAGTTTTTTCATTAGCGAATCCGACTTCTTTTCTATGAGCAGGTCGAGGACGTTGTTAAGTTTGGTTTCTGTAATCTGAATCTGGCGTTTGTATTCTTCTGTTTTGTTGGTTTCCATGCCGGATTTGTAGGCGGCAATGATTTTTTCAGCCAGGCGCTCCTTGTGTTCTTCCATGTTGAGCAGCGCAAGAACCTGTTCAGTTATGTACCATTCAAGGAAATCCTTCCTTTCAGGCTTTTTGTTGCACCCTTTTCCGCGGCACTTGCAGCGATAATAGTGGTGCTGCGTTCCATTTTGCGAGGTACCGCCCACTGCAATCATACTCTCCCCGCAGATACCGCATTTAAGCCGCCCTGCGAGATAATATTCAACTTTTGCCTTGGCTCTTGCCGGGGCTTTTTTTGTGTGCTTGATGAGTTCCTGGACTTTGTCGTAGATGTCATGGCTTATAAGTGCGGGACAGCCGTTTTCAATGGAAATATCCGTTTCGTAGGTAAATGTACCTATATATTTCGGGTTAGTCAGCATATTGTCAAGCGAATTTACCTTGAACTCTCTGCCTGTTCTGGTGCGGAAACCGCGGCGGTTGAGCTCATCCGCAATGGTCTGCTTTCCCTTACCATCTGCATACATGGAAAAGGCAATGCGCGGTATATCTGCTGTGGCTTCATCGATTTCAAGGTGCTTATCTTCTCCCCATTTGTAGCCAAGCGGAGGTTTTGAGCCTGTGGACATACATTTCAGTGCGGATTCTCTCATTCCGCGCTTTGTTTTCTGACCAAGCTCCGCAGAGTAGAACTCCGCCATGGCTTCAAGCATTGCTTCGGTTATAATGCTTTCCGGATTATCCGAAAGGCATTCGGTCGCGGATATAACCTGTACGCCGTTCTGTTTCAGCTTGTGCTTATAGAATGCGCTGTCGTAGCGATTACGGCTGAATCGGTCGAGTTTGTAAACAAGAACAAAGTCGAAAATTCCTTTTGCACTGTCAGAAATCATCTGAAGGAACTGCGGTCGATTTGCGGTTTTCGCCGATTTTGCGCGGTCAATGTAGCTGCTGACTATTGTATACCCATTTCTTACTGCGAAGTCATTTATAACGTGAATCTGCCCTTCAATGGATTGTTCAGACTGTTTGTCGCATGAGTAGCGAGCATATATTACAGCTCTTTTTTCCATAATGCCTCCTTACTATTTTGCGAACCTTCCACCCGCAACAAGGTCGTCTGCGTACTCAGTAATTCGTTTCTGACCTTCAATATTGAGATTGCGGTATTTAGATAGTATTTCTGCTTCAGCTGGTGTGAGTGATTCAAGGTGATTGTAAACATTAGTGTGCTTTTCCCAATCGATAAGCTGCCTGCCGTCAATTCCTATGGCGTTGACATAACTCAAAAAAATACTTAAGTCCGGTTCGAGCATTCCGTCCTCAATTTCCATAACAGTCGAACTTGATAAGCCAGAAACTACAATGAATTGAAGTTTATTGGGAATTTTTTCTTCTCGAAGTATTTTAAGTTTTTTGTTAAGTCCTGCCAGCATAAATGTATTTATCAGAATCTTTATGGTTGTCTGAAAATAAATTGCAAGAGCTTTTATCTGTAATATGGATATTTGTGGATAGTGTTTTAATATTACATCCCACAAATCTTTTTCAAGTCCAGCATGAATTATAGATTCTTCGGGAGTTTCGCCCATCTTGTAGGACAGAAACTGAATGTTATTCCTTATGTTGTTATATTGGGCCATATCCAAGCGAATAACACTATTTAGGTCATACATCTGGTTCCACTTTTCAAGCGCTTTTTCTGTATCTCCGTTACAGCATTCCAGAATCTCGGCCGGAAGCATATTGGTGCTGAAACCTCTGAAAAAGCTGTGCGGTTCATCGACCCTGCCGATAAGATAATCTACGCTGGTTTTGAAGAAGTCGGCAATTTTCTCAAGCATTTTCAGATCCGGTTCTCGCTTTTGGTTTTCCCACATTCCGATAGTACTTTTAGCAACCGACAGATCATCAGCAAGCTGCTCCTGCGTTACTCCCATGTTCTGACGAAGTTTTCTAAGCCGTTCCATTATAACACTTCCTTTCAATAATATAATACCACATTATGTGGACTACGTCAATACTACACTTTTCTTTTTGTATACTTATACAAAATCTTTACAATGCTATTGACAAATCTATGAATTGTGGATATAATGTAGAAAACCACATATTGTGGATAAACGAAAGGAGTTATTATGATTCGACTTAGGGAAATACGCATAAAAAAAGGACTTACCCAGAAACAACTGGCAGAGAAAATATCTGTGTCCACAAAATGTATATCTATGTGGGAGAATGGGGAACGGAACCCCAACATTGTAATGCTCAAAAAGCTGGCAGAGATTTTCCACTGCTCAACTGATAGTCTTCTTGATACGGGATGGAGGGACGGCGATGATAATTCGGACTACACTTGACATGAATCTTGCTAGAAAAGAGTATGAGAAATATCGCGGTAGTTCCAGCACTCCGATTTTCTCCTCACCTCAAATAATATCTGGAAATATCGACAATTTAATAAATAGTCCAGCGGTTGAGAGGCTTGTTCAGGCTTTGGCAAAGTTGTACATAGAGAACAAAGGTATGAAGTAAAGGGGTGAAATAATGTCGGGTAAGGGATTTATAAAGCTGCATCGCAGTTTCATGGATTGTTCATGGTACAATGATGTAAAAATGAGGGTAATGTTTCTGCACTTGCTGCTTAGCGCAAGTTGGACTGAATACGAATACGGTGGTTTCAAAATTGGTCATGGTGATTGCCGTATAACTATGCGTGAATTGGGGGCTGCCTGCGGGCAGTCGGTAAAGGAGTGCCGCGGCGCTCTGGAGAGACTTACAAAGGCAGGCATGGTGGCAGTCAGAAGAACCCCTAAATTCAGTATAATCACTATACTTAACTATGACGAGTATTTTCAGTCAGGCAGTGTTCAGGGCAGTCAAAAGGGATTGCCGATGGCGTCAGAAAGGAACTTGAAAAGTACTGGACATGGCAGTCAATCTATATTAAAAGAAGAAAATAAGAATAAAAGAATAGAAGAAGCAGCTTCAAAACAGCGGCGGCAATGCCTGATTTTCTCTTTCATCAATGAGTACAATGCAGTATGCAAGAGTCTTCCTGCATTTATCGGAGATCCGAATGAGCAGCAGGGAGAGCGTATTATACAGGCAGTTCATGCGCTTGGAGATACTTCATTTGTAGTTTTTTTCAAGAAGATCGAGAGTTCAGATTTTCTGACCGGAAGGACCGGACATTTCAAGGCGGCATTCGAGTGGATAATAAGACCGGAAAACATAGAAAAAATCTTGTCGGGTAAGTATGACGGTAATTTTTCTTTCGGAAATATTACTGAAAAGAAAAATGAGCGTGATTATAATGCGCCTATGTGGTGAAAGGAGCAGTCTTGTACAACGAGGTTATAGACAGTATTGCCAGAAATGAAATGTCAAACAATCCTGCACCGGGTAAGGAGTATATTGGCGAGGAAGGATTCCTTCACTGCGGAATCTGCGGCGAACCGGTTCAACAGTATGTTGAAGAGATGAAGAACTTCCTTAATGGCGGGATAGTGCCGACTCAATGCCGGTGTATGCGTGTAAAATCTGCAAGACTTCATGAGGCAAGGAAACGCAGCAGGGCGCTTGAGAAAATTACAGAATTACAGCGTGAGGGATTTTCAGACCCGGCATATTTGAAGTTGACTTTCGACATGGACAATGGTTCCAGTCAGAACGCGCGAACCATTTCCGAGTGGTATATTGAGAATTTCAGCGAACTAAAGGCGCAGGGAAAGGGCCTGATGTTTATGGGTAATCCCGGTACAGGAAAGACTTTCTATGCCTGCTGTATCGCTAATGCGCTGATAGAACGTGGAATTGCGGTGTGGGTGACGACAGTGCAGCCGTTGTTGCGGAAAGCAGGAGATTTCAACCGGGCTGACGAGATTTTCCGGAAGATTCAGACTGTTGATCTGCTTATTCTGGACGATTTTGGCGCAATGCAGCATTCTTCGCGAAATCTTGATCTGCTTTTCGAAGTGATAGACACAAGAGCACGTTCGGGACTTCCGCTGATTATTACCACCAATTTAAGCCCAGCGGAGTTCAGCAGCGATTCTCTGGAATTACAGCGGATTTTTAGCCGGGTCAAGGGTATGTGCTGTTCAGTACATGGAAGTCCTGTTGTTATGATCGGGGAAGACCAGAGGATAAAGCAGGTGCGTTTGGCGAACGACACTTAACGAGTGTGCACCCGGTTCTCACCCATTATGGCAGGAATAGATGGGTGAACCCATCTACGATACACCGCACCGCCAAAGGCGCTGCGAGTGGTGAAACCGGAGTGCCCCCGCACTAAAATTAGTGGACGCGATTTGTAGTCGAAAGGAGTTCAAAATGGCTGAAAAAGTAGAACGATCGGTGATGCTCTCAAAAGAAACAGCGGGAGCATTGACCAGATATGCAAAACGAAATCACATTTCCGGGTCGGAAGCTATCCGCCGTTTTGTTGAGAAGGGTTTGAACATGGACAGCTATACCAGTGAGCAGGAGGTTATTCGAAACTACATAAAGTCCGAACTTGCCGCAGATATAAAGCCATATATGGAACGAATCATAAAAATGCAGGCGAAGTGCGTGAGAAATTCCGCAGCAGCGCTTATGGCAGGAGTTCATGTGCTGGCTGATTCGTACATTAATGAAATCGAGCCTGAACAGATATTAGCAAATGCATTCAGGCTGGCGGCAAACGTGACAAAGGAGCAGGAACGGTCATTTGAGGATTATTCTGCGGAAGCTCACGCGTGGTTGAGCGGGGATTGCACTCAGACGAACGATTGTTGAGGTGCGACACCGTGTCGCACCAGAAAGGAGCAGCAGACATGAATGAAAATATAAAGCAGTCAGTGACAATGACTCCCAAAATGTGCGATGAGATAGAAAAGTACTCTTTAAACCATCATATTTCAAAATCTCAGGCTATCCGGGCGCTGCTTGAAAAAGCTCTTACGCAGGATACTCTGGTCGGGGAGCAGGACATTATCAGGAGATATATCCGTGATGAGTTGGAGGTTGTTATACCTAATATTCGGGAAATCAAGGATATTAAAGAATACGCTCAGCTGAGTTCTAAATCGTCCACAGTGGCTATGTTGTGCATTTGCAGAGTACTCTATGACATCTGCCAGGATTGGGATAGGGTCGATGAGTACTTTGTCCGGGCGATTGTCGCTTCGATGAGTATGAACGGGGAAAAGCCCACTTCAGTTGACGAACAGCTACGGTTTGTTGAGGGGTGGGTAAAGAGTGTTTTTCAAAAGTAATAATTAAATTGAAATACATCTTGTAATTTTTGACTGTCATATATGTTGACATCGATAGTAATTCGTGCTACAATGATAAATAAAGAAGCAAAAAACATACCCTTTATGAGGTGATAGTATGAGATTTTTTATGATTTCTGATTTGCATTTAAGTAATCAAGGCTCATAAATAGCAGATTCTACCTTTCAAGCTCTTTATGAAAAGATAAGGAAGAATATATCGCTGGACGAACATCTTTTGTTTATTGTGCTTGGCGATATCATTGATAAAGGTAATATAGAGGGCTACGTCAGCGCTGAAAAATATTTTTCATCTTTACGGCATGAGCTTAAAGACTATAAAATAAAATTTGAATTCATTCCGGGAAACCATGATCTTGTTAATGGTTCTTTATCAGATTTTGATACTTTTATTAGCAAAATGGGCGTTGATTATTCATTTTCAAATAATCCAGTTGTTGCAAAAGAGTACGGTAATGTAAACTTTATTTTTGCTGATTCAAATTTATCAAGGGATTACAAATCTTCTTGTGAGATTAATTTAGAAGAAATATGCTTAAAAGTAATTAAAGATAAGCAGAATATCCTTTTTGCCATCATGCTTTGACTCATGGGTCAGGTGATGAACATAACTGTATAAAAAACGGACAAGAAGTCGGCGATAAATTGAAAGATATGGGAATTGAGTTTGTGTTTCAGAGCCATACCCATACTTGTGAGATTACTCATTCTGATAATACAGTATTTGAGATTGGGTGCGGCAGCTTGTCACAGGAATTAAAAGATATACCATTGATCTATAACCAATTCTCTGTTGGTGGTATTAGAGATGGGAAAATTGTTAGTATTGAAAGATGGGTTAAAGTCAACGATGGCGTTTCTGGGTTTACTTATGAATCTTTATATCCGGAACAGAAGAATTTTGCCGATCCGGATACAATAAATAAAAAAGAATACTCTGATGTCCTCAGACCACACATTGAGAGATTGGTTACTCAAGCAATAAACGATAATATCAATAATTGTGATGCAGCCAAACCACTTGCTAATGTGCTTGGCGAAAATGGCCGAATATTTTTAATTGATGATGCCGGTGCCGGTAAAACTATAGAGATGCTGAAACTGGCTCATGATTTATATAGAACGCCTTATTTTCCTGCATATTTCTCGCTCAGAGACTATACCGGAAATGAAATAAAAGACCTTATTCCAGAGGAATACTGCGGATTAAATCCCAATCGTTTAGTAATTATCTTAGATGGATATGATGAAATACAAGAAAAGTATCGCAATGATTTTAGAGGAAAATTAAATACATATCTTTCAAAAAATTGTTCAGTTAGAGTTGTGTTATCGTCCCGCAAGAATTTTTGCAAAGTAGCTGAAAATGGTGAAATTCGCACAATCGACGGTTTTGTTGGATATAAATTTGCACAAATTTCAGATGCTGATATTCGGAAATATCTGATAGAATCAGGAATAGATCCCCAATCGTTTTATAAGGCTGTAGAAAGTGCTCGGGTTGAGAAAATGATTTTCACCCCGTTTTATCTTGATGGGTTGGCTAAGATATTTCTTAATCAAAATCATCTTCCTTCTAAAAACATGGTTATGGATGAGATAATTAGTCAACGATTTGAAAATGATGATGATAAGTTTATAAATATTAATCACGTTAATGAAAAGAAACTTGAACTTTTTTGCTGCCTAGAGAAATTAGCATTTGCTATACAGCTCATGGGTACAACTCAAATAACCGATTTGGAATATCAGGATTTAACACCTCCAGATTGGCGGAATTTAATAAAAATGAGTGGATTATCTTCGCAGGTAAGTGGGGCATGGCTTTTCACACATAATATACTTCGAGAATATCTTGCGGCAAAGTGCCTTGTGAAAATGCCTTTTGATAAGATACTAGAATATTGCTGCTTTGAAAATTCCATTAAACCTTCTTGGCTAAATACTTTTGGGTTTGTTATGGGATTGTCCAAAGATGATCGGCTAAAAGAATGGACAGTCAACAATGCAAGTGAAGCAATTGTTAAGTACGGTCCTGATAATTTCGAAAAATCCAGACACTTTGAAATTTTTATTCATGTGTTTGAAGAATATGAGCGGAGTTATATAAGTTCATTTGAAGGTCTTTGTTCTGAAAATGAACTGGCGGAATACGCTTGCTGTATAAAGGGCATAAAATACCTTATTGAGAAAATCAGTTCTCCTGTAAACAATTATTCGCTATACAATGCCTTGCGTATAATGCAGCATCTTCCTAGAAACTGTGGGAAGCGAACAGATATGAGAGACTGTCTTTTGAATTTTTGTAATGGATATTATGGTTCTGAATCATACAACTATCGTTGTGCGATTCATGCAATTTGTAATCAGAATTTATGTGATCCTAATATGACAAAGCAGCTTATGAATATATTCGGAACCAGTGACAATGACTTTATTAGAGCAGGAATATATGAGTACCTTGCTTATACAAAAGAGCAGGATACCTATGTTGACTATTTCTTAGGTGGAATTCAGTTTATAAAATATCGCTTTAATTCTCATGATAACCGAATAGGAAATGAATCATGGGCTCTTATTGAGGGACTTAGTGCAATGTCAACTGCAAAGAGTATCTCTAAGGTTCTAATCCGGCTCTGTGATGAGGGTAATTCTAACTTTTACAAATCGGATAAGGTTTTTGTTAAATTGGTTTCAAAATGCTCTGAACTGTATAAAGAAGGGCATTGTGATCTTTTTGATATTCTGTATGAGTGCTGGATAAAAGTCGCAATGCATAGCAGATACAATGAATTAGATGCTGTATTGGATTTCTTTAGAACAACAGATACTTATTCTCAGGTTGTCTTGAGATTTTTGGGTTCAGACACGCCACAAGGTTTTTATATTGGTAGCGTAGTTATGTCATATCCTGAAATAATGGGTACTATGGAGCAGCTCTATAAAGAAGATAAGCTTCCAGATAGAAGTGTATTTTCTAAGGCACCACCGCACAAATCCCATCGATTGGAAAATGTGAACGAATAGCAAATAAAC
>ERZ1673743.1047-NODE-1047-length-33965-cov-20.327249_pt1 | contig 33965 bp, 26 predicted proteins | sample MGYA00580197_ERZ1673743 | MGnify/ENA primary metagenome ERZ1673743 (study PRJEB41218, sample SAMN15661795) | gut metagenome | host: Homo sapiens | place: Canada: London | collected 2015-08-20/2019-03-30 | study: EMG produced TPA metagenomics assembly of...
TAAGCAGTCCTCCTTAAAGGTACTGACCATAGTATAGCAGATATTCGTGTAAAAACCAACAATGTGAAGCGAGATATTCGCAAAAAATGACACGAATATTTTTGCAAATCTAACATTATTCGACGCGAGACGCGTTTTCTACATAGCTCAGGCACGGCCAGCACTTCCATCCTCACGAGCTTCACGCAGAGCCGCGCCCCATTGCTCCGACGGCAGTGCCAAGGCCAGCAGCGTCCCGCACCTGAGGGGTCATGCTGGTCACAAAGTGCTCATACCCTCCGTTTGCTGGAAGTGTTATTAAGCGCGAGGCGGCTGCGAATGAGCGGCAGGACGAATATGAGGCGTATGTCTGCGGCGGGAAGGACTCCGCCGCAGACGCTTTTTATGAGACCGCCTGCGAGTAAAGCACAAGCCGGTGATCCGCGCAGTCGCGCAGATCACCGGCCCTTCAGCTTTCGTAGGTTGTGTCGGTCAGGCACGGGAGCGGAAGATGCTTACCGCGTGCCTGAGAGGTATCTCACAGGTCTGCCTCTGCCAAATACCGTTTCAGCAGGAAAGTGCAGAAATAGGGAAATGTGTAGATGTTATCGCTGAAGCCGATATTGCCGCCGGTGAGCTTGATGCCGCAGTGGATGTCGTCATACTTCTCACTGGCAATCAGTGTACGAATGGATTTTGCAGTGCCGTTTTTCGCCTTGACCTCAATCGAAGCCACAAAAAATGAACGAGTTTTTCAAGCGTTATCACATTTTATGAGCGAGTTTTGCTCATATCTGCACGAAAACCGCGCAGATGTGTTGCGGCATCAGTTTTTCAGGCAACCGATAGGGACGACACACACGCCATCCGGACGGCGATAGGCAAAATCGCCGGTTCCGGTCAAGACCATCAGGAAGGCGGGCGCGTTCATTTTATCGGTATCAATTTTTTCAGCCATCGCTTTCAGGCTTTTCGCGCCCTCCTCAATGAGCCTGTCGCCGCCGAGCTTAATTTCAACGAGCCCGTATTTCCCGTTTCTCAAATGAATAACGGCGTCGCATTCCTGTCCGTCTTTATCTCTGTAGTGGTAAACCTCTCCGTTCAGAGCATCGGCAAAAACGCGAAGATCTCTGATACAAAGTGTTTCAAAGAGGAAGCCGAATGTCTTCAGGTCATTGATCAAATCGTTCGGGCCGATGCCTAGAGCGGCAGCAGCAATAGACGGATCAACATAGTACCGGGTATCTGATGAGCGAATCGCAGTCTTGGAGCGTAGATTGGGGTTCCATGCAGGCATATCCTCTACAACAAAGATTTTTCTGAGCGCATTTACGTAGGAAGCAACCGTTTCTTCGCTGATCGCCACTTCGTCGTTTGTCGAAATATCCTGTGCAAGCACCGTATTCGGCACCTGGCCTCCTTGATTTCTTGCGTAGGAGCGCATGAGCCTGCGAACTCTTTCTGGATTCTTCTGTACATTGTCGGCACGGTTAATATCCGAGTGTACAACTGCATCATAGTAATCAGCCGCCTGATCCAAAGCAATTTCATCGCGCATATCCACAGCCTGCGGCCAACCGCCCCGGCACACGAGGAAAGCCAGACGGTCGATACTTAAATCTGAACTTCCATCTACCTCCGTATTTCCCTCAAACAGATCTTTTATGCTGACTTCACCTGTTGAATCCCCGGATTCATATAGGCTCATCGGCCTCATCGTCAACCATGTAAAACGCCCCGTACCGGAGTGCGTAATCTCCTTGGTATCGGCGGGAACGGCAGACCCGGTGAGGAGAAATTGTCCCAGCTCGCCGCGATGGTCAACCTCAAAGCGAATGGCATCCCAAAGCTTTGGAGCAAGCTGCCACTCGTCAATCAGTCTCGGTGTCGAGCCTTTCAGCAGCCGCTTGGGGTTCAACTCGGACATCGTGATGTTCTGCGCTTTCTTTTCCGGGTCGTCCATATATAAAATGCTGGCTGCAAGCTGCTCCGCAGTTGTGGTTTTACCGCACCACTTAGGGCCTTCGATCAGCACCGCACCTTTGCCTTCCAGCTTCCGCATCAGAATATCGTCAGCAATTCTTTTCCTGTAATTCTTCATTTGGGATACCTCGCCTTCCTTTGCGTTAGCTTTATTATATGCACTGATTATGGATTATGCAATGGTTTTCCGATAGTTGGCGAAATATTTTTCCGACGATTGGCGGAAATTTGATACGATAGTTGGTGGCACAATCCCTGCCCCTGTGCAAATAAGCAACCCCTCTCTCTGCATCGCAGCGTGTCACGGGAATACCCTTCATCTTGGCACGTTGTTAGGCTTCAAAGTCCACGGACGAGTTGCAGCGGTTCATCTCGGCATCCTTTTCTTCGTTGTCCAGTTCTTCGAGCGTGTAGCGTCTCGAATTGCCCCGTGTATAGCCCAGAGCGACCATCAGTTCAGGCGCGGAGTCGAATGTGCCGGACAGCCCTTCGCCCTTCTCAGCGGCAGCCATCGCTGCCTGAGTCACCGCGTTAGGCACTTCCATGTCGTATGGAAGCCTTCCCGCTTGGACGACGACCTCTGCAAAAGAAGTAAATGCCTCTTCAAGCGACAGATTATATCGGGAGCAGATGGCCGCCAGCTGCTCCCTAATGTTGGTTTCCAGTTCAAAGGTTATTGTTGTCTTCATCCGCATCGCACCTCCAGTACCGCCACTATACCATGTGTAAGGTGCTGCAGGAAAGAGGCTCTTAAAGAAGCAGGTGATCTGCGCCGATGGCGCAGATCACCTGCCTTGTCTGTTCAGGTAGAGGAATCGTCCTCGCTCATGGCCTTGTCGATGGCGCGGTTGATGTAGGCGTTGACGGACTCGCCGCGCTGTGCCGCGTGCGCCTGAATGATTTCCTTCTTGCCTTTGGGCATGCGGAGCTTTATTTCATCATAGTTGTTCTTGACGTACTTATTCACAGCGCGTTGCTGCGCTTTTGAAACTGCCATAATGGCCTCCTTAAGCTATATCAGTTCAGTACTATTCTAACCGAAAAGCTATACTGGGTTCAATATACAAGTTGCACATATAATGTACCCAATATTTGTGGACTTTGCCAATTGAATATTGTCCCCAATATGATATAATAGCTATAGAAAACAAAACAACGGCAGTCACAGGGAGCGCCAACTCCCTATGACCTGCGCAGGTGAAGCAACCACCTACACAACGGAAAAATTCCGCACCGCAGGGAGAAGTATACCCTATTTTCAAGGGATTTGCAAGTCCTCCCTGCGGACGGATACTCCGTTTCCTCGTCGTTTTCCGACGCACCGTGTAGGTATTTCCTGCACGGTGTTTTGTTTATCAAAAACAAAGGAGTACGGACATGGACGAAAACAGAAAGAACACCATCGAAGTGGAGATGACCGAGGACGATTGGATGGAGCTGCTGCAGGTTTGCATTGACCTGCGCGTGACGCCTGACACCCTGATTGAGTGCTTTTGTTGGGAGGTCATCCGCCAGCAGTCATTGCTGCGCATCGTCGCAGACGCTATTCGCCGGGACGCTGTTACACGCAGCGCAAAGTAACGGAAAGGAGCTTTAACCATGGAAAACAGGAACAACAACCCCATTGCGGAAGAGATTATCCATAACAACCCCACTGGGTATGGACTTTTCGCGGGTATCGGTGACAATTTCAACAGTGCGGCGCAGGCTATCTGCGAGCTGGCGGACGATGCGATTTCCAATCTCCGTGCCAACAGCGACGACCCCGACCTCTCCATGACGATTGTGGTGTCCTTCGAGAATCTGGGCGATGCGGTGGAGATCGGCGTGGTGGACGGCGGCACGGGCATCACCAATTTGGACAGTGCGCTGACCATCGCCTGCCGGGACGGGGCGCAGACGCCGCTGAACGAGCATGGCTTCGGGTTGAAGCACGCGCTGGCATCCTGCGACAGCAGCCCCAGCCAGCAGTGGAGCATCCGGACGCGGACGAAAAAGGACGCGGCTGCAAACCAGTACCGCGAGGTCACGGCACCCTATTCCATGGGTACGTCTGAGGAGGACCAGCCCATGAAGGTGTTCTTTTACCCTGGTGCCGGCGGTCTGCCCTACCCGACCGGCACCGCCGTTACCGTCCGCTGCCCCATGGCAAAGTTCCAGACGGTGAAGCCCGACCGCAAGGCGGCGCAGTCTGATTTCCACCATCTCGTGATGTATGCCATCGAGGAACTTCGGTATATCTACGCCGGCGTGTTGGCCGATACGAACATCACGATGAAGGTGCTGGAGGTCAACGGCGGCACAGAGAAGTGCCACATTTTGAAGCCTCTGCAGCCCACATGGGAGGAGGGAACCATGAAACGGCTGGAGAATGTCCCCTATGATTTGGGCGGCGGACAGCTGACCATCCACTGCCGGTATGGGAATATCCTCCCTACCAAGAGCAATGCCATTTACTATAAGGGCAACATGGCCTCCAGCGGTGTAGAGCTGCGCATCAACGGGCGCGCCATTGAGCACGGACTGTTCGACCGTGTTTGGGGCGAGGCTATTCATCCCAGCCAGAACCGCTTTCTGGTGCAGGTAGACCTGATTACGAACAACTCCGCTGCACTGCCTGCCACCAAGAATACAAAGACGTCCTTCTGTGAAGCGGACCCGCGCCTGAACAAGCTGTTCCGCTGGATCGCAACCTATGTCCCCGCACCGCCCAAAGACGCGGACACCATTGAAGCCCGCTACGTCAAGGAGCTGGCAGCTAAGTGCGAGAGCAACCCCGATGCCCTGCGGGTGAGCCGCGAGGAGCCGGTGTTTCAGAAAATCGGACTGAAGGCGAAGGTAGACCTGTTTGTGGGCTGCGTCAATGGCGTGACCATCTATGAAGCCAAGGCGGGCAAGACGAAGGCGTTGGATTTATACCAGCTCCGTATGTATGTGGACGGCTGTGCGCTGGACAACAAGCCTGTGGATGAGGCAATTCTCATCGCGCGGTATCACCCGCCTGAGGTGCGGGAGCTGCTGGACATCCTCAACGGGCTGTCCGCGCCTGATGACCGTCCCTACAATTTCCGGTTAGTCACATGGGATGAGGAGGGCATCTTCGTGCAACAGAGCGCGTGACTGAGGCGAGGGAAAAGTGTGCAATGGTTGCACACTTTTCCCTCCCTGCGCGGCACACGAATCCGATTGTGTGTGCGCCTGAATTGTATGAACCGAGGATGCGGAGAACGACATGATTATCAAAAACGCCATCAAATGCAGAAAGTGCGGGGATGTTATAGAATCTACCTCGACACACGACTTTAAAATCTGCTCGTGCGGTGCCTGCGCTGTGGACGGAGGACACGAATACCTGCGGCGTTCCGCGCCGTCACTGGATGACTTTATCGACTTGAGCGTGGTCAAGCTGGACGAATCAACCGACAAGTTGTTTTTCTCATAATGGTACAGTAGGTCGCGGCGTTGCCGCGACCTACTGTTTTATACAGCTCATAGTTGCACATATGTGCGGGCGAAAGCTCGGTATCCTGTTTTGCCTTTCCGTGCGCCGCCTGCTACAGTAAGGCCAGAAAAGGCGGGACTGCTTGTGGATGCAAAGAAAATATGCTATAATCTGTCCTGTGTGATTGAATTCAGGAGGGACGCCATGTTTTATACGGATGAGGAAATATCTGTCATCACCGGCTTTCTCAACGGCTATCTTGTGCGTGACTGTGCCAGTGCCAAAGTAAGAGAATCGTATATCAGGATCAGTGCAGGGCTTCAAAGTCATACATTGACCAAGGACGATTATGTTTGGCTGGAGAATGCTCTGTTGTTTCTGCGACCGTACTGGTGGAGTGACCGCGAGGATGGGAAAATGCTGATGGATGTGTTCCTGCATACGCAAACATTAGCAAAAAAAGAATAGCGAAAAAAGATGAAGGATGTACCAGCTGATACACCCTTCATCTTTTTTCACTGGCTTATTTGCGTTTCGCCCCTTCGAGATTTTGTCGGGGGTCATGGCATGCTGATATGCTCTGCTGGGCATGATCGCCCATCCCGTGCCTGCTCTGCTCCGTCCTCAATGCCTAATGACCTTAAGTACAAGGCCATTGTAGCGGGGAAATATGGGGGCGTACAGGTGGAAAACGCTTCTTCGCCGCGAGAACCGGCTTATCCATTCATATCATCGTATCCATGAGTGCGGCCAAAGCTGCTTGCTGCACTGATGTCAGGCAATTCCATTTATCCAACATCTCACGCTGCGCGGGAGTCAGAGCCACACGAATGTCGTCCTGCGCAAAGAATTGCGACAATGTAACACCGAAAGCATCGCAGATCTTCTCAAGCGATGCAAACGATGGCGTCATAGATTTTTTATACCACGAGGAGATGGTAGACTGTGGCAGGCCAGAGCGTTCAGCAAGCTGATATTCCGACCATCCCCGTGCCTCACGATTCTGCTTGATGATTTCAAGAATATCTGTCACAACTTCACCACCTTGGATTTTTCGTTTATTATACTTCGGAAAATCGTTGCATTTTAATAATTATTGTCGTATTATTTATTGCGACAATAATCTTGTGAAGGTGTGACTGCTTTGGAAGAATACCGACGTATATACCGTTGTGCAGTCATAGGGCAAGCACCCATGCGCTTTCCATGGGGGTTTGACGAGGAAGATGACCGCTGCCAAAAACTGAAAATGGAGTTGGCGCAGCAGATCATGGTGCTGCGTCAGCGCGGTGTGACACAGTTCCTGACCGCCTGCGATTGCGGAGTTGGGTTATATGCGGGCGAAATCATCAATGGCCTGCGTACAACCGACAGAGACCTGATGCTCATTTGCTACATACCACATGAGGGGCAGGCTACAAAATGGGCGCCCTACCTACGAGAACGCTACTTTACGATGCTGGAGAAATGCACCCTTATCTCCGCTGTGTGTGAGGTCGGTGCGCCGGACGCACAGCTGCAAGCCTATAGGAAGATCATCGACCTTGCCGATGTGGTACTATGTGTTCATGATACGGACTTGTCAGCAACGGACAGCGGGGAAAACAGAGCCTTTGCTTTTGCTGTGGAAAGCCATACGCCCACGCTGGTCTTGCATCCGAAAGAGCTGACCGCAGAGTGGGTCGGCGAACAGTTCTATCCCAGACGGTCTTGATAACAGGATGATTAGCCCCGGTCACGACGCAGCAAGCCGGATCGCGCCTTGCCTGCAAAACAAAAAAAGCCGTAGGCACAGATGCCTACGGCTGCATGAGGAATAGTTCGTTTTTCGTAAATCATATACAATTCACGACAGAGAAGTTACCGCAATTCCATTTTTTACTATACATTGACTTACCAAAAAAGTCAACAAAAAATGCAGTAAAATTGTGAAAAAGCAAGAACTATCTGAATTGCGATTCAAATTGCTTTATATTGTTTCCATCATCTGGAAGTTCAAAAGAAAGGATACCACGGCATCTTGTTTATTGCCGTCACAAACACCGTCAGAAAGAAGGGAAGATTACTATGCCACGTCGCGGAGAGAACATTTACAAACGGAAAGATGGCCGGTGGGAGGGTCGCTATATTCGTGGCCGAACACCTGCCGGCAAGGCGGAATATGGGTATGTTTATGCCAAGAGCTATGCCGCCTGCCGTGAGAAGCGGCGAAGGATGGAAGATGCGCTGCCACAGAAGCCTATGTTGACAGGTGAAATGTCGGTATGTCAGGCAGCAGAATTCTTCCTGTCCGAGCGCCGCGGCGCACTGAAGGCCTCAACGATTGGGCGTTACGAGTATATGATACGGCACTATATTGTCCCTGAAATTGGAACGATCCTGCTGCGTGATCTGACGGCGGAAAAACTTTCTGTATTTTTTTCGCGGCTGCAAGATAGAGGTTTGTCATGCAAGAGCACAAGGGATGTTGGCGTGCTGCTGAAAACAATTTTCAAAGTTGTGAAAAAGAAATGCCATTGCGACTGCCCCGGCAGGGATGTGGAGCTGCCTGCATATCGAAGCAAAAAGGTCGAGGTATTTGCTGACCACGAAATAGCCGCGCTGGCGCAGAAGGTATTGGATGCACCGGACATCACGGGACTTTGTGTCCTTCTAATCCTGAACACCGGGCTGCGCCTTGGTGAGATCTGCGCTCTACGCAAAAGTGACATTGACTTCCGTTCAGGCTTTCTGCGAATTGAGCGCTCGGTTGCCCGTGTGCGGGATGCTTCCGGAACACATTTGGTGGTTCAATCCCCTAAAAGCAGCAGTTCTGTACGTCTTGTGGCAATTCCCAATGATATGCTGGAGTTGTTGAAAACAGCCACGCAGAATATTCAAAAAGATAACTACCTGCTGACCAATACGAACACGCCAACGGAGCCGCGCACACTGCAATACCGGTATCGGAAGCTGTTGGAACGCTGCGGTACCCGCTATCGAAATTTTCATGCTATGCGGCATACCTACGCGACACGGTGCATGGAAAGCGGCGTGGACATCAAGAGCCTCAGCGAGCTGCTGGGCCACGCTGATATTCGGACGACATTACAGACCTATGTGCATTCCTCTCTGGCTCATAAAAAGCAGGTGGTGCAGAGTATATGCTTTCTGCCGATTGAAAGTACGAGGGGCAGTTTAACTCCGTCAAAAATTCCGTCAGAGATGCCGCAAAGTACTGTGCCGCAAAGATGCGCAGACGCAGGGTTCGTAAATTGTATATGATTTACGAAATACCCAGAGCGTGTGCTGACACTTTGCAGTATGCACAAACCGCAGTGGCATCATTCATTTGCAACAGACAAGTAAATATGATCCGGTGACACCGTGTGGCTGTGTTGGTCGTAAAGATCTTTTTGTATGCAAAAGATCAGGCAGCAGCCTAAAAGGAATTTGGGTTAGAAACCCTCTGCGGACGGCACTGTGAGCGCAAGGAAATGGTCGAAGCGGCGAAAGCTGTTGGGTAATACCGCCATTGGGAGGAAGCTTCTGAGAAGGTAGATCATGTACGAAAGGCGAAAGCCTTGTGGCGCGAGGGCAGGAGAATTGCACGGTCAAGGATCTTTGGTACACAGTGGCGCTCTCTCGCTGTGACGAGGGCAGGAGCGTGCGCTGACGGATTTTGTCAGCGTTTTTTTCTTGCCAAAATGTCGCTGGTCATCCCCTGAGAAGGGGTTTGTCCGGCATTTTTTCGTAATAAGGAGGAGTGTTACTATGTCTCAACGCGGCGGACGTCCCATTGATTTTCAGGCGTGGGCGCAAAACCAAATAGTCAAAAGGGCTGTAGCAGCACTGGAAGCACGTGACGAAGCATTTGCCGAGCGAAACGCAGATACGCCGCTGCCGCAGCTGGCGCGGTATCTGAGCCGGTGTGCCATCTCGCTGGGTCACAGCCCATCCCCCAGCGAAGTGGATGGCGGTACGTTTATTGAGCAGCGTTTTGGCAGCTGGGCAGCCGCGATGGCGGCGGCAAGGCTGCCGCAGCCTCGTTCCATGCGCAAGCTGCGCGACACCGCTCGCTATAAGGCGGAAAAGGTGAAGCAAGAACCGTTGTTCCGTGAGGAAAGAAGGCAGAAGCGGCAGCGCAAGCTGGAGCAATCCGAGCAGCGAAAGAAGGAACAGGCTATCAAAAAGCGTGCGGAGCGGGCTGCTAAGGCTGAATGGGCGGCGAAGAAGAAGGCGGAGGCTGAAGCAAAGGCTCTCACCTTGGCAGAGACCTCCGCTGAAGCCGCACTTGATACAATATCCGCAGCAATTAACCCCAGTCAAGCCGAGACAGTCTGAACGGAGACTGTCAGCTTTCCATAGGGGGGACGGGGTTTAAGCCGCCCCGTCCCCCATCCTCAAATCCGCAAAAGGCAAGTCGAGACGGCAAATGCCGTTGTCTTTTCCATAGCGGGAGGGGTTTGCCGGCCTCTCCCGCATCCTCAAAATCAACAGCCCTAACGGCTGAAGGAGAATTGACATGAAAAAGAATCTGAGATATATCATCGCGTTCCTGCTGGCAATTATGATGCTGTTGAGCCTGTGCGCCTGCGCCCAGACCGGCACTGCCGGCAATAGCGGCGAATTGGATCTGGACTATGTGGGAGAGGATACCGACCAACCCGAAGAGGAAAAGCCGTGGTATTCCTGGTTTACGGAGGCCTTCAGCTTCGGCAAAAAGGAAACAACAACTACCCCGTCCCAAAGCAAGCCTGACAGCGTGGCGGATTTCTATGCCCAGGGCTCCGGAGATGCACCGCAGGGCAACAAGGGCAATAAGACAGACCAGACGCCCTCTACCACACCTGAAGAGGATACCGCCAATAAGCCGTCCAACTCCGGCGGCAAAAAGGACGACAGCAAGAAGAACGACCAGAAAGCTGAAGATAGCAATACTCCCACACCTACACCGGATCAGAAGCCGGACAGCAAGAAGGATACCGTCACCATCACCATCCGCTGTGACACGGCGGTAAAAAACGGCATGCATCTGGAGAGTAAGTGGGCGGGCATCGTCCCCGCTTCTGGCTGTATTCTGGATGTGACCACAGTAGAGATTGAGCAGGGGAACTCGGTTTTCGATATTCTTAACCGTGTGTGTCAAAAATACAAGATTCACATGGAACACCGCAGCAAGAATTATATAAATGGTATCAATAACCTTTACGAGTTTGATGGCGGTCGCTGGAGCGGCTGGATGTATTCGGTCAACGGATGGTATCCCAACTACGGCTGCGGTACGTATTTTGTCAAGGCAGGAGACGTAATCGAATGGAACTATACTTGCGACCTTGGCAGTGACCTGAATGCAAAGATGGACGGTGCCGAAGACTGGAAAAATACTCACGACTGATTTCTAAATCCGATTCTTCGGGGAACTGCATCCGGCGGTCAGAATGGCATATTTCGTACTGGCGTTGGGCGCCACATGAGGATGAGAGCCGAGACTTGTTAAGACCAAGTTAGCTCTAACAGGATAGATATTGCCGCCCTCCACATTTGAGATAGCGAGAGAGAATTATGAGCGAACGAAAAACCATTATAAAAACGGTGGGTCTAAAAAAATACTATACCGTGGGCGGAAACACTGTCCGTGCATTGGATGGCGTGGACGTATCTGTGCTGCAGGGTGAATTTGTCTGCATTGCGGGCCGCAGCGGTTCCGGAAAATCGACTCTTCTGAATATGTTGGCAGGACTGGAGCCGCCCACCAAAGGGGAGATCATTGTCCGAGGCAAGCATCATCTGGAGGCCATGGACGAGGAGTTACGGACAAAGTTCCGCCGCCGCTATATCGGCTTCGTCTTTCAGAACTACAATAATTTGCCCCAATACACGGCGTTGGAGAATGTGGCGCTGCCACTGGCCATCCGGGGCGTACCGGAGGATGAACGGAACTGGCTGGCGTGGCAGGCCCTGAGCCGTGTGGGACTACGCGGACACGTAGATCACCGGCCTGCGGAGCTGTCGGGCGGCCAGCAGCAGCGCGTCAGTATCGCGCGGGCCATCATCACCGAGCCATCTATCGTGCTGGCGGACGAGCCCACCGGCAATCTGGACAGCCGCACCGGTCAGGAGGTCATGGAGCTGCTGTGTGAGATCTTCCGGGAGAGGAACACCACTTTTGTTCTCAGCTCACATGACCCGCAGATGCAGTGTTATACAGATCGTACCGTCTATTTCAGTGACGGGAAAATAGAGACAGAGAATCACCACACCGGAGAGGAGCGCACACAGTGAAGAGAGAAACGGCAAAACGGGTATTGGCATTGTTGATCTGCGTATTAATGACAGCATCCCTGCTGCCCACCGTCGCTATGGCGGAAGAAGTCACGGAGGATGTGATAGATGACAGCACCATTGAGGCTTACACGTCTTACGAAAACGGAGAGGACGCCGGCGTCAGCGGGGTCTCGGTTACAGACGAAAAGCCCAACACGGATATCAAGGTCATACCCAGCGACGCCAACGCCCTGATCCTGATGGATACCGGCGCACAGTCCCCAAAAGGCGTTCCCGGTCAGGTGGTGAAGATCGTGCTGCCGCTGGCGGTGAATAAGGAGTACCTGCCCAGCGAGAAATACATGCTGCGCAACATCAACATCTATCCCGATGTGCCTACCGACGCCAGCGTGTCCAACTGGCCCTTTGAGCTGATCTACGCCAGCGATGTGCAGCACTTAAAGGATATGTCCTACAACTCCACGGCGGAGGTGTGGTTCGAGTTCAAGATCAGCGAGTTCGCCAGTAAGGGCCGCTACGCTGTGCCCTTTAAGATCAATGCCACCGTGTGGCGGGAGGACGCCGTGAACGGCACCACCATCACCGAGGACGTGACCTTCAAGGTCAGTGCCTATGTGACCGTTACCGACAACGGCAATATGTCCGGCGTTACCACCGCCTTCGGCAGCCTTCAGGTGGCGGGTACCAATGCGGGCGGCTCCTATACCGTGCCTACCGGCACACCCAATCAGACTATCTCCATGCGGATCCCCGTGATCAATGTGGGCGGTACCCTGACCAGCGTGACGGTCTATCCCGTGGTCTCTGCCGCGCTGGACGAGTTCCCCTTCGTGATCGATTCCACCAATTTAGGCAAGTATTTCGACTACTGGGCCAGCGGCGAGGTGAAGTATCTGGACTACACCTTCACGGTGTCGCCCTTTGCCACCTCCGGCAACAAGTCCATTAAATTCAAGGCCAACTATTTCGAGAACAGCGCCCCTGCGGAGGGCTCCTTCTCCACGCAGTTTACCGTGATCGACGGCTATGACGCCTCCGCCATGTCGGTGATGGTGCAGAGCTATAAGCTGTATGTGGACGATACCGAGGTATCCGGCCTGATGGCAGGCGAGGAGACGGAGCTGCGCCTGACCCTGATCAACAATTCCAAATATGACACGGCCAAGAAAATCATCTCCAGCCTGGTATTCACCAATTCCCCCGGTCTGACGCTGTGCGTAGGCGGCACGGATACCGCCTATGCCGATTCCATCAAGCCGGGCGGCACGACGATCCTGAAATACAAGATCATGGCCAAGCAGGACGCGGAGGTTGGCCCCGCCATGCTGGGCATCAACCTAACCTATGAGACCACCGAGGCGGTGGCCGGTAAGGCGGCGCAGAACATCATGCTGCCCATCAGCCAGAAGATGGACATTCTGGCCGGTACGCCGGAGGTGTACGGCACACCCAGCAAGGATAAGGAAGCTACCATCTCCGTGCCGCTGACCAACATGGGCCGTGCCAAGGCCATGAATATCCGGGTGCTGGCCACGGACGGCATGACCGCCTCCACCCCCTGTTATGTGGGTGACCTGCTGGCAGGCGGCTCCACCAGTGCCGATGTAACGGTGGGCTTCTCCAAGATCGGCGCGTTTGTGGGCAAGATGATCCTCCAGTATGAGGACGCCAACGGCGAGACGTATTCTCAGGACATCTCCGTGCCCCTGAGCGTGGCGGAAAGCTCTGCGGATACAGATGCCAACAGCGTCAACGCAAATAAAGACGGCACAGGCAGCCGCTGGTGGCTGTGGCTGCTGGTGATTTTGTTGGTGCTGATTATCATTGCGATCATCGTCTATGTGATCATCCGCTATAAACGGGGCGAGATTGGGCCCGGTGCTGAAAACACCGCTGCCTTGGACGATTTTGACGACGACTTTGACGCAGACGGCGGCACCCCGGATATTGGAGAGAAGCCGCTGACCCACGATGGAAACAATAAGGACGGGAATGTATGAAGCCGAGAGATCTTTTTCACTACGGCTGTACGAACCTGTTCCGGCGCAAGACCCGCACGGCCCTGACGGCGCTCTCTATGGCGGTGGGCGTCATGTGTATCGTGGTGCTGATCTCCGTGGGCCTGGGCTATGAGCAGGCGTACCGTGAGAGCATCGAGGCCATGGGCAGCCTGACAAAGATCGACGTGACGCCTGCCACCAGCGACTACGGGCGCAAGGCGCTGCTGAACGACAAGGCGCTGGAGGCCTTCCGGGGCATTGACGGTGTGGAGGCGGTAACGCCGGTCTATCAGCAGTCCGCCTACATCGTCTCCGGCAACTATGTGAACATGGTGCGCGTCTACGGCATTGACATGACCACAGCAGAGCGCTTCATGCTGACGCCGGAGCGGGGCGTTATGGCCGGGGACGGTACACACCTGCATCCGGAAGTCATGTTCACAGACGACGTGGCGGCTGGCCTTGCCAACAAGGCAAAGGATTGGGAACTGGCAGTAGACGAGAATGGCAACGCCCTGATTGACCTGCTGGAGGTGCCTGTCCGCATGACCTTCGATTCCTCCAGCCTGACCGGCGAGCCGAAGGCCGATACCGATGGGCGGGCGCTGCCCTCCGGCAATCTCTACAACTTGCGGGTAACCGGCATCTGCTCCACGCTGAACAACAACTTCACCTCCTCCGCCTTTATGGCCTATGACCGGCTGGAGGAGATGGTGCAGGCCAACGCCAACTATCTCGGCGCTGCCACGGAAACCAAAACGGCGGAGGAAAAGGCCAACGGCCCTACCTATGATCTGGTATGGGTGAAGGTGAAGAACGTCAACGATGTGCAGCGCATCGTCAAGCTGATCCGTGACACGGGACTGAACACCTACTCTCTCAATGACATGCTGGAAACGGTGCGGACACAGTCCCGTCAGATTCAGGGAATGCTGGGCGCGCTGGGCGGTATCGCTGTCCTGATCTCCGCCATCTGTGTGGCAAACACCATGATGATGTCTATCACAGAGAGAACGAGGGAAATCGGCGTACTGAAGGTGCTTGGCACCATCTGGGGCGACATCTTCAAGATGTTCCTGACGGAGGCGCTAATCGTGGGCGTGATAGGCGGCGCGGCAGGCTTGGTGCTGAGCTTTATCGCCAAATGGCTGATACCGGTGATCTTCGCGTCCCAGGAGCTGCGGTGCGTACTGCCCTGGTGGCTGGCGGTCTGCGGCGTGCTGTTCGCAGGCGCGGTAGCCATTGCCGCCGCATGGATGCCCGCGCGCAAGGCGACGCTCATCAGCCCCAACGAAGCCATCCGCTCTGAGTGATGAGGTAGCTTTTATGAAAAAGATATGCTGTGCGATTCTGGCCGTGCTCTGCATTCTGCCGTGTTTGGCAGGGTGTGAAAAGAAGGATAAGTATGTAGAGTATCGTATAACCTTATCAGATGATCTTACTCAGCCTGGAACAGTTACCATGCAGTTTTATGATTACTATTTTGATATGGAGGAAGTCTCCATAGAAGATGTGCAGACTGGCGAAATTGAGACTAACTACTATGCCACGGGTACGTTTCTATCTGATACGAACTTAGCGAACCTCCCCGTACTGATCCACTTTAATGGAGATGTTCTTACATTGGACGGCACAATGGTCGCCGCGGCTTCTCCCATTATGCTCATGCTCGATTTTTCTGAGGGCAAAACACACGAAATTGGCCTTGAGTTTGATGGGCTCACAAGAGTATTTGTTGCATCAGCCAGTTGCTCATAAATAATTGTGGGCAACATCAAAATAGAAGTGTTAAGGAATAGGAGGGAGTACCCATGCAGTAGTTAGGAATTGCAAGCCGATCCCCAAAGCCAGCTATTCTTTGTGGAGTGTGGATAGCTGGAGAGTCACGTACACTCCTGGAACAAATTTATTGAGGAGGCTCAAAAGATGAAGAGATTCAAAAGTCTCTCCGCGCTGTTTCTTGCGCTTGTCCTTGCGTTAAGTCTCAGCGTCCCCGCGTTCGCGGCAACAGGTAACAACACGATCACGTCCATTAAGTATAATACCGAATCGTTTACGATTACCCCGTATACCTACACTGGCGATGATGGCGATGGCGAGAGCTTTAAGGCATATTCCTGCCACCTTGAGTCTGCTAACGTTAACAATTCCGTATTGGCGAACATGCCGCTTACGGTAACGTATTCCGGCGGCACGCTGAAAAACGGAACCACCACCTATACCGGTGGCGGTACGGTGACAACCTATGTTAATGTTATCAACCGTGTTGCGGAGCTGACTCTGACCAGCACCAACGGTGTAACGGAGACGTACTATATCGGCGCATGGAAGACTGGCACCACGTTCTATGCATCCGTAAGCGTCGAGTTTGATACTGCCTATGCGTTCTCCCAGACAGCGGTCAATACGAAGTATAAAGGTGCGAATACCACCCAGAACCCGTATATGCAGGTGACCACTGCTCAGCAGAAGCTGGCTGCTCAGTCTGCGTATGATAAGACCAATGCCGCTTTTAAGGGCAGCACCTCCAGCACTTATAACGGCCTGAGCTATGGTTATACTGCGGCCGATATCATCACCCAGATTTGCAACGCGAAGGGCGTGTACATCTCCAATAGCAGCGGCTATATCTCCCAGATCGGCGCACTTAATCAGGACACCGCCGGCAAGTATGTTCATCCTCAGTGGGGAGGCCCTTACGGCTCTGGTGGCTGGATGTTCAAGGTTTTACGTGGCAACGACGCGATTTACCCCTCCATTAGCGCAGGTTCTTTCTACCTGATGCCCGGTGATGTAGTCACTTGGCAGTATACCGCTGACGTTGGTTACGATCTGGGTGCGCCCATGTTCTAAGCGACACAGCACTTAAAAACTATTCCTTAACACTTGGGGGATGCCCGGTCCTTTCTGGGCCGGGCATCCCCTGCCAACATAAAGCGTGTGTATGCTATGAATAGGTAGGAGAAAATGACCACAAAAAACATGACCAAGATTTGGACCAAAATTTGGATGGTATTGCTGGCGTTGCTTGTGTTGATTGGTGCGCTGCAGCCAGTTACAACTTACGCTGTTACCGGTGGCTTGGGTGTATTCCTCTACTGGCCAGGCGATTTTAGCTCAAACGGAGGCTTCCCCCAAAACACATATACCGACATACAGGTCTACTCCGAGGAGTACCCGGATGCAGGCTCAATGAACAAGGTGACAAATATTCAACCGGAGATTTTCTATATTGTCACTATCCCAGGACTGGACGCAGCCACGGCATCACGTAAGAGTTACGATTTAACACTGACTCTGAAGGAAAAAAACAATGACGCACCGGAACTAAAACTTCCTACAAACAATTACTATTTACCGGTTCGCGTTACATGGACCGCGAATGATGGACGGCAGTGCGATATTTTTATCATTGCGATCCCTGAAATTCGGGATTATTCCAAGGCGGATTTCAGTAAGCCTGCGCAAATGTACTTGGATCTGTTGCTTGGAAATGAATTGGACGACTTCTATAACAGCCTTGCCGCAACAAAAAAGGGTGTGGCTGGCGGTTATTATATTGATAATTATCGCTGTTTGATGCGAATACTTAACTCCACTAACTGGCTTTGTGCGGGTTTTCTCGATTCGTATAAAGATTACTATAGCAAATCTGAGGATGCACTTGCAGAAGTTCAGCAGACACTTAACCAGGACGGTTGGTTTTCTCCCGAGCAGGCAACCGCATGGTTTACCGACGTGCTGGGGTACTATTGGGAGTATTGTGAAGCACGCATTGAAGAGCCGGAGCTGCTGTCGCTGCAGGTCATGGGTGTCGATGCGGTCAAGGTGTCTGAGTCGGAGTATTCTCTATGTCTGCCAGAAGGCGTGAACTGGAAAAAGGCTTCGTCCTCGATCGAGTATCGCGCAAATACCATCAACGTTTTTGAGACAAAGGGAAATTGGACTCCGGGAGCGGGAATAATGCTGCTGCTGAGTGCAAAAGATCCTGCGACAAACACGGTATATAACTCCGGCACTAACGGTTATGTACAAGGCAGCTATTATCTGCGGCTGAGTTCGAGTACGGATGAGCCGGAATTCTCGGTACATTCCTTCCAGATCAATGACCGCATAGCCGATATTGATGAAGAGAACAAAGTCATTTCCCTGCATTTAGCCAAGAACTGGTCATGGAGCCAAGTCCCGCAGATCACGAATTCCGGTACATCCTATGAATTCTTGGATGCGGATGGACAACTCGTAGCACCTGATGCAGATGGCAAGATCGACTTTGCGGCGGCACAGAAGCTGCGGTTGATTGAGGATCTGACATCGTATGCGCAGGCAGGCGCCGATACGGATGGACTCTATTACACCAAGGATTATACGCTGAATATAACACAGGGCAATTCATCAGAATGTAAATTACTCAGCTATTCTGTGGGCGTAACAGGCGAAACGATCCAATGGGGTGAAAATAATACAATCACTGTGACCATCCCCTATGCGGACAACTGGAGCAATCTCAAAAGCAGTTATACCGCGTCTTATGATGCGACAGTCGCTGTGTTGGGAACGGAAGATTTTGAGAATTCTGAGACCACCCCTATTAAGTACCGGGTAACGGCGGAGAATGGAACGTCTTATCAGGACTACTCGATTGTCGTGAAGATGCTCCCTGCCTCTTCTGAAAACAAGTTAAAGACTTTCAATTTCGGCACGCTGTCGGGTAAAATCGACCACGAAGCCGGGACGGTCACACTGGAGTTGCCAGTCGGCTCATCCAAGCGATTTGCACCGTCCATTACACTTCCTGAATTTGCCACGGTAGAGCCTGCCAGTGGTGTTTTGCAGGATTTTACTGAGCCGGTTGTCTATACAGTTACCGCACAAAACGGGGAGGCCAAGAGATATACCGTCACCGTTACAGTTTCCACGCAGCGGCAGGAAAATCCGGATAAAAGCAAGTATGAAAGCCTGCTGAATGCCATTATCGATAAATATCGAGACAGCGCCAGTGATGACTGGGAGTGGATGCAGCTTGGTATATATGAAAACCAGCAGCAGAGCAGTGGGCCGAATACAAACAACGGTTTCGATATTGCCAAAGAGATCAAGGATTTGAACGTTGGCCCGAAAGGTAGAATGACAGATATCGCCAGACTGACGATGCTCCTGACCTCAAGAGGGTATGATTGTTCAAACCTTGCCAAGTATAACGGCGGCAAGCCCTTTTTGGATGGAAGCAACAATGAGATAGACAACCTCGTTGCAAATATTGCGTCCACAACTGACGGTGGTGTAAACGGCAGAATTTTCGCATTGTGTGCGCTGGACATGGGCAATTATACGCTTCCCGCCAATGGTGCGAGAAGCAGGGAGTCCTTGTTGGAGCAGCTACTCAATCATGAATATGGGTCGGACGGCTATGACGTTGATATGGTCGGTATGCTGATGTACGCTATTGCGCCGTATCAGGAGGTTTCTGGTTATGAAGAACGGACAAGGGCAAAACTGGACGAGGGTGTCGAAGCCATTTTGAAAGAAATGCGTGAAGACTACACGTTCCACTCTTGGGGAACCGTAAACAGCGAGTCTGTTGCACAGGTCATTTGCGCATTGGCCTCTTGTGGCATTGACCCTTATTCTGACCCCCGTTTCGGGGACGGTGACCGCACGATCCTTACACAGTGGATGGATATGTTTTCCACGCCGGATGGTTTTAAGCATGTGCAGAGCGAATCTGCCAGCAACCTGCTGGCGACATACGAATCCTGTTATGCCTTACAGTGGTATCTTGGTTTCCTGGAGAACGATGAAGCGGGGCATCCGTACTACCTGTATTATCATCGTTATGATTTCTCCACTGTGCTTTCTTCGGAAGCCAACATACTGGAATTCTCTATTGAGGGTCAGAAAGGTGTCTTCGGAGAGGAAAATGGTCAGAACACCATTTCTGTTACCTTGCCCAAGGGAATGCCCCTCCAGAATATAACGCCTGATTTCACCTTGTCAGCGGGCGCAATTTTGGAGGCTCCAACGATCCCCGTTACACTCGCTGAGGGTGCGGCTCAGCCGTTCACTGTGCTGGCGGAGGATGGCCAGACCAGAAAGACCTATTATGTCACGGTTACATTTGGTGATGTAGATCCGGCAGGCGCAAAGCTTGATACTTCGACCATAGTCCTGCAAGATGCCAATCAGCGTAATCTTGATATTCTGGACAAGACCATCACAGTGAAAGAGGACGGCGCGGACATTTTGCTGACGGTCAGCAGCGGTATTGATGTAACAAAGCTGCGTGTTATCGCTAACATCTCGTATCGCGCAAGTGCCTCGCCTGTCTTGGATGGCTCTGTGAATCTTGACCTCTCAGATTGGACGGAGTTTACCATTACCTCTGCGGATGGCAAAAACCACGCTACTTATCGCATCAAGGTGAAAGCGAAGACGGTAGCCTCCATCACGGCATTTTCGCTGACGATCAATGGCAAGGTCTACGACGGAGACATTGACAACGTAAGCGGCACGATCTCTGTGACTGGTGTGGACGACAGCAATCTGACCACCACAAAGTTTGCACCGAACATCACGCTGGGCGCTGGCACAACGGTGTGCAGCCCGCTATCCGGAACTGAGCAGGACTTCTCCGCACCGGTCACCTATACGGTCGCAGGCCGCGATGTGGAGAGCCGTACTTATACGGTTCGGGTGACGAACACGGCAGGCAGTTTGATCTCTGCCTCCGGAGAGACGCCGACCCCGTCCAGCTCTGCCAGAATCGAGAAGTTCACGGTGCTGGGTGTAGACGGTGAGATCGATCACGCCGCTGGTACGATTGAGATTGTACTGCCTAACGGGACGGATGTAACCGCGGTAGCACCTGTGGTTACTGTACCTGCTGGCGCAGTGGTAAGCCCTGTATCCGGTGAAGTGGTGAATCTGTCCACACCGCTTACCTATACCGTGAGGCTTGGCAGCGAGACGCGATACTATGTTGTTCGCGTGGTGTATCAGCGCAGCACCTCGCAGCAGCTTTGGGACAAGGTCTCTGAAGATAATACGGTAACCGATCATCAGGAGAGCCGCAGCACACACCGGTTCTCGTAAGGAAGGTCAGACCGATGACGGAGAATATATTCACTATTACAAAAATAAAGGTGGGAAATCAATGAAAAAAAGATTCATTCCCCTGCTGGCACTCTTACTGTCGCTATGCATTATTGTGCCTGTGTCTATCGCGCAAATAATGGCGGCGGAGGCAGTTCAGATCAATGTTACCGCCAAAGGCGGCAGTGTAGTAATTGGCGATAAAACGGTGAAGGATGACGGGAAGCATTCGGTTTCACCAGAGCCAGAGTCAGAAGAAGATAAAGATATAACTGTAAGTATAAAGGCGGAGCCAGATGAAGGCTATATTTTTGGAAGCTGGTCTGTGGTTAATGGAACTATTGACAATGAAAAGAACGGAAACGCAAATTTAACTGTTAACGTTGATACATCGCCTGTTACCCTTACTGCGAATTTTGTAAAGACCGTAACCATCACGACAGCAAGTAACAACGATGCGTGGGGTACGGTCACAGCGGATAAAACTGCGGCGGCACCTGGCGAATCTATCACGCTGACAGCAGCACCGGAGGAAGGTTACCGGCTGGATGGTTGGACGGTCTCTTATGCCAACGACGATCCGATGGTTGATTACAGCAGCCGGGTCAATATCTACACACTGACCAAAGGCGAAGGCAACACGGCAACACTGGCTATAAGCGAAACGAACACCGAGGCGAAGGCTCTGACTGTAACGGCGCATTTTGAAAAGGCAGATGCCGGGCACTTCCTTAGTTACGATTACTGTGAGCTGCAGCCGCTGGTCTTCGAGCTGCTCCCTGGTACCAAAAACAAGGCTACAAGTATCACGGGGTGGTCGAACGATGCGAGTAAAGACATCGTAGTGATATTTGATAAACGCGGCGATGATAACAAGGTCACGGCCTTGCGCGGCTACACGATATGGGGTGGCCTCAAGCGTGTGGCTGATGACGTGACGTTTAAGTTTGACAACACGAATGCAACGAACTACTCGAAGGGTTCGGGCATGGTTGGCCAGAGGCTTGCAATCGACGAGACTGCTTACGCGGTAGGCTTCACAATGACCGACAAGGATGGCACGGAGAAGAAGGGTACCATTCTGCTGCAGTTCCCCGGTCGTGCGCTGGTGGAGGCGGATCATGGTACGGTGCAGTATGGCGAAAAGACATACAATAACGGCGATGTGATCACGTTCACACCGGGCGGCTCCGAGACCATTTCTGCGACAGCAGCAGACGGGTACCGTCTGAAGGAATGGGTCATTGATGGAGCTACGCTTGCGAGCTCGGAGGATGGTTCCGTGACCTTCACCGTTCCCGACAAGTTCTTCTCTATCAAGCCCGTCTTTGAGGAAACTCAGGCTGCCGTAACCATTACGGCGGCAAGCAGCAACGATGCATGGGGTACAGTTGCCGCAAGCGCGGGGAATGCCGTACCCGGTGGAGCAGGTGTCACGCTGACAGCCGAGCCGAAGGAAGGCTACCGGCTGGATGGTTGGACGGTCTCTTATACCAACGACGATCCGATGGTTGATTACAGCAGCCGGGTCAATATCTACACACTGACCAAAGGCGAAGGCAACACGGCAACACTGGCTATAAGCGAAACGAACACCGAGGCGAAGGCTCTGACTGTAACGGCGCATTTTGAAAAGGCAGATGCCGGGCACTTCCTTAGTTACGATTACTGTGAGCTGCAGCCGCTGGTCTTCGAGCTGCTCCCTGGTACCAAAAACAAGGCTACAAGTATCACGGGGTGGTCGAACGATGCGAGTAAAGACATCGTAGTGATATTTGATAAACGCGGCGATGATAACAAGGTCACGGCCTTGCGCGGCTACACGATATGGGGTGGCCTCAAGCGTGTGGCTGATGACGTGACGTTTAAGTTTGACAACACGAATGCAACGAACTACTCGAAGGGTTCGGGCATGGTTGGCCAGAGGCTTGCAATCGACGAGACTGCTTACGCGGTAGGCTTCACAATGACCGACAAGGATGGCACGGAGAAGAAGGGTACCATTCTGCTGCAGTTCCCCGGTCGTGCGCTGGTGGAGGCGGATCATGGTACGGTGCAGTATGGCGAAAAGACATACAATAACGGCGATGTGATCACGTTCACACCGGGCGGCTCCGAGACCATTTCTGCGACAGCAGCAGACGGGTACCGTCTGAAGGAATGGGTCATTGATGGAGCTACGCTTGCGAGCTCGGAGGATGGTTCCGTGACCTTCACCGTTCCCGACAAGTTCTTCTCTATCAAGCCTGTCTTTGAAAAGACCGGAGATACTCCACAGGGCCCTGGCTGTGCCACGGTGGATGCAGAGCATGGCAAGCTGGTGTATAACGACAGGGAATACAAGAACGGCGACGTGATCGTCTTTACTCCCGGCGAAACAGTGACTGTATTTGCCAGAGTAGACGAGGGCTATTATCTGGACAGATGGAACATTCTAGACGCAACTGTAGAAAGCGAAAATGTTTATAAGGATTCTGTGACATTCGTCGTTCCTGACGCAGCCTTCACTATTAAGCCCATCTTTGAAAGCAAGGAAGGAAAAGTAGAGCTGAATTTCCATGCCTTTAACACGGGAACGGATGAAGACCGCCCCAACGCCTATGGCTCGAAAGGTTGGTATGAGGAACTTCATATTTATCCCTTCCAGTTCTACACATTTGATGCCCAAGATCTCACGATCGATGAAGCAATTGCAAAGAAGAACCGGGGTGAACTAGATAATCTTTATAAAGCAGGCTACACTGGGTTAATGGCAAAATGGCCGCTTTATATTGAACAGGGAACCGGCGTCCTTGTCGCGGCGAATACATATCCGGCATTTCCTGCGGGCGTTGACAGCAAAGCAACCTATATCTGCGAAGACCTGACATCGACAGCTACAAATAAGCTGGGAGATCTGGTTCGCTATGAGGATTCCCAGTACAGAATACAGAACAGCAGACTGTATATCGCTTTTATTGCGAACGAGGATGTCACCGTTAACGCAAAGTTCCACGAGCTTGGTTATTATTCGTTCAAGGCTGTATCCAACGATGAAACCATGGGAACCGTAGAAATTACCCCGGAATGCCTTGCGGGTGGAACGCAGCAAGAGGCAACGCATGTAGTCATGCGAGCGATACCGAGGGATGGTTACAGATTTAAGCAGTGGATCGAAGCTGATGGCAGCACATATCTGTCAGCAGAACAGAAAATGATTTCGATAGCTCAGTTTGTGTTTGGAACCAAGGCGGCATCCTTTACAGCTGTGTTTGAGGAGATTACAGATTCTCAGCCGCTGCCGATTCAAGCAACGTCCGACCCCGAAGGTAAGGCAACCATTGAGGTCAAGGCGAATGGAAAGTCTATTACCTCGGCAAAGGAGAACACATCTGTTGTTGCGTCCGTTGCAAATGTGGATGAGTATTATGAATTCGACCACTGGGAGATCACAACAGCTACAGAGACCGCAGTGTCGCTTATTTCTGAGGAGGACTGCAGAAACAGTAGTGTTGAGTTTGCTATGCCGTCCGTGACGGAGGGTGTCCGTATAAAGGCAGTCCTGAAGGAGCGGTATGTAACACTCAGCTGGGAGGTCATGAAGGGAGGCGGCAGTGGCTATCAAGGTGCTTCCGACCTTGCAAATGTGGAGATATCCGTAAATGGTTCGTCGGTAAGCAACTATACCAAGGTCAAGAAAGACGATGTGATAAGCTTTTCAGTGACCGTCAATGACACTGATAAGTATGTGTTCGAAAAAGTTGGAAAACGAGTTTTCCGCACCGGTAGCGCTCGCATAGAAGAAACCTTTACAGAATATTCCGGCACTTTTAAACTCACAGAGTGGACGAGTATTAGTTTGCTCGTGTGTTTGAATGACAAGACCGAGGAAACTGCCCGGCATGACATCGTGCTGACACAGGCGACAGGCGGTACGATCACATCTTCCAACTCGACCGCACAGCCGAACACGACCGTCACGCTGACCGCTGCTCCCGATAGCGGCTACACGCTGAAGAGCTGGATCGTGAAGGACGAACAGCAGAAGGCCATTTCTGTCACCACGGATAAGACTGACCGCAATGTTGGTACTTTCACGATGCCTAAGAGCAATGTCACGGTAACGGCAGAGTTTGAGTCCACGTCGGAGATTACACCGACGATCACATCTGTCGCACTGCTGCAGGGTAAGGCCGGTAATGAACTGGCAACGGGCGTTCTGTCCGGCGACAAGTGGACGATCACCATTCCCGATACCGTGTCGGCAGAGACGGTTGAGCTGATCCCCGAAGGCACGTCCGGCCTGTTTCTGAAAATCGTGACGCCCACCGGCGTAACAGTAAAGCAGATGGACGGCGGCGGCAGCTGGGCAGGCGATTGGTCTAAGGGTGACATTGTGTGCTGGATGCCGGTAGGCGAAGAAGTTATGTTCAAGGCAACAGCAGGAACAGCTACCAAGGATTATACCATTAAGCTGATCTATTCTGGCTCTGGTGAACCTACGGAGCCTATCCTGTCCAACGGTTCCGCCACACGTATCAGCAATAGCGGCGCAGCCGTACAGTTCAGCTCGAATGTGGCAGGCAATTACTTCTATAAGGTTGTCAACCACAGCGCGGCGGCGCCTACGGTGGAAGAGATTTTGGCTTCTTCCAACAAGGGGACAGCCAGTACAGGCGTGAATAACATCACTCTTAGCAATTTGGGCGATGGCGCACGCGACATCTATATTGTTGTTGTGGATGCCTCCAATAACAGGAGCGTGGTTCTCAAGATCGAGATCCCCGCTTATGGCAGCATTGATGTACCGGATACCGGAGCGTACACTATTACAGTGAAGGCACCCAAGGGCGGCACCATCACCCCCAACCGCACCAAGGCCAACGCGGGCGATGAGATCATCGTTACCGTAACCCCCGACAGCGGTTATCAGATGGTGGCGGATTCGCTGACCTACACGCTGGCTGTTGCTGGCGGCGAAACAGTGAAAATCACTAACAACCGCTTTACCATGCCTGAGGGTAATGTGAGCATCAGTTGTCAGTGGGAGACTGCCGCGACGACCTCCACGGGCATCACAGGCTTCTCCATCAACGGCGTGGCCGGTGCGGTGAACAATACCACCAATACCATCACCATCACCATGCCCCGCGGCACGGATGTGACGAAGCTGACTCCTGTCATTGCCACAAACGGCGTTAAATCCCTGACACCTGGCAGCGGCGAAACGGTGAACTTCACCAATGCCGTGACCTACACCGCCGCCATGGAGGATGGCAGCAGCAAAACCTATACTGTCACGGTCTACGTGGACAAGGGGACGCTGGCCGATCAGTTCTGGGATAAGCTGACGGATTTCGCCACCCAAGTTCCCTGGTGGCAGTATGCCGAAAAACAGCAGAGCACCAGCAAATATCCCAAGTATTGGTAAGTAGATGGCTCCCGACCCCACAGACACCCTGAAATACCAATCGCAAAACGAACAAAAGAGCAGCCATTCCTAGGAATGGCTGCTCTTTCTCTGTAATGACTCAGGCACGGGCGTGATGGGCGTTGGCCTCCCCGTGTGCCTGAACCCCGCCTACCCCCACGGCATGACACTATGGGGCTCTGAAGGGGCTGAGTGCGACTGCGAAGGCAATTGCTATACGCCGCGCGACTCACGAAACGTAAATACGCATTTGATGTGTCAGAGCAGGGATGCCAGTTAAGCATTGAGCCAGTTGTCGAGAATAGGCCGCACCGGTTGAATAAATGAAGGAAGACCACTTGCCGAAAACAGCAGGTAGCCTTCCCTTAGATAGAGAGTGATTTCCTTGGAATTTGTCCTTCCGAACGTATTGACAATATACTCGATTATGCTACGCTGGGATTAGGGGGTTAGGTGCGGGCGAGGAGCAGTGTCCCTGCCTGAGCTTTGTCTGCGAAAGCTGCTGTGGTTACTGCGGAGCTACAGTGGATGTGGAGTCCGAGTTGCTTACTTGCTCAGGTCGCCTTGCGAGTCCCAAATCACCATCGGTGTATTCGTCAAGGATAGTAGATATTTCATCATCAATACATATGACTGTCAGCGAAACATAGTGCAGCTTCGCTCGCCAATCTTGCCTGCGCAAAGTATGCTTCAACTCCTCAAATGCCTTTTCGCTGTTCAGGATGATGATCGTGTGAATCCTTGGGATATTCTTATCGTTCTGCAAACCGAGGATCACATCTGAAGCAAGTATGTCGTGCCCGGTAAAGTAGTAGAAAAACCATCCTTCATCGCCTTTTTCGTTGACTAAAAAATGATGCATGTTCTCATAGTTCGTATCTAGACCGCGGCTACGCGGAGAGTGTTTTGACGAATATGGCATGAGGAGGGTTGTTTCAAATATCTTGTCTATAAAAGATATGATGCGAGTGCCGTAGTAGAGTAGCTGCCAACTCTGAATCAGTTCGATTACTTCGCGTGTGTCTCTTATATACTTCGCCAAGTCAATGTCCAGCCCTAATCTATATGCAACCAGATTCCATTCAGGCTTTGACTTAACGTTCTCGGTTCTTAAAAATCGAGAAAACAAACTGGGGGATAGCTCATATTTTGTTGCAATATCCACCTGCGATACCTTGGGGTTCTGCTGTAAAAATACGTTGATTACATTTTTTACTAAGTTTGCATCGCTAGGAAACCTATCTCTGCTTCCTGTGAGTGCCATTGTCTTTACATAGTATTCTTCGAATTCGTACAGGTCGTTTGCCTTATTTACCTTTTCGCTCACATGAACACCTCCCGTCATTAAATAATAGTACCATTTGAATGAAAAAAAGTCAAGCATGCGGCTTGATAAATAAATCTGTTGAGATAACCCGCCTGTGTTTAGACGGTTGATGCACTAATATAAATGGTTATGTTTATTTTTTTGAACCATACTATTGACTTTTGTAAATATATATGTTAATCTAAAAGTGTAAAGAGTCGCGGCGGCACAGTGGGGGTTACGACGATTGAGAAATCTAGACTTCTAGGATTGATGCAAAAAAAGAAAGGGGGCAAATTACTGCTAAGGATGCGGCATACAGTACGGGTCGGCTCGCCCGGAATCAACGCCTGTGGAGACGGATTTCTGTCGTTGAAGCAGGAAGCTACTCTGCAGCAGGGCCATATAAAAAGGCTGCCCCCATTTGCAGATGGGGGCAGCCATCCAAGCACACCGTGGTAGGGTCCATGATGCACCTGTAGGACAATATGTATTGTATCATGAATCCTCCGCAAAATCAACAACACAGTTTTAAGGAGGAAAAGATGGGGATGTTACTTTCACGCGCCGAGGCGGCAGCGTATCTTGGCATCAGCGCAAAATTGCTCGACGGTTTCCGCAAGGATGGCAAAATCTCTTATGTTCAGCGGGTTCCCGGCGGCAAGGTCTTTCTCAGCAAGGAGGAATTGCGTCAGTTCAGGGCAATGTACACGCGCCCTGTGCCCCGCGCATCCACCGCCTTTGCTCCCGCTTTTCGCGGCGAGGTACCTGAACGAGGGTGTCGCTGATGGGACGCAGCAAAAAACCTAAATATGGCACTGTCACTCGCAAGGGAAGAAAGTATTTTCGAACACGCATTACCATTCAGGACGGGACACGAGTTACGCTCTACGGCCGCACCGAGAGTGAAGTAGATCAAAAGGTCGCAGAATTGCGGGCAAAAGTCGCGCGAGAAGCTCTTGAACGGGACTGCCCCACTGTTGCGCAATATGCACAGCTGTGTCTAGAGAACAGATCCCCGTTTATCGCACTCAGCACATTTGACAATTATGCACAAACTATCAAAAAACATATCGTAGAGCCGCTGGGCGACAAACTCATGTGTGACGTAACGCGCGATGACATACTCGCCGCAGTGCGACGCTCTGCCGTATTGTCAGAGTCTACTTATGGTGCGGTTCAGATGTTCTACAAAAGTATTTTTGGCGAGGCTGTCAAAAACGGAATTATTTCGGAAAATCCCGCACTTGTCCTTCCTGCAAAGGGTGGGAAAGCACCGACAAAGGCTAGAAAGTCGCTGACAGACGAGGAAGTGCAGATCCTTTTGAACGCTGTTAAGGGATTGCCGCCGTACACTTTCATTTTGCTTGCGCTGTACACTGGACTCAGGCGGGAGGAAATCCTTGCCTTGCGGTGGGATAGCGTGGATCTTGACTCAAAAACGCCCTCACTTACTGTGCGCGAGGCGTGGCACGTCCATAAGAATCGCCCTTATATCACCGAAAGATTGAAGAGTAGGGCGGCTTATCGAACTGTACCTATCCCCTCGGAATTGGCGCAATACTTGAAAGAGAAAGAGAATACGGCCAATTCCGAGTACGTGGTTTGCAACCGCAATGGCGGCCTGTTGTCGGGCTCGCAATATAGCCGCCTGTGGAAATATGTTACCACGCGCAGTACGAAGCCGCGCGAATATACGCGCATTGCGCCAGACGGAACCAAGACGAAACATCGGGTTGTTCCCACTTTGGGCGAAAGGGCTGCACACAACAGTCATGTGATTTACTCTATTGACTTTCGCGTTACACCGCACATGCTGCGGCACACGTATATCACCAATCTGATTTATGCTGGTGTCGATCCCAAGACGGTGCAGTACTTAGCGGGGCACGAAAACTCGAAGATCACCATGGATATCTACGCTGAAGCCAAGTACAACAAGCCGGACGCTCTGGCAGCGCGTGTCAATTACGCATTCAACATTCCTAACCTGTAATATAAAAACAGGCGATTGCGAAAAGATGGGACAATTGAGGGGACAATTTTTCCCTTATAATCCCCAAATCCCTTGCAAATACAATGGTTTCTATCGTGGGAGCGCAAGAAGTACGGCCTGAAGGCCGCTCGTCGCGCACCTCAGTTCTCCAAGCGCTGAGAGATCAGGATTTTACAACAAAATCGAACGGAAAACGCCAGAAACAAGAAGTTTCTGGCGTTTTCTTGTATAATTGCGATTTGAATGATTTTGGAAGGTTTGGCAAAATCTGGCTGAACCAGACCCATGTTAACCCATTTTATAGGGGCTAAAAATTGATAGTATCCCTGACGATCATTTCATTGTCGGGATCGACTGCCATATTTGAGGGAGGTGCAAAGATGATTTTGAATAGAGATGGGGATTCCTTTGAATATGCAGGTGTCACATATATAGAAATGCAAGAGAATGCCAAGGGTTCCATGACGTAGGGGCCACTTTATGGTGGAAGATAATAAACCTTGTCACTTCACAAAAAAAGAGAGGCAGATATCGTAATGATATCTGCCTCTCCTGCCACTATTTTTTTGCTTTCAGGATATAAAGCGAAAGTAAAAAAAGCGCCAAATGTGTAATGATTAGGATGAAAAAATGATATTCAAAAAATTCAAGCTTGATAATCGTAGTATCAAGGGGTGCATTCAAAAGGTTAACGAACGAAAAAATGATTTGAAATAGTCCCCCGAATACAGCAATGACACATGCGAATTGCTTATTCCTACCGCATTTTTCTCGATTTTCTTTGTGTAATAATAAGCCTAAATAATCTCCGACGATTCCGCCAGCAAGGATCATGGATATCTTTAAATATATATTTGCGTAATTATACTCATTACGGTTTGTGAAGACGAAAACGGCCACAATAAGAGGAGCAACAGATAAAAGCAGTCCCGAGAGTTCTAATTGTGGCAATGTAGAACGGTTATCTTCCTTTTTGCTCATTTTACTGTTCCTTCCTGCAACCTCAGAAGTCCTGACAACGGAACGTTATGACTGGAGAATCGGTAGATTTATGGTTGAAGCCCGCCCCTGCATATAATACTGTACTATGCTTTTCCACACCAAGCGGGTCAATAGAACCGGAAATCCAATAACCTTTCACATTGTGCACATAGATTGTATCCTTATAAGAGGCTGCAGTCGAATACGGCGCTTTATCAATCATAACCGACGCAATAGAAAGTATTTCACTAAATCCGCAGGGAGCAAGGGCCGGAACTTCGGCAATAAGGATTGAGGTCAAAATAGTAACCCCTATGGATAGTAGTGCATTTTCAAGAAGAACATTACTATGCTCATCATATCTGTAATATGTTGAATAATCCGAGGCGCGACCATAAGGACACGTCTGAGTCCAATAAATCTCGTAGACAGCCATAGGCTGAATCTGTGGACTGACAGTTCCGATGTTTTTGTTATTCAAATACAACTCATTGTTGTTGGTAAACTTCATACTAGCTACCGTTGATCCCTCGGAAACTTCAAAAGTGGTGCCGTCACTTTCTTGAGTGACAGTAATAGCAGAAGCTACCCCGTCAATGTCATATGAAAACACAACCATTCCATCTTGGTTCACGGTCGTACCTGTCAGGTAACTCCGGGGAATCTTCATGAAACTTTCAATCAATTCAAGACCCTCGGTAACCTCCGCGTCGGACCTCAGACCGTGGGCATAGGCCGGTGTTGAACAAAGGGAGCAGGCGAACGCCAAAATGAGCATAAAACTTGTTATTTTCTTCATCAACTTTCCTTGCGTAAATTTTTTCATGGCAAATCTTCCTTTCTTTCTTTTTCAACATGATGGACTTTTTCTTCTTGGGATAGCACTGTGTCGTTGTTTGATATCATTATATAGCATAAATTTTATGCTGTCAACGAATTGCTATATGTATATTTTGCCGAATTTGATCCAGCCGAAGGAAGTGGAGTGTTTTGGTGTGTACATTAGGATTGAGCTTCTATAAAGGTATTTTTCCCTAAGGAAATTATCAAAATGTTTTGCGGTTTGTAATCGCAAAACATTTTGACTTTTGATAGGAATTGCGGTATACTATCTACAGACGGAGGTGGTCATAGTGATTTACAGACCTTTGTATGTAGATAAAATCATGGCGTATCAGTGATTATTTTCGAGTTTTACGTGCAAAAGAAGCGCGTAGTATCCCTCTGACACTTATCACAAAATAATGGGTGAGCAGATGGGTTAACCGAGAGCCGGGGATGCCGCAAACCCAGTAATACCAACGGTTTGCGGACGTAAGAGCAAAAGCAGTACGGCCTGAAGGCCGCCCGTCGCGCACCTCAGTTCTCCAAGCGCTGATCGGACGCAAATTCACAACTCAAGAGCTCAAAAACCCCGGAAAATCCGCATTTTCCGGGGTTTTCTTATGCTCATTTTTCGTAAAATATGACTGATTTTCTCCATCCTTTCCTTTGACCATCGACCGTTTTGCAGAGCCTATTATACTACACAAGCATAAGGCCTATGTTAAGCAAGAGGTCTTTGGGGCGATTGGAACAACGAAAGACTGGCTTTTACTACCCGGTTGACAAAACGGACCATTTCCTCTTTGCTGTACTTGTCATAGCCCTCCACGACGACATGCATCAAACCGTTTGACAGATGGGTATACATCATTTCCAGCTCTGTCTCACTGGCTCCGGGCAGTTCTTTCCGCCAGTAAGCAATGCTGTCCGCCTTGGCCAGGGCAATCATCCGCATGAGGACCGTTGAGTTTGTATTCCCCAAAATCAGGACGCGGCACGCCGTTTGATTCTGATCGACCATATCGTAGATGGCTTCGATCAGCGCCGTCACATCAAACGAATTGACATAGCGAAGGGATTTCTCAAATGCGTCGATGAGTTCATTCTCAATGCTCTCCATCAGGGCAAAGCAATCGCTGTAATGGGCATAGAAGGTGGCACGGTTAAGCTGCGCCAGCGCACAAACCTCCTTCACCGTAATTCTGTTTACAGGTTTTTCCTTCAGCAGCTTCAGAAAAGACTGCTTGAGCACCATTTGCGTATAGCGTTTCCTTGCATCCATCTTCTCCATATAGAGCCCCTCCAAAAAAGTTTACAAAGAAAAGCAACGCTTCGACAGAAAGTGTTGCTTTTCTTTCAGCCGTATGGCAAGTGCTGATTGTTTCTGCCTTTCTTCTCAAGTATACTGTACTCGTGAAAGATAATCAACACTTGTATGCTTATTTGAGGAGGCTTTTTACATGTATGATAAATATCTTGTTACAGGTGCCACCGGCTTCCTTGGCAGAGCTGTTGTAGAAGCGCTGGTACGCCGCGGCACACGAGTGTATGCGCTTGTGCTGCATGATGACCCCTATATCAATTTGCTCCCGAAGGAGGTCCACACCGTCATCGGTGATGTGTGTGCGGAAAACTCGCTGACAGACTTCTTCGCGGATGCGGACAGCCGTACCTGTGTGATTCACTGCGCCGGTATCGTCTCTGTCGCGTCCAGACCCGGTTCGAAACTCTATCAGGTCAATGTAGGGGGGACATGGAGCGTTCTCCGGCAATGTATGGAGCGTAATGTGGGCAAAATGGTCTATGTTAGTTCCGTCCATGCCATACCGGAAAAGCCAAAGGGCTGCACCATTACGGAGGATTGCGAATTCTCCCCGGGGCTTGTGGACGGAGATTACGCCAAGAGCAAGGCAACCGCAACAGAGCTTGTCTTCAATGCGGCAGAGCGCGGGCTGAATGCCAGCATTGTCTTCCCCTCCGGTATCATCGGGCCGGGCGATATACAGGGAGGGAGCTTCACCTCAATGGCGAAATCGTTTCTTTCCGGAAAGCTGCCCTTTGCCGTTTGCGGCGGATATGACTTCGTGGATGTGCGGGATGTGGCAAAAGGCATTCTCGCCTGTTCCGAAAACGGAGAGCTCGGCAAAGGATACATTTTGTCCGGCCACTATGTCACTATCCGCAAGATGCTTCAGCACGTGGGAAAGACTGCAAAGCTGAAGTATCGCCCCATCTGCCTGCCACTGGGGCTTGCAAAGCTGGCGGCTCCATACTATGAACGTCGAAGCATGAAGGAGCGAAAGCCGCTGTTTTTCACCCCTTATTCCGTTACTGTTCTTGCCTCAAACGGGCAATTCAGTCATGCCGCAGCATCGGAATGCTTTGCATATCATCCGCGCCCGGTGGAGGATACTTTGCAGGACATGACAGCCTGGCTTTTGGGGCAGAGGAGAACGGACGAAGTGTGACCTCACCGCAACAAAAAGCACCTTGAGCAGGCTGCACATGCAACTGATATAAGGCGGCGCGGCGCAGTACATCGCCTACGCCCTGCCGGTGCTGCTGGTAGCGGCGGGAAGATGGTCCGTTTTCCGCTTATCGCAGAGGAAATAACCGAACATTTACTCCCTGAGAGCTGCTTTTTGGCGGCTCTCAAATTTTTTTGAAAAATTTTGCGTTTTGGG
>ERZ1673743.1060-NODE-1060-length-33528-cov-6.476324_pt1 | contig 33528 bp, 22 predicted proteins | sample MGYA00580197_ERZ1673743 | MGnify/ENA primary metagenome ERZ1673743 (study PRJEB41218, sample SAMN15661795) | gut metagenome | host: Homo sapiens | place: Canada: London | collected 2015-08-20/2019-03-30 | study: EMG produced TPA metagenomics assembly of...
ATAGCGGTTGCACATATTACAGCGTGCATTACAGCGATAGGTTACAATAACAGTTCCATTCAGCTTTTTCATGAATAACTCCTTTTTTGCTATTAGTAACAGCGTGCGATAACTAACTATTTACAATGTTGTTATTTTTATATTACAATTATCCTGTAAAGGGGGATTGCAGAAGATGTGGAAATGAGAAATCATTTTTCGCATCTTCTGTTTTTCCCACATCTGTTCTTAGAAGGTAACCTCCCCATCATGGGAGATCAGAGATACGCTCTCAAGACCTTCCAGCTCCTGCACCTTCTGTACCAGATCATATTCTTTAGATGTCCGCACCTCAATCACCAGATTACAGCCATTTCCGGTAATATTCCTTGATTTGATCTTGTAATATCTGCAGAATTCCCTGATCCTTTCCACCAGCTCAGGCTCCTGCTTTCCCTCCTGCAGATTGACCACCAGGATCATTGGAGCCTTGCCAATTGGAATACGGTCTAAAATAAGCACAAGGATCGTCAGTAATACAGACAGGACGATCGCAATTTCTGTCACATGTGCGCCGCAGCAGATCCCCACAGCAATCGACCAGAACAGAAATACCAGATCCATGGGTTCCTTCACTGCCGTTCTGAATCTGACAATAGAAAGAGCACCCACCATACCTAGGGAAATCACGATACTTGACTGTACTGCCAGTATGATACCTGCTGTGATCACTGCGATCGCCGCAATGGAAATATTAAAGTTTCTTGAATAAAAGGTTTTCCTTGTGATCACCCGGTATACCATAAAAATGTAGCAGCCTATGATACATGTAATGAAAAGTACCGCCACAATATGCGGCACACTCACTGTTTCGCTGGTATATGATGCCAGAAAATCCTTTTTGAAAATATCTGAAAATCCCATTCCTCTGTCCAAACCTTTCTGTTTCGATTATTTGTAGCTTCCGGCAGTGCCCTGCCCCAGTTTTGTCTCTGCAGATCTTTTACCTCTTCTGCCGCACCTGAAATTTTCTGCACAGGTAATACTTGGAAAAGGTAGATGCTTTAAGCCCCTCCAGCTGCAGGATCTGATATATCTCATCTGGCAGGAAGCTGTCAAACTTCACTTCCATCAGCTCTGTCCCTACCGGCAGGATCCCTCTTCCCGCGATCCTTTCATCCAGAAACGCTCTCACATCACTGCCGGAAAGGATCTTCCGGTCAAAGGTCACTCTCACATTGGCATCCTGCATCCTGTATACATAGGGAATACGCTCATATTCCACGATCACGGCTGGCCGCATCAGCCGCACTGCCATCAGATAAGCAAGCCGGTGCAATACCCTCTGTTCCTTTGTGATATCTGAAGGGATTTCTCCCCGCATCAGCTTTTCACACTGGGACAGTGTGATCGGGCTGCTGCTTTTATGTGTCATCCCACGATACTTTTCCTTACACTCCAGAGTGATCCGTTCTGTACTGTGATTATAGATCCGGATCCGGAACTTCTCTCTCTCATCGACCCCATTTTCATTGCTCATATAGCAGCTGTTCTGATAATCATCAAAATACAGACTTCTGATCTGATAAGAGCCCTCTGCACCAGTATGGCTGTCCCTGAATGCAACTGCATTTATTTTAGCATTTTCGATCAATGCCTGTCCATGCGTAAGGGGATATTTATATTCGTGTCGATACCGCTTTTCCTCCACCTGTTCTGCTCCTTACTCCTCTTTCTGTTCCCACCTGGCCACCAGTACAAGATCGTCCATGACGGGTGTTCCTGCCACATACTGCTGTCCATCCTCATCATCAAAGCAGCCAAGGAATACACTATCCTCTCTGTTTTCATCCAGAATGGCCGGCAGAGGCTGTCCCTTTTCCACCCAGTAATACAGTGTCTGATTATAGTCCTCATTAAGGAACGGCGCCTTGCGCTTCACTTCTACAATACAGTATTCCTTTTTTTCTATCCAGATGCTGTCAAGGAACTCCTTTTTTTCTGTAAGATACTGCTTCACCATGGAAAGTTCCTGCGAGAGCGTATCAAATCTTGTATAATCCCCCTCTGCAGGGATTTCAAGTCCATCCGGAAGGACAAATGCCCAGGAAAGCCGTTTTTCATTCCATCTGAGTGCATCCAGCTGCGCACTTCTGCTGATCATCTCCCCGTAATCACTGATCCCGCTGTCAAGCAGCTCTTCCAGCGGCTTCTGAAAGGATGATGCGTAGATCTCTTCTACCGCCTGCCGGAAAACCGGATTCTGATACATGGCCGCCAGCCAGGTGTTCTGATTAGCATTCCCTTCCGGTCTGCTCATGGCAATGGATGCCGTTAACGCCTCCGGGATTCCATACATAGGCGTATTTACATTCCCCATAGCTCCGTCAAAATCCCATACCGGTCCTGCATACAGCAGGGAGCTCTCTCCCTTCGTGCAGGCAAACTGACTGGCAATTCCCACATCATGATCACCGGAAATCTCTTCCACAAGCCATCCCGCCGCCCATGAGGGGATATCGATCAGCTCCTCCAGTGGCTTTCCACTGATATCGCTGATCCCATCATCCGCAAGCAAAGCGCTTTCTACATCATTCAACAGCTCCTCTGCTTCCTGCTTTCGCTCTGCACTCAGCTTCCGGCCGGATTCTTCCTTCACCTCGAACAGCCTGCCGCCCGTCGTTGTAATATAGTCTTTCCCGTTTTCCTTCCGGAAATCAAGCTCCATTTCAAAAGCGAAGCCGCCATCTTCTGCAATATCCCATCTGTTTTCCTCAATCTCTACTGCCTCTGTAATGAGATACAGTCCCTGATATTCACCATTCATAAACAGCTCGATAAATTCACCATCCGGCTCATAGCCTTCTGACCCCACCGCCCTGTTTGCCAGATCCAGTACGATCTTATTCCTTATGTAGGAGCCATCTGTAGCATTGGCGATCAGGTTCCACTTTCTCGCCGGAGCCATGCCGCACACAAAAGCCTCCTTTGACAGAGTAAAGGTATAGGGCTTCTTATCCAGTGTTGCCGTCAGATTTCCTCTTACCTTCAGCTTTTCCAGATGATCGGTAAGGACAGCCTCCCCGGATGGATCCAGCAGCAGAAGCTCTCCTGTCTGCGCATACTTTTTCTTATCTGCCTCCAGATCCTTCTCCAGAAAGGAGGTATCCTCTACTGTCAGAAGCAGCGATGGCAGCTTTTCAGAAATAAGCACCTGCAGCTCACGGTCACAGAAGGTTTCACCAAAGCCTCCCTTCACCTGATAAGCAAAAACCTCTTCTCCCTGTATCCCGGAAACGGTACTTCCGTTCCGGAGCTTCTCCCCATTCAGGAAAAGCCTGCTATCCTCTTTGTCATAATGCACAGTCAGTTCTGTCTCTTTTCCCTGAAAGCAGGACGGCAGGATCAGATAATATCTTCCGTCTGTTTCCTCCAGAAACGGCTTGAAGGAAACCATTTCACCATCCACCTCCGCAGTGAATGTAAGCTCCTCCAGAAAGGCTGCCTCATGGTCTGTCCGCAGATAAGCGATCCAGAGCGTCAGCAGCAGAAGTGCCACAGCACTTATCATCAGTAATATTCGTATCAGCTTATTTTCTCTCATGTTCACCAGTATACCACACACACCACACACAAAAAAGCCCGTTATCCTGTTTTGTCCACAGGATAACGGACTCTCTTATCTTTTTAGATGGAAATCATCCAGCCAGTGCCTACTGTGCACCATCGATTTCCTGCCACTGCTTCTCGATCTGAGCGCATGCACCATCCTTGTCAAGATCGCCTGCGATATAGGACTGCATGATCTCACCAAAGGTCTGATGCCAGCTGTCTGTAGAGTAAATGATCTCAAGGTCTGCTGCACCTGCAGAAGCTGCCAGCTCATCGCCCTGCTTGATGATCTCGAAGTTGCTCTGTACATCAGATTTGATCGGAGGAACAACACCGGCTACATCTGTAAACCATGCCTTACCATAATCAGAAGTATACCACCAGTTCATGAAATCCAGTGTCTGCTGAAGTACTGCAGAATCCTTGTTTACATGAAGTGACTGGTCAGAACCGGAAATAACCTGGCACTGGGAAGCATCCTCTGTTACAGGATAACCATTGAAGCCGATCTGGATATCAGGATCGATGGAAAGAACATCAGCTTCGATCCATGCGCCCTGTCCGAGAACCATAGCCGCCTTGCCTGTACCAAAAGCAGATTCCTCACCATCGAGTGCTGTTTCAAGGGGCTTATCATCACCATACTTTACAGCCAGATCGATGAAATCGAAGAAGTTATTGTAAAGCTCAGGATAGTCTGAGATCTTGGCTGTTCCATTTTCAAAGCCGGATACCAGCTCTGCTGCGGAAATTCCTGCGTTTGCAGCTGCAGCATCAAAGAAATGCTGTGCTACATGCTTATATACCCACCATTCATTGAAGCCGGTCGTGAAAGGCTTGTATCCTGCTGCAGAGATCTTTTCACAGGCATCCTTCATGGCACTTACAGTTGAAGGGAACTCAGTAATACCGCATTCTTCAAAGATCGCCTTGTTGTATACGATACCAAAATAATTTCCCTTGATCGCGATTCCGTAGCATCCGCTTCCGTCCGCCGGGCTCTGCATAGTTGCCGCTACTGCATCAGACATGGTCTCTGTCAGCGGCTGCCCTGCCAGATCATAAGAATATTCCTTGTAAACATCGATCTCCTTACCTGATGTAGAGGAAAAGATATCCGGAACCTCACCGGAATTCAGCTTTGCCTTTAACAGTGTCGGATAATCATTCTGAGTGGTTTCATAGTTGATGGTCACATTTGGTGCTACTTCCTTATAAGCATCAATGAGTTCACCGATCGCATCTGCATATTCCGGAGAACTGATGAACATATAGATCTCACAGGGCTCGTCAGAAGAAACCTGTGCTGTCTCTTCTGCTGCAGAAGTATCTGCTGCTTCTGTTGTCTCTTCGGCCTGTGTACTGTCAGTGGATGCACTGCTGCTGTCTCCTGCGGATGATCCACAGCCAGCCAGAAGGCTCATTGTCATTGCTGCGCAAAGAATTGCGCTGATGAATTTCTTTTTCATTTTTACCCTCCTTTGTCCCATCTTCGGGAATCCCTTTTTTACTTTATTTTCACCCGTCTGTTTCCGGCTATAACATCATCCCCACTTCACTGCGGCAGACAGACAGGAAAAAATCATTTTGAACTTTACGTCAGGGGCATCAGCCCTTTACTGCTCCTGCCACAACACCTTCTACGATATACTTCTGCAGCAGGATAAATACGATGATAGACGGTACAACTGTCAGCACCATGGCAGTCAGTGCGTAGTTCCATTTGGTATTCATCTGTCCTACAAAGGTGTATGCCGCAAGTACCAATGTCTTTGTCTTATTATTGCTGTTTACCATCAGAAGCGGAAGCAGGAAATCGTTCCAGATCCACATAACATCCAGTACGGTAACCGTTACCGTCACCGACTTCAGCAGCGGGAAAATAATGGATCTGTAGGTGCGGAAGGTGGAGGCTCCATCTATCTTCGCACTTTCGTCCAGTTCCTTTGGGATCGTCTTCATAAAGTTAAAGAAGATGAAGGTTGCCATGGGGATACCAAATCCCCAGTACTGGATCCCGAGACCGATCTTACTGCCTGCAAGGTGAATCACATTCATGGATTTCAGCAATGTGATCATGATCGTCTGAAAAGGGATCAGCATTGGTGTCGTGATGATCAGATAAGCAATCCTGCTGTAGGTTCCCTTTCTTCTGTCCAGGATGTATGCTGCCATGGATGAAAAGATTACGATCCCGACAATACCGATCACAGTGATGATCACATTATTCTTAAAGAGTGCCAGATAATCCATTTTCTTAACAACATAAGTATAATTGCTTAAGTCAAGGCTCTTTGGCAGGGCAAGTACATTCGCCACGATCTCTCCAAACGGCTTGAAAGAGTTCATAAACATAAGGAACACCGGATAAATATAAATAGCTGCAACCACAATAAGCACGAGGATCATGACTGTCATCCGGAGTCTTCTTTTTGCTTTGATCGTCATTACAGATCAACCTCCCTTCTGCTGAAGGCCTTTAACACCAGCTGTGTAATGACCATGACAAACAGGAAATAGATAATGGATTCTGCGGAACCAAGTCCATAATTATTATTCGTAAATGCTTCCTTATAAATCTGTAATGTCACACTGTTAGATGCCGTTCCCGGTCCTCCCTTGGTCAGTGCAAGGATAATGTCGAACACCTTCAGACCATTGGTCAGTGACATGAAAATACAGGTCGTAAAGGACGGTCCAAGAAGCGGAAGCGTTACCCTGAAAAAGGTCTGCGCCCTGCCGGCTCCATCTACAGTCGCCGCCTCAAGGACATCCTTCGGGACTGCCTGAAGACCGGCTATGTAAAGCACGATATAGAAGCCAAGTGACTGCCATACACCAACTAATACCACCGAGAAGAATACCAGCTTCGTATCACCAAGCCAGCTTAAATTTAAGAAGCTCCAGTCCGTTGCTTCATACAGCTTCTCAAATCCGCTGGTAAAAATGAACTTCCAGATAAAGCCTACGATCGTCATGCTCATGATATAAGGAACGAAGAAAATTCCCCGGAAGAAATTTGCCCCCTTAAACTTCTTTGTCAGCATCACTGCCAGCGCCAGCGCCAGCACATTGGAAAATACCACAAAGCAAAAGGTATATTTCGTCGTAAACCAGAGTGCCGGAAGGAAGTCACCCCCCTGCGAAAACAACGTTTTAAAATTAGTAAATCCTACGAATTTAACGGCCTTGGAAATACCATTCCACTCTGTCAGGGAATAGTAGCCACTCAGAATAAAAGGCACATACATCATCAGACAGACCAGTATGATCGCCGGAACTGTAAAGGCTGCCATTTCCAACCCGTTTTTAACCTTCTTATTCATTTCCGTCCTCCTTCTCTACTTGATGTAATCATTATAAAATACTCGTCCCTGTCCTGAAAATGAAATAAACTGACCAGAAAGGTGTAAAAAAATGAACAAAACACTTTTCACTTTTTGAAACTTTTTGTATAATATGCCTGAAGTGAGGGTGAAAAAATGTCATTATCCACAAAAACAAAAGAATTACTCCGCCCATGGATTCAAAAAATACGCAGAATGCTGAATCCGGTGCCATTATGGATCCAGTTGATCTTTATTATGATACTCCTGACTACTGCAGTGTCTGTACAGCTTGTACATAAAGACTATACCTCGACCAAGGAGCTGACTCTTTCCCAGTACCTGTCCACCACCTCCCAGATCCTTGCCCTGGAGTCAGAAAACTCAGACTGGTATCTGGACTCCCTTGCCAAATTCTGTATCCAGCCTTATTATGACTCCTCCTATACCAGGATCATTGACCAGAAAACACCGATCACCACAGAACAGCTCAGCTACGTCAAACAGCAGATGTTCTATAATTACTATACAAGAAGTGATATCCTTGACTACGAGCTTTATCTGATCAATCAGGACATGATCATTGGCAGAAACGAAAGCCAGCAGCACTTTACTGTGCAGCAGAATATGGATATCCAGCCCTTTCTTGATGCTGCGGAGAAATGCAAGGGCAGCCCACGGAACCTTTATATTGAAAGTGATGCTTCCGGTAATCTCACCTATTACCACACACTGTTTACCGTCCCAGGCCAGATCATCCAGGCCGTCGTCCAGGTCACCCTTGATGACAGCTTTACCAGACGTCTCGTAAAGGATCACAACGATACCGGCGAGATCTTCCTTCTGCTGAACAACGAACAGGAACTGATATATTCCTCTGCCGATACGCTTCCCTTTTTCCTTTCAGAGCTGCTGCCGCTTCCTTCCTCTGAGCAGCCGGCTATTACACTGAACAATCAGTCCTATTACCTTGTAAGCAATACCGGCACAACCGGCGATCTGACTATGGTCTGCCTCATGCCGGAAGCCTGTATCGATGCTGAGATCGGACACCTTGGCCACTCCATCCTGATCAATGGCTTTCTGTTCTGGCTGATCACGGTGGTTCTCATCTATCTTCTGCTAAAGCTCCTGATGAACCCGTTAAAGGAGCTTTCTGTACAGATGCAGCGGACCGGAGCCGGTGATTTTTCCACCAGAATACAGGCAGATGGCTGCCAGGAAACCTGCGAGCTGTCCCAGAGCTTTAACGGCATGGTACGGCACATAGACCGTCTCATCGATGAAAACTATGTGGCAAAGCTGCGTGCCAACGATGCCAGACTGGCAGCACTGGAAGCCCAGCTGAATCCCCATTTCCTGTATAATACCCTGCAGGCGATCTCCACAGAAGCACTGATCAATGACCAGCCACAAATTCATAAGATGATCACCTCACTCGCCTCTAACCTGAGGTATACTATTAAAGGCAACGTTATGGTTCCTCTCCGGCAGGAAATGAACTATACTGATAATTATGTATTTCTGCAGAAGGTGCGGATGGGAGATGCGCTTGTCTTTTCCTCTGAGATCGATCCGGCTTCCCTTGACTGCCTGATCCCCAAGATCAGCATTCAGACGCTTGTGGAGAATTCCATTATCCACGGAAAATCCGAAAAACAGACCTCTATCCACATTACGGTTACAGTAAAACTCATGGAAAATGATCTTCTGATCACCGTCAGGGACAGTGGCTGTGGCATTTCTGATGACCGCCTCCAGAAGATCTACGAGGATTTTGCATCCCAGAAATCCTCCGGCAAGGACAGTGGCATTGGTCTTGCAAACCTTTACAGCCGGATGCAGATCCTCTATAACCGCGAAACAAAGTTTGTGATCAATACAGAAGAGGGTAAATACACCAGTATTTCTCTGACTCTTCCCGTTTCCCGGGATCACTCCCAGGACATTTTCCACGAAAGGAGCACCCATGTACCGTTCTCTGATCATTGATGATGAAAAACCTGTCCAGATCGCCATTTCCAGGCTTGGCCGTTTCGCCTATTACGGCATTGAACCGCCACGCTATGCGGTCAATGGCAAAGACGGCCTTGCCGCCATGCGCGAATTTCATCCGGATATCGTTTTTGTAGATATGAGCATGCCTGTCATGGATGGCTGTGCCTTCCTTGAAAAGGCCCATGAAGAATTCCCTGACAGCCAGTACATCGTAGTCAGCGGCTATGACGACTTTTCCTATGCCCAGCATGCCCTCCGAAGCGGTGCCTGCGATTATCTTCTGAAGCCCGTAGACGAAGAAAGCCTCAACTGCGCCATTGAAAAGGCAGTCAAGGCCATTGATCCTGATGCAGTGTTCGGTATCTCTGACACTTCTGCCAAGACCGACCACATCACCCCTGATGAAATTGTTACTATTATCAAAGACTATATCGAGAGCAATTACTGTACCAATATCCGCATCTCCATGTTTGCAGAAAAGTACTTTTTCTCTCAGGAATATCTGAACAAGCTGTTTAAAAACAAATATGGCTTTACCATCTATGAGTATGTCCTGAAGCTGCGTATGGAGCGTGCTGCAGAGCTGCTCGCCCAGCCGGATATCAAGATCTCCGATATCGCAGAGCGCCTCGGGTATGCGGATAATCACTACTTCAGCAAAGCATTCCGGAACTACTACCAGCTGACACCGACGGAGTACCGGAAGGGGTTAGGCTGAGCATTATATAGCAATCATTTTCACTACCAGACTTTTACAGAACTCTTTTTTATCCTTTATATTGTTATGGTTTTTTCTACGATAAAAAATATAAAACATATTGTCCTTCGTAGTATCTGCAGATGCTATACTCCCCAAATGAAAAACACCGATAGAATGTACGAAGCGATTATGTATAGCAGAAGAATATAATGGAGAATAACTCGTCTGTAAAATCTCAATCAGTACATTCGCTGGAATCTGAAATAAACCCCTTCCATTTTCGCCCATTCCAGGTCTGGGCGGCTATTTTACCTGTGCACTGGAATCCGAAATTTCAAGTCGACTTTTTCCCTGCAGTTCTGTCAGTTTCCTCTCCAAAATCTGATATACCTGTTCTTCCTGCCCATTGGCCGGTGAGAACTCACTGATTACCTTCTGTAACAGCTCCACACCTCTTTCTGAATCACCAAATCCCGCATAAATACAGGCACTGTTCATCAGATTAAACATGGCATCTATCTTATTAACTGCGATCCTGTTCTTCAGAAGCTTTCTGTAGCTCTCCTCCAGAATACCAACAATTTTATAGGCTTCTTCCTTTTACTCAGCTTCTGAAACCCAGGTATGATTTCGAAGCCTGGCTCCCGGCAGTCCGGTGTTTGTCATTTTAACAGCCAGAGAATTTCTCAGCAATGCCGCCGTCATCATAAAGTTCAGTCTCATCATATCAAAGCAGGAATTTCCCTGCTGGGATATCCCTATCATATAGCTTATAAATTTATCCATTACCTGAACTGCCACTTTCAGTTCCCAGAACATGGCACTCTGGATTCCTGTCTGTATCCTGTCATTTATGAGCTGAAACAGTCTCCAGTATGCTGTAAAATACAGTTCCAGTTCATGAACATCTGTAAGCTGCTGCCATCGTATTTTCCGGCTGTCCAGAATCTGCTCCATCATATCACAGGTTTTCCGGAACATTTCTTCTGCTGTCTCTCCCTGTCCTGCTGACCTGTAACAGGCAGCAATCATCACATAGTCTGAAGCTGTTCCAAAAGATGGCTCCTCCTGCCTCAGAATATTTTCCAGCTCCCTGGCAAGCTTCAATGTTTCCTGTGGCTCACTGTTTCTTTTTGTCCCCAGATAATTATGCAAAAGTGCTCTTCTGATCTGTCTACTCTGTTCTGCACATCTGTCATCTTCACTCAGTTTTTCCAGACATGCCAGCGATCTTCCGTAAAATTCTTCTGCCTTCTTTTCGTCATATTCTTCACAGAAACGTACCATTGCCTGTCCGTAAAATACCGCCTGATTTATCTTTCTCTCCTCAGTATCTGCCGGAAACAGATCAGGATATTTACCAATCATCTGTGTTATTCCATCTGCAATATCCTTTCCTGCCTGCATTTCCCGCAGATTCACAGCTTTTTGTATAGCACTGCCTCCACAAACTAACAACAGATCTCCCTGTTTCTGTTCTGCTTTCTGTAGTTCCATCATCTTCACAATAGTATTGATCACAGAAAAGAGTCCCTGAAAAGCTCTTTTTTCCCGATGGATTTTGTCATACATTGGCACCGCCTGACAAAGCATATAAATCTTTTCCAGAATATTCTTTCCTGATTTTTCAATGGAAAAATCATCGTCCCCACTGCGCTCTGTCTGCCAGACTGCCAGATTGGCACAGATATACAATAATACGTCCTGTCCAAGTGAATCTGCCCTCAATCTCTCATCCAGCTGTGCTACTTCCAGCATCATCCGCCAGCTTCTGACCATTTCAGAAAATACACTGTGATATACACTTTGCAGGCTGTCCCTGTATTCTTCTCTCGATAATACGAACACATTCCCACGGTAGGAACGATACTCTGTCAAAAAGGGATACAAATCCCGCAGGAAACACAGCTCCTGAATAGTCGGTCCTTTTCCGGCATACAACTGGGAAATTTCTGCAAATGTCAATCCCTCTGCTGCCTCGGAAACAGTCATAAGAAACCGGACTGCTTCCTGAAAATATTTTTTCCCATAACGCAGACTTAATCTGTCAAGATATTCCTTTGCAAGATCTGTCAGTGACAGTACGTCTGCCTCTGCCTGATCTGCCAGCCTTAAAATTTCTTTTTTATCCTGTCTCTCCAGCAAAGGCAACGCCACCAGTCTGTCATCCAATACTGCTGTGATCCTGCCCGCCTCTGTTTCTGTCAGATCAAACCTGTTCTTTAAGATTTCCACCAAAAAGCTGTGATTTTCTCCGTGAAGATCAAATTCTACCTGATCCGTAAACGGATACCTTTCTGTGAAATCCAAAATAGCAGGCAATACTTCTTCCTTTTCCGTCCTGCACGTCAGAACAATATAAACGTTTTCCGGCATTTCTCCAGGATCCGGCAATTCCAGTAAAATATCCTGTCCCTTTTCTGTCAGCTCATCTACTCCGTCAATAAACAGCAGCAGCTTTTCACGTCCAAATGTATTTTCATACTGCTCCTGATAAAATGCGAGTATTTTCTCCAGCGGTGCATCATCTCCCGGAATGCTCCCCTGTCTGCTTCGGAACTGCTCTCCTTCTACTGTTGTTTTCAGCATTTCCTGAATGTATGGTACAAAATCATTGATTCCACTGACATCGATACGATTACAATAATATGCCCGGATCGTGACCGGCTCCCCTTCTATCTTCAGCCCTATTTTCTGATCTCCATGCTGATTCAGTTCATCGCACGCCAGTACAAAGGATGACTTGCCTGTTCCACGTCCGCCTTTCATCAGAAAAATACCTCTGTCATTTTCTGACAGAATCTTATCTATCCAGTTTTTCATATAGTCCGGCTTTTTATAAAAGGATGTAAGATAAAAACCATCTATCGCTTCATCTTCAGAAGCCAGATAAACATCCTTATCAAGCCTACCTTTACACATTACATTTAAGCTGGCCGTGTACTTTTTTCTTTTCTCTGCGAAATAATCACTTTCTTTTTCTATTCTCTTTCTGTCTGCATGATCTGTGTAAAAAATAAGCCCCGTTGCCGAAACTGATTCATACAGATAGAAATGTTCCTCTTCTCTGAACATAAACGGTTCCAAATGATCAAAATCAAGCTGGCTGATCTCTGCCGGCAGTATATCTGGATTCAGAAAATCTGCAAGCAGATCGAGCATCTGTCCTGCCTCATCAAAAAAGTTCTGATCCTCTGCATTACTCATCAGCCCATGCCCGATGAAATTATTTCTCCATTTAACAATACCGGATTTATTGTAGAAGGCCACCAGCTTTTTCAGATATTTATGCAATGCAGGATTCTGCATTACCAGATCGCTTTTCTTCAGCGTAGAAGACAGTTCATTGACCCAGTCTCCAAACGACATCTGCTTTCCAAAAAGTGTCCGGCAGAACCTGTCATCATCCTTTTCCTTTAAAAGATAGCAGATAGAAAGCAGAATGATCTTTAAGACCGTTTCATAACTATCCCTTACTGCAAAAACAAGCCCGTAATTGTCATTCTGTAACTTCTGCAGCCTGTCCCACTCCTCACGGATGGGGAGAGGCAGGGTAGAAGGAATTGGTTTTAATTTGAACATGCTATTCCCTTTCCTTTACTTATGTATCATTTCCACTTTTCTAACATCTTTACACTTCAGAATTTTCACCAATATATCCGTATTCTCCTGTATTTCCAACCGTATCCAGTCTTCATTCAGAATCATCACCTGATTCCCAGCTAAAATATTTCCATTATATAATTCGCATTTTACTTCCTGCTTTTCCAGCTTTTTTCTTTCCCTGTTATTCCAATACTGTCTTTCGTATTCAATTCTTTCAATATCTTCCAGACTCAAAATTAAATTTTTTCCCTTGATTGTTTTATATTGCACTTTATTTCCCTGATATCGCTTAATTGCACCTTGCGTTATATCTTCACCATATATTGTAATTATCTTAATCTTTTCATTTTCTTGCTTGAAAATTATAATATATATATATTCAAAAACAGCTAACCCCATCCACACCAATGTAATTGCCCTAACATATACACCAGCATTTTCCCATATAAATATCATTACCACATATAAAGCCAACATCACACATCTGATGATTTTACATATTTTCACTACTATATATTTATAGTTTAGTTCAAATGACCTTCCAATTATTACTGTACATGCCGCTAATACCAGCGATGCTACTATCATAACAATTTGCAATATCTCTTTTTTTGTTACTATCAGTAAAAATATCACATTCAGCAAATATACATCACATCCTGCCAAGATAATACATTTGGTCTTATCTCTTTTCCCCTCCAATTGTTTAAAACAAAGCCCCCCAATACAATTAAAGATCAGAAGCAAAATAAATATCAGCAATCCCAACATATCTGTCACCTTTTTATCCGCTGCACTTCTATATGTTAAAATCATTAAGACTGTTTTCATTTCTAATAATAGCAATGCTGTTACAATCACAATTGTAAATTCTTCATACAAGGAACTTAATATATTTTTCCAGTAACTCTTTGATGTTTCATCATGTACAGGTCCAATTTTTCCCTTTCGATATGCCACTCCATTTCTATATTTTTCTATAAACTTTATACCCCCAGTTATACATGTTACCAGAAATGCTATAATACTTGTTATTGAGCCTGCACTCCCCAGCCAAGCGTTAATATTAGAGAGAATGAATTCCTTTTCCATCTTTTGTTTTTCTCCTTTGAAAAAAATTAAAACCAGTCAGATATTTACTAACTGGTTTCTTTATATGTGTAATCAGTATATTTTATATATACTATATTTGTCAAAATATGTCAATATTTTCCTCTTTTCCTCCAGCACTTTTTTGAAAAAAATGTGTATAATTTTTTGATTTCCTCTTGGCAGACATCACCTTCTTTGCTACAATTAATTCAGTTTAGGGCTGATTCATTCAGTCGTGCTGGTATATCTTCTGTTTTTGTTAGTTGCCGTCCAAAGCTTGATAACAATTCAGAAGATATATTTTTTGCAGCTTTTTTATTTCATTCTTCTCAAGATAGAAGTGCTCATAAAGCTGTTTCATGAAAACTGCATGCATGCTCTATCTTTCCCTGCCAATGCTTCTGTCGGTTAAATCCCTGATTTTCTATTTTCCATCTGTTTCGTCCAGCATCCGGTCCTGGTGTGCTAGTAATTTCTATCTTATCAGCAGCATTTGGATCTATTCCCTTTACCGGTCTAACTACTTTCCCGTCTTTTTCTTCTGCTCCTATAACTGTATATCCGCCGCCCCAATTATCAATATCGTTAGCAAATGCACTATTTCACTTACGATTTGTCTTACGATTAAATTATATAGTCGTAAGCGTTTCTCATCAAATATACTATTTCCAAACCCAAAAATAAAAAATCTTTAAACACTCACCAGTCCCTGTGAGGCGAAGCGGCAGTAGATCCTGTCCACAATTCTGACTCACTGCTATGCCTTTGCGGCAAAACCGCTATAATGTCTGCCCTGTACTGATTTTTCTTCCTGTCCATCCCATCATCTCTGCCCAGGCAAGCGTATTTTCTCTTTCACTCATAGCATCCTCATCACAATCATCGGTTTCATATATTGTTTTTAGCATATCACAGAAGCCATAGATTCCTCCGACATCATCCACCAGCTCTATGCCATCCTTCCGGATGCATACCGGGCGGTAGTCACTGATAACATCCTCCAAAAATCCATCCAGCGCACTCTCCGTTTCTCCTTTTCTATTTTTCCATACACCGGCTTCCTCTGAATGATAAGTGTCCTCACAGGTGATCAATACCTTCCAGTTATCACCATAATCATAGCTGTAGATCAGCTGGTCGGTTACAGGCTTCACCGGAATATCCATGCTTTCCAGATATTCCCTTTTCTGCTTTGCGCTTCCAAAGCGTCTGCTGTTATACTCTCTTTCCAGGTCATCCACATCGAAATTTCCGGTATGTGTTTTTACATATTCTCTTATATCAGAAAACTCTGCCTTACCGCTATCCTTCACATAAAGAATATCAGCTACTGGCAGTCTTTCGATCAGTTCACGACAATAAATATCTGCAAATGCATGCTCTACCTGATCTACTGTTGCATCCTTCAGTTTTACTTTGTACGGTTCAGGCTGCTCATCTGCGCTGAAGTTGAATTCGCTGACAGTTATTTCATTCCACCTTCTGAACATATCTTCCACTTCCATCTGATTCATAAGATAATGCTCCCCATATCCCTTATATTGATAAGGTCCGGTATACTTCTTTCTCATCCATGATTTAATACTCTCTCCTTCCCTGTAATCATCATCCCAGTAAATATCCTCATAATTCTCTGTAGGAAATCTGAAATAAATCCCTGTCATTTTCGCCCATTCCACAAAGCTGTTTTCTGTCAGCTCTTTAAAAATATCATCCGGCAGACTAAAATTATGTAAATGACTGTTCTGCCACCCAAACATTCTCAGAATGGCATAATTTAGAGCATGCAATGTAATATCTGCCGGAACCAGGATATCTCTTGCGATTGTCTTGCTTACAGACCCATATTTTTTCAGAATCTCCATTTCAGCTTCATCTGCATACTCCAGATCCAGCTCCATGTGCAGTCTGAGCACATCCATTCTCTTCTTTTCTGATCCAATACCTTTGTTACCGACCATATTCACAGTCTCTCCCTTCTCTCCATGTAATCTGCTTTTATCTTTTGAATTCACTACCTGTGCAGAGGCTGCGTGCTTCATCCGGATTCTGTACCTGCCCGCACGCTTTGCCTCTCCGGACAATTCCTCACCTCCGTATATGCCCCTCTCATAAGGCATATATGCCTGTACGTTTTTCACAGTCATATGCAGAGTACCCGCTATCTCTTCCGATGTCATTCCCTGCTTTAAAAGCTTTCCTACTGCGACACTGGTGCTGCTCTCCCATAATCCCTCTGTGATCAGGATCTTACGCACCTTGACTGTAGAAAGCCCAGCTGCCCTGGCAGTTTCCAAAATCGAATTATTAGCTGCGTACAAACCTGTGACTCTTTTGACCTGTGTTCCCACGCTCTTATCCATACTACTCCTCCCGTTGTATTTACTATATCTCCCGCACAGTATCGTGTCAACCTAATCCTTTATACGATCACCATTGGATTCCAGAAATTTTATCACCCATATATTGTTTATTGCAGTTAAATGGTATCCTTGAATCAGTCTTCTTCACCTTTTTATCGCAGAAGCACCTGCGTCAAAACCAATAAATTCATACTCTATTCCAAGATGTTCAAACCGTCTCTTATAGTCGCAGTGTCTGAATCCATATCTGTAACAGTAATTTTATTTTTGTATTACAAAATTCATTATTGCATTATTTTAATTTTTTCAATATAGTGTTATTGTAGAAATCTTTTTCAAGATTATATAGTAAAATTATTATCTTATAAGTTTTAACGCAACTATATTGACAAAGGAGAAAATCTATGGAAGAAATGATTATTGAATCACAAAAGGGAAATATCAGTAAGGCTTTTAAATCCATGATTAAAAGTGGACGACCAGATATCAGAAATGATGAGAATGAAGATCTCGTTGAAAAATTGTATGTTGATTTGCTTGACGGCGAATACTATTTGAATCTTGCCACTGATGATAATCACACCATTTTCAAAGGAAGAAGAGGAACCGGAAAATCAACTATTTTTATTCAAGCAGAGAAAAAACTTACCGAAGAAAAGGGAATATTACCGGTATATATTAATTTACAAACCTGTTATGAAGTCATTAGATCATCTGATACTGACCAAGAATGTGAAATTAATAAATGGATAACTTATAGAAATTTTTTTAATGAAGTGCTAGATGCCATAGATCAAAAATGCCAAAATCGTTTTAAAGACAACAAAGATATAGTGCAGTTATTTGAAGCCATAAGAAATGGCGAATATATCGATACAAATTTTGAACGTTCAGTAAAAACTAATGAAGAAAAAGGAACTGAGATTAAAGCAGCTTGCTATTTTGGCTTCAAGAACAAAATAGCATCCGCCAACGCAGCGGCAAAGAAAACAAAAGAATTCTCTAAAACCACAGAACATAATTCCACAGAAATGAGAATATATTCAATTAACAAAATATTAAAAAGTCTGACAGGAATTCTCAAAAAGCAAAACATAAACAAAGTATATTTATTTCTAGATGATTTTAGTGAACTGGATAAAGATGCACAACAATTAATAATAGATTCATTAATGGCTCCTATAATCAGTTCATATAATAAATATTTTGTTGTTAAATTAGCAGCATATCCCTATAGAATATATCTCGGAAATATGGATTCAAATAAAATTTCTCAATATTCCTTAGATTTCTATAATGTTTATGAAAAAACCGCAAATAACTATAAAGAAGTTGAGGCATTGGGTATAGATTATGTACGTCGAACGTTAAAAAAACGAATAGAAATTTTTTCAAACGAACAATTAGATGCTGATGAACTTTTCGATACAAAAAAGATCAACATTGATGAATACTATAAACGATTATTTTATGCATCAGCAGGAATACCAAGATGTATGGGATATATTTTAGACTATTCATATATATCATCAATCAATCAAGGTAAAACAATTACCATGTCTAATATTGATAATGCTTCTAGACAATATTACACTGAGAATATTTATCCAGACTTCTTTAATGATGTCAGATACAAGCAATCCTTCTTTGATGATGATAAAATTTTAACCAGAATAGCTCAGAACAATTTAATGCTGGATTTAATTCGCATCTCTAAGGAATTCAAAAGAAATATCGTTCAGCAATATACTAGCAAATGTTCTATAAAAGAAATTTACAGAGATACACTTATTAAATATAAGACATCCAATGGATTCTGGTTACCTTCATCACATTTTTTTATTGAAAAAGAATATGAAGATCTTTTGCAAACATTAGAGTTATATTACATAATAAATAAATTTAACGAAGGCAGCACCCGAAAAAAGTTTTCTACAAAAGTTTCATTTTATGGATTAAATTATGGATTGTGTTTAGAAAACGGTATTGATTACGGAAGGCCTGACTTTAGACGTACATATGATTATTGGCGCCAGGAAGAATTTGATTATTCTAAAATAATACCAAAACTATTATTAAATTCTTCAGTACCCCAATGCCAAGATTGTGGATATGAATATATTGATAGAGAAGAATTAAAAATGGCGCAAAAATTTAAACGTTGTTTAAAGTGTGGAAAAGAAAATACTATCAGCGAATCTAACGCTATAGATTCTATCTTAATTGAAGAGATTGAAAAATGGAAAGCAATTAGTTTACCTGATACTCAAATGGAGGTCTTGAGAATCCTCTATAACAATCGTAACTCAGACGAAGTCATGACAGCGGCTCGAATTGCAGTTGAAATGGATAAGCATCATCTCGCTATTACAAAATTTTGCGATAAGCTTAAACGATTAGATTACGTAGATTACGATGTAAGGAATAAAAGGGTATATAAAATTACTCAAAAGGCAATAGATACATATTTTGAAAAGGAGCCTGAAATAGATGAATTCAGTATATAAAGGAACGTTCCTATTAAGTAGTGTCTGCTGATTAAGTTGCAAACACTTGATTTTACTGATTTTTGCCCCATTTTCAGGTATAATGATTGCAAGGATTTTGACGAAAACAAATCGTTTTTCTTGCAGTTTTGTACAGATTTTGAGCATATAGGGGCTAAAACAATGTACAAACCGATCGACAAGCTACAGCATTCCTTCCTTGATTTCAACCAGCCTTTGGGTTTCCACATGAATCCGGATAACCGCTGGATCAAAATGGCTAACCGTATCCCATGGGATGAATTTGAAATAAAATATGCCAGGCTGTTTCCAAGTGATACTGGTAATGTTACCAAATACATAATGTTCCGGTTACAAAGAATTCATTCATTCGCAGAGCAATGGAACGCATCTGTCTAAGATAATGATTGGTTATCTCACTGCGTTTACATCTTTCTTCATACAGTTTAAGCATTTCATCAGTTGACTTAAGAGAATAGTAAGTAATCCCTGCTCTCTCGTAATAATTAACAACCATTCGGATCTTGGGATGATAATTACGCCAAATGGTTTCTTCGGAGTATCCAATACGACGAAGCTCATCGACCATCTTAGTGGCTAGTTCATTAATAGTTATTCTGTTTTCATTCATGGCACATAGCCTTAGCAGGTGTACACCTGCTAAGGCTATGGTAACAGTTATATTTATGCCAAAAAAGTTATACCGAAAACAAAAGTCCTTAAAGGATTATTCTGATAAAGATTTTCATAAAAGCACTGCCTGTGTACGGACACAGGCACAAAATTATCGCAAACAGCCATCCGCTAATCGTGATGAATTTTCTCAGGGAAGTATCCCTAACCCTCTTAACATTTTTTCTGTTAATCCGACATATACTGTAAATTTATTTTTAAACAAAGGAGCATTTGTGTATGACAAATAAGATAAAAAATGCATTTATATTCATTATCCTTTTTGTAGTTTCCTGTATTAATCTACTTATTGCTTCATTTTGTTCAATTTTTAGAATAAAAGATAGCATAACCGATGGTTCTATTTGGTTTGCTATTTTTTATCAAATTTTTCTCATACTAATTACAATTTCTCTTTTCTCAACTAGAATTGATGCTCTCATATACGATTATATTTATGGACAAGAAGATTTAGCTTCCATCATTATCCTAAGTGTCATACTAATAGCCATTATTTTATTCATTAATGCCTTCATAGAATTTATATTTCGGCTCAGACATAAAGGTGACACCTTCAAAGCCCTTTTTTCTTTACAGAAGAGTGGACATAATTATATGATGACTATTATTTCCTTAATGGCACTATATGCTGCTATTGATTCCTATCATGCAAATGAGATAAATACAATGCTTTTAACATTCGGAATCTTAATTTTTATATGCATAATCATTACTGATTTGTATAACGCACTCTTTTTATCTCAAAATGTTGTAAAGGATATATGTAACAATCTCCAAAGTCATTACGACAACTTAAAAAAGTAATAATCTTCTTGTTATTCTGTTGCTGATTTCATGAGCTGTCGCTGAACTGCTCAACTTTGCGTCATGAATGTCGTGTGGGTTATCGCCGCCGGAGATCATCTTCGGCGGCGTTCGCTTACTCATTCACAACAAGTATTTCAATTATCATAGAAGATCTGAATTTATAGGAAAAATTTCACACCGTCCTAGCTAATGCAGAAGAATCAATTTTACTTGACAATCAACAACGAAAATATAGACCAATCATTGCTGGAAGCACTTATACCATGGTCAGAAACAACTGCACCATTATATCTGCCCGACTTGCGGTGTTACCGCACGAGAATATTCAATTTTCATGTATATCCTAAAAATCATCTGTATGAATGCTGTACGAATAAAAATATAGCTGCTACTAATCTCTACCTTTTGCTATAATCATAGTAATATATGACGTCTCATATACGATACTATATTCTTTCTCCGATAAATATTGAGTAAGATAATTATTTATTTCATCCATATCCAATGCTTTATCCACAAAAATAGCTAACGAATCCTGTTGCAACAATTTTTCATCTCTGATTGGATTCATATATCTGCCATCAATAAAAAATAAACCATCAAAAAGAGGATAATAGACATAATCTTCCCACATCTTCCAATTATACTCATCTGCTGTAATATATACACAATCATCTGCTTCCTTAGCCAGTTTTTCCATCACTGTTTTCTTTTCAGCAAAAGAAGCATCTTTAATTGCTTCTTTTCCAAAATAAACTGATGTACAAGCAGATAAGAATACCGCTAATATGCATACTGCCTTTTTATATTTTAGCTTCATATTCAGGCAATTTATTATCTCTTTTCCCCATACAATAATAAAGATAAATATAACAGGCGCAATAGGGCTAATGTATCTTACTGTAACATATGGTGATGCTTTTGAGATGCCAAAAAAATATACTATTGACGGTATAATAAACAAGATCCCATTTATTACTATTCTCCACTCCAACTTCTTTTTTATTAACAGCACAAACGTGATTATTCCCAGTACTACTATCACCGGAATAAACATCCCCTTAAATAATTGTTTATCCAAGATATGAAGCATGGAAATCACATCTCCAAATAATGTTCCCCCTTTTAAAAATTTGTGTACTGCTTCTCTTCCTCTATATTTAAAGAAAAGATGATTCAAGACTGCCGGATATATTGCAATATATATTCCCGCACTTATAATCATTGTTGATATATATTGGAATATCTTTTTATATTTTTTCTCTATCAAAAGTATCAATATGTAAATTCCTGACACAAGACATGTATATACAAGAAAATAATAATGGGTCAATGCCCCAAGTATGGTAATTGCTGCTAATCCTATATATTTTTTCCACCACCTCTTTCCACTGGTATCTTCCTCTGCAGTATTTTGAATCAATTTTATATGGTACCATGTCTGTAATACAGTCCATGCCATCAAAAGTACATACATTCTAATAAAAAGAACCATAGATACAGAAACTTGTGAACAGCAAAAAATAGAGCTAAATACCATTGCCAAATATCTGTTATGTATAAATTCTTTCAGTAGGAAATACAAAAATGCCATTACAATAATAATAAATAACAGATTTAGCCCTATTCCATACCATTTAGAAAATTGTCCTTCAAAAATGGAACACACAAAATTCAAAAATATATAATATAATGGAGGATGTGTATCCATTGACTGATTATCTATAACCATTTTAACATTAAAACATTCTCTCCCCGTTGCTTCTAATGCATTTTCAAAATAATCGGCATTATACCATGTTTGATCATCTAAAAAACAAATCTTGTGAAAGCCACCCATAGAAGTTGCAGATATATAAGAAAAAACTTCATCTCCTTCTAGTCCATAATTTTTGTTTGCTGCCAGTATATTAACTGCTAAAACAGCAATTACAGATAAGCAAACCAGTATTCCAAACCTCCAGTCCTTTTTAGCGTTCATACTCTCCTCCCTCAACCATCATAAATTTAGCCTGTACTTTTATCCATAATCCATCTGCTATGGCCATAATTTTCTCGTCTAATTTGTTCAGCAAAAATCCTCTCATAATCCCGATAAACACACAGATAAGCAGTATCAGTATTACAACCGTTAATAATCCAATAAATCCTGCATTTTTACTAATACTATTCTTATTTAATACTTCCATCATACATTTTACCAATGAATTATTCAGAGCAAAAACGGCAAACATACACCCTGCAACCTTATTAATCACTTTCGAATGGAATTTCCACTCTTTTACCATATAGAACAGTATTACCGCCATGATAATGTTCGTTATGCTATTATCCTTGCATAAATGATGGTAAATGCCGCCAATTTGTATAGGTAATTCATGTGAAATACCGTTAATAGCCCACAATCCCAAAAATATAAACCAAGCCTTCAAAGATAACTGACTATCCTGATATAACCTGATATACCTCCCTATCATATAAATTATTATCATTTGTCCGATCCCCTTACCATTATCAGGGATCAGTTCAAAATAGAAGAGAGTCGGAAAAACACTAAACAATACTAGTAATAAGATCAGTAACTTCATTACTTCCCTCTTTTTCTTCAGGCAATCAAGTAACTGTTGAATATAACCTGCAAACAGCACGAGGCAAATATAACTGGAATAAAACCAATATTTTCTTGTTATAAAAGGCATCATTGATTTAATCAATTGCTCCAATAAAGCAGCACCTTGCATCTGTTCTGGTATAATCAGCCATAATATCAAAGTCTCTATCATGGAATATGTAATCATCATACATTCCATTTTCACAATTTTTTTTATATTAAACCTGACTCCATAATAACCAGAAATTAAGATAAAACAGGTGACTCCAATATTACAGATTCCATTGACCAGTCCATTATAAAATATCCGGCTCTTCCCTGGACAAAATATCGGCAGATACATATTTGCATGAATCAGTATTATCATAAACATTGCTATAATACGTAGTAATTCAAAATTGGAATTTCTTTCCTGTCCCTTGTCACACCTTACCCTGTTCTCCATATTATATTCCATGCCCTTTACTCTCTATATTTGCCCCTTTGATTCCCTTGCCAAAATTGCACAGATGCACATTCCTGCAAACATTCCTATTGCTAATTCTCTATATGCCATAAATACGTGTTCATAAGAATGATTTTCAGCTATCCTGTACCAAATCAGCGGATAACAAGCTACTATCAGAAATGGAAAAATATTACTTATTATATTAAGCTTTAAATTTTTATTCACTATCATTTTGCATAAATAATATACTATCATACAAATTACTACTACCAAAATAGGTTTTCTTAAATATACATATGCATTTTTCATTATCACATCCCAAAGAGTAATTACACCATCTGTTGTTTTATTTGACCCTCGATAACTGATAGATTCCAACGCAGCTTTTAGAGATCCCGCCTCTGGGAGCAGTATACTTCCTAAAATCCATTTTCCTGCCCACATACCAACATATCCTGCACACCAGAATCCGCTGTTCCAAACCATCTTACCAAGCTTTTGAATCACTTTTTCCTCATTGTCCAATATTAGCCATATAACAAGCGGAATTCCCAAACTGACAAAAGGATAAGTCAGAAAATCAACATAACTGGTTGCCATTCCTATTATTAAAAATACATAGCACATATCTGAGTGTGGTGATTTTTCATATTTTCTAATCAGCATTAAAATTCCAAACAACATCACGTAATATACCGTACAAAGCTGCATACAAAGTGCTATTGCAACCGGCATCATGGATGCTATCGTAATGCAAAATGGCAGGACAGCATATCCTTTTCCCATCTTTTGCAGCCTGATAATGATCATTATAACCAAAAGAAACTGCACGATTGTATTCAAAATCAAAATGTCGGAATAATCTCCCAGTAATAACATAAGTTTTATAAAAACCTGATGTCCTCCCCAATAATGACTGTACCCCTGATAGCGATATCCTTCTTCCCCATCAAGATACCGAAAAAGATTCTCCTGCTGGTCATATCCCTTCCAATAGTTAACCTGATAATTATTAACAACCTTATCAATCAGTCCTGTATCTATATCACAGATAGCTTCATTCAACATAATACTATCTGTAAAATTATCAATAGTCGTGCTTGTGTAGCCAGTTACTATTTGTGCGTGAGAATTGATAACATCCCTGGATGCTGCCACGTTTTGATACATTTTATCTACCGGTATTAAATGTACTAAAGCAAGTGCCACGAATCCAAATACTATACCTCCTACCAGGATCAGTAAACCCTTCCATACATTGTTTATTAATCTTTTTATTACATTATCCTCATTCCGGTTTTCCATTTTGTTTCTCTTCTCCCATCACCTTTACCATTCATACCCATATTCATTTAAGTGCATGTCTTTGTATTCTGCTTTCATCCTGAATCCTTCTTTCAGGCTATCTCCACGCAATTCTATCTTATCCAGCATAGCCCCATATGGTACACAGGGAAATACATCTGCACTGCTCTGATCACCTTCTGTCGGAAGCCATACCTTAATGCCAGCCTTTAACTCTCTGTTCGTTGTCAATCTCCACTCATAATCTTCCTGTCTGATTCTTTGCCTATCACCTATCTCTTCTATCGATGCCATATATCCAGCTCCTGTAGGTATCAGTACCAGCATCAGCAAAATATTCAGTGCTATAACAAATTTCTTATTTCCATCCCTTTCCATAAGATCAGCTATACATATACAAACAGGAATCAACACATATACCATCCCATACCGTATTAAAGGTGCCGAAAACAGCCATGCAATAATAGCGACTACACCGTAGATTCCTAAGATATCCCTTTTTATATCACCTTTCCTGTTCTTAACTTTTATGAACATTGAAATGACACATCCAATTGTTCCTATTATTCCCAACGTAACAATAAAAGGAGATGTCTCCATAAACCATTTTGGGAACCATTCCCATATAGGCTTTCCATACTGTTCTACTTCAAAAACTCTTCTTCCCCATACCATAATCTCTCTGCTGTCATATGTTAAAACAGAAGCCGGCATCTTCCAGTCAACATTAAACAAATCTATTTGTGGATAAGGGTATAACAAATAACCGGAAATGATTACATTTCTTATAAGCCACGGTGCGATAATAACAATTCCCCATATTATATAAGCTGCTATCAGACCAGTCCTTCTTTTTCTGATCATTCTCACTGCCGGCCATACTACAAGAATCACACATACAGCAGCTGATAATTTTACTGAAACTGCGTATACGCAAAGTATGCACAGAAAACCATAGATCTTTTCGTCCTCTATATTTTCTTCTGCAAATTCACTCCACTTGATACATATATACAGGATCAGCAACATGGTTAATGTATCTGAAGACGGTGAGGATATCGTGCTTCTGTTATACCATACATATATGAATGTCGCTATCTTTAACAGATCAGAAAGAACCGGCTTCTTCTTTTCCCACATTCTATTGGTCACAGCTGCATAAGAAAGAAAAAAGAAGCACAAAAATCCATTAACAGTATGTAAAGACTGTCCGATAAGCCACTCAAAACTGAACAATGCCTGTAATGGCATAAATGCACTGTTATATGCAAATCGGTTATGCAGATTTCCAAGTCCCGGTACAACACCATATTCTTCAATCCATTTGATTGCCTGATAATGATATAAAGAAGTATCATAATGCTGAGGATAACCAACCGTCCATATCAAGGTTGCTACGCCAATTAGCAAAACCACTACCCATTTGTACCAACCCATACCAGAAACATGAATCCTCCAGCATTCTCCATGTGTTGAAATATGATAATACAGGCACATGGCAATACCTATTATTAACAGTCCTAAACATGCCTTTGCTCCAACCTTATAAAATAAGCTGAAGAATTCAGCATATACATTTACGATCATCAGACCACATATCACATAGATGTCCAAATGTTCCATTGACGCACTGTTTGCTTTATAACCATAATGAATAATCCCGTATCCTAATATCAATGATATTCCTAAAATTATCATCCAGCTGATCAAAACAGATAGCATATCTATTTCCCCCTAATTTATATAAAACTTGATTCTATATACTTTAAAGCCTCTATAGAAGAACTCTTTTTCTTCCTGAATCTCTGTCTCCTTCTGTAACTTCTCTGCAATTTCCTGACCTGCACAGGGAATATAATAGTAATATCCTATTTCTCCCTTAGATAAATCACTTATTGCTGAATCATTTGTAACACTACATACTTCAAAAGAGGTACAATCTGGATTCTCTTTCAGGACTCTCTTCTGTGTCTTACGATCCCAGTATTCGGTCTGTATTTTGTCTGATTCTGCAGAAGTATAAATTCCATCAAAAAACCAGGGTCTTCCATTAATAACAGGAAAATAATTTACTGTATCTTCACCTATCACATCACCTAACGCCAGATTTAGGGCTTTATCAAAATACCTGTACTGCTGGTTATACACCATGGAATCACTCAGAAATTCAGTATCTTCCGTACTGATCATTTTTGTAGTTCCTATATCATACTTTCTGAATACCAGTCTGGTGACCGGATCCAATGTTCCATAATTAGAAATGATCAATATAATCACAACAACTCCTGTCAGACCATATCTTATCTTTTCAGACGATATCATTGCCAGGCCAAGAATTGCAAACAGACTCAGAGCAACAATATGTGTATCAATATATCTGGCATGATTCACTGTTTCAAAAGTAATACTAAATATAATAAAAAATATATCACTGATCAAAACAGGAACTATATATTCAAATGATTTTTCCTTCTTTCTTAGTATCTGGATAATTGCCAATACACTCAATATTACCAGCACCCAGTTAAAATTAAGCAAAAACAAAACTTTTGCTTTTTTTAAGATATAATGCCCGTTTATCTCAAATCCGCCTACACCATTCCAATGTGGCAGTACTTTATAGGTATATAGCCATATCAATCCTATCGTCAGCATTCCCCAATATTTTCTCTGTCCTGCTATGTAACGTAAATCCTTGTGTTTACAGTAATCTACAAGCATGTATCCTGCGCAATATGCACCATAAGCAACAATAACAGGCTCTTTTACAAAGCACATAAGAAATGCCACAAAAAAATGAATAATCCACTGTTCTTTCATTGCAGAATAAATTACAATCGGATACATCGTAACTACCCAGTAATCCCAATAATTATATCCTGACAAGCCTAAAATAAATGGTGACACCGCATAGCATAATGTCAGAAATGCATATTCCCATTCTTTTCTATCTTTCAATACCAGACGGATTATGCCCCATATACTGTAAATACTCAGCAAAAAGAGGACTATTGTAGCAATCGTCATGCCCAGTTGCAGACTACCTACAATAACCCTGATAATTTCATTTATTGCTGTATACGACATTGAAATGTGATCACAAAATGAAAGTGCTTCCAAATTAAAAATATTGGCAAGGTTCAGTTCATCCATATACTGAAACAAGTAAGCCCCGTCCCATCTCGGTTCTGAACCAGACTGTATTATGGCAATAACTGCACATACAATAAGCAATCCCAAAATATATTTTCTGTCACTGACCCATTTCTTTCCCGCTTTCTTTTTTATAACCCAAAAATCTTTTTTACAGCATAATACTATGAACGAAATGAGACAACTCAGGACAATCATTCCATATGATATTAAGTACTTCTCTCTACCCACTTCCTGTAGCTGATTCTTTCCAGCTATAGTCAGCAATATGAAAACAAGTCCTATTCCCCCGTCAATCCATGCCATCTGGCGCATTACCTGTAACGGTTCATTTCTTACCACCAAAACCTGTCCGACCAGCCATAATAACATTCCCAGTCCAAGCAGGAAAAAATGTCTTGTTATTGACTGATCTCTCATAGCATAATCTGTGGAAGCAAACATGGAAAATACCATTAACACCAAAGATACTATTAATATAATGGCTGTCCAATATCCGGTTCTTCTACTTTTCATCTCACATTTCCATCCAATGTTTTCTTTTATTTGTATGACTTGATTCCAACTTTTCCAATATACACCAGTAAATTATTTCCATTTTGATCCTGCTCGACTCGATAAAAACAACCATCATCAACTGTCCCAGGATCTTCAAACAGATCCCCATAATCTCTTTCAAAAAGAGGATCTGGATGTAAGATAAATACATATTGATAGGAATCAAGCATTGTATTCCATTCTTCTTTCGGTAAAATCTGTGTACTTCCTCTTTTCTGATCAGGAGCCTCTGCAAATCTGTCATTCTGCTCTTTCAAAGATTCCTCTGTACCAAGAAAATTATATATTACATTGTCAGCTAAAAGAGGACAGGCAAAATTTCTGAACATGTAATAAGAATAGCCATTTGTATTATTACATACAAAAAATATTTTCTCACCTCTTTTTGAAAAGCTCCTTAAAACTTCCTCCATATCATCTGCATAATATACATCATCCTCAGTAATCTCATAATCCATATTTTTGATCACAAAGGACGTCATCGGTGTTGCCATCACAACTCCCGCCAAAAGGCAAATTGATAAGACTCTGCTCTTTCGTTCCAGCTCTTCTGTATCTATCGCCAATATCACTCCCAGAATCGCCATCAGCATTCCACAGGCATATGATCCCAAATATCTGTTATGTGAAGAAAGTAACAATGCCTCTGTTTCTGAAAAAGCAAACAGATATAACAACTCCAAAAACAGGCAGTAAATTATTCCACCAAATGCCGCTGCCCCTGCAACAAATGTGATATGTTTCATAGCTTTTCCATATAGCTTCATCGACGTAAACAATACCAGTATCAATAAAAGGAGTATCCAGAAATTAATATATGAAATCGTCAAATTTCCAAAACTAAACGTATCCCCATCAAACATTTCTATCAGGAAATTTTTTAATGATTGATAACGGTAAGCGGGTGCTTCTCCTTTTAATATTTCTTTAATTCCCGAAACAGACAATCCACTTGCAGATATTGTGGCACTGCTCACACTCTTTATCGGAGCTTTCGTTTCTGGCATGCTTATTTCCGCAGTTTCTGTTACTTCAATCGCTGTCTCAACCTTCGCAGAATCAGCTGCCGGAGCTGCCAGAAATGACTGCCAGCTGAAAAAGGCTATTGCTATCAGCACAAGAAAAGAAATCTCTATCAGATATTCTTTCTTATTTATTTCTTTTGACTTCAACTGTCGATACACGGTATCCGCAACCATAATGCCAACAAGCAAGCCTGCTATTGCAAGCCCAATATCCTTTGATAAAACAAGCGCCAGAATTCCAGCTGCTATCCTGAGATAATTAAACCCATTCATCTCTTCTGTAAGATAACAATACAAAATATAACCTGCCAGAGCAGCCAGGAGTGGATCCGCATAAATAGAATTATAAACATCCCCAAAGAAAATAACAGGTACCAATACCATAACTGCTACAGCTGTAACAGTTTTCCATCCGTTTTTCTTTATTTTACCAAGGATAACGCATCCAATGCTAAGCAGCAGTGTCTGGTAAGCCACATATACTATCTCTTCAGAAAACAAACCATTCAGATAAACAAACAAATACTCTGTCAAAGTAGAAAAAGGCATATATCTGGTCAACATAACCGTAGTATCTGTATGCCTGGCAAAGGATCCATAATAAAACATATCCTTAACAGCCAGTCCCCAATGACTATACTCATCCCATCTTGCCAAAAAAGCTCCTCTGCAGTTAATGCAAATCAGAATAAACAGAATACCATAGATAAGAATTTCTTTTGAAAATAACCCTGACAGGGAAATTCTTTTATGAAGCATAATTCCTACAGCACTGATAAGGCATATACTGCTGATAATATAAATCGCTGCTATTCCCAACGTTAATTTACTAAACATTCCAAACAAATAGAGAATCAAAACTTCCACGATCAAAGACAGTCCTACTGTCTCTTCCCACTTTTTCCCATATACTGCATAAAAGAATAACGATAATGATATCAGTGGAAAGAATACAAGTAATATCCAAAAGAGCCTTGAGTTCTTTACAAACAACATTGTAAATGCTGCAGCCTCTCCCTGCTCTTCTCCATCAATCGTACATCCTTCATAATTGCTTCCTGACGGGATCACCAGTTCTCCATCCGCACTTGTGTCCAAGAAACTAAGCCGGATCCTGTATCGCTCTCCAGGCAGTACTTTTTGTGTATCAAAAGAAAACTCCAATGTACCAGATTCTCCTGTCACAAAGTCCTGTGAAAGTATGTCAGTAGTCAATACCTCACCGGCATCCGTACACAATTCGAGTTTCATTTCGGCTGAGAAATCCTTTTCTGCTGTATAAGGGACAGCAATACCTGTCAGATTCCTGACCTGTGGCTGCCAGAACTGCTCCAGTACCCCCTGTCCAGTACTGAATCTGATCTGTGAATCAGGATGTGTGACAACAGATGTACTCAGATCACTTTGCCTGTTTATCAAACAGAAAATTATTCCTATAACTATCAGTATTCCTATAATATATATTGTATTTTTCTTAATCTTTCTTATCATAAAACTCCGGTTTCTCTCCCCACTTCAACCTTATATTCTCCCCATCAGGTGTTGTATATATAAGATAGTAAACTACCTGTTCTACACTTTCCCAATCTTCACTGTCAAAAATTACAAAATATTTCATTCCCATTTTTAACCGCTTTTTGACAGCCACTTACGTTAAATTTCACCTTCCACGTATCCGATAATATTCCATCGTTTTTTAGAATTTTATGATCATTTTATATATCTTCTAATATTTCCAACACTGTTCCAAACACTGCTTTAAAATTGTTAAATGCACTTTCGTCCAATGCAGGAACTACTGTATAGGCAAAATCCTTTTTTGTATTATTGTCAATTTCTGCCATATACCAATATTCATCACCTGCTATTTCCCGTCCAATCTCTATACCTTGTATACTCTTAGTCATTTGTTGCTGTATTAATCTTAATTTCTTTCCATTGACTTCTGTATTCATTACTTCTCTATCAAACATAAATTCTATAGTCAAATGTTTTCTTTCAACAATCTCTTGAGTTGCTGCATTACATGCTGGCAGTAAGAAAGCATATCCCTTTTTATTTTTATGCTCTTTCCATCTTCCCCCTGCATGTTCACAATAATTACGATCTAACTCATAAGCCTTAATTCCTGCAGGATCATTGTCAAATAACCCAATAATCACTTTTTGCGAATCATATCTCGTCGTACATAACACCTTTTTTAACATATCAGCTCCTGCTGTTGATGTACTGTGCGGATCATCACAGGATACCAGATCACAACTTTTTATTTCAAATGGACATTCATATGTATACAATTTTTCCCATGCTACATTCAATATTTGGGCATCCGTTTTTCCCTCTGTTAATAAAACAGGTCTCTTACTAACCAGAAGTTCCATTTCCAATTGCCCTATCTTCTCTTTTATTTCAGTATTCTCCTTTACAATTTTTTGGTATTCTTCATACTGTTTTTTTAAAATGTGCGCATACCCCAATTCTTCTTCTAATAACGGTAACTTATCTGCTTCATCAAAAGAAACCACCTCTGTTACTTCATTATCTTTATAACATCTAAATCCTCTTCCTTCTTTCCTGTATCCCAATTCTATAAAGGCAGGTGAATGCGTTGTCAAAAAGATTATATTGTTATTCTTATACTTATTATAAAAATCTTCTGCCATTTCACGTGCCATATTGTATTCCAAAGAATTTTCTGGTTCTTCAAAACCCCATATGTATTTTTCTGTTGCGTTCATTGATAAATAATTTAATATACTTGGTATATATCTTACTTGTATTCCATCTCCTCTGTCCTCTAATCTGACCAAATGTCCATCTGCCTTTGTGACAATATTTAACGTTCGATATAAATCTGTTACGCTATTAGGCGTTGCAATCATTGATTCAATATTTGTTGCTCCTCTAAACTCCTTGCTCAGTTCAGATGTCGTTTGAATTACATTATCAAACAATCTCTCCATCGTATCTGTAAGTGTCACATTATCAGATAACTTTTTCTCATATACCGTATTTTGAAGCCGTTCAAGCATATTTTCAAAAATATGTTTATCTTTTATTGCTGGTACATAAATATATTTTATCCTATTTAAATATCTAGTCAATGATGCTCTAACTCTATCGTTATATACTCTGCCTTGTTTTGTCAACTGTTGTTCTATATTATCAGAAATTTGTGGAGTCAAACTATCTCTATTCCACTTTTTTGTTACTGTAAATTTCTCAGGGAGTGTTTTTTCGTATTGTTTTCCCCTTCTAAATGTGAGTTTAACTTGTATAAATTGTTTTCCTTTAATGGTATCTCTTCTAACTTCTTCTAACCGTTGCAAATTATAATTACCTTGAAATTGATAGTCTCCTTCTTCCACAATACAATTATTAAAAAAAAGATTTAATGCCCTTAGGATATTCGACTTTCCGACATCATTCTTTCCCGTAAAAATATTTAAATCTCTTGTATTAGTAATTACAATTGAATAAATAGATCTAAAATACTGTATCTCAATTTTTTCTATCATATGTATTACCCGTCTTTCTGCGAAAGACACCAATGCGTCATGAAACATGTGCATTGGCTTTCGCTATCTAATTTATATTCCTTCTGATATTATTATGTTATAAGACTGGCATACTACAAAACACGTGGAGGTGAGTGGCGGGGCTGTATAGCGGCGACCTCGTATATGTATATGTTGTCGGTCATCCGTTAAGGCATCAATGAGTGGCGCATAACAGTAGCCCGTAA